>Ga0302326_10002656_pt1 | contig 43180 bp, 47 predicted proteins | sample Palsa_T0_3_FD_202264 | JGI IMG/M metagenome (GOLD analysis project Ga0302326, IMG submission 202264) | Peat permafrost microbial communities from Stordalen Mire near Abisko, Sweden - Palsa_T0_3 | ecosystem: Environmental > Terrestrial > Soil > Palsa > Peat permafrost | place: Sweden: Abisko...
CTGCATCAGCAGGCGCACACCGAGACGGGCCACCTCCTCCAGCACGTCGCCGAGGTCACGGTCAGATGAAAAACAGTCGTCGATCTCGGCGCGAACACGCTCGAGGGGGGATACTCGTTCAGACACGGGTGTGGGTTCCTTTCGTTGCTTGCAAGGCTTGGAAGGAACCTACGCCCGTCGTCTATTTACACCGGGGACGGGACGCCACCGCCGTGAAGCCGCCGTCCATGGCGGCTGACAAGCTCATGAGCACGACCGGACGCTCGTCGGTCACGCCGCTTGTCCGATCGTCCGATCGAGAATCGCGCGCCGGAGCCGATCGGCGGCCTCCCGCCGGTCATCCCCGCCGAGCTCCAGTAGATCGGCCCACTGCTGCACCGGATCGGCAACCGGGATGCCATCGACCTGCGCGGGCCATCCAGGAGAAGGGGAGAGGAGCGTTGCGTCGCTCGTCCACCGGGCGATCAGCGATGCATCGGCCCGACTCTCAGCCGGTACGAGTCCGGCCGTCCCGAACTCCGGTCCATTGGCGACGTAGACGATGGCGATCGTGGGATGGCGCCACGGAGCCAGCAGGTCGGGGCCCATGTCCGCGGAGAACGCCACTGTCTGGCTGCTGCCCGTCGAGATCAGCCGAGCCTGGTCGACAAGACTGCGGGTGCTGTACCAGAAGGACTCTGGCGCGACGAGGGCCGGGCGCGCTCGTTGCGCGTAAAGCTCCATCAATCGAGCGCGGCGTCCGACGTAGCCATCCGCCGTGATCCGGACACCGTCGTCACCGGCCAATCTCTTCAGCACCTGGGACACGCGCGGCTGCGTGACCCCCACGACGTGGGCGATGGCCACGCCGGTGAAAGGCCGGTCGGCCGCGACGAGGAGACGTACGACCGCCGCGGTTCCCGGGCCCCATCTCCGCACATGACTCCTCGATGCTGCTCGGACGGCCATGCCATGAGGGTATAAGTGTTGTCGCTACAGGGCAATGAAGCCTTATACGAAGACTTATGGTTGCCACCTTGTCGCGGCAGACGATGACCACGCCCGCCCCGACACGCTCACCCAGGCTGACGCCAACCCGCCAGCCGACGCTCAACCATCGCGGCGCTCAACCAGGACGTCCTCCCAGAGGGGGTTAGCGTCGCCGCGAACCGCTGCTCAGAGGCCTCATCCACGGTTCGAGGTTTGTCCGGTTTGGACTGCACCCTGTGGTGCCCCACCATCGTCACGAGTTGGTCACGACTGCCTTGGACGGGGACGGACGGGGCCACACCAACGGGACCGTCGGGCCTCTGACGCCCGATGAAACCTGGGCTCTAGTCAATCCCACGCTTGTGTCGTCGTGGTCCCGGTCGGGCTCTGGGGCGCTCAAGTCACGAGAAGCCCTCCGTCGACGAAGAGGTCGTGGGCATTGACGCCGGAGTTGCGCAGGAGGAACTCGGTGGCATCCGCGACCTCGGCCATCGAGACCAGGCGGCCGATGGGAGTCCGCGCCGCGTGCGGGTGATCGGGCACGTCACGCCACTTCGGGCTGTCCCCGACGACACCCGGGTGCAGTGCGTTGATGCGGTGGGGAGCAATCTCGATGGCCAACGTCTTCACCAGGCCGGTGACACCACCGTTGAACGCGGTCACCATCGTCGATCCCGGATACGGACGTTCTTTCGCAAGACCACCGAAGAGAACGACGGACGCCCCGGGGCGAAAGTGAGGGAGCAGAACACGCACCGTCTCCGTGTAGCCGACGAGCTTGACCGTAACGACCCTTGTGGCCGCCGCGACGTCGAAGTCGGCGAGGGTGTTGACACCCTGCTCGATCGCTGTGATCACGAGATCGTCGACGTCGGTGATGGGGGACAGCGCGTCGGCGATCGTCTCGGGCTGGGACAGGTCTACTGCGAGCCCGAGGGCCCCACCGCCGATGTCGGCGGCGGCCGCCTCGGCTCGGGCCTGATCGCGGCTCGTGACGACAACTCGTGAGCCGTGGTCAGCGAGGCGTTGGGCTATCTCCCGACCGAGGCCGTGACTTCCACCGATGATCACTGAGTTGGTCAAGATGCAGTATCCCCTCGAGGCTGAGCCTGGGTCGACAAGCCGGTCTCGGGTGATGCTACGCGGGCCACCGATCGTCTCCGACTGATGGCGGACCGGGTGGATGTGGAAGGCTGAGGGCGACGAGGACGAGGAGCACAATTGTGGAGACACTGCACGAGCCCACCTACCACAAGGCTCCCACCGAGGTCGCGCCGGGGACGTACCAGGTTCACGAGGTCCAGCACGCCCTCGGTCAGCCTTTGTCGGTGTATCTCAACTCGATGGTGATAAAGGCCAAGGAGCCCGTGCTCGTCGACACCGGCTCGGTGCGGAACCGCCGCGCATGGCTGGAAGACACCTTCTCCCTCGTCGATCCGACAGACGTTCGGTGGGTCTTCGTGTCACACGAGGACCCCGATCATGTGGGGAACCTCGCCGAGGTGATGGAGTTGTGTCCCGAAGCGAACCTTGTTTGCAGCTGGGCGATCGTCGAGCGGTTCCACAACGCCTTCGAGTTCCCGTTGAGCCGCTGCCGGTGGGCCGACGATGGCTGCTCATTCGACGTCGGCGATCGCAGCCTGGTGGTGATCCGGCCGCCGGCCTACGACTCTCCCACCACGCGCGGGGTGCTGGACAGCTCTACTGGGGTGTATTGGGCGGCAGACGCGTTTGCCACTCCCGTGCCAGGTGGAGCTGGCGCCCCTCAACTTGCATCCGACGTCGCGGACCTTGACCCGGAGTTCTGGCAAGACGGCATGGTTATGTTCGGGCTCAACGCCCTCACCCCGTGGCTGCAGATGGTCGATCCCGGTCGTTTCAGCATCGAGGTATCCCGCGTCAGGCGCCAGGGCATGACGACGATCACCTCGGGCCACAGTCCGACGATCGGCCCCGGCAAGATCGACGAGGCCTGGGACCGGCTGAGCTCACTTGCGGGTATGAGTCCGCCGCCCGTCCCTGACCAAGCAGTTCTTGACCTCATCGTCGCGGCGACCAACGGAGTCTGACTCGTCCACTTCGATAGCCCGGTGACCCTCCGAGACGCTGAGAAGAATGGCGTCGCGTCACGGGATTGGTCGAGTCGAATAAGCGGTGGACTTCGCTGCGAAGGTTCAAAAACTGTCCTGTTTGGACCACTGTGTGATGTGTCGAGACATCGGAGACCGCCAGTCGTCACAACGCCGAGGCCAAACGCATTCGAGTCGGCGCGATTAGGCAGGCGACACCACTTCGATGCCCTCCGCCGCGGCGGCGGAGCAGAGCCGAATGTCGTATGCAACGAGGGCGGTCAGATTTGCCTTCACGGAAAGTGCGCTTGCCAGGTGAATTGCATCAAGGCTGCGCATCTCGGTTGGGACGAGAGTCGCCGCCTTCTCGACAATCGCAGTTGGCGTCCCGTGACGTGGTGTAGTTCGGCGTAGGGGATCCACCACTTGGGTGGGTCACCGGCGAGATCTTCGGCGTGTTCCTTGCCCGGATCACGAAGAAGGAGTTTCGCCGGTGACCCTCACCGATCATGACCTGTCCGAGCTGTTGGCCGCGCTCCAAGCCGGAGACGTGACCGACCCGATCCGCCGAAGCCTGGAGTGGATACTCCAAGAGCTCATCGAGGCTGAAGCGACCGCCACCATCGGCGCGGCCCCGTTCGAGCGCACCGAGACCCGCGTCGCTCTGCGCAACGGGCATCGGCCGCGCCTGTTGTCCACCCGGGCCGGTGACGTGGAGTTACACATCCCGAAGTTGCGGGAGGGAGCGTTCTTCCCCTCGTTGTTGGAACGCCGCCGGCGGATCGACCGGGCCCTGTTCGCGGTCGTGATGGAAGCGTGGGTGCACGGGGTGTCGACCCGCAAGGTCGACGACGTGGTCAAAGCCCTCGGGGTCGGCACCGGGATCTCCAAGAGCGAAGTCTCCCGCATCTGCGCCGAGTTGGACCGCGATCTCAAAGAGTTCCGGAACCGCTCTTTGGGTCACGTGCAGTTCCCCTACGTGTTCGCCGATGCCACCTACGTCAAAGGCCGAGTCCGCGGTCGTGTCGTGTCCCGAGCGGTCGTGGTGGCCACCGGGGTCACTGCCACCGGCGACCGGGAAGTCCTGGGTGTCGAGGTCGGCGACTCCGAAGACGGCGCCTTCTGGGCCGCGTTCCTCAAAGGCCTCCGGGCTCGAGGGCTCGGCGGGGTGCAACTCGTCATCAGCGACCACCACCTCGGGCTGAAGAACGCGATCGAGTCGGTGTTCATCGGCTCCGCGTGGCAACGCTGCCGCGTTCACTTCATGCGCAACGTGTTGTCCAAGGTTCCCAAAGCGTCCGCGGAGATGGTCGCCGCCGCGATTCGCACCGTGTTCGCCCAACCCGACGAAGCCCACGTGCGCTCCCAGTTGGCCGAGGTCACCCGCATGCTCGACACCCAGTTCCCCGTCGTCGCTGAGATGCTCACCGACGCCACCGAGGACCTGTTGGCGTTCTGCGCGTTCCCGCAAGTCCACTGGCGCAAAATCTGGTCCACGAACCCCCTCGAGCGATTGAACGGCGAGATCAAACGACGCACCAACGTCGTCGGGATCTTCCCCAACGACGCCAGCGTCGCCCGCCTCGTCACCGCCGTCATCGTCGAAACCCACGACGAATGGGCCGTCAGCGAACGCCGCTACCTCTCCGAAGAATCCATGGCCAAGCTCTACGCCACCCCCGACGAAACCGCCGCCGCAAACAGCCCCTTGGCAGCCATCACCGCCTGAGGCACACTGTCCCCGCGTCGACCATCAAACCGGACGACGAACTACACCACTCCGCGGGACTCGATCTGAAGACTTGATCGGCTCCACGCACCAATGGCAGTCGTGGGATCAATCGGGATCGGCGGTGGGTAGCGCTCAGGATTGGAGTTGAGCTGGTCGCGGATCTGGAGAAGACCTAATCCTCCCGTGAGGTACTGCTCAAAGATGTGACGAACGACTGGTGCCCGGATCGGATCCAATTCCAAGGTTCGCTTGCGAACGCCCCGGCTGGCTTTGTGGGGATTGGGGTGGTCGTGATGCACAAACTGGTAGCCGTAGAGGGCCACTCCCCCGGTATGCCAGCCCTGGCGGATGGAAGTTTCTTGACCCTGCCGGGACTTGACCATCAACTCGTGGTGATATCCCCGGGCGATCCCGATGTTCACGTGCCGGAGCACAATGGTCCCGAAGTTCTCTTCAAGGGGCTCGTCGGCAGCACACAGTCGGACGCCCGCTCGCTTCAGCTCGCCATCGACCCGGAAGGCCACCGATGAGTTTCGGGAGAGTCGAGAGATCGATTCGACGATGACCCGGTCGAAGCGCGGCGGTCGATGCTTTGCGTCGGCCAGTAGCTCTTGAAGGCCGCCGTCGCGAATGATGGGAATCTCGAATCCGGAGAGACCTCCTGATCCCCGATCGTCATAGGACCGGGTGCCGGACTCGATGTCGTAGTAGTGGGCTGAGATCCGGCCCCCCGACTCGGCAACCGATCTCTCGGCATTTGACAATTGGCGAGGAAAACTGAGAGTCGGGTCTTGCTCGTCCTCAGTCGAGACCCGGCCGTACCAGGCGTACCGGAGGGTGGGGGCAAGAGAGGCAGTGGTCATTGAAATGGCTCCTGACCAGGTCTTACCTCCGTTTGGCCCACTGAAGCGAGGATGGCTCGCAAAGCCCGACCCTGAGCAGCGGCCTGAGCCCGCCCCGACGATCCCCCAATCAAATGAATTTCCAGCCGCAGCTGCAGCGTCTCCTCGGGTTGGGATCGAAGTGGCGAATGACTCTCAGGAGCACCGCCGACGAGACTGCTCAGCTGCTCAGGGCTCTCCGCCGTCATTGGGGACTCCTCACCAGGATCGCGTCAGGGGTAGAGGACTGCCGGGATTCCGCCAGTAACGCCGATACCCGCCCTATCGATCTGGACAGCTCTCGTCGAAGTTCTGTCTGAGTGAAGGTTGTTGTGGACATGGGAAATCCCACGACCGAAGAAGCGTCATGACAAGAACATCCCTCGGTGACTCACACGGGACAAACCTGGCTGAACCGAGAAGAGATGGGCACCCCCGAACAGGCGGTTGGGGCACATTGCTGAGCACATACGGGCGGCCAGGTATCAGCTGAGGGATCATGGTCCGATGACTCCGAGGACGGGCGATGTTGACGACGAACTCATCACGGCAGCCACCAATGTGGCGAAGATCTTTTGCCGGCGAGAAAACCACACGGTTGCCTCTGCAGCCCGATGTCGGGATGGGCACATCGTCACAGGCGTAAACGCATACCATTTCACGGGTGGCCCTTGCGCAGAGCTGGTGGTGATTGGCGCTGCCGCATCTCAGGGCTACTACGACTTGGAGAGAATCGTTGCCATCGGCGACGGAGATTGGCGCATCCTGCCTCCATGCGGTCGGTGTCGCCAAGCCCTCTTCGATTACTTCCCAACCGTTGAAGTCATCGTTCAATCGGGCGACAACATACTGACGTACCCCATTGCTGAGTTGCTGCCCGAGGTCTTCGATTGGTCCAATCAAGACCGACCACCCACACCGAAGTAGCCGAGGGACGTCAGGGCGTAGTCCCAATTGAAGCTCGTCATTGTGGTTTGCTGCGCTCTTACCCGACGAACGAGGGGAGTCAGTCAAGGCTCAGTTTCAAGAATGATCTCTATGGCTTGCGCCACCGTCGCGACCACTGCATCGGGCACTGGATCTGGCGAAGTCCAGTTGCGACCTCTCGCTATCCAGATAGTACGTAGACCCACTCGTCGCCCTCCGGCAATGTCGGCAGTTACTGAGTCGCCTGTCATCCACCCTTCAAGGGGCGCACCACAGAGCTCTGCTGCCGTCTCGAATATTGCTCGGTCAGGTTTGGCGACTCCAAGGATTTCCGATACACAGATTGCGTCGAACTCGCCGATGAGGTGTGTAGCTTCAAGTTTCGCCAGCTGTGCTGACGCCCCGTTGGTGATCACACCTACGCGCCACCCCCGGGCGCGAAGGTGGCGCAGACCCTCTACCGTCTCCTTCTCCACTTCGAAGCAGGCGGGGTACTCAAGGTAGTAGTCGGTTAGAAGTTCCTCTATCTCAACAGTCATCTCGAACTCTGTTCTGACCTTGTGGAAGAAGGTCCTCTTGGGAGTCATGCCGTCCCCATCAGCGGAGTGCATGAAGGTCCAGGCTTCTGCGGGAAGCCCGTGACTGCCAATGAATCCTTGGGCCCAACGAAAAAAGGCTGCTTCGCGATCGAGGAGTGTGTTATCGAGATCGAATAGAGCCAGACCCATGAATCAAGTATCGCCGAGTGGATTCTTTATCGCCTGCAGATCGTGAGGCGTGGCACGCACCCGGCGAACGTGGGCACATCCGCCCATGTGACGGTGCAATGCTTTCGAGATGGCAGCGGACCACAGGTGGGCAGAGGACTGGGATGCCCGAAAAAGCGGGGCGTCCTGCGGAATGTGCGATGACATGGGTAGTGACAACAAAGCGCACGGTGTCCGTATTTTCGAGGGACGCTGGACGGATGCCTATCTGGGTCGATTTCCGGTTAGAACCGGATACGTCTATGTGATCTGGAAGGGTCGCCATGTGTCCGAACCCACTGAACTCAGCGACAAAGAGTCGGCTGGATTTTGGGCAGTGAAGCCCCGCTGAGCTGAATCGCACTGCGTTTGGGGGCGCTTCGGATCCCAGCGGGGTGTAGGCATCCGCGGCGCGGCACAGGGGCTCAACGAGTCTGGCGGTTCTCTACGCCAACAGATTCGAGAGCCCCTGTGGAGCACGACCCTACGCGCATGTGCGAGCTCTTGGTTGGTCTGCCCGATGTGAGCGTGCTCGCGGTCGATGACGGAGCTGGCGTGGTTCGGGTTCATGTCGAGACGCGAAGTCCGCGTCCGGGCTGCACGGCTTGTGGTGGCGCGGTGACAATCAAGGACCGCCCGGTCGTCGAGCTGGTCGATCTCCCGGCATTCGGCCGCCCGGCCCGTTTGGTGTGGCGTAAGCACCGGTGGACGTGTCCGGAGCCGTCGTGCCCGGTCGGGTCGTTCACCGCCGAGGACCGCCGGATCGCTGCTCCTCGGTTGGCGTTGACGGATCGGGCGGGCCGGTGGGTGACCGCTCAGGTCGGCCGGAACGGGCGGACGGTGAATGAGGTCGCCGTCGAGTTGGGTTGTGACTGGCACACGATCAACGACACGGTGATCGCCTATGGGACCGCCCTGGTTGATGACGACCCGAACCGGATCGGGGAACCGATAGCCCTCGGGTTGGACGAGACGCTGTTCTTCCGTCAAGGCGAATGGCGCACCCAACAGTGGTCAACATCGATCGTCGACGTCGGCGCCGGCCGACTGTTGGATGTCGTTCCCGGGCGCAGCAGCGTTGAACCGTGCCGGTGGTTGGCCGCCCAGACCGAGGCGTGGCGGGTCCGGATCCGGTGGGCGACGTTGGACCTCTCAGGACCGTATCGGTCGGTGTTCGACACGATGCTCCCCGATGCCACCCAGGTCGCCGATCCGTTCCACGTCATCAAGCTCGCCAACTCCAAGCTGGACGAGTGCCGCCGGCGAGTCCAGAACGACACCATGGGACACCGTGGCCGCAAGGACGACCCGCTGTATCGCTGCCGACGGTTGTTGACCAAGGCCGACGAACGTCTCGACGATCGGGGACGGACGAAGCTGCTCGGCTTGCTCGACGCCGGCGACCCCAAGGGCGAAGTCCGCACCGCGTGGCACGCCAAAGAAGTCGTCCGCTCGATCTACGAACACCACGACCCGAAATTGGCCCTCGAGTTCGTCGAGCGTCTCGGCCGCGACCTCCAAGACCAGACCAGCCCGATCGAGGTGCGATCCCTGGGCCGCACGATCATCCGCTGGAAGGAACAGATCGCCGCGTGGCACAAGGCGCACGTCAGCAACGGCCCGACCGAGGCGGCCAACAACCTGATCAAGAGGGTCAAGCGCGTCGCCTTCGGGTTCACCCAGTTCCGCAACTACCGCATCAGAGTCCTGCTCTACGCCGGCCGACCCAACTGGGACCTACTCGCCACCATCGCACCCCGCTGAAATCCGAAGAGCCCCTTTTGCTGCCGAGAGTTTAGGGGTCTCTGTCACCGGCAGCGGTCGCGGCCGCAGTGCACAATGAATGTCCTCGAACAGGCCTCCCAGGCCTGAAACGCGGCGTGGGTGCGCATCCACACGCGAACGGCCCTAGGTCTGACTTTGGACCAACTGGGCTCCGCCCCGGATCTCATCGAGCGGAGCCGCTCGCTACCGTACTTTGCAGCGCTTGCGTATCTGTGAACTGTACGTCCCCGGTTGCAGTCTGTGTCCAGGCGAATGCCAGATTGAAGGCCGGGCAGAATTGCAGAGTTTGGATCGACGTGTAGTCGCCGTCCTGTACCCCGGTAAGTACGTCTTTGATTACGATCGTCCACGTGTTGCAGCTCACCCCACCGGATGACTCGGGTCGCCGGCCGGTGATCTCCACTTGTCGCCGGTCGGTCTTCGTTGCGTACTGCTCACTGCCCTGCTCGAAAGTACATGACGCGGTCTGCTGCACGGTGCTGTGCAGAGCGAGGGGGAAAGGGACAACCAGCAGTGGTGTTGTCCACTTGCACTCGGAAATTATCGAGTTGGGAGCCGCGAAATCTTGCTCGACCTGAGCCTCGCCATCCTGCGTCCATGCGTCGAACTCGCGATCATCCGCGCGGGCATAGGTGGTCTGCTGAAGTATGCGCTCCGGCGTGGCCGAAATTGTGCGGAGCTGTAGCGTGTCTGTGAAGGACGACGCCATCCCGGCGTTCCAGATGATCGGGTAACTCCCCGGTGCCGGCGCCCAGATTTTGCCATTCGCTGGTCCCCGACCGTCGGGGAGAGTCGAAGCGGAGGTCGGACTCCCCTGCGGATGCCCTGCCGTCGGCGTTCCAGCACTTGCGGGCGGGGTCGATGAGGGGGACGTCGTCGACTCGGTAGTACCCGTGCCGCGTAGGACGGACGCCTTGCCCTTCGGCACCGGCGCGCGTCCCGACCCTCGGCTCAGCACGACGACGAGGCCGACAACCAAGAGGAGAGCGGTCAGTGCGCTCCCCATCATTAGCACCGCTCGCCTTGGAGCTCGACTTGTCAACGCGGGCATCCTAATGCCGCGGCGCTGGGACTACGTGAAGGCGTCCTGCACGCACGCGAGCCCATCGTCGGCAGCCCCCTCCGAGCTGTAGAGTACGGCGGCCGCGCCGAAACCATAGGTGCAAGACGCGAACTTGACGGCAATTGTTATATGGCTGACAACCGTACACGTTGTCGTCCCGCCGCAGTCATCAATCTGACCGTTGTCGGCCGGGTAATCGGGAGCGGCCTCGTCGGCAAAACTGGTAATTCATCACTATTATCTCGGCGACGTAGCTCTTACAGCTGACTTCCGTAGAGGAACCGTACTCTTCGGCGAGCGGGTCAGCTTGCTCTACAAAGACGGGGATTGCATAGGCCCATGAGCAGGAAACAGGTGTTACCGCCTGGGGTCTTTCGGCCCAGGGCGACGCGGCGGTTGATCGAGCGGCGGCGGCTGGCCTGGCCAGCGGCACGGCGGTGATGGTCAACGCAGCCACCATTACCGTTGTCATCTTCGCCACGTAATTCGAGCCGGTACACACGAGCGCAACCATAGTGAGACCCGCCAGTCAGTCAGGGCACGGCTGATGGCCGCGGCACCGGACGATATGCGCAAAGCTAAGACGTCAACCAAACCCAGTCAGCCGGCTGTCCGGCGTCGCGACGACCCGTGCCTCTCGCTCGGAACGTCGTAAGCATCTCGCGGGCCGGGATCTTGACGCCAAGGCTTAGCAGATCTGCTACGTCGACGCACCGACTCGGGCCGCTGTCGGGTGCGACCTCGTAGGGCTCGGGCTTGGTTCCGAAGACCAGTGCTTTCATCGTTCCTCCGCTTGGCGGCGCATGTCCGCGTTGATCCTTATGGTTGCTTTTCTTTCAGTCTGCCCAAGGCTCTGCGGGTCCTGTTCGTGACCCTGATCGGGGCCCCGCGCCGCGCGCTCAAACCCTGATGACTTCGAGGCCCGGGATCCCGTCGTAGTCGCCGTCTTGGGACGCGATCGGAATGCGATGGGCAATCGCCGTGGCCGCGATCCACGAATCGTTGATCGGCATCCGACGCCCTGCGTCGCGCAGGGTGAGCCGCAGCGCGGCCCAGGCGTGGCCGACCTGTTGATCGATGGGCAGCGGGTCGAGGGCCTCCGCCCTCGACAGGGTCTCGAGCCTACGGACCCGCACGGGTCCGGTGTCGGCGGTAAGGACACCTAACCGGAGCTCGCCGATGGTGACGACGGACACGGCGACGAGGTCGGGAACGTGTCCTGAGAGAGGCCGGTCCAGCTCCGCGACGATGAACACCGACGTGTCGGCCAGTGCCAGGTTCATCCGCCGAAATCATTGGGAGCGTCGGACATATCGGGTAGCAGATCGGCGAGCTCGACGGAGAGACCCCGATCGGCGCGCCAGTCCTCCGCCCGATCGAAGAACGACGACCATGGCATCGACCTCGGTCGACTCGGCAGAGGCACGAGTTGCGCCACTGCCCGGCCGCTGAGCGTGACCCGCAGGCGCTCACCGGCCTCGACCCGGCGCAGCACCGCGCTGACGTCGTTGCGCAGCTCGCGGGCCGGGATATCCATCGGCCACGATCGTAGCAGATCTGCTACGTCCTGCCGCTCTGACTTGCTTTCATGGTTCCTCCGCCGGGAGAGCTTGGCGGCGCATGTCCGCGTTGATCTTGATGTAGGCGTCGATGTCGGACACCTTGAACTCGACCACCGACCGCAGGTCGGGAAGGTAGTGCTCGAAGCGGTCGCCGGCGATGGCCTCCACGATCCCCTCGGCCACGACATCGGGCGAGACGAGGGGCGGGATCATCACGGCGCGTTCCTCGCCGGGCCGGTCCCAGATGTCGGTGTCGATGGGGCCGGGCTCGATCAGGCGAACGGCGACGCCGGTGCCATCAAGATCCATCGCCAGTGATTCGCTCCACCCGCAGAGGGCAAATTTGCTGGCGCAGTACGCGGCCTCGTGCCCGATTCCGACGCGGCCGCCCATGCTGCTCACGTTGACGATCGTCCCGCAGGCCCGATCCAGCATGCGAGGAAGCACGGCGAGGGTCATCCGCGCTGGCGAGAAGAAGTTGACCCGCATGGCCTCCTCGATATCGGCCGGGGTGAGCCGAAGGGCGGGGCGGACCTTCGGGATGGCCGCATTGTTGACGAGGACGTCGAGATGACCGAAGGCATCCCAGACCTCGATCGCCAACCGCTGAGCCGCCTCGAGATCGCCCAGGTCGAGGACCCAGCGTCGCGAATCGGGGCTGGTGACGACACAGTCGGCGAGCACCTCGTCGAGCAGCGCGGCGCGCCGGCCGACGATGCCGACCGTCGCGCCACTCTGGGCGAGGCGTCGGGCGAGGGCGGCCCCGATGCCCGAGGATCCTCCGGTGATGAGAGCGATCACGAGAGGTGGATGGCCTGCTCCGGGCAGTTGGCCGCCGCCTGACGCGCCTGCCTCTCCAGCTCCGGCGGGATGTCGGCGCCGACGGAAAGCACGACACCGAGGCCGCGGTCGTCGCTGTCGAAGACGTCGGGAGCCAGCGCATAGCAGCGGCCGTGACCGGTGCACGCCTGGCCATCGATCGTGACCCGCATCGGCGTGGATCCCTAGTCGCCGAACACCAGCGGCAGGCTGGTGAGGGATCGGATCCCGGGCGAGTACTCCAGCTCGGCGCCGGGAGCCAGATGGTAGGACGGGATGCGGGAGTGAAACTCGCGCAGGGCCACCCGGAGCTCGAGGCGGGCCAGGTGCGAGCCGAGGCAGCGGTGGACTCCCCCGCCGAAGGCCAGATGGCGGTTGGTCTCCCGCCCGAAATCGACGGCCTGGGCGTGGGCGAACTCGGCGTCGTCGGTGTTGGCCGCGCCCAGGACCACCATGACCTGGTCGCCGTCGCTGACCTGCACCCCGCCGAGCTCGATGTCCTTGACGGCGATGCGCGGCACACCGGCGACGGGCGTCTCAAACCGCAGGAGCTCCTCGACCACGGCGGGGATGGTGTCGGGATCATCCACGACCCGCCGACGATGGCCAGGCGTACGGGCCAGGTACGAGAAGAAGCAGTCGAGGGTGGCCGTCACCGTGTCCAGTCCGGCGATCATCAACAAAAAGCAGATGTCGGCGATCTCGTCGCCGGTCAGTTGCCGCCCGTCGACCTCGGCGGTGAGGAAGCCGGTCAGCAGGTCGTCGCGGGGGTCGACGCGCCGCTTCTCCAGGATCTCACCGAAGTACTCATAGATGGATGCGGCCGTCGCCTTGCGCACCACATCCTGCTCCGCCATCGTCTCACCGGCCGGCCGGATGATCCCATCCTTCATGGTCAAGAAGGTGTCCAACTCCTCGAGCGGCAGCCCGAACATCGTCAAGAAGACCTCGGACGGCAACGGGATGGTGAAGGTTGACACCAGATCGCAGCCGGGCTCGTCCACGAAGCGGTCGATCAGCCGATGGGCGAGGGCGGCGATCTCAGGCTCCAGCTTGGCCATCTGCCGGGGGGCAAACAGGGGATCGAGGAGACGTCTGTAGAGCACGTGGTCGGGCGGGTCGATCTGCAACGGGATGAGTGGGCGAATGTTGCCGAGGTCAGCAGCGGACATATTCGACGAGAAGACATCCGGCGACCGGAACACCTCCTCCACCGTCGCCCGTGTGCTGACAATTACCATCCCGCCGTCGAGTCGCAGGACGGGCGTTGCGTCCCGGAGTGCCTGGTACATCGGCCTCGGATCGGCGGACACCTCCGGCCCCATCAACGACATCAGGTCGACATCCTCGCTGCCTGCGCCGTCCATGCTCCCCTCCCCTTCGGCCGCTGCCGACTCCGCCCCACCGTACCCTGACACCAGAGTCGGAGAATGAGAGAGGTTTCGCGCGCGAGACTCGCCGGCGATGCGACGAGTCGTGACGGGCGTCAACGCCGATGGCCGGTCGGTTTTCGTCTCCGACGGCGACGTCGCACCCATCGAGCTCTCCGTGCTGCCGGGGCCATCGTTTCATCGGCTGTGGGGTGACGACGCCGTCCCCCACCTGCCGACCGACGGCACCCCGCCGGCCCAGCCCATGTACTTCCCGCCGGCCGGCGGCTACCGCGTCGGCTTCTTCACCCTCCCGCCCGCCGGGGCGCCCGTGCCCGACGGACTCGACCCGAGAGCAGTGGTCGCCGAGCTACGGGAGAAGGTGCCGGGCATGGTCGACGTGATGGAGCCCGGCCACCCCGGCATGCACACGACCGACACCGTCGACTTGGACCTGGTCATCTCCGGCGAGTGTTGGCTGGAGCTCGACGACGGCGAGGAGGTGCGTCTCGGGCCGGGCGACTCGGTGGTCCAGAACGGCACCCGACATGCGTGGCACAACCGAAGCACGACGGAGCCGTGCGTGCTGTTCGTCGCCCTCATCGGCGCCAACCGCACCGCCTAGCCGGGCCGACAAGGGCCTCACGGTTTGGGGGTTCACGGTCGCGGGTCGACGATCCGACAGGGGATATCGGCGTTTTCGGCGAGGTGGTAGCTGGCGCAGACGCGATGGTAGCCGTCGGCGATGGTGAGCGGCTGCCCGCGGACGAGCAGGACGGGCGAGAGCGGCTTGCCGGATTTGACCTTGGCCAGGTCGGAGGCGACGTGCACGTTGTCCTCGGGGAGCAGCGCCAGCGCGCTGGCCCGAAGAATGTCCTTGGCCTTGTAATGCTCGAGGGCTGTGCTGGTCTGCAACCCATGGACCAGCCGTTGGGCCTCGACCGGGTCCATGAGGAGTGAGAGGTAGGACTGCGCCGCGGGATAGTCCTGATCTTCGGGCTCGCTCTTCCACTGCTCGGATTTCATGGTCGCCGATCCTAAGTCCGGCTGTCAGAATCAAGAGCATGCAGGCTGGTCGTCCGTCGGTCACCGCCCGCCGGGTGGCGGCGATGCGGGCCGAGCTGGATCGCCCGACGACCCCGGCTGGCGATGCCGCCGCCGACCAGCGTCTGACGGCCGGGATCATGAGCTCGGAGCACCGCACGCGAACGGCCATGTTTCACCACATCGCCGCCCGCACCCGCTTCATCGACACCGAGTTGCTCAGCGCCCTCGACGCCGGCATCACCCAGGTCGTGCTCGTCGGGGCGGGGTACGACGGGCGGGCGTTGCGGTTCCGCGCTCCCGGCGTGCGATTCTTCGAGATCGACCATCCGGCGACGCAGACCGACAAGCGCGAGCGGATGGTTGCGCTGGGCACTGACCTCCGCCACATCAGCTTCGCGGCGTGCGACTTCACGACCGACGACATCGACATCACCCTGGCCGGGGTGGGGCACGACGCCGACTCGCCGACCTTCTTCTACTGCGAGGGGGTCGTCAGCTATCTCGATCAGTCCGTCGCCGATCACCTCTTCGAGCGTCTCCGAGCGTGCGCGGCCGTGGGCAGCCGCTTCGCCGTCAGTCTGGCCGTGACCGTCGCCGCCGCCACGCCGGAAGAGGAGGCTCTGCTCGCCGCCCGCCTCGAATGGTTCGCCCGGGCGGGCGAGCCCCGGCGGAGCAGCTTGACCGCCGATGGGGCCGTCTCGATGTTCGCTCGCACCGGGTGGCACGCGGGGCGAGTGTTGGACCCGACGGACTTCGATCCGGAGGCCCCGGCCGGACGGTCCCGCCTCGTGGTGGCGACGCCGGCTTGATCCCGGGGATGCGACGTCGACTTGGCGCGCTCGGTCTCGCCGTCGCGCTGCTCTCGGGTCTGACCACGACCGCGGTGGGCGCAAGCGCCGTCGGCCGGGCGCGAGCGGGCGTGGCGGTCGACACTGCCAGCACAGCCGGCCCATCGTGTGCGCCCCACCTGCGAGCGCCGACGGTCGTCCGGGGCTCGGGCACGCTTCAGGTCTTCGGCATCCAATACTTCCAGCGGGTCGCGGCCATGACCACCTACGCCTCGATCGCCGACGAGATCAACTGCTACTTCGCGACCTACGTCACCCCGTATCGCACCCCGGCCATCCCCGGTCTGGTGGTGTGGAACGAGCTCACCGGTCTGCTCTTCGCCCTCGCCGGGAGCCGCGGCGCACCGGCCCGAGCGTTGGCGACCACGCCGGCCGCGACCCTGTTGGGCAAAGAGACGGGCGAGCCCCTCGGCGCCATCGGTGGCGCCGTCGGGTCGCTCGGGCTCACGTATGGCGCGCCGCTGGCGTTCTACGCGGCCATGTTCCCCGGCGCGGTCGCCGCTGCCGTCGGATCGGACGTCGCGACGATCGCCAGCGGTGGGGTCGAGCTGCCGGCGTCGTTCGTCTTCCTCGCCGCGACCGACACATATGTGCGCGCCTTCTTCGACACGTTTGGGGCCGTGGCGCGGCGCTACCGGGTCACGGTCGTCGCCGGGGCGCCCATGCCGATCCTCACGTCGGCGCCAGGATGCGCCGCCAACGGCTACCCCGGCTGGGCGGCCTGCCCCGGCTGGCGCTCGACGACCAACCCCGTCGCCGTGGCCGCCCTCGCCGACCCGGACCTGCACTCGACGAGCGTCTATGAGGCGCTCGTCCCGACGATCACCAATGCGCAGTTTGTCTTTGGACCGGACGGGCGGCTCGAGGCCGTCCAACCCAAGGTCAACCTGACGGCGACCGAGCTCGAGCTCGGATGGCAGCCGGCGCCCATGTCGACCGTCCGGGCCATCCCCCTGCGAGGCGGCGTGAGGCTGGGGATCGCCATCAGCCTCGACGCCTTCGAGCACGGGCTGACCCCGGCCGGCGACGGGCCGTGTGCGAGCCCTGCCTCCTACGTCGGCTGCCTCGCCAGCCAGGGAGCCAACCTGCTGCTCCAGCCCGACTTCAACGACGGCACCGCCGCCTGCCCGAGCTGGTCGGACTTCGGCGCGCCGTGCGGGCCACCGGAGTGGCAACAGCTCGGCTGGATGCTGTCGTCGTGGTACGACGTCGAAGCCCGCACGCACGCGGGAGGGTGGCTGTATCCGAGCATCCGGTACGCGGTCAACCCGTTCGTGGTCGGCAACGTCTACGACATCTCCGGGGACGGCCAATCGGCGATCTTCGCCCGCTCCGACCCGCGGGCGACAACGGGGTCCTACGTCGGCGACGGCAACGCCGCCCTCTACCGGACGGCCGACGCCTTCACCCCCTACGCCGACCCGACATCGACCGACGATGGCAGCTCGCCGCTCGACCCGCTGTCGCTGGCGCAGCTCGACGGGCCCCAACCCGGCTTCCTCGCCCTGGCGCCGTGGGTGTTGCCGGCGTCGGTACGGGTGCGGGCTGCGGCGGGCTCGACCGCCGTCGCCGGCAGCCCGGCGTCGCTGCAATCCTGCACCGACGGGCTGGTACCCGGATCCGGTGTCACCACCGGCCCCTGCGCGGAGAACGCCGAGCTCCCCACCGCCGTCATCGCCGCCATCTCGCCCTGAACGCTCACGCCGTCACGCCGTCCCGCCGTCCCGCGGGCTCGCGACCGCGACCCGGTCGACCCGGAGGCGCGTGTGCCGAGCGAGGACCTCGAAGTCGGCATCGGCGTGGAGGATGGCCAGGTCGGCCCGGATCGCGGCCGCGCCGATGAGGCAGTCGATCAACTTGCGCACCGTCTCGCCTCCACGACGACAGGCGCGGTAGAGAGAAGCGGCCTCCTCGTAGTCGGTCGGCTCGACGTTGAGCAGGGATCCTCGGGCGAGCAGGCCCCGGAGATCGGCGAGGTGCTGCTCGTCGCGGGCCCCGGCGAGGAGCTCCATCCGCACCGGAGGGCAGGTGGCTATCTCGTCGTCCAACAGCGCGTCGACGCGAGCGCAGACGGCGCTACCCGTATCCCGAAGAAACTCGACCCAGGCCGATGTGTCGATAAGGATCAAGGGTCACCCGCTGCGGCTGGTCCGCATGGCGTCGAGGTCGCCGTCCCAGCCGGACCCACGAAGCCGCCTGGCTTCATCCAGACCGAGCGGCTCACCGGCCACGGCCCGCAATGCGTAGTTGACGGCCTCGCGCTTGGTGGCGAGCCGGTATCGCTCCATCACGGCGCGACAAGCCTCCTCGTCGATGTCGATGTTGGTGCGTGCCATACACCAATCATACACCGTGTGCGCGCCTATCCGCTCGGGTCGCCGACGACGGGGTAGTACAGCCAACTCCGGCGTGAGGTACTCGGTGTGCCGCCCTTCAGGCCGGCGCGACACCGGCCCAGCTCGAGGCGCAGATCATCGCCAGCGACGAGTATTACGTCGTCCGAGGTGACTCAACCCCCACCGGGTTCGTCGACGCCCTCTACCACGATCTGCTCGACCGCTCCCCGGCCCCAGCGGAGGCGGCGCCCTGGGCCGCGCTGATCTCCGACCCGGCGTCGCGCCAAACGGTGGCAGCCGACATTCTCGGGTCGACGGAATATCACGACGACCTCGTCGCCGGTTGGTATCAGAGCTACCTGGACCGCCCGGCCAACCCGACCGAGATCATCAACGAGGTCGCCGCCCTCAACGCCGGCATGACCGATCAGACAGCTGTAGCCAACATCCTTGGCTCGCCCGAATTCTTCGGTTGACAGTCAGGGCCGGCTCGGCAGATGGCGGGTCGGGAGACGGCGGCGGGGCCGGCTCGGGCGGGGAGTCGCCGGGGGACAACCCGATCGATCTGGCCGGTCGCCTTTCTGCTGGGCAGTTGGCGAAGCTGGCCCGGGCGCTCCGGCGGCGCAACGCCGCGCAGGAAGCAGCGGCCCATCGGCGGCGGGGATGTCGGACCACAGACCTCGAGGGTGGAGCCGGTATCCACATGGACGGCGACTTCTTCGACGGCGCGGCGGCGACGATCCGCATCGCCTTGGACGAGTACGCCCGCACCACGTCCAAGGACCCCGTGACCGGCCTGTACCCGTCGATGGCCCAACCCAGGCTGACGCCATCGTCGAGTGGGCCGCGGCGTGGCTCGGCGGTCGGGAGCGCACGACCAATCGCCCGGCGGTGATCGTGCACGCTGACGTTCGGGTGTTGGCGGGCGAGGACGGGTGGGCGGAGTCTGCCTACGGGCCGCTCGCTGCCGAGACGATCCGGCGCATGGCCTGTTGGTGTCAGCTCACGATGATGGTTGACGACCCCGACGGCGATCCGTTGCATCTGGGGCGCACGCGGCGGACGCCCACGTGGCGGTTGGCGGAGACGGTCCGCCGCAGGGACGGGGGCTGCCGGTTCCCCGGATGTGGGCGGACCCGGTTCGTCGAGGCGCATCACGTCTTGGAGTGGGAGGCCGATCACGGCCCGACCGACTACGAAAACCTCTGCGACCTCTGTCTGGCCCATCATCACGCCGTGCACGAGGGCGGCTGGCAGATGACGGGCGACGCCTGCGCGGAGCTGGTCTTCACCTCACCGGACGGGCGCATCCGGCTCACCAGTTGGCCGGACCAAAGGCCCACCGCTGACCACGGCCGATCACGCCCGGATGGCCGGCCACCCGACGACGACCCGCCACCGCAGACGCCGGCAAGGCGTCAGTCCGATGAAGCTGGCCCCCCGGGCAGACATCCGACAGCCGTCACCCACCTCCAAGAGAGCCTGCTGTGAGATGCGAATACATTGCCCGAAGCCACCGAAGCGCCGACCCTCAGGTCACGTCCTGACGGGCGGACGCAATTACACTCGCCGCCGGTGGCGCCTCAGACCATTCCTAGCGCCGACCGGGAAGCTGAGTTAGCCGCCAGTGCGGCTGAGTCGAACGACCGACTCCTGCGCATCGCCCAACCCGTCTTCATTCTCCTGCTCATCGCCGAGCTCGCCGGCATGCTGCTCTTAAGTCGGCATATCTGGAGCCACTTCGAGCTGTCGTTCGACTTCTCGACCCGATACCAGTGGTGGGTCGGCCTCAGGCACGGCCACCTCGATAGGTACTGCACGATCCTCCATTACTCATGCTGGCGCGACCACTCTGACTTCATCGAAGTCCCGCTGGCGTACCTCAGCTACCCCTTCAGCGGCGCCTACCCGCTGCTTGTGATCCAGGACATCTTCGTCGTCGGCATCCAGGCAATGGTGCTCCTCACTTCCCGTGACGTCATCCGGGCTCACCGCGAGGTGATGTCGACGAAGGGGCTAGGGGCGGTGCTCGCCCTACTTACGGCGTGTCTCTTCGCGACGCCGTACTACTGGGCGACCGTCGCAACCGACGTCCACTTCGAGCACTGCGGTGGGGTCTTCTTCGCGCTGGGCTTCCTGCGGGCGAATCTTGGAGGCCGACGCCGAGCAATTGTTGCATGGGGGTTGCTCACCCTCCTCTGCGGAGCGGAGGCAGCCATCTTGCTCGTTGGGATCGGCGCTGCCGTCGCAGTCTCGGGATGGTGGCGATCCCGACGGGGAGAAGGGCAGTGGCGGTCGTTTGGGGCAGCCCCGTGGCTCGGCGTTGTCACCGCGCTGATTGGCCTGACTTTCCTCTCGCTCCTAACGGTGATCGGTGCGGACCAAGGCTCAAATCTCGTCCTTAGATTTGGCTATTTGGCCTCAAGCGCTGGCCAGGCCCCTGCATCGGTTGGCGGGCTGCTCCTCGGGGTCGTCACCCATCCCTGGCGGGTGGCCACAACCCTCGTCCGATGGCGGACCGCGATATGGGCGAACGTTTCAACGGGCGGCGTGGTCGGGTTGGCGAGCATGGCGGCCGTTCCGGCCTGGTTTATGATCTTGGCCAACAACCTTGACGCGAATGCCGGTTTTCGAAGTCAGGGCTTCCAGAACCTGGACGTCTTCACCTTCATCACTGTCGGCAGTGTGGTGGTGCTGACCCAGATGTACTCTGCCGGCGGCCGGCGCCGAGCCATCGCCGGCATTTTGGCCGTCCTGGCCGCCGTGAATGCGGTCGGCTTCGGCGTCGCCCTCCTTCGTCAGACGACCAGGGCCAGCGCGAGGTACACCGACGCGGAAGCGGCAGCGCTCTCGGCCGTGGCACGGCAAATCCCGGCTGACGCCGAAGTTGTCGCCCTTGGCGGAATTCAGGGCCGCTTTGCCGGTCGGCGCCTGGTCGAGCAGTTCGACGCTAACCCATCGCTGGCCAAGTACAACGGCGTCGTGCCTGTCTACCCGGGTGACGTGTGGTTTGTGATACCGCCCACTGGCGGCCAGCTCGCGGCGTCTGTTGTCCAAGAAGTTCTGGGCCAGTTGGCCGCCATGCCGGCACTGCAGCTGGTGTCCGACTCCAGCGGCGTCTTCGCGTTTGAGGGCAGCTTCTCCAGCCCTTGGACATATCAGCTGCCCGCCGGAAACGAGGTCCCTGGTTGGGCTCTCCCGAGCAACGGGCTACCGGTCGTCACCGGGCCCCTCTCCACCTGGCGGGCTCAAAGTGTCGGCGACGCAGGGTATCTCGTCCACGGCGACTACTTCCAGGAGATGCCTGGGGAATATCAGGCGACTGTGTCCCTCTCGGCTCAGGGCCCCGTATGGGTCGAGCTTTGGGACAGTTCGTCCAACACACTTCTCGCGCGACGTGAGCTCTTACAGACCAACGGCATGCAGTCGGTCGTGCTCACCGGCGACTTTGAGCACGCCGCCAAGAGTCACCCCTACGCTGGCATCGGGCCTTGGCGCACTGACCCCGCGCCACCGCCTCCCGGTGATGCCCTAGAGGTCCGCGTCAGCCTCCCCGACGCCAACGTCACTGCTTCAGTCTATGAGGTGAGCGTCTCACCAACCGAGCAACCGTGAGCCGCGGGTCCGGCCCAAGCGACTCTCGAAGACCGCAGAGCGATGGTCGAGATCACCAGCGAAAAGCGAAGGGCCTGCCCTCGGACGGTTGAAGCCCCTCGCTCCCCGAGGCTGGCGGACGATGTTTTTGCCCCACCGGCCTCACGGAGAGAGAGTAGACGCTGACCGCAACACCACCCGGCGTCCAGACGCGGAGTTCAAGGTTGTCGCCCCGAGCCGGCTGGAGTACCTGGGAGCGAAATGGGCCCCAGCCCTGATAGGCATGCTCGCCCGCGATTCGCCTGAGATCGACAATTGTCGTCACCGTCTGTACGGACCCCGTTGCCTCTAGAGCCTCGCGCCACAGAAGGACTTTCGAGGTGGCATCCCGCGCCTCAACGTCCACGGGACCATCAGTCGCAAGGCGGACGCTGACTTGGTATCTCCCGGCCCGCTCGCGCCAATAGTCCCCGCGAACGACATATCCGGCGCTACCGCTGGCCCCGGCAGCCCACTCAGAGACGGGACCGAACTCCTCGGGAGCGCCGCCATCGCCGGTGACTTCCCATCCCCCGACTGCTGCTCCTGTTCCGGGAAAGATGATCGGGGCCGCACCTAGCGGCGCCCTCCATCTGAAGACGAAGATCCCAGCTCCCTGATCGACGAGGGCAGCGCCCGGTAACCTCGCCACGGCGGCGATCATCTGCAGCGTGCCGTTTACCGGAGCAGTCTCCGTCCCTTGGGATGGGGCCAAAATGAACCAGACGTCGCCGCGGACCGGTACCGCGCCTGAGTCGACCTGGACGGCATAAATGAGTGGACGGGCCGCAAAGCGGCCGGCCACCCCTTGCGACGCGATCACCTCCGAGTCGGGCGGGATCTGGTGGAGCGCCCGTCGTAGCACTGCAGCGGCGCCGGGGCTGACTCGCACCCACTGGTTGTCCAGCCTGGGCAACCACACGGTCGCCCAGATGAGGGCATTGACGCCAAGACCCGCGGCCAACAGCGAGGCCAGTCGAGGACGACGTCGAGCAAGGGACGACACGACATATACCGTCCCCACAGGAGCGAGGACGTAGACGACTACGGTCTGGAAGCCCGGTTGAACAAACAAGACGCTCGAGTGGAGCGCGCTCGTTAGCAAGACGACGGTCGTGAGTCCGCCGGCCACTGGTGATATCAGACCCAGCCACCCGGCCGGCGCCAGGTTCGCCCAGATCGCGGTGCGTTTGCTCCAGATCGACAAAATGGCCCGTTGCGGGTGAGCGAGGGCTCCAACAACGAGGTGGCTGAGTGTAAGGGTGGCCGGGGAGCGCGACCCCACCGCCAGGTAGCCGTAGCCTGCGATCAGACTTGACCCTTCGTTGAGATGCAGGACCGAGAAAAGGGCAACCCACGCACCACCCGCAGCCGCCAAGGTCAAACCCTGGCGAAATCTGCCAAGGCAGATCAACATCACGGCGATACCCACGGCGTAGGTGCCGGCGATGTCACCAGTGCTCAGCAGCAATACGGTCCACACAATTGCGCGCCAATGACCACCGCGGTAGAACTCGCGGGCAGCCAGGACAGCGAATAGCGTGGCGAGCGATTCCTCGTGGTAATCAAACGCCAGGCTCCAGTAGACCCATGGGTTGGCGACCAGCAGCGCTGCACCGCTCGCGATTAGCAGACGGGGTTGCCATCCCTTGGGGGAGACGCGCTCGGCAACGATCTCGACGATCCAGCTAAAGGCCACAGCCTCGGCACCCGCAACAGCCACGTCGGCGACGAAAAGGAGCAACAGGCCGCTGGGCCAAAGTCGGAAAAGCAGGCCGAGCGGCCACTGGATCAACTCTCCATGATCGTGGACGTAGTGGAGACTCCAACTCTGAATTGACGGATCCAAGTGGCCGTGAGCCATTTGAGACCAGGCTTGGTACGGACCGACGAAGTCCCACGTCTGAACGAACCGGCTGTACTGAAGGACGCTGAACCCGAGAAGAAACACCAGCTGCGCGCCAATAACGGCAAACCCGATTCTTCGCGCCCGAATCATCAACTGGCATGGCTCGGGCTGTCCAAGGAGACCGGGCACCGACGGTTGGACCGCTGCCGCTGCCGCTGCCGTCACGACGCCGACACAAACCTGATCGGCACGATCGACGAATAGCCGAACGGGTAGAAGTTGGTGTTGTTGACCAGGTTGGCCTCGAAGTAAACAGGGTCGGCCGTCGCGATGGTCCCGACGATCGTGAACCTCACCTCGCCCTGCTTGTTGGTGGGGACGATCACCGGGTTTTCACCGGGCGGACCACCGTTGACCGTCGCTTCGCTGAAGAGCAAGCCTTGCTGGGCATAGATGACCTGACCCAGATACACCGGGATGCCCGCACGGTCGACAGCACGGTCCAACTGGTCGACGACCTGCGCCGTGATGGTCACCGGCTGCCCGATCGGGACCGGGGCTTCAAACGAGTCGGGCACGAGCTCGATGTGGTCGGTCGTCGGCCGGTACGACGCCGCGTGGCTGACCGTCGCTGGGTTGTCGGTGAAGGCGATGACCTGGAAGCCGCCGGTGATCGGCGGCTGGGCGAAGAAGTTGGGGGCGTACAGCCGGTAGGCAGCTGACTGACCCGGCCCCAACTGCTGCGGGCCCTGCTGCAACCAAAACGACGTGAGAGTCGTGCCCGTCTCGATGGAAAAGCTCGGCGCCAGCGCATGACCTGAGTGGTTGGTGACCTGCACCTCGATCTGATCGACGGTGGCGAGCTGGCCCGTCGTCTCGACCGATGTGACGTGGATCGACAGGGGCGCCGGGTAGAGGAGCGCTACTGCCACCACGATCCCCCCGACCATCGCCGTACCCACCAGAGCAGCGAGTGCCCGGCGCGACAGCTTGGGCCGGCGGAAGACGGTCGTGGTCAGTGCGGCCAGGATCGCCGCCGGGACCAGCGTCACCAGGTAGGTGCCAAACGAACGCGAGCTGAAGAGCAGCGCGAGCACAGGCAGGAGGAAGGTGACGGGCTTGAGCGTCGGATACGTCACCGCGTAGGCAACGATGAGGGCCAGGAGCACGACGAGCGAGGCAAGCGTGTAGGCGGTCAGCGAGCCCCCACCCAGCCCCAGGAAGAGACTCAGGCTGATGGCGCCCTGCCCGGCGGGCACGGTGTGAGCCAGGAACGGCGTGAGGATGCCGCGGACCCACGCCGAGGGGGACATGACGATGAACGGGATGTTGGGGACGATGAACACCACAAGCAGCACGCCCAGATAGCGCAGGACGACCCGGAGAGCCGGCTGCACGGCGGCATGGCGGCGAGCCTCGAGATAGAGGCCGATCATCAGGAACGGCATGATCAGCCACGGCTGCTGCTTGATGCCCATGGCCACGCCCATGAGCGCCGGCGACACGAGCGCTCGCCACCCCGAGCGGAACGGGTATCGGTCCCAGGCGTAGGCGGCGCCGAGCAGGAACGGGACGAAGAGCACGTCGGTGACGCCGCCGACGGCGAACGCTACGTAGACGGTGGCACTCCCGACGATGATGGCGAGTGGGCGCAGGTGTCGGGGTAGCAACAGGTGGAGCATGGCGATGGTGGCCGCCCAGGCCGCCACGTTGATGACGAGCCCGACTTGGGTGCTCCACCCCAGGAGCAGCAGCGGCACGTAGACGAGGAAAGCCATGGCCGGATACGAGAGCGACGTGACCGGCGTGCCATTGAGCTTGAACGTGTAGCTGTCGGGCGTGACGTGAAACATGGAGAACGACGGCGCCATCGAGTGGGTGTAGGGGTTGATCCCGTGGATGAACAGGTGGGCGGCGTACTGGTCAAAGGCCAGCTCGTCGGTCAGGTAGCCGGGCGCTGAGTAAGCCTGGAGGAAGGTCCAGGCCGCCAGACCGGCGATGGCCAGGACCAGCACCACAAGGCCGACCGTGGCCAACGTCGAGGGCGACGACTTCCACCCGGACCACGTGACAATGATGGCGAGGAGGCCCCCGACGCCAAGGGCCAGGACCAGCAACGTGAGCCAGGGGAAGACGGTCAGCCAGCCGGCAAGCTGTACCGCCCACCCGAGCAGGGCCAGGCCGCTCAGGGCGTACCAGGGGATCGTGCGCTGGCGGCGTTCGCTTTCGATGACAGGCGCGGGGCGATCGTCGGACCGGCTCGGAGGCGGGCGGTGCCACCCCGCAGGTGGCGCGCCGGCGGCCGCACCGACTGTCGCCTCAGTCAGGAGCGCCTCGCGTTCAGCCTCAAGCGCCGGCTCTGGATGTAGCCCGACCCCGGCGGGCCCGGGGTCGCTCATCAGCCAGTCGGCAGCGTGATGGCCTGGACGTTGCCCAGGCCCGCGTCCCCTACGACGTCGAAGAGGAGTGTCCCGTCGGGACTGATGGCCAGCCCGACGGAGTCCGCCGCCGCCGGCAAGACGCTGGTGACGGCGCCGGTGGCCAGGTTGACAACGGCAATGTTCTCCGCAGCCCCGAGACCCTTGAGGACGTACAGGTACCCGCCGTTGGGATTGACCGCCAGGGCCCGGGCTCCGACGCCTGTCTGGAAGTGGCTCAGGGGTCCGCCGCGCACGGGGATGGCATCGATGTTGCCGCTCGGCTCCGCCGTATAGACGATGTCACCGGCGGCGCTGGGCGCGATGGCGGTGGCGTCGGCCGGGGCCGCCAGGTTGGTGATCGGCGTGGAGTCGCCCCAGTGGAAGACCGTGACGCTGGCGCTCGTGAGCGTGCCGTTGAGGACATAGGCCATCGTCATGCCGGGATCGATCGCCACGCTCCGCACCGGCGCCCCGATCGGCGTGGTGCTGAGCAGCTGACCGTTGGGGGCGCCTCGGAACTCGATGGCCCCCGTCGTCGCCGTGGCCAAGCCGACAATGACGTCACCACTCGTGGCTTGGGCCAGCGTGACAGCGTTGGCCGACTCAGGGAGCGGCTTGGCCAACTGACCGGATCCGAGGTCGAGCAACTGTAGGGTGCGCTCGCCGCTCGTCCCGGCGAGGAGCCACATGCTCCCACTGGCCTCAGGGTTGCCGGCGGCGACGAGGCCGGCGGGGCCGGCGAAGATCCGTGACGGTTTGATGGCCGCGGGCGTGCTCTTGGACTGGCAGGCGGCGATGGTGAGTCCCGCGAGCGCGGCCAACACAACTGCCCTGGTCCTGCGGGTCCAGCGTCGTCCTCCATGCATCATGTCGCCTGGCTTCAAGTCGCCGCAGTCTGGGCTGCGCTCACCGTGGCGTCGGAGATGGCGAGCTCTTCGCCGAAGACATCGATCGAAGCCGTGGTGCTGGCGTTGTTGGTCAGGAATGACGTGGTGTAGCTGCCCAAGCTGTTGGGGCTCTCGGTCAGCACCAAGGGCTCCTTCTGGAACCCGCAGCGCCCAGCGGCGGCGAGAGCGTCGGCGAAGACGTCACCGCGGGCCAGACCGACGGTCGTGGCTTTGAAGCCCAGGTCGGCAATGGCGAGCGTGGCAACCTGCTGGGCGGTGTCGGTGCGGTCCTGCCCGGCGACTCGTGTCACCGTGATACCCATCGCCGTGATGGAATCCTGGACCGCTTGCGAAACCGCGAGCGTCCCGCCGATCAGAAGCACCTGCTTGATATCGAGCGACTGGAGCGCCGATGCCGCCTGCGAGGCCAGCGAGTCGGGCTCGGTGAGCAGGAGGGGGAACGACCCTTCGTACGAGAGCGGACCGGCGCTCAGCCCGTCGGGGAACTCGGCGCCGGTCGCGACGATCGCCGTCGCCCCGCTGCCCGAAGTGCCGGTCAGCGAGCCCACGAAGCTAGCCGGGAAGAGCTCGGCGATGTCGGCCGCGGTGTCGTACCTCGTCGGGCCGGCGATGCGCTCGACGCTGTAGCCGTCGCTTTGCAACGTCGCCTGCACCGCCGGCGCCACCGCGTACGTGCCGCCGACGAGGTCGACAGACTTGGCTCCGAGGGTTTGCAGGGCCGACGCCGTGCTCGTCGAGAGCTGGTCGGAATTGGTCGTCAGGATCGGGGCGTGGAGACGGCCGGCCAGGTACGAGGCGGCGAGGGCGTCGGGGAAGTTGTCACCCGAGGTCACGACCACGGTCGGCACCGACGAAAACGTGGATGTCGCGATGGCGGCCGACGTGGCGTAGCGATCGCTGCCACCCAAACGGTTGGCCGTCACACCCGAGACGGCATGAGCCGGGACCGCCATCAAGGCGAGCGAGCTGGCGCCGACGACGCAACCGACCGCGGTGCGAACCAATCCTCGTCGAGGCGTACGAGTAGTCATGGCGGGATCGTCCTCCGTGCTCAGCGGGCGGCCAGGAGTCGGCGCCGCATGGTGACGCCGGCCAGACCAACAAGTCCGAGGAAGCCACCGATCGCCAAGGGAAGGACCAGATGGTCGCCCGATCCGCTGTGCCCCAGGCCAGACGCGCTGCCGGTCGGTGAAATGGCGAGTTGTTGCGGGCCGGTCAAATCGCCGACCTTGAGGTTGGAAGCCGGTGCCGCCCCGCCGACGAGCGTCTGCACCCTCGCGCTGACTGCTTGGGTCACGACCTGTCGGAGAGCCGGGGTGCCCCAGGTGGTCGGGGCTACCCAGGCCAGCCCGCTGGCTGCGATCTGGTGGGAGAACACGCTGGCGGCGGTGACCTCAGGTGCAGCGGTCTGCGAGGGCACAACCACGAAGGCGACGTCGACGACTTCGAGGCCGTCGGGCGACTCGCCCTCGGCGAAGACGATGTAGCCGCCGGCCGCTGCTCCGGCCGGGACGGTGAACGATGAAGACGAGAAGCCACCGTCGCTGCCGGCGGTGCCGGTGCCGACCTGCTGGGGGCTCTGGCCAGGCTCGACGAAGAGGATGAAGAAGGTCAACGGGGTGCCCGACGTGAACGGCCCGGTCGGAAGCGAGATCGAATCGGTCCCTCCCGGTGCCACGGTCTGGCTGCCCTCGCCCAGGCTGATGCCGTTGCCGTTGCCGCCGCTACCGCCGCCGCTGCTGCCGGACGAGCCCGAGGCTCCTGATGAACCCGACGAGCCCGACGGACCCGTCACGACGACGCCGCCCCCGCCCCCGTACTGGGCAGCTGCGACGCCGGCGGTCAGCGCTATCACTCCAACTATCAGTCCCACTGCAGCGGCCATCTTGATGAACATTCGCACGCAGACCCCGTCAAGTTTGGGCGGATAGGGCGACTTCCTGGCAGTCACCTGAGAACAAGATTGCCGCACACCCTAGTCGGTGTCCCCCTACCGTCAAGCGTCTTCATTGTTTCGGGAGCATGAACAGGCATGGTTTGGACCCGGTGGACCCGGATAGCCGTGTGAATCAGCGCCTCATAGCACCGGGGCACATTAAACATGTCTGAATGATCGCAAACTACGAGAGCTTGCGGTGATCCCAGGAGACCACCTTTTCCACCCGCAGCGTCACCAGCACCCTCTTGACGAGCATGGCTTCGACGAGGGGGCGGACCTCTTCGGTGTAGGGGCCCTGGTAGCGCTCCCACACGCTGATCCCGAGCTTCAACAGCCGGTCCGGATCGTCGTCGATCTCTCCTCGCCCCGACAGCTCGACTCCTCTGAGGGTGTCGTAGGTTTCACCGTCCTCGACCAGCACGGTCAGCCGGTCGTCGCGACGCAGGTTGACGACTTTCTGGGACTTGGCCTTGGTCTCGAAGGCGATGGCGCCGTCGACGAACCCGTACCACATGGCCACCAGCTGGATCCGCCCGCCGGGGCCGATGGTGGCCATCGACATCGAATGGCGCCCGTGCAGGAAGGTGTCGATCTCCTCGGTTGACATGGCGATCTGGGCCCGCCGGTTGACTCCCATGTTGAGCGGTTACCTCCCTAAATAGGCCTTATTCCGCGTCTTCATCCGGTAGGATGGCTTTATCTCGCGATTTCCTTCGATGGGTTGACTCTGGCCTGGTGACAAATGCCTCACAGCGAAATCGTCTTCAGCGGGGGCGACGTCGGGTCGGCGAGCCTCACACGCCGGGTGGCGTCCGGCCGGCTTCGCCGCCTTGGCCGCGGCGTGTACACCACCGACCTTACGACACCACCCCAGCAGGTCGTGCTCCGAAACTGGATGGAGATCGTCGGCCAGATGATGCCGCACGCCGTCATCGTCGACCGCTCCGTCCCCACCCTGCGCCCTGACGCCGACGGTCGGCTCTACGTCGACCACCCGCGCGATCGCCGTCTCGAGTTGCCTGGCCTCATCGTGATCCCACGGCGCGGGCCGGGGCCCTTGGCCAATGACATCCCCCTCTCCGGTGATCGCCTGTGGGCCAGCAGTCCCGGGCGCGGCTTGATCGACAATCTCCGCCCGACCCGCACGACGGCCGGTCGGCCCGCGCCCACATTGAGCCAACAAGAGCTTCATGAGTGGGTAGGCGACCTCGCCGGGCGAGGCGACCCCGAGCGCCTCAATCGCATACGGGACGAGGCCAAAGCACTCGTCCCTCTGATCGGACGCCTGGGCGACGCCGAGCGCGTCGATAGCCTTCTCGGTGCGGCACTTGGCACGAAGACCATCGCTACGACGTCGGCCGCTTTGGCCGCCCGCCAAAGCGGGCAACCGTTCGACCGGCGTCGAGCGTTGCTGTTCCACGACCTCGCCGAAGCGCTGCGGTCCACCCAGCCAACGGTCATCGCGCTCAACCCGGCCGACGACGCGCGGCGCGCCTGGTTGCCCTTCTTCGAGGCCTATTTCTCCAACTTCATCGAGGGCACCGAGTTCACCGTGGACGAGGCGGTCGACATCATCTACCGCCATGGCGACGCAGCCGACAGACCAGCCGATGCCCACGACATCAGGGGAACGTTCGAGTTGGTGTCCGATGCGGCAGAGATGCGCCGACGCCCCGACTCACCAGCGGCGTTTCTCTCGCTGCTCGCCGAACGGCACAGCAAGATCATGGCGGGCCGACCCGACAAACACCCGGGCGAGTGGAAACGACGCCGCAACCGCGTCGGCAGCGTCGACTTCGTTAGTCCCGCCGATGTTGAGGGGACGCTGGCCCGCAGCTGGAGTGCCCTTGCCGCCATCGACTCGCCATTCCACCGCGCCGTCTACACGATGTTCGTCGTCTCGGAAGTCCACCCCTTCGACGATGGCAACGGGCGCGTCGCCCGAGTCATGGCCAACGCGGAGCTCGTCGGAGGCGGCGAAGCGCGAATCATCATTCCCACGGTGCTGCGCGACAATTACCTCAGCTCGCTGCGAGCGATGTCATCGCACGGGTCAGCGTCTCAGCTCATCGCCGCCCTGGACTACGCCCGACGCTGGACGGCGCAGGTGGACTGGTCGACACAACGGAGCGCTGAAGCTGGTCTCGCCGCGACCAACGCAACCCGCGACCCGAAGGAAGCCGATGATGCTGGCGTACGCCTCCTCTTACCGTCAGCACTCTTACCGTCGGCCCTCTTACCGTCGGCCCTCTTACCGTCGGCCCTCTTCCCGTCGGCGCTCGGACGTCACCCTCCGGCCGCCAGACCTGCGCCAGAGTGACCCTGCTCAGAGGACCTCTACCGCACACCGGATTCCAGCCCTCGGTGGGCGTCGTGGGTGCAGTCTGCACCTCTACCTTGCGCCGTGGACGACGTTGTCCGGCGCCGGTCTCGGGCAAAGTGGCAGCGATGGCCCATGACGTCGATCCCCCCAGCCAGCCTGATGGCGAGGCGCCGATCCACCTGCCGCCCGAGGCGATCTCGGGGTGGATCCTGTCCCCCGCCGAGACCAACGAGTCCCGTCTCGCCAAGCATCGACTGGTGCAGGCGATCCGAGAGGCCATCACCGCCCTCGTCATCCTGGACGTGGCCGAGTCCGACGCCGCCGCCATCACCGCCGAGGTCGACGGTCTCACTGAAGCGGTCGGCGCCTTGACGCAACGCATCTCGGCCCTACCCACGCTGTCCAAGGGCACAGGCATGGCGGGAGGAGACGACGCCCGGCTCCTCGAGCGCAGCCCGATGAGCGGACGCTCCAATCCGGTGGCGCCGCCCCTGCACTTGTCCCGCGAGGAGGACCGGGTGGTGGGGTGGGCCACCTACTCCTATCAATACGAGGGCCCGCCGGGGTGCGTGCACGGCGGGTGTGTCGCCGCCGCGTTCGACGACTTGTTGGGTGCCGCCCAGACCCTGTCGGGCATGGCCGGCTTCACGGGCACCCTCAGCGTGCGGATGGTCCTACCCACTCCGCTTCATCGCCGCATCGACTACGAGGGTGGCGTGACGTCGGTGGAGGGCCGCAAGATCTTGACGTGGGGCAAGGCCAGCCACGCCGGCGACGTCGTCGCCGAAGCGACGGGTCTCTTCATCGCACCACGGGCTGGTACGAGCTACGACCTGACGGCGCGCGGCGGGACCGGGGCCGGCTGAGCCTGGGCCGGCTGGGCTACTTGCCGGCGCCGAGGCGCTGAGCGAGCTCCTCGGCCATGGCCCACCCGAAGGCGATGAGGTAGTCATGCCGCTCGCAGTCGAGTGAAGTGAAGTACTCGGCGATCTGCGGCTCGATCTTGTCGGGCTTGGACGACTCGAAGTCGAACACACCCCACGGGCTGCCATCGCCGGTCACGACAAAGGTGCGGTCGTCGATGCGACCCTCGGCGCCGAAGCGCTTGGCCAGCCGGCGACTCCACGCCCGCTCCTCGCCCGTCGCCTTGTGGCCGGGCCGCGGCACGACGTCATCGAGACCCCGGAAGGCCTGGAAGCCGGCCGGGTTGATGAATCGGGTACCGACGAGCACGTCCTCATCCGGGAAGGCGAGCACAGCCCGGCGGAACTGATCGCCGGCCACCGCCTTCAGGATGGCGTCACGCTTGGAGCTGCGCTTGATCGACGCCAAACCCCACAGGACACAGGGCGTGCCGCCGATGCGCTCCAGCGTGCAGAACGAGAAGCCGTGCAGCTTGCCGCTCTCGCGGGCCTGAGTGATCAAGACCCACTCCTCGCGCTGTTTCGACAACAAGCCGACGTCGAACCCGGCAGGTCCGTCGGCGCAGATGTCGCCCATCTCGGCGAGTTCGGCGTCGCTCAGTGCCGTGCAGTCTTTGGTCTCGACCTCGATATCCATGAGATGCGTGCGCTCCTGTCGCTGTCCGGGCAACAGATCCGACGGCCCCCCCACTCGCTTGCAAAGTGTCTTGCAGAGAGTCCTGCGGAGAACTTGACCAGCCGGTCGGGTTCACAGATTATGCGGTTTACAAGGGGTCTGTGAAGCCGAGGCCGCGCGAGTCATGTAGAGGCGATGCAGTCGGCCCCGAGAAGGATGCGCAAGTCGCCGCACAAGCCGTTGGAGCTGTCGACGCAGAACTCATCCGCGAGACGCAACAGCTTCGTGCCGAAACGCAACAGCACGGGCGCGGGACCGGGGTGCTCGAGCAGCACGGACTTGAGGCGCGTGACCGTGTCCTCGGACAGCGTGGCCATGGGTAGGACCACCTCGATCGGGGTGCCGGCAACGACCAACTCGGGCCTCCTGATCTCCATGACGATGAGCTTGACCTCGTCATCTCGAAGGTCGAGCCGCCCCTTGACGATCACGATGGCGTCGTCAGCCAGCATCGTCCCGCACTCCTGCATCGTGCGCGGGAACACCCACGCGTCGATGTTGGACTGGAGATCTTCGAGGACGAATGTGGCCATCAGCTCACCACGCTTCGTGTATTTGCGGACGAGGGAGGTGACGACGCCACCGACCACCCGCATCTCGCCCTCTTTGCCCTCGCGGACTTCGGCGATCGTGCAGTCGGTCTTGCGGCGCAGCGCGGCCTCCGCCCCCATCAAGGGATGGTCGCTGATGTACAGGCCGAGCATCTCTTTCTCGAACGCCAACTTTTGATGCTTGTCGAACTCGACATCGGGGATGGGGACGCGCGCGTCATCGAAGGACGGACCGTCCGTCGCGCCCGGCAGATCGTCGAAGAGGCTCATCACGCCGGCGTCGCGTTCGCGCCGACGAGCGACCGTCCGATCGATGATCTGCTCGTACACGAGCGTGAGGCCCTTGCGGGGATGGCCGAGCGAGTCGAAGGCACCGCCCTTGATCAAGGATTCGACGGTGCGCTTGTTGAGGACCATGGGGTCGACGCGCTGGCAGAAGTCGTAGAAGTCGACGAAGGCACCACCTTCGGCTCGCTCGGCCACGATGTGGGAGACGAGACCTTCGCCGACGTTGCGGATGGCCGACAGGCCAAAGGGGATGATGCCGGGACAGCCGGCCGGTAGCTCCTCGGCATCGGCCGCGGCCGCACCCCGACCGCCCGGGATTCGCGCCGTGAAGTCCGACATCGACAGGTTGACGTCGGGGACGTGCACCTTGACCTTGAGGGCGCGGCACTCGCCGAGGTACACCGCCGTCTTGTCCTTGTCGTCTTTGACCGCCGTCAGCAGGGCGGCCAGATACTCGACGGGATAGTTGGCCTTGAGATAGGCGGTCTGGTACGAGACCAGCCCGTAGCCGAAGGCGTGCGCCTTGTTGAAGGCGTAGTCGGCGAAAGGTTCGATGATGTCGAAGAGGGCGGTCCCGAGCGCGGCGCCGTAGCCCGTCCGCTCGCAGCCGGCGACGAACTTCTCGCGCTCTTTGGCAATCAGCTTGCGGTCCTTCTTGCCGCAGGCCTTGCGAATGCTGTCCGCCTCCTCGACGGCGTAGCCCGCGAACTTTTGGGCGACCCGCATGACCTTCTCCTGGAACATCATCAGCCCGTAGGTGTCGGCAAGGAGCTCGGCGAGGTCAGGGTGCAGGTACTCGATCGGTTTGCGCCCGTTTTTGCGATCGGCGTAGTCGTTGTGCATGTTGGCCGCCATCGGCCCGGGTCGGTAGAGGGCGATCAGGGCGGCGACGTCCTCAAAAGAGGTGGGCGCGAGGGAGCGCATCAACGCCCGCATGGCCGTGCCTTCCAATTGGAAGACGCCGATCGAATCACCCGCTTGCAGCATCGCAAGCGTCGTTGCATCGTCGAGAGCGACACCGTCGATGTCCGGCCTGACGCCTCGCGCCTGCTCGATGAGGTCAAGGGTCAGCTCGATGACGTCGAGCGTCCGCAGGCCGAGGAAGTCCATCTTCAACAACCCCAACTCGGCGACACCGTGCATCTCGTACTGGGTCACGATCGGAGCGTCGTCGGCCTTCTCCCCCGGCCCGGGCTTGCGCTGAATGGGCAGGTACTCGGTGAGCGGCTCGTTGGTGATCACCACGGCGGCCGCGTGGATCCCGTCCTGGCGGCGGAGCCCCTCGAGGCCACGGGCGACATCAACGACCTTCTTGACGTCGGGGTCGATGTTGTACATGTCCCGCAGGTCGGCCGAGGCCCGATAGCCGTCCTCATAGCTCGGGTTGAGGTCCAGACAAGCGTGGAGGGGCGTGTCCCGACCCATCACGAGAGGCGGCATGGCCCTGGCGACCCGATCGCCGAGCGCGTAGGGATAGTCCAGCACCCGCGCCGCATCTCGCACCGCGGCCCTCGCTTTGATGGTCGAGAACGTCACGATCTGGGCGACGTGGTCGGCGCCGTACTTGTCGGCCGCGTACCGGATCACGTCCGCGCGGTAGCGCGAGTCGAAGTCCATGTCGATGTCGGGCATCTCTTGGCGACCCGGGTTGAGGAACCGCTCGAAGATCAGGTCGTAGCGGATCGGGTCAAGGGCGACGATCTGAAGGCAATAGGCGACGCAACAGCCGGCGGCCGAGCCGCGACCGGGGCCCACCCGGATCTTGGACTCCCGTGCGAAGCGGATGAGGTCCCATACGACGAGGAAGTAGGCGCTGAACCCCATGCGCTCGATGACCCCGAGCTCGTACTCCAAGCGCTCGACGACCTTGGCGGGCAGCGGGGTGCCGTACCGCCTTTGCGCGCCGGCGAAGGTCAGGTGGCGCAGATACTCCCCTTGGGTGGCGAAGCCTTCTGGCAACTCGAACTGCGGCAGCTGCGGATTGCCGAACTCGATCTCGACGTTGGCGCGCTCGGCGATCCACAACGTGTTGTCGCACGCTTCGGGCAGCTCGTCAAAGAGCGAACGCATCTCGACCGCCGACTTGAGGTAGTGCTGGTCGCCATGGAACTTGAAGCGGTTGGGGTCGTCCATCTGGGACCCCGTCTGCACGCAGAGGAGGGCGTCGTGGGCGAGCGCATCCTCCCGGTGGCTGTAGTGACTGTCGTTGGTCGCCAGGAGTGGGGCCTGGATGCGCCGGGCCAGCTCCAACAACATCGGGTTGGTGCGCTGCTGCTCGGGCAGGCCGTGGTCCTGGAGCTCGACGAAGAGTGAGTCCCGCCCGAAGATGTCCTGGAGACGAGCGGCGCGCTCCACCGCCAACTGCATGTCGCCCTTGAGCAACGCCTGGAGCACGACCCCGCCCAGGCAACCGGTCGTCGCGATGATCCCCTCGTGATACTGCTCGAGGAGCTCCCAGTCGACGCGGGCCTTGTAGAAGTAGCCCGACATGTACGCCTCGCTCGACAACTTCATCAGGTTGCGATACCCCTGGTCGGTCTCGGCGAGGGCGGTGAGGTGGTAGTAGAGCTTCTCGCCCCGCTCCCCTTCGCCACCTCCGTCGTCGACCCGACCCCGACGTACGGGACGCTCGTGTCGTGACTCGCCGGCCATATACAGCTCACTGCCGAGGACCGGGGTGACGCCTTGGGCCCGACACTCTTTGTAGAACTCGAGGATCCCGTACATGTTGCCGTGGTCGGTGATCCCGATCGCCGGCTGCCCGTCCGCCACCGCCGCTCCCACGACCTCGCCGATCCGCGCCGCTCCGTCGAGCATCGAGAACTCGGTATGGGTGTGCAGATGGACGAACGATCGGGCCATGTCTCGCTCCGCTGTCCCCAGGCTCTGTGGGTATGTTGTGGAGAACTACACGGAAGTAATTCTCGCTCGCCACCCTACCTCGCCCGCACCGGCTCCTCATCTCGTCGGCCTCGGTATGATCATCGGTATGACCACCTCCAAGATCGCTGTGAGCCTCCCCGCCGAACTTGTCGCCCAGGCCCGGCGAGCCGTCGCCGAGGGGCGGGCTGCCAGCGTGAGTGCCTACGTCGCGGAGGCGCTGGCCGAGCGGGCCAAGCTCGACGACTTGAAGTCGATGCTCGACGAGATGTTGAGCGAGAGCGGAGGGCCACTGACTGTCGCCGAGCGCCGCGCCGCCGACCGAGCGCTCGGCCGATGAGCGGCGCCATCTTCGATACCGGAGCCCTCATCGCCCTGGAGCGCAACGATCGCCGAGTAGTAGCAATCGCGAGGCGAGCTGCGGAGCATCACGACCCCGTCGTCATTCCCGCCGGCGTGGTCGCCCAGGCGTGGCGGGATGGGGTTCGCCAGACGCGTCTCGCCCGCTTTCTTGGCTCGTCGCTTTGCGAAGTGGTGGCCCTCGACGATCGGCGGGCTCGCGCCGCGGGTCAGCTCTGCGGCGTCGCTCACACGGCTGACGTTGTGGACGCCTCGGTCGCCGTCCTCGCCCGCGAGCGCGGGCTCGGCGTCATCACGTCCGACCACGAGGACCTACGACTGCTGGACAGCCGCCTTAACCTCGTCTCGATCTGAGGTCAGAGATAGGTCCCGGGACGAGGGTCGCCGGGCTCGCCCGGGGTGCCGTCCTGGGGCATGGGCAGCCCCCGCTGGCGGATCTGTTGCAGCTGACTTTGGGCGGCCATCTGCTGAGCAAAGAGCGTCGCCTGAATGCCGTGAAACAGACCCTCGAGCCACCCCACCAATTGCGCCTGGGCGACCCGCAACTCGGCCTCGCTGGGCACCGCGGTGCCGAGCGGCATCGACAGCCGGTTGAGCTCCTCGCGCAAGTCCGGCGAGAGCCCGTCGGCCAACTCCCGCACCGACGTCTCGTAGATCTCGGCCATGCGCGCTCGGGCCTTGGAATCGAGCGGCGATTGACGCACCTCGTCGAGCAGCTGCTTGATCATCGAGCCGATGCGCATCACCTTTGCCGGTTGCTCGACGGTCTCGCTGCTGGCAGCGGGCGGCGCAACCTCCTCGGGGACGACGATCAGTTGGGGCACCTCAGGAGCGGCGTCAGTCACGGACCGTATCCTGCCCGATCAGCCGCGCCCCGTGGCCGCGAGAAGCGGAACGAGCATCTCAGCCGGGGTCACCGAGCCGTGCCGGCAGCGAAGCGTCGACTCGCCGGTGTCTGCAGGATCGGAGAATGCGACCGCGTGCCGAGCGATCAGCGCGACGTCGCCGAGCCGGGCCCGCCCGGCAGAAGACAACCTGCCTCCGAACCATCCTTCGTCGTCGAGCTCGTCGACAGTCCGGATCCACGCCACGTCGCCGAACGCCGACTCCGCGTTGGCGGCGAGCCGATCGCGACAACCCGGGCGGGCATGGAGCCATCGGAAACGACCTTCGCCCGACACACCCACCGTGTCACCGAGAAGGTCATCGCCCAGCGGCAGCACCGCATCGCCGACCTCCACCTGACCGTGATCGGCCGTCACGAGCAAAATGGCGTGGGGCGGGAGGACATCGAGGATGTCGCCGACGAGGCGGTCGGCCGTTCGCAGCTCGGCGTCGTAATAGGCCCCGAATCCCCGCTCGTGCGCCACCTTGTCGACGCCGTCGTAGTAGGCGTAGACAAACTTCTCACCGCTCCCGACCAACGCCCCCACTTGCACCGGTATCGCCGACGGCGACCGCCATCCGTTGATCCGCACGCCCGCCAGGTGAGCGAGAGTGAAGCCGGTCTCGGCAAACTCGGCGCGAGTGACCACCGGGACCGCCTCTCCGCCGAAGACGGGTCGGGTCTGGAACTCGGTTGGCACCACGCTCTGACGCGCATCGCCGGCGGCCGTCGTCCAGCGCAGCACGTTGAGGACCTCATCCCGACTGACCTTGACCCGATAGCCCACGACCTCGTGGGCGGCCGGGGGCAAGCCGGTCGTGATCGATGTCAACGCCGTAGCCGTCGTCGACGGCACGACCGAGGTGATCGACCCGCCTGTCATGGAGGCCAGCGTTGGAGCCACATGGCGCCTGGTCTCCAACTGCTGCCAGCCCAGTCCGTCGAGCACCAAGATGACGATCTGCGGGGCGCCGACGACGATCCGCGGGAGCCATCCCGGCGTGGCGTGACCCCGCGCCGCGGCAACCAGATTGGAGATACAACCGCCGGTGTAGTCGGGCAGCATCATCGCCGGATCGTCCGTCGTCGCCACTGGGTCGCAGCCTACGACCGACCCCCGGAGCGGTAGCGTCATGGGTCGCCATGGCCGACTTCGCTGATGCCACCACCACCGAGCTCGAGCGACGGCTGGGACCGCTGAAGGTCGTGTCGATCGTCGAGTCCTTCACGTACCTCTTCTTGTTGTACTTCTGGCTCTCGGGAAACCGGATCGGCACGTTGATGCTGGGCTCGATGCACGGGATCGTCGTCTGCCTCTTCGCCGGGATGGTCTGGTTTATCTTCCGCAAGCTCGACTGGTCGCTCCCGTTCGCCATCTTCACCGTGGTGACCGGGCCGATCGGCGCCCTCGTGCTCTTCGTCCGCCTTCGCCGCGAGGAGCCCGACATCCACGCGCGCGAGCAGGCACGTCTGGCCAGCAAACGGTCCTACCATGGGGGGTCGTGAAGGTCTCGACGCGAGGTGATTACGCCAGCCGGGCCCTCCTGTCTTTGGCACTGCACACCGAAGACACGGGGCCCACGTCGGTGCGCGACCTCGCCGAGCGCACGGGGCTTCCGCAGCCCTATCTCGAGCAGATCCTGCTCGCCCTCAAAGGCGCCGGCCTCGTCCGCTCCAAGCGCGGCGTAGGCGGCGGCTACGTCCTCGCCCGACTCCCGGAGGCCATCACCCTCGGTCAGATCGTGAGCGCCGTCGACGGCCCGATCGCCGCGGGCGACTTCGGCGAGCCTCACACCAACGGCGCATGCGACCACGAAGGTCAATGCGTCCTCCTCGCCCTGTGGTCTGACGTCGGCCAGCACATGCGCGCCCACCTCGACTCCTTCACGCTCGCCGACATGGCGGCGCGGGCTCAGGGTTTGCGAGCGCCAGTTCCAACCCCTAGCTGACCCCGGCGTGGCCACGCTCGACCCTGGCGACCTGGCGCGCTGGGAGGCCGACGTCGTGCTGGCCGATGGCGGCACCGTCCACGTCCGTCCCATCCGGCATGACGACGGGCCACGCATCGCCGACCTCAGCAACCGGCTCTCGGAGGAGTCGCGCTACCTGCGCTTCTTCTCCCCCATGCGCACCCTCCCGCCCGCACTCCTCGAGCATTTCGTCAACGTCGACTACCTCGACCGCATGGCGCTCGTCGCCATCCTCGGTGACGACATCATCGGCGTAGCCCGCTACGACGCGCTGCCGGACGATCGCACGCAAGCCGAAGTCGCCTTCACCGTCGACGACATCCACCAGGGACGGGGCGTCGCCACCGTCCTACTCGAACACCTGGCCGCCGTAGCCGCCGACCGCGGTCTCACACGCTTCGTCGCCGACACCTTGCCTGGCAACGACAAGATGCTCGGGTTGTTCCGGTCGGCCGGGTTCGCCGATGCGCGGGAGTTCGCCGGCGGGATCGTCCGGGTCACATTCCCCATCTCGGCGACACCGACGTCGATCCAAGCCGTCCACGAGCGTGAGCGTCATGCCGCGGCGGCGTCGGTGCGGCGACTCGTGCAACCGCACTCCGTCGCCGTCATCGGCGCCAGTCGCCGAGCGCAGGCCGTCGGTCACGAAGTCTTCCGCAACCTCCTCCGCTCCGACTTCGCCGGGCCGGTGTACCCGGTCAACCCGGCCGCCGTCTCGGTGGCCAGCGTCCACGCTTATCCGAGCGTCGGCGACATCCCCGACGCCGTCGACCTCGCCGTGATCGTGGTGCCGGCCGCCGATGTCAGCGCCGTCGTCGACCAGTGCGGCGCCAAAGGAGTCAGCGGGCTGGTGATCATGAGCGAGGGGTTCGCCGACGCCGGACCCGACGGTGCCGCCGCCCAGCACGCACTCGTGGCGCGCGCCCGAGCCCAAGGGATGCGCATCCTCGGCCCCAACTCCATGGGCGTCGCCAACACCGCCTCCGACGTGCGGCTCAACGCCACCCTCGCCCGAGAATTGCCGTCGCCCGGGCGAGTCGGATTCATGGCCCAGTCGGGCGCGCTCGGCGTCGCCATCCTGGGCGAGGCGCGGCGACGAGGCATCGGACTGAGCTCGTTTGTGTCGGCCGGCAACAAGGCCGACGTGAGCAGCAACGACGTCATCCAGTACTGGGACGACGACCCCGACACCGATGTCGTGCTGCTGTACCTGGAGTCGTTCGGCAACCCCCGCACCTTTGCTCGCGTGGCCCGACGGCTGTCGGCGCGAAAGGCGATCGTCGCCGTCAAAGGGGCGCGCAGCGCGGCCGGCCGTCTCGTGTCGGGGACACCGTGGACGGTGCCGAGCGGGAGCGACTCGGTTGTCGACGCATTGTTTCGGCATACCGGCGTCATCCGGGTCGACACGTTGTCGCAACTCTTCGACGTGGCGTCGGTCCTGTCCACTCAGCCGCTGCCCGCCGGGCGGCGGGTCGGCATCGTCGCCAACGCCGGCGGGACCGGTGCCCTCGTGGCCGACGCGTGTGAGACGCGGGCCTCGAGGTGCCGGCGTTGGGGTCGTCAACGACCGGCGCCCTCCGGGCGCTGCTCGGACCCCTCACCGCCGTCGCCAACCCGGTGACCGTCGCCGGCACGGCGGCGGCGTCGGCCTACGAGCACGCCGTCTCGCTGGTGGCCGCCGATCCGGGGGTCGACGCGGTGATCGTGTCATTTCTCGAGCCCTTGGCGACGTCGCCGGCCGAGGTGGCCGCCGCCGTCGTGCGGGGCGCTGGGGCGGCGCGGCCCGGGCTTGGTCTCGGCCCTGGCCTCGGTGTGGGCCTCAGTGTGGGCCTTGGTGTGGGCCTTGGTGTTGGTCTGCCGGTGGTGGCCAACTTCATGGCCACCGACGACGCCGGACCCGTCTTCGCCGCCGCATCCCCGCCGATTCCCGTCTTCGCCTACCCGGAGGCTGCCGCTCAGGCCCTCGCCCGGGTCGTCGGCCTGGCCGAGTGGCGGCGGCGGCCCGGGCCGTCGTGACGGACTTTTTGGCCCTGCGTCCTTCGGGCGGCGACCTCTCGCCCTCGTCGGTGGTCTCGCTCCTGGCTGCCTACGGCATCCGGGCTCTGCGCGGGGGCCGCGTCGAGGTCACGACCCACCCGACCTTCGGGCCGCTCCTGTCGTACTCCCCTGGAGGGGCCTCCCTCGAAGCGGCCTCCCTTGGAGCGGCCTCCCTTGGAGCTGCCCCCGACGGCAACCTTCGGGTGCTACCCCTCACTGCCTCGGAGGCGGCGGAGCTCATCTCGTCCACCCCGGGGGCTCCGGCCGACCAGGCCCCGCTGGTGGACCTGGTTCTGCGCCTGAGCCAGCTCGTGCACGACACGCCGGAGGTGACGTCGATCAGCGTCCAAGGCGCGGCCTCAGTCACCGTGGCGCCGTACCACCCGATGCCCGAGCTGGCTCTCCGCCGCCTCCTCTAACGGCTCCTGTCCGTTCTGCGCCCGGCCGATGGCACGGGCTCCCGGTTGCTCGTGACACCCGTGCGGCCGCGAGCCCGGCCACATCGTCGGGTGGCGGACCACCCCGCCGCGGCTGCTGCCACGTTCCCGCGCAACTGCCCCCAGTTGCGCGGGAACGCGCCACGCCGACGACCCGGCGCAGGCCCAGCCTCTCCGCGCCGTCACGATCACTCGCAACTGACGCCCGCTGCGCGCGATCGTGCCACGTCATCCCACCTCAACCGACGACGCCCACCAAGGCTGCAGGTCGAGGTGATCCGCGAGGCGCTCGCCCCACGGACCCAGACGGCGGCCGTCTCGGGCGCCGCCACGCCGCATTGCCGGGTTTGTGGCCGAATCCTCCGGTCTCCAGCGAGCGTCGCCGCCGGCATCCGCCCAATTTGCGCAACGCGGGGTATCGCCTGACCCAGCCAGCGGTTAGCGGGGGCCCGGTCCACCGGGACGAGCCAAGGTCTGGCTGCCCGGCACCTATAACGACAGCTGGGCGAGGGCAGCAGCCAGATCGGCAGGGAGCTCGGACTCGAATCGGAGGCGCTCCCCGGAGGTCGGATGATCGAAGCCGATCACCGCGGCATGGAGAAACGGCCGACTGACCCCGACGCCCGACCCGACATTGCCTCGCCGACGGGGCCGGCGACCGGGCCCGCTGACCTCCTGATGCACGTACCGGTCATCCCCGACGACGGGATGGCCAATCGCGGCCAGGTGGACCCGGATCTGGTGGGTCCGACCGGTCTCGAGCGTGCAGCGCACCAGCGCCGCCGGGCGAGGCGACGCGAACTGCGTGATCACCTCATAGCGCGTGACCGCCTGCCGACCGTCGGCCCGGACAGCCATGCGGGTCGGGTCGGAGACCGAACGCCCGATCGGCGCGTCGACCACGCCCAGACCCGACTCGACGACCCCCCACACGAGGGCCAGGTAG
>Ga0302326_10002657_pt1 | contig 43171 bp, 42 predicted proteins | sample Palsa_T0_3_FD_202264 | JGI IMG/M metagenome (GOLD analysis project Ga0302326, IMG submission 202264) | Peat permafrost microbial communities from Stordalen Mire near Abisko, Sweden - Palsa_T0_3 | ecosystem: Environmental > Terrestrial > Soil > Palsa > Peat permafrost | place: Sweden: Abisko...
CTCCAGACCGAGTTCGGACCCGGTGGCGGTGGCCAGGGCGACGTGGTCCTCCAGCGTCGCCGTCCCGTAGATGGCGGGCTCGCGCTGGCCCAACAGGTTGAGGTTGGGCCCCGACAGCAGCAACACGATCTGGCCGTGGCTGTGGCTCATGACGGCCGCATCAGTTCCAGGGCGTCGCGCACGGCCACCTCGGACACACCGGGGACGACTTCGAGCCCGGCCGGGCCGTCCAACACGAACGTGAGCCCGGCCGTGGCCTTCTTGTCCCGGCCCATGACCATGATGACCTCGTCCGTGTCGGTGCCCGGGGGTAGCAACCACGGCAGGTCGTAACCCGACAGCACGGTGTAGTGCTCCCGGACCCGGGTGGTGTCGATGCGGCCCAGGCGCCGGGCCAACTCGGCTGCAAACGCCAACCCGATGGCCACCGCCTCGCCGTGGCGCAGGTCGTAGCGGCCCACCGTCTCCAGGGCGTGGGCCAGGGTATGGCCGTAGTTGAGCAGTGCCCGCCGACCCGACGGCCCTTCGCGCTCGTCCGCCCCCACGACTGCCGCCTTGCACGCCACACAGGCCGCCACGGCGTCGTCCAGCGCCAGGTCAGGCAGGTCGTCCACCCCCAAGAAGGCGTACTTGGCCATCTCCCCCAACCCGCTGCGGTACTCCCGCGGGGGCAGCGTCAGGAGGGTCTCGGTGTCACACAGCACGGCAGCCGGCTGCCAGAAGGCGCCCACCAGGTTTTTCCCCTCGGGCAGGTTGACCCCGGTCTTGCCGCCGATGGCGGCGTCAACCTGGCCCAGCAGTGTGGTCGGCACGTGGATGACCGCCACCCCGCGGTGGTAGACGGCGGCGGCGAAGCCCGCAGTGTCGGTGACCACCCCACCCCCGACCGCCACTACCACGTCGGCCCGGGTCAGCCCCCACCGGGTCCAAGCCCGGCACAGCTCCTCGACCGACTCCAGGCACTTGGCGTCCTCGCCATCGTCCATGGGAAAAAAGGCCTGCTCGATGCCCGCGTCCACCGTCACACCGATGGCGTCCTGGCTCACGATGGCCGCCTTGCGGGCGCCGATGGGCAACACCTCCAGCAACCGGTGGCGGGCACCGGGCCCCACCAGCACCGGGTACGAACGCGGGCCCAGGTCGACGCGCAGCTCACGCACGGCGTACGCCAGCCACGTCGGAGCGAGCACGGGCCGCCGAACAGGCGGCGTGATAGGCGGTCACCACCTGGTCGGCCACCTCGTCGGGGTTCAGGTGGTCGACGTCGATCACGACATCGGCCAACTGCTGGTAGTGGGGTCGACGCTCGCCGTACAGCAGCGTCAGGCGCTCCAGCCGGTCCCCCTCCAGCAGGGGCCGGTGGTCACCCCCCACCACTCGCGTCGCCAACGTGGCCAGCTCAGCCCGCAGCCACACCACCAACCCGGCCCGGGACAGCAGACGGCGATTGTCGGCCGAAAGCACGGCGCCCCCCGCCACCGACACAACCAGGGGGCCCTCGCCGCACACGGCCGACGCCAGTGCCTGCGCCTCTTGCGCCCGGAACGCCGCCTCGCCGTGCGACGCGAAGATCTGGGCCACCGTTTGACCGGTCTTGCGCTCGATCTGGAGGTCGCTGTCGAGATGGGGCCAGATGAGGCGCGACGCCACCACGCCACCGACAACACTTTTCCCCGCCCCCATCATTCCGATGAGCACGATGCGCGACGGTGCGGCGGTATCAGTCAAGGTGGTTGATGAAGGCGTCATGGTTGCGGACGAACTCCTCCACCGAGTCACCCCCGAACTTGCGCACCGCCTCGTCCGCCAGCACCAGCGCCATCATGGTCTCGGCCACCACGCCCATGGCGGGTACGGCAGTGACGTCGGTGCGCTCCTTGAACGCCACCGTCTCCGCCTTGGTGATGACATCGACGGTCTTGAGCACCGGTCGGTTGAGCGTGGCCAGCGGCTTCATGGCCACCCGGGCCACCATCAGTTCGCCGGTCGAGATACCACCCTCCACCCCGCCCGCCAGAGTGGACTCCCGGCGATAGGTCCCGGCGTCGGCGTCCCACGAGATGGGATCATGGGCCTCGGAGCCCCGTCTGCCCGCCACCTCGAAGCCGTCGCCGATCTCCACCCCCTTGACCGCGTGGATGCTCAACATGGCCTGGGCCAGCAGGCCGTCCAACTTGCGGTCCCAGTGGACGTGGCTACCCAGGCCGACTGGGACGCCGTAGGCCAGCACCTCCACGATGCCGCCCAGCGAGTCGCCATCTTTGGCCGCTGCCTTGATCTCGGCGATCATGGCCGCCTCGGCGTCAGGGTCGAAACAGCGCACCTCGGACGCGTCCACCACCCCCAGGTCGCGGGGAAGGGGACGGGCCGTCGACTTGGTTACCACCGGGCCCATCTGCACCACATGGCTCACGATGCCCACCCCGATCGTGGCCAGCAGCGCCTTGGCGCAGCACCCCGCTGCCACCCGGGCGGCCGTCTCCCGGGCCGATGCCCGCTCCAGCACGTTGCGAGCGTCGTCGAAGCCGTACTTCTGCATGCCCGCCAGGTCAGCGTGGCCCGGGCGGGGCTCGGTCAGGGGCTTGGCCGTCTGGCCGGGCCCGGCCGACATCTCCTGCTCCCACTTGGGCCATTCGGTGTTGCCGATCATGATGGCCACCGGTGAGCCCAACGTGCGGCCGTGGCGCAACCCGCCCACCAGGGTCAGCTCGTCGACTTCGAAGCGCATCCGCGGTCCCCGCCCGTAGCCCAGGCGGCGTCGGGCCAACTCGCCCTGCAGCTCGTCCAGCGACAACTCGAGGCCCGCGGGCAAGCCCTCGACGATGACGACCAGCGCCCGTCCGTGAGACTCACCGGCAGTAAGGAACCGCAACATTGGCAGCCAGCCTACCGAGGGGGTGCGACGGCGTGACTCGGTGACCCGATCGTGACCGGAGCTACAGAGCTGGCTGGTGCACCGGCTGGTCGCACTCGGGACACAGGCCGCGGAACACGATGTCCACGTCCAGCAGGCGGAATCCCCGCTGCTGGTCGGCCGGAAGAGCGAGCCCGGCCGCGCCCGCGGGCTCCACGTCCCACAGCGTGCCGCACCGGACGCACTGCAGGTGCTGATGGGGCACGGTGACGTTGGGGTCGTAGCGACGGGGCCCTTCTCCCGCCTGCACCTCCCGCACCTCGCCCATGGCTACCAACTCGTTCAGCGTGTTGTACACCGTGGCCAGGCTGATCTCGGGCAGCAACGCCCGGGCCCGCAGGTGCACCGCCTCAGCCGTCAGGTGCACGTGCTCACCGATCAGGACCTCGGCCACCACCCGCCGTTGGGCGGTCAGGCGCCAATCGCGCTGGCGCAGCCGGTCGATCAGTTCGGTCATGGTCGCTCCAAGATACAGAGTTTGAGAAGTCCGTACTAGCGAACTTCTCTTTTCTTTGATAGGTTCTAACATCGGAACCTAGACAACCCAACTCTGGAGGCGCCCATGAGCGACCAGCCAACCCCCGCCACCACGACCGACGCGGGTATACCCGCCCCGAGCGACGAATACTCCCTGTCGGTCGGTGCGGACGGCCCGTTGCTGCTCCAAGACCACTATGTGATCCAGAAGATGGCCCAGTTCAACCGGGAGCGGGTGCCGGAGCGGGTGGTGCACGCCAAGGGCAGTGGCGCCTTCGGTTTCTTCGAGGCGACCGAGGACGTAAGCCAGTGGACCAAGGCCGACTTCCTCAAGAAGGGGACCCGCACGCCCATGCTGGCCCGTTTCTCCACCGTGGCCGGGGAGCTGGGTTCGGCCGACACCGTCCGCGACCCCCGTGGCTTCGCCCTCAAGTTCTACACACAGGAGGGCAACTACGACCTCGTGGGCAACAACACTCCGGTCTTCTTCATTCGTGACCCCTCCAAGTTCTCCGACTTCATCCACTCCCAGAAGCGCCGGCCCGACACCGACCGCCGCGACCACAACATGATGTGGGACTTCTGGACGCTCTCGCCCGAGTCGGCCCATCAGGTCACGTTCCTCATGAGCGACCGGGGCATCCCCCGCACGCTGCGGAACATGAACGGCTACGGCTCCCACACCTTCATGTGGGTCAATGCCGGGGGCGAGCGGTTCTGGGTCAAGTACCACTTCAAGACCGAGCAGGGCGTGGAGAACTTCACCGACGCCGAGGCGGCGACCCAGGTGTCCGAGGATGCCGACTTCCACCGCGCCGACCTGTGGAACGCCATCAAGTCGGGCGAAGCCCCCGTCTGGCGCCTGGAGATGCAGGTCATGCCGTTCGAGGACGCGGCCGACTACCGCTTCAACCCGTTCGACCTGACCAAGGTGTGGCCGCACAGCGACTACCCGCAGATCCCCATTGGGCGCATGGTGCTCGATCGCAACCCGGACAACTACTTCGCCCAGATCGAGCAGGCGGCGTTCGAGCCGGCCAACATGGTTCCCGGGATCGCCCCCAGCCCCGACAAGATGCTCCAGGGCCGGCTGTTCAGCTACCCCGACACGCATCGCCACCGCATCGGGGCCAACTATTTGCAGTTGCCGGTCAACCAACCCATCTCGCCCGTGCACACCTACAACAAGGATGGGGCGATGCGCTTCCAACACACCGGCAACCAGCCGGTGTACGCCCCCAACAGCTACGGCGGCCCGGCCGCGGACAGCGAGCGCTACGCCGACCCGTCCTACCAGCTGACGGGCGAAATCCTGCGCAGCGCCTACACCCTGCACAAGTCTGACGATGACTTCGGCCAGCCCGGTGCGCTGTACCGCGACGTGTTGTCGGAAACCGATCGGGAGCACCTGGCAGCCAACATCGTGGGCCACGCCAGCGCCGGCCTGGAGCCCGAGATCACCGCCCGGGTGGTCGAGTACTGGCGCCATGTGGACGGCGACCTGGGCGCTCGGGTCGCCAAGGGTTTGGGCCTCTGAGCAAACGCTGGCGGCGAGATCCCGCCGTGACGGCGTCGGTCGTTACCATGCCCCACCATGTCTTTGCTGCCCCGCCTAACCATCCCCCATCTGCTCGTCGGCCTGGCCGGCGTGGCGTTGCTTGCGTCGGGCTGCAGCGGGGGCGGCAACAAGGTGGGCTCCCCCACGACCCTTCCCGTCGCCACCACCGTGCCGCCCCCGGGCCGGGTCCAATTGGCCATGATCGTGGTCCAGCCGAGCGACCTCCCGACCGGCTGGACGGCCACGCCGGCCAAACCCGCGCCCAACCCGGAGGCCGAGCCCAAGGCGTTCGCCCAGTGCATGGGGACGACCAGCAGCGCGGCCGACCTGGTAGCCATCGCCTACTCCCCCGATTACGTGCACGGCACCCAGGTCGTTTCGTCCAGCGCCACCAGCTTCCGCACCCGGGCCGACGTGCCGGCCGACACCGCCACCCTGACCAGCGCCAAGGCGGCGTCGTGCCTAGAAGAGGTGGACAAGGCCCGGCTGGGGGCCGAGCTCGGGGCGGGCGGGGTGGTCAAGAGCTACAGCGTCAAGGTCACACCGGGCACGGGCGGCGGGGCGGCGAACATCGTCGCCATTGCCACCGCCACCGCCACCTACTCCGAGAACGGTCACTCGCTGACGCTGAACGACGAAACGGTGTACTTGGTGGCGCCGCGCATCGAGGCCCGGATCGACTTCTCCAGCGTTGGCACCACAGTCTCCGATGCCACCAGGCTGGCCGTCGAGAACCAGGTGGCCCAGCGAGTAGCGTTCGGTTCCTAATCCCGTGCCCATCACCGGCGTCCACACCATCTTGTACACCGCCCAGGCGGAAGCGCTGCGAGAGGTCCTGCGCGACGTGTTCGGCTGGTCCCACATCGACGTCCACGACGGCTGGCTGATCTTCGCCCTGCCCCCGGCCGAACTGGGCGTCCATCCCGCTGAGTCACCCCATCACGAGCTGAGCTTCATGTGCGACGACATCGCGGAGACCATGGCCGAGCTGCAGGCCAAGGGCATCGAGTTCGAGGGGCCACCGACCTCGGCGGGCTTCGGCGTCCTCGCCACCATGGTGTTGCCCGGGGATGTGAAGGTAATGCTCTACCAACCCCGCCACCCGACCGCCTTCTAAACGACCGCTTTCTGACGCGACAACCGCCGGGTCAGCGAGAGAGGATCTCGCTGCCCGGCGGTTTTCGCGTCTCCCCCGATTTGGGTGGTCTGCTGGGTCTCTAGGGAGCGACGGTAGTTGCGGTGGTCGACCCAGCCGCCGGGGGAATGTAGAACATCTGCGTGGTGATCTGGGCCGTCGTGACAACACCCGGTCCAACATTGGCGAGGTTGACTGAGCCGACATCGAGCAACCGCGACAGGCTGTACAGCTTCGTGATGAAGGTCAGGACCTGCTCATACGGGCCCTGCACCTGAAGGGCGACTGCGACAGACTGCATCCCGCCCTGGAAGCTGATGGCCGTCGCGGCCGCCCCCGGGATGTACAGGGCCGGCTTGGTCGGCGTCAGCACCTGCCAGTCAACTCCCGATTGCACCGCGTCGTCGTTGATCTGATCGATCAACGTGTCCAGCGCTGCCTTGTTGGGCAGGGCCGCGGTGAGCGTCGCCAACTTGGCCTGCGCCGACGAAAGCTGCGCCTGCTCCTGTTGCAGCACGACGATCTGGGAACGGAGGCTGGCCGCCTGGGCGTTCTGGGCCGCGGTTTGGGTCCGAGCCTTATGGATCGAACTGGACTGCGACGAGAAGATGAACAGGTACCAGATGCCGCTGACGAGAACCGCCGCCACGACGGCGATCGCTATGACTCGCTTGTTCACTTGGTGCCCCCGATCGTCGCAGCCCGGTTGGTTTCAGCCGCCGAGGTGACTTGGGCGTCAGAGTTGAAATTGTCTACCTTGCCCGTCGCCCCTTCGGTCGAGGACTCAACCCAGGCGTCCTGCAAGCCGGGGATCGTATAAAGCGAGCGCAACCAGTTGGCCACCGTTTCCATACCGCCGGTCGATGCCTTGGCGACAATGGTGACGGTTCCGTCAGGATTGGCCGCCTGGGTTCCCGTCTGCTCGGCCGGCGGCACGACGTTCGGGCGCTGGGCCGAGAAGCTGGAAATCGTCACACCGGGCGGCATTGCCGTGGTTATCTGATTGAGCAGGCTCACCCAATCGACGTCGTGGCCGACGGCCGTCACATAGAGCTGTTGGTCGGTCTGCAGTTGCATGTACACCGCGGCCACGCTGGCGAAGGTGTTCTTCTTCGCTTGTAGCGTCGAGACCGTGGCTTGCACGCTGCTCAGGTCGTGGTGGGCCTGTGTGACCTGGACGGCCCGGATGCCCGAGACGCCGATCAGCAGTGCCGCCACGGCGCCCACCGCCACCGCACCCAAGCCGGCCTGCTGGCGCTGGCGGCGGGCCGCCAACACTTCCTTGGGCATAAGCGAGATGGGTCGCTGATCGCCCGCCGTACCCCACAGCGCCAAGCCGATGGGCGTGAGCATGTAGGGCGCCGATTGGCGCAGCTGGACATCGCTGAGGCCTGTTTTCCCCACCGCAACCCGAGCCAGGGGATTGGCCACCTCGACCGAGGACGAGGTCAGCGCCTGCTCCAGGCGTCCCACCAAACCTTCGGTCTGGATGGCGCCGCCGGTCAGGACGACCCGTCCCACGCGATCGGTGTCGGTCTGGGCCAGGAAGAAGTCGAGCGAGCCCCGGATGTCGTCGATGAGGCTGCCCATGCGCAACGACAGAGCGGACTGGGCCTGAGCCGCCACGGCCACCGACGCACCGTTGGCGGCGCGGCGCTTCATGTCCTCCGCCGTTTGGGCGTTGAGGGCCAGTTCCCGGGACAGGGCCTCGGTCAGATCGGACCCGCCGATGTTCAGGACCCGCATGAACCGGGCACTGGCGCCGTCACGGATGGCGATGGTGGTGAGGTCGCCCCCGATGGAGATCACCGCCTCGGCGAGGCCCACCGGTGCCGGGGGAACGGCTCGCAGCAAGGCCAGAGAGACCGGGTCGACCGCCACGACTTCGAGGTCGGCCGAGCGGATGGCGGCCAGGCTCTTGTTGACCATGTCGCGTTGGGCCGCGGCCAGCAGGATCCGCATATTGCGCGGCTTACTGGGGTCAGGGTTGGGCACGTTGGGATCGATCACCTGGAAGTCGAGGACCGCCTGATCGACCGGGATCGGGATCAACTCCTGGGCCTCGAAATTCAAGGCGGAGCGGAGCTCGTCCTCGCTCATGGCGGTCACGTCGGCCTGGCGGACGATCACGCGCTGGCTGGAAACGCCCAACACGACCCGGCGGCTGGAGAAGCCTCCGTCGGACCACAGCCTTTTCAGGGCGGCGCTGACGACCTGGACATCGACCACCTCGCCGTCCGAAACGGCGCCCGGCGGCAGTGTCACCTGGGCGAAGCGGTGAAGGGTGGGGTGACCGCCGTCGTTGCTGACCTCTGCCGCCCGAACCGCGAACGAGCCGATGTCAAGTCCGATCAGAGGACCCCGCATGTGTAAGCGGTTGGCATTCATCGTGACCAGATATCGTCAGGTCGGGCGGCGTTCTTAACCAAGAACGTCCAGTTCCTCTCGTTCGAGCCCAAACGCCAGCGGCCCACCGGCAAATGCCGGTGGGCCGCTCGTGGCGAGGCTGCAGGTTTTCGGAGGGTGATGGCCCCCGCAGCCCGATCAGGGTCTGTTGGACCCGTACTTCAAGGGTCTCGTCCTAGAAGGCGAGAGCCCAGCTACCCACGGCCACGCTGCTGGTCGCGTTGGTCGGCGTGGCGGTCGGCAAGGCCGGGTCGGCGCAGGTGGTGTTCTGGGCGTAGAACGTGCCCGAAACGGTGCCCGGCGCGGCCATGTCAGCGATGAACCAGCAGGTACCGGTGGCCGACTGATCGGCCAACACGACCGACGACGCCGACGCCGAGGTGGCGGAGACGTTGCGGGTGGGGTAGGTGGTCCCTGGGGCGACCCAGGTGAGGGACGGCTCCACACCATTCAGCGCCGTGATACCGCCCGCCGTGCCCGTGCTGGTGTACGTCTGGGCGTCAGTGAACAGCACCTTCTCAGCCGTCAGCGCATTGCGGAGGTTCGACTGCGCCGAGCGGTCATTGGCCCGGTCCCGTGCACCGAGGAATGTCGGAATGGCGATAGCCAACAAGATGCCGATGATCAGCACCACGACCATTAGCTCGATGAGGGTGAAGCCCTCTTCGCTGTCACGGTTGGCACGTGCCTTGAGAGCGTTGATTGCGTTGAACATTGGATTGATCTCCTTGGAATGAGTAGTGAGGTGCGAGCCCGCTTGGCACTTGCCGATCAGGCCCGTTTCCCAACACTGGGAGACCGAGTCCTCTAGGCAGCTCGGCTAACCAATCAGTCGACGTTGACTGCGGGTCCCGTGGCTTTGCGTCCCCGTCTTACGACGGGTTTGCCATTGTCATGAGCAACTGCTCGCAACCCAATCAACGGTGACGGGAGGATGGAGATGGAGGCGGTTTCCTCATTCGACACCTCTGACGATCCGGGGGTCCATATGCCCCATTAGGTCCGGTCATGCTGCGAACGACACTGTCCACTGCCGGTCGTCCTGATCGCCTCTGCCAGCTCCCAATGGCGACAGTTTCGTCCGACGACATTTGCCCGGGCACGCCAGCGGCCCACCGGCAGATGCCGGTGGGCCGCGTAGCGAGCTAGTGGGATATGGAGCTTGGTATGCCCTGCTTCAGACGGCTCGGGTCTAGAAGGCGAGGGCCCAGCTACCAACGGCCACGCTGCTGGTGGCGTTGGTGGGCGTGGCGGTGGGCAGAGCCGGGTCGGCGCAGGTGGTGTTCTGGGCGTAGAACGTGCCCGAAACGGTGCCGGGCGCGGCCATGTCAGCGATGAACCAGCAGGTACCGGTGGCCGACTGATCGGCCAGCACCACCGTCGAGGCCGACGCCGAGGTGGCCGAAACGTTGCGGTTGGCGTAGCTCGTGCCGGCGGCGACCCAGGTGAGCGAGGGCTCTACAGCATTCAGCGCCGTGATACCACCGGCGGTGCCCGTGTCGGTGTAGGACTGCGCGTCGGTGAACAGGACCTTCTCGGCGGTCAGGGCGTTGCGCAGGTTGGACTGCGCCGAGCGGTCGTTGGCCCGGTCCCGTGCGCCCAGGAACGTTGGGATGGCGATGGCGAGCAGGATGCCGATGATCAGCACCACGACCATTAGCTCGATGAGGGTGAAGCCCTCTTCGCTGTCACGGTTGGCACGTGCCTTGAGAGCGTTGATTGCGTTGAACATTGGTTGATCTCCGTTTCTTGCGCTGGTTGACATACGAACTCACTTGCCTGCCAGTTGGTCTCGCCCACCCCCGTTGACGATCGAGTTCCTCCAGGCAGCCCGGCTAACCCTCGGTCGAGATGACCTGGGGTCCCGTGGCTTTGCGTCCCCGTCTTGCAACGGGTTTGCCTTTGTCAAGAGTGCTGCTCGCAATCCCATGAAACGGCGCCTCCGGCGCGGCGGTGGAGGCGCTTTCGCGTTACGACAGAGTCGGCGCGGAGAACTAGGAGTGAAGGTACAGACGCACCAGGGGATGGCCGGCGTAGATGGCGACAAAGGCTCCAAGGGCGAGAAAGACGCCGAATGGGATGTGGGCCTTTGCGTCAATTTTCTTGGACGCGATCAGCGTCACGCCGACTACCGCCCCCAGCAGGAAACCCACAAAGAAGCCGAGCACGGCAACGAGGGCGCCCAACCAACCCAGGCCCAGCCCGATCAGGCCGGCCAGGCGTACGTCACCGAACGCCATCCACTTGGGGTTGAGGAAGTGGATGCCGAAGAACAGGCCCGCCGAAACGACCCCGGTGGCCGCCGCCACCCCGAGGCGACTCCAGTCGCCCGTGGCCGCCGCGGCCAGGATCAGCAGCGCCCCCACCATGGCCAGCACGGGGTACACGATCCTGACCGGGAGCAGGAAGTGCTCCAGGTCGGTGAAGCCCAGTGCCAGCAGCCCGGCGAGGAGCACGAGGAAGGCGGGAAGGGACCAGTCGACCCCGAAACGCAGCGCCGCGCCGGCAAAGAGCAGGGCGGTCGACACCTCAACGGCGGGGTAGCGGGGGGAGATTGGCTGGCGGCAGGTGCGGCATTTGCCCCGCAGGATGAGCCACGAGACGAGCGGGATGTTGTCGCGGTTGGAGATCGGCGTGGCGCACGATGGGCAGGCCGAACGGGGCCGAACGATCGACTCCTTGCGGGGCACTCGCCAGATGACCACGTTGAGGAATGACCCGACCGACAGCCCAATCAGGCCGCAAGCCACCGCCAGGAACGTCGTGACGCCGATCATCGGCCGGGCACGCTAGCGCCAGAACTCGGACCAGGACGCGCCAGCGGCCCACCGGCAACGTCGCCGGTGGGCCGCAAGGTGTTGTACCGCGATCCCGAGTGGTAGGGACCTTGGCCAAGATCAGGCCTAGAAGGCCAGGGCCCAGCTACCGACGGTGGTGCTGCTCAGCGCCTGAGTCACGGTGGCGGTGGGAGCCGCCGGGGTGGTGCTGCAGCTGGCGGAAGGCTCCTGGGCGTAGAAGGTACCGGACGGCGTGGCGGGGCTGGCGATGTCCAGGATGTACCAGCAGGTGCCCGTGGCCGACTGATCCTCCAGCACAACCGTGCTGGCCGGAGTGCCCGAGGCGGTCGCCTCGACAACGCGGGAGTTGGTGCTTGACGGCGCAGCGGCCCAGGTGAGGGAGGGCTCGACGCCGGTCAGCGCCGTGAGGCCGGTACCGGTGCTGGTGTCATAGGTCTGGGCGTCGGTGAACAGGACCTTCTCGGCCGTCAATCCGTTGCGCAGGTTGGACTGAGCGGAACGGTCATTGGCGCGGTTCCTCGCACCCAGGAATGTCGGGATGGCGATGGCGAGGAGGATGCCGATGATCAGCACGACCACCATCAGCTCGATGAGGGTGAAGCCCTCTTCGTTGTCTTGGTCGATGCGCTTGCGAAGTGCGGTGTGCATGAGTGTGGGTCTCCCTTGTGGGTGTCTGGTGAGTGGCTGCTGGGTGCGAGCCCGCTTTGTTCGATTGCCAGTGGGCCCATGCCCCCCACGCTGGAGGCCGAGTCCTCGAGGCAGCTCGGCTGACCACCCGTCGCCGTTGACGGAGGGTTCCGTGGCTTTGCGTCCCCGCTTCACAACGGGTTTGCCTTTGTCAAGAGCACTGCTCGCACTTCTTTTAACGGCACCTGACGGTGTGACTTGAGGCTTTTTGTCACCACCGTGGATACGGTGTGCGACGTGGCTTTTGAACCGTTTCTTCTCTCAAGCGCGCCCCTTTCGTCAGTCGACGACTACCGGGCCTTCGGCGGCGGTCAGGGACTGACTCGGGCCCGGGAGTTGGGGCCTGACCAGACGATCCAGGAAATCTCCCTGTCGGGCCTGCGGGGCCGCGGCGGCGCCGGCTTCCGCACCGGACGAAAGTGGGACGGCCTGCGACGGGCCCCGGGGAGCAGGAAGTACGTCGTGTGCAACGCGGCAGAAGGCGAGCCGGGCACGTTCAAAGACCGCACGCTGCTGCGGTTCAACCCGTACCAGGTGGTCGAGGGGATGGCCATCGCGGCGCTGGCCATCGGTGCCCGGGAGGCATTTCTGTGCCTGAAGTCCAAGTTCGAGTGTGAAGTGGCCAACGTCACGCGAGCCGTGGTCGAGATGGAAGAGGCCGGCCTCACTGGGGACCTGACGATCACCATCGTGCAGGGCCCCGACGAGTACCTGTTCGGCGAGGAGAAGGCCATGCTCGAGGTGATCGAGGGCAAGGCGCCCCTGCCCCGCTTGTTCGCGCCCTATGAGCGCGGCTTGTTCGCCGTCATGTCGCAGATGGGCTGGGAGGCCACCCCAGCCGATCCCGAGGCGCCTGTCACTTCCGAGCAGGCTTCCGAGCAGGGGGAATCCAACCCAACACTGGTCAACAACGCCGAGACCCTGGCCAACATCGGGCCCATCCTGGCCCGAGGGGCGGAATGGCACCGGGCCATGGGCACGCCCGAGTCCCCCGGCCACGCCCTGTGCACCGTGGTGGGCGACGTGACCCGGGCCGGGGTGGCCGAAATCGAGCTGGGTACGCCCCTGGCCGCGGCCATCGACCAGATCGGGGGTGGTCCCCGCCCGGGCCACCAGGTGAAGGCGGTGCTGTCGGGCGTTTCCAACGCCGTGGTCACCTCCGACCAACTGGACACGCCGTTGTCGTACGAAGGCATGGCCGGAGTTGGGTCGGGGCTCGGCTCGGTCGGCCTCATCGTGTACGACGAGACGGCGTGCATGGTGGATGTGGCTCACATCCTGTCGCGGTTCCTGTACGTCGAGTCGTGTGGGCAGTGCCCGGCGTGCAAATTTGGTACCGGTGAGGTCACGGCGTACTTGAAGCGGCTACTGGATCTGCAAGCCGAGGACCGTGACATTCTCACCATCAGTGAGCGACTGCGCACCGTGGCCGACGGCAATCGCTGCGCCATCCCGCTGGAGGAGCGGGCGCTGGTGTCCAGCTTCCTGCGCTCGTTTCCCGAGGAGTTCGCCGACCACCTCGAAGGAAGGCGCTGCTCGGGGCGCCACGATCTCCCCGTTCCCAAGATCGTCGAGATCGTCGACGGCGTCGCCACCTTCGACCGTCGCCAAGCGTTCAAGCAGCCCGACTGGACCTTCGCCGACCACGGTGTCTGAGCGGGACCGGCGGCCGCGGCATACGTGAGGGTGAAGCACCCGTCACCTGACCGAGGAGGACCCCATGCCGTCGACCGAACACAGCGCAGCCACCCGCCCCGAAGAGTTGCTGCGCGTTGCCCAGGAGTATGCCGATCTGTTCAACGCCCGCCCGCTGGAAGACGTCGACCGGCTGATCGCCGATGCCTGCGTTGACCCGTTCTGGGACGACCGGACCAACCTGCTGTCGCTCATGGCCGACGACGCCGAGGACCTCGGCCTGGTGTTGGCTACGGCGCCCGACGACTACGTGGTGATCCGTTTCATCACCGGCCAGTGGATCGTGGACACTTCCCCGGTCGACTGGGAGTCGCTGGAAGACGAAGCCTTCGACTCCGACTTCCCGTCGTAGTCCCTGCCGGGGCTCGCAGGCATGGCCGTACAGACCCGGCCGGCGCCCGGCCGGCGCCAGCTGTCACAACCGGGCGGCGGCTTGATCGTCCGGGATGTGCGCTGCTCGGGCCAGGTCCACGAAGGCTCGAGCGGCGGGCGAAAGTGTCCCCGCACGGTGTACCAGCCCGACGGTGCGACAGAGAGGTGGGACCAGTTCCAGCACCACGGCGCCGCGTTGGCGGGCCTGCTCCGCCAGGGGGCGGGGCAGCAGCGCCGAGCCTGCGCCGGCCAGGACCAAGGGGAGTAGGGCTTCACGTTGCTCGGTCTCGACCGCCACCACCGGTGTCACCGACGCCGCGGCCAGTGCCCGCTCCACCAGCGCCCGGGACGACGTCCCGATGGGCGTGGTGATGAGCGGGGCACCGGCCAACTCGGCCACCGGCAGTGACCGCCGCGACCCTGACGTGAGCGTCCCCGGGGGGCGCACCACAAGAACGTCCTGCACCAACAGCACCTCGCTGGTCAGGCCGTCGGTTGGCCCACCGGCGGCCAGGGGGAGCTCAGCCACCCCGACCTCGGAGCGTCCATCGGCCACCCGCGCCGCCAGTTCCGCCGCGTTCTCCGGCTCGGCCAGGCGGATGGTCACGCCGGGATGGGCGACACGGAACGCACCGACCAGGCCGGCCACGGGATCGCTGGCCAACGTGGGTTCGGCCACCAGGTCGAGATGGCCCGCCGTCAGCCCCTCGACGTGCGCCACCGAGGTGCGGACCGTCTCCATGTCGCGCAAAACCTGACGGGCCGGGCCGATCAGAGACTCTCCCGCCGCCGTGAGGACCACGCGCCGGCCAATGCGTTCGAACAGGTCCACGCCGAGCTCGCGCTCGAGTGACCGGATGGTCTGGGACAACGACGGTTGGGCCACGTGGAGCTCCTCGGCCGCCCGTGTCACGCCCCCGTGATCAACCACCGCAACGATGGCTCGCAACTGGCGCACATCCATAGGCAAAGACTATGAGCCGAGCCGCTGCTGGGGCGTTGCTGGGGCGGCCGCGCCCTTCAGAAAAATCCACTTACGGCCGAAATACAGAACAGAGCTTTTGGTGCCGAAGGAGTCGCGTTGGAAACAAAATGTCGTTGCCACTCCTGTGGTGCCGAGGTCAAGGCCAACAGCCGTCGATGCCCCAGCTGCTACGTCGCTCTCCGGGCCGCATCTCGGGCGCCGGCACCGCTGCGGGCCGCGCCGTCAGCCGCCCCAGCCGCCGCGTCGTCAGTCATGCCGGTGGATGGCCAACTGGCGTTGGCCCCTGTCGTCGTGGTCGAGGAGCGGCCCGAACCTGTCCGCTGCCCCACCTGTCAGGCGGAAGTCGCGCCGTCCACCGGGTGGTGCTCGTCGTGCACACAACCACTCGGTTCCCCATACCCGGATTGGGCCGCCATGGACTGGGACTACGGAGATTTCGACGACGAGGGCCCCGAGGAGGCGCCCGACGAGGGTCCCGACGCGCAGATCATCGCCGGGCCCTGGTCATCCACCCCCATCGCCCAGCCGCTGGCTCTCGTCGCTGCCCCCACCTCGCCCGCATTGGTTGTAGACGCAGCCCCATCCGACGAGATCCCAACCCCCGCCGCTACCGCCCCCGAGCCTGTGGCGGCGGCTGTACCGACCTATGCCATGTGGCACCAGCGGGCGCTGGCCGTCGGCATCGACAGCGCAGGCTTCCTGCCGGCCCTGGTGGCTCTGGCCTTCAGTCCCACGGTGGCGATCATTCTGTTCGTCCTGGCCCTCGCCTTCAACGCCTGGCAGGTCAGCGCTCTGCAGGGCCGGACCGGCCGGACCCTGGGCAAGCGCTGCGTCGGGATCTCGCTCGTTCGGGCGTCGGACCTGTCGCCCATGGGTTGGCGAGCGGCCGCCCTTCGCCAGCTGGCCCACGCCGTCGACATCGCCCTGTTCGGCGTTGGCTACCTGTGGCCGCTGTGGGACGCCCAGCACCAGACCTTCGCCGATCAGCTATTCGCCACCATCGTGGTCAGCGACTGATGAGCTCACCCGTTTGAAGCGCATCACCGTGTGATGCCCCTCACCACTTGCGGTAGGCCAGGAACTTGCCGTTGTAGGTGAGCTTCACCCGGTCCCCCTTGGGATCGGGGACCCGTTCGATGTCGATCTCGAAGTCGATGGCGCTCATGATCCCGTCGCCGAACATCTCGTGGATCACGGCCTTGATGGTCGTCCCGTAAACCTGGGTGATCTCGTGCAGCCGGTAGATCAGCGGGTCGACCGGCACGTCAGCGTCGAGAGAACCCTTCATCGGGATCTCTTGCAGCGCCTCGGCCACCAATACCGCATCTTCCGGGTCCAGGTCGAGCATGCCGGACAGAGCCTCGGCCTCCGGCGCATCCATGGACGCCTGGCCCATGATGGCGGCGGTCGTCCACACGATGTGGCGACCCACTCGATCGGCCAACTCCTGGAAGGTGAGGCCCTTGGCCCGCTTGGCCTCCAGGATCACCTCGGTGCATTTTTCCCGGTCCATCTCCTGCCTCCTTCACGACGCCGTACACACCATTCCATCACGCCGGCTGGAGCCCTCCGACCAACCCTTGTCATTCATTGGTGATTCCAGTGAACAACAGTGACTTGTTGTTGCAACAACACAACAAGTCACTAAAAGTGAGCAGGATCACTAAAAGTCAGACGGTCACGCGGCGACAGCCACGCTACCGGCGGTGGAGGGAGACGGCGTAGCTCCCGTCGCCCGGCCACGCGTCGCGCTCCCAGGTGGACCAGCGTCCCACCAGGGATAACCCGGCTTGGCGGCAGTGCTCGTCGTAGGTCGCCACGTCATACCCCCGTCCGAGCTGGAAGCCGGCCACCAGCGCCCCACCGCCAACCACGTGCCGGGCACATCCCGCCACCACGTCAGACTGGGTGCCGGGCGCGGCAAAAAGCACAACGTTGCCCGCCATCACCACCACATCGAACGTGCGCCCCAGGTCGAGAGCACAAAGATCCGACAGGGCCCAGGTGATTCCGGGCCCCTGTCGCCGGGCGGTGGACAGCATCGAGGGGTCGTAGTCGACACCGACGACCACGACCCCTCGACGAGCCAACTCGATGGCGACCCGACCCGTCCCGCAACCGGCATCCAGCACTCTGGCGGGCGACAGGCTCATCACGAACGCCGCCTCGCCGTGGACGTCCTGGCCCTGTGAGGCCAGGACGTCGAAGCGCTGCTGGTAGCTGTCGCCATCCCACGTCATCGCACCCACGGTGCCCGGCTGCGACCCCACAACGCAAGAGCCCGGCACGCAAGCGCAAGCCCAAGAACAAAGGGCTACGAGTTCAGGCCGGGCAGCTTGATGATGTCGAACATGGGCAAGTACAGGGCGATGACCATGGTGCCTACGCAAATGCCCAGCACCATGATGAGCAACGGCTCGATCAGGGACGTCAGCGCGTTGACTGTCGCCTCGACCTCTTGGTCGTAAAAGTCGGCGATTTTTTCCAACATGGTGTCGAGGGCGCCGCTCTCCTCCCCCACCGCCATCATCTGGGTGACCATGGGGGGAAAGACCTCGTGACGCTCCAATGGCCGCGAGATCGGCTCACCGATCTTGACGCCCGACTGCACGTCGTCCAGCGCCCGGGCGATGACCCAGCTACCCGAGGTCTCCTTGGTGATCTCCAACGCCTCCAGGATGGGCACGCCGGAGCGCAACAGGACCGCGAAGGTGCGGGCGAAGCGGGCCAGCGCCGTCTTGTGCACCAACCGGCCGAACACCGGCACCCGCAGCTTGAAGGCGTCCCACCGCGACCGTCCCTCGTCGGTGGTGATCCAACGCCGGAACAAAACCACCCCGATAATCACCAGGATGACCACGACCGGGAACAGCTTCACGAACCACGACGAGATGGTGATGAGGACCCGGGTCATGAGCGGCAAGGTGCCGCCCAGTTCCTTGTAGAAGCCTTTGAACAGCGGGACGATGAACAGCAGCATGGCCGTCAGGATGAGCCCGACCAGGCCCAGAACCACCGCCGGATAGGTCATGGCCGACTTGATCTTGCGCCGCAGCTCGACCTGCTTCTCGATGGTGGTGGCCAGCTGCAGCAGCACCTCGTCCAGCACACCGCCCGACTCACCGGCTCGGATCATGGACACGAACAGCTTGTTGAACACCTTGGGGTGGTGGCCGAAGGCCTGCGACAGCGACGCCCCACTTTCCACGTCCTGTCGGACCTGGCCCACCACGGCGGCCAGCGGCCCGCTCTCGGTCTGGACGGCCAGGATCTGCAGGCTGCGCAACAGCGACAAGCCGGAGTCGATCATGGTGGCGAACTGGCGGGAGAAGATGGCCAGCTCCTGCAGCTTGACCCGGTTGGCCATGCCGGGGAGGTGGATCTCCCGGCGCACGCCCTTGGTCTGCTTCTTGTCGATGGCGATGGGCACGTAGCCCATCTGGCGCAGCTTGTTGGCGACCAGGGCTGGGCTCTCCGCGTCCAGCGTCCCTTCGATCATCTTGCCGCCGCTGTCTTTGACCTTGTATTGATAGGTTGCGGGCATTGGTTGTCCTCTCCTAACCAGCGACCAGGCGGCGCAGGTCTTCTTCGTTGGCGGAACGCTCGACGGCCTGGCTCATGGCGATCTTGCCCGAGCGGACCAGGGCGGCCAGTGACTGGTCCATCGTCTGCATGCCGTATTGGGCTCCGGCCTGCATGGCGCTGGGGATCTGGTGGGTCTTGCCTTCCCGAATCAGGTTGCGCACGGCGGGCGTGGCGACCAGCACCTCGGTGGCCACCGCCCGGCCCATGCTGCCCGACTTGGCGATCAGCTGCTGGCACACGATGCCTTGCAGGGCGGAGGCCAGTTGAACCCGGATCTGCTGTTGCTGATGGGGTGGGAAAACGTCGATGATGCGGTCGATCGACTGTGGGGCGTCCTGGGTGTGCAGGGTGGCAAAGACCAGGTGGCCGGTCTCGGCCGCCGTCAACGCGGTGGAGATGGTCTCCAGGTCCCGCATTTCACCCACCAGGATCACGTCGGGGTCCTGGCGCAGGACGTGCTTCAGGGCCTGGGCGAAGGACTGGGTGTCCTCGCCAATTTCCCGCTGGTTGACAATGGCTCGCTTGTGCGTGTGGAGGAACTCGATGGGGTCCTCGACGGTCATGATGTGGAGCGACTTGCGCTCGTTGATCATGTCCACCAGCGACGCCAGCGTGGTCGACTTGCCGCTGCCGGTCGGGCCCGTGACCAGCACCATGCCGCGGGGCAGGTCGGCGAACTGGGTCACCGACAGGGGAAGTCCGAGGGAGTCGAACGGGATGACCTGGTTGGGGATGACGCGCATGACCGAGCCGACCGAGTCGCGCTGCAAGAAAACGTTGACGCGGAAGCGGCCCAGGCCAGGGATGGAGTGCGACGTATCCAGCTCCAGTTCGGCCTCGAAGCGTTCCCGCTGGCGCTGGGTCAAGATGGCGAACACCATGCGGCGGATGTCGGAGCCGTTGAGCGGCTGGTAGCCGTCCAACGGGAGCAGGGCGCCGTCGATACGGGCGCAGGGCGGTAGCCCGACGGTGAGGTGCAGGTCCGAGCCCCGCAACTCGACCACCTGGGCCAGCAAGGTGTTGACGTGCAGCTCCTCGTTGGACGGCTCGTCCTCGGCCCGGCCGCGACCGGAGCGATCCGGGTACATGGCCCCGAGCACCGCTTTCAGGTCGGAGCGCACCGCCAACATGGGTTCGATGGGGAAGCCGGTGGCATCGGCCAGCTCGGCTACCGCACCGTCATCGGTGGGATCGTCCATGGCCACCACCAGGTGCTGGTTGTCGATCATGACCGCCACCGCACACAGCCGCTTGGCCAGCGGCTCGGGCAACAGGCCGTCCACCTGGGGGCTTATGCCCTCCTGATCGAAGTCCCAGAACCCGAGCCCGATCTGGTCGGCCACGGCCGCCACCAGGTCCCGCTCGGACACCAGGCCCTCGCCCGCCAGGATCTTGGCGAGGGGGACACCGCTCTCCTCCTCGTGGCGAAGGGCGACCTCCAGGGAGTCTCGGGAGAGGACCTTTCGGGCAACCAGGAACTCTCCGACACGACGCGACGCACTTTGCATGTTCGTTCCTATCGACGTTGATCGACTGTTACTAAAGGGTCAGGCGATGACACGCAGGATCTCCTCCAGCGAGGTGGTGCCCGAACGTACGGTCCGCAGGCCCGACTGGCGCAGGGTGAGCATTCCCTCGGCGATCGCCAGCTTCTTCAGGTCCTCGGTGTGGCCCCGCTCGACGATGAGCCGCTCGATCTGCTCGGTCACGGGCAGCACCTCGTGAATGGCGAAGCGGCCGTAGTAGCCGGTCCGGCTGCACTTGCTGCACCCAACCGCTCGGAACAGGACGGGGACCTCGCCCCCTTCCGCCTCGATGTCCCAGCCGACGTTGGCCAGCTCGGCCCGGCTCGGCGTGAACCGCTCCTTGCACTTGTCGCACAGGCGGCGGGCCAGGCGTTGGGCCACGATGCAGTCCAGGGCGCTGCCCACCAGGAACGGCTCGACCCCCATTTCGATCAATCGGGTGGGGCTCGAGGCGGCGTCGTTGGTGTGCAACGTGGTCAGGACCAAGTGGCCGGTCAGGGCGGCCTGCACCGCGATGTTGGCCGTCTCGCGGTCCCGGATCTCGCCCACCAGGATGATGTCGGGGTCGGAGCGCAGGATCGAGCGCAAAGCGGCGGCGAAGGTCAGGCCGGACTTGGCGTTGACCTGGATCTGGTTGATGTTGGGGACGCGGTACTCGACCGGGTCCTCGACCGTGATGACGTTCTTGGACTCGTCATTGACGATGTTGAGGGTGGCGTACAGCGTCGTCGACTTGCCCGAACCGGTGGGCCCGGTGACCAGGATCGTCCCGTACGGGCGGGTGTAGGACTGGGCGTAGCGTCGCATGTTGTCGGGCAGGAATCCGAGATCGGTCAGCTGCAGCAACGCTGTCGACTTGTCCAAGATCCGCATGACGATCTTCTCGCCCCACACCGTGGGCAGGGTGGCGACCCGCAGGTCGACCTCCCGCCCGCCCACCGTGGCCGTCACCCGGCCGTCTTGGGGGACCCGGCGTTCGGCGATGTTGATGTCGGCCATGATCTTCAGCCGGCTGATGATGCCCGCCTGGATGTTCTTGGGGGCGCGCATCACCTCATGGAGCACGCCGTCGATGCGGTAGCGGATGCGAACGTCGTGCTCGGTGGGCTCAATGTGGATGTCAGAGGCCCGGTCGGCCACCGCCTGGGTGATGACGACGTTGACCAGCTTGACGATGGGGGCGTCCTCCACCACCTCGTGGATGGCCGCCAGGTCTTCGTCTGCCTCGGCCGCGCTGGCCGCTTGAGCGCTGATGTTCTCGGCATCGGTGTCCAGACGGTGGTACTTGTCGATGGCGGCCTGGATCGACGCTCGGGTGGCCACCACCGCCTGGACCTCACGTCCGGTCACGTGGCGGATGTCGTCGATGGCAAACACGTTGGACGGGTCGGCCATGGCCACGATCAGGCGGTTGTCGTCCCACCCGATGGGCAGGGCCAGATAGCGCCGGGACAAGCCATCGGAGACCAGGCCCACAGCCGCCGGGTCCACCGGATAATCGCTCAGGTCAACAAAGGTCAGCCCGAGTTGGCTGGCCAGTGTGGCCACCAGGTCGGTCTCCTTGACCAGGGCGGCGTCGATCAGGAGCCGGCCCAGCGTCTGGCCCGTCTGCGTCTGCTCCTCCAGGGCCAGCGCCAAGGCGGCCTCGGTGAGCAGGCCCCGTTCAACCAGGAGCTGGCCCAGTTGCAGTTGTTCCGAGTCCTTCGAAGCCGCGTCGTCTGCGCGCGCGAACCTCGAAGGACGAAGCACCGTGGTCACGACCGGACCGACGATAGGAACTTGAGCAACAGGCCCCGGTTGATCGCGTCGCCCTCGGGCTCATGCGCCGGCGCCGGCCCAGAGGGGGCGGGGGGAGCGGCGGGGGGAACAGGACCAGCCTGGTCGAGGGACACCCCGGTCGCCTGCTTCCACGCCTCCAGGTGATAGTCGGCCGCCTGCCCGTCGGGCGCAGCAGGAGCCACGACCGCCTGGGGCGCGGGCGCCTGAGCCACGGGTTGCGAAACGGGCTGGACGGTGGGCGTACTTGCCGGCCGGGCCGTCGAGTCCTCAGCCTTGGGGGCAAACAGATGCCGGACCACGGCCAGTGTCGGTTCTTGCTGCAGCGCAACGCTATCGAACACCGGCGGGCGCTCGTCCATGATGTCGCGCACCACTTGGGCCGCGTGCTGGGGCTCGATCGGGCGCAGGCGAGGGGAGGGCTGCGCCTCGTCGGGCGAGGGGGGCAGGTTCAAGGCGCGCTGCACATCAGGAGGAAGGCGCAGGCTCATGGGCCGGGTCGCCACTGCCGGCCGCGGCGGCTCGTCAACCGACTGGGCAAACTCAACCGACTGGGCAGCTTCAACCGGTTCGGGCAAAGTCGACGACAACCCCATTGACGAGACCAGCGGCCGCAACTCGACGACGGGTGTGACGTCAACCGTCACCCCCGGAGCGTCGCTCGACCGCGGCGTCGTGCGCAGTGTGACCTGCGCCGGGGCAACCGAAACCTCGGTGCCGTTGGTGCCGGCCCGACGAGGATGCCGAGCCGGGTCAGACGTGGCGGGCCGAACGCGAGGCGACTCGACCAGCACAAGTCCACCGTCGACCAGGTGGCGTATGCCGCGGCAGCCTTCGAAGTGGCCCAGCGCCAGCTCGTCGCACACGCCCCGGACGGTGCCCGCCAGGGCGATGGCCATTACCAGCCTCCAGTCGTCCGCCGACACCGTGACCTCCGGTCCCGGCAGCTCGGGAACGAGCCGGACCCGGTGGTCCAGGGACGGCACGACGCTCTCGATGTCGCGCCACTCCCGCAGCCGTTCCTGCGCTTGATGCACGATCGGTTCGACCGGCACCGCCTCCTCGGGCGCCGAGGCGTCGACCCCGTCCTTGAAGACGAAGTTGCCCTCGGTCAGGCACAACAGCTCGAACATGGCGTCGACGAAGCCGTGGGCCTTGCCCACGCTCGATGCGACGAGGCAGCCGTCTTTGAGCCACAACCGGCCTTCGACTTGACCACCGACCACTCGCAATTCGCCCGACTTGCTGCTTGACGCCAGGAGCGCCATGACATCAGGAAGGGCAATCGTCTCAAACGATCCTTGTAGCGACACGGGTGAACCTCCGGTTCTGCTATCGGCAGGTATCGACCGGATCTACACCCGTTTTCAGACTCTTCGTCCCTACCCGGCAGCCCCTGCTCAAGTCCCGCCCGCGTGTCGTGCCGCCAAGGCGGCCATAGCGGCGGCCGACATCACCGGCAGCGGCGGATCCATGCCCGTCCACAGCCGGAACTGCAACGCCGCCTGGTGGATGAGCGTGCCCAGGCCATTGGCCACCCGGGCGCCCTGGGCCCGTGCCGCGTCCAGCATCGGCGTGCTGGGTGGGGCGTAAATGAGGTCCACCACCAGCTGGCCCGAGCCCAACCGTGCCGTGTCCAAGCCCATCGGGAGGTCCCCCGAGCGATGTCCGAGCATGCCCACCGGCGTGGCATTGACCACCAGTTCTGCCCCCGCCACGGCGTCGATGGAGGCGCCTCGGCCCGCCCGTCCGGCCAGGCCGGCGGCGTCCGCGCCCGAGGTCGATCGCCGCGCCACCACCGACACCGAGGCCGCACCGGCTTCGGCCAGCGCCAGGATGACCGCCCGGGCCGCCCCCCCTGCCCCCAACACGATGCAGCTGCGCCCGGCCGGGTCCCAGCCTTCGTCGGCCCTAAGCGCGGCCAGGAAGCCGTCGCCGTCGGTGCTCTCGCCCAGCAGTTCCGACCCCCGTCGGACCACAGTGTTCGCTGCGCCGAGGCGGGTCGCGGTAGGGCTCAGCTGGTCCATCTCGGCCGCCACCGGCGCCTTGTGGGGCATGGTGACCGACAGTCCCATGATGCCCAGCGCCCGGACACCGGCCACCGCCCGGGTGACGTCGCCCGTGGGCACGGGCAGGGCGAGATAGACCCAGTCGAGGCCCAAGGCGGCGAACGCCGCGTTGTGCAACACGGGCGACAGCGAATGGTCCACCGGGTCGCCGATCACCGCCGCCACCTGGGTCGACGCCTGCGGCCACCCGCTGGTCCGGGCCGCCGCCGCCGCCGAGGTCACCGAGTCGCCGACAGGAAGGTCAGCAGCCGAGTCGCCGCCCGGCATCTAGCCGATCAGGCCTTTGGCCCGGGCCTCGGCCTCCAACGCCGCGAACTGGCTGGCGGTGGATGCAAAGCCGGTCTGGCCGTCCGGGTTGATCAGCACGTAATACAAGTAGGTGGTCGATGGCGGCTGCGCCGCCGCGGTCAGCGAGGGGACGCCGGGATTGGCGATCGGCGTGGGCGGCAGCCCCTTGAACTTGTAGGTGTTGTAGGGCGTGTTTGAGCTCTTGTCGATCTGGTTGGGATCGGTTATCCCTTCGCCATACAGCAGCGTGGCGTCGATCTGCAACAGCATGTTGGCCCGCAGCCGGTTGTAGATCACGCTGGCAATGGGCCCGCGGTCCTGGTCCAGCTTGGCCTCGCGCTCGACCATGGACGCCACGATGATGACCTGGTAAGGCGTGATATCGAGGGTGGTGGCGGCCTGGGTCAGGTTCAAGTTGGCCACGTTGTCGTCGAAGGTGCTGACCATCATCTGCACGATGCTCACATCGCTGGCATCGGCCCGAACCGTATAGGTGGCGGGGAACAGCAGCCCCTCCAGGCTGGTCGACCCGGCCGGCTGGTATTGGGACACGACCTGCCCGCTGTTGACGGCGGCCATGAACCCCGCCGCGCTACGACCGGGCAAGGCGCCCACTCGGGCCGCGATCTGGGCCACGGTGAAGCCCTCGGGGATGGTGAACTTTTGGTACACGATCGGAGGTCCCTGTTCCAGGGCGGCGATGGCCGAGCCGTAGCTGGAATTCCGGGCCAGGTGGTACTGACCGGGTAGGAACGGGCCCACCCCTCCCTTGGTCTTGATGTAGAACCGGAACACGGTCGCGTCACGGATCACACCGGCCTTGGCCAGGATGGTCGCGATCTCGTCGGTCGATGCCCCGGTCGGGATGGTCAGGGCGACCAGCGCCCCGGGGTGACCGGGGTTGATGTCGCCACGCACCACCAGCCCACCGACGGCCACCGCCAGCAACGCCACTACCAGCAAGCCCAACAGCCAGGGCAGCCACCGCCGGCGGGGGCGGCGCACCCGGAAGCTCTCCATGGGCTGCCATTGCTCGGCTCCATCGTCGTACTCGTTGTAGGCCGGGGAACGCGACGAGCTCACTCGGCCACGCCCCTCGCCCCACGCCGGTCGAGCCAGGACTGAAGCAACAGCGTGGCCGCCACCGAGTCAACCCGCTGACGGGCCTCGGCGCCCCGCCGTGCTCCTCCGCCACTGCGTCGCGCCGGACCGCCACTCGGGCGGGACCGTCCCCCGCCGCCCGCGGCCCGACGGGTGGCCCACTCGCCTGAGCCGACCCCGGCCCGTAGCGCCTGGTTCGCCGTCACGGTTGTGAACCGTTCGTCCACCGTCTCCACCTCCAGCCCGCCCAAGCGGGCGGTGAGGGCGGGGATCTCGTCCAGAATCCGGCGGGCGGCTGGGCCAACAGAGCCGTCCAGGGACAGAGGCAGTCCGACCACGACCCCTACCGCCTCTTCCTCTGCCACCAGGCGCGCCAAGGCCCCACGGTCGGCTTCGACGTCGCCGGCAACCGAAACCGTGGCCAGTGCACTGGCCACCCGCTGATGGCTGTCGCAGATGGCGACACCGATCCGGGCCGCCCCCAGGTCGAACCCGATGACCCGGCCCGTAGCCGGTATCAACGAGCAAGCCCGAGGGTCTGGCGCACCACGGCGAGCGCCTCGTCCAACCGGCTGGGGTCGCGGCCGCCCGCCATGGCCACCTCGGGATTTTTGCCACCCCCGCCGCCCACCAGGCGTGCTGCCTCCGCGATCAGGTCCGAAGCCACCAGGTCCCCCCCCTTGGCCACCGCCGCCACCAGCGCCACCTTCCCTTCGGCCGGGCTTCCGCCCAGCACCACGGCCCGAACCCCGGCGTGTCCCCGCACGCTGAGCGCCAATTCCTGCAGCTGGCGTTGCTCCAGTCCATCCCGGCGGGCCACCACAGCGCCTCCATCCGCCGTCGCCTCTGCCGCCAATGCCACCGCCTGGGCGGCCAGGCCCGCTTGGCGCAGCGACTTCAGCTCGTCCTGGGTGGCCCGCAACTCGCCCAAGCGCCGCTCGATGGCGGGTAACAGTTCATCCGGGCTGGCCTTGAGCAACGTGGCCGCCTGGCCGATCACCGACTCGTCGTGGCGCAGCCGGGCCAACGTTGCCGTACCCGTGGTCGCCTCCAGCCGGCGCAGGTTGGACCCGATCGAGCTCTCCGAGACGACGCGCATGGGTCCGATCTGGCCCAGGGCGGAGACATGCGTGCCGCCACAGAGCTCGGTGGAGTGGCTTCCCGCCCGCACCACCCGGACCACCTCGCCGTATTTGTCACCGAAGAAGGCGATGGCCCCCAGCTTGTCCGCCTCGGCCTTGGGCATGATCGTCGATTGCACCGCCTCGTCGGCCAGGATGCGGTCGTTGACCATGTCCTCGACCCGGGCAATCTCGTCGGGCGACATGGGCCCGTAGTGGCTGAAGTCGAACCGCAACCGATCCGGCGCCACCAGCGACCCGGCCTGCTTCACATGGGTGCCCAGCACCTGGCGCAGCGCGGCGTGCAGCAGGTGCGTGGCGGTGTGGTTGCGCCGGATAGCCGACCGCCGGTCGACGTCGATGGCCACCGACGCCTCCTGCCCCGGGGTGAGCACGCCCCGCAACAGCACCGCCGTGTGGCGGGTCAGCCCGGGCAGGGCATAGGTCGTATCCAGGACGTTGACCACCCCGGTCGGGGTCTCGATACGCCCGGTGTCACCGACCTGGCCGCCCCCTTCGGCATAGAACGGCGTCCTGTCGAGGAACACCTCCACATGCGGCAGGTGCGCAGCGTCAGCCCCTTCCGGAGCGGCGATGGGCAGCACGGCGAGCACCCGGGCAGGTGTGGATTGCTCGGTGTAACCAAGGAATTCGGTCGGGCCGAACTGCTCGACCAGCTCGCGATAGGCATCGAGATGGGCAGCCGCACCGGCGCCTTTTTTCCCCCCTTCCTTGGATTGTTGGCGCTGATGGGCCATAGCGTCGGCGAACCCCGCCTCGTCCACCGCCACGCCCTTCTCCGCCGCGATCTCCCGGGTCAGCTCGATGGGGAACCCGTGGGTGTCGTGCAGCCGGAACGCCAGTTCGCCCGGGATGACATCGGGGTCAGTCGCCAACGCCTCTTCCAGCAGGACCAGGTTGGAGCGCAGGGAGGCACGAAACCGCGACTCCTCCCGGGCTACCACGCTGGCGATGAACGACTCGTTGCTGTGCAGCTCGGGGTAGGCCTCACGCATGACATCCACGGTGGCGTGTACCAGGGGCGGGGTCACCGGCTCCTCGACGCCCAGCTGAAAGGCGTGGCGCACGGCGCGCCGGATCAATCGACGGAGTACATACCCGCGGTCCTCATTGCTGGGAAAAACGCCGTCGTTCACCAGGAACGTCATGGAGCGGGCATGGTCGGCGAGAATGCGCAGGGCCACGTCGGCTTCGGGGTCGGAACCATATTCAAGCCGCGTGACCACCTCGGCGGCGGCAATGATGGGCCGGATGGTATCGGTGTCCCACACCGAGTCCTGGTTGTCGAGGATGGACAGCAGGCGTTCCAGGCCCGCGCCGGTGTCGATGTTGCCCTTGGGGAGCGCCTTGAGCGTCCCGTCGGCCTGGCGGTCGTACTGCATAAAAACGAGGTTCCAGAACTCCAGGTAGCGCTCGCCGTTGCCGTCCGCCGGGCCGCCTCCGGGGCCGAACTCGGGGCCTCGGTCGTAGTGGATCTCGGAACAAGGTCCGCACGGGCCGGTGTCGCCCATCTCCCAGAAGTTGTCGGCGCCCAGGCGCTGGATGCGCTCGGCTGGCAGGCCGATGCGGTCGTGCCACAGGGCGGCGGCGTCGTCGTCGGAGGTGTGCACCGTGACCCAGAGGCGGTCGGGATCCATGCCCAGCACCTCGGTCACGAACTCCCAGGCGAAGTCGATGGCGCCTTCTTTGAAATAGTCGCCGAAGCTCCAGTTGCCCAGCATCTCGAAGAAGGTGAGGTGGCGCTTGGTGCGCCCGATCAGCTCGATGTCGTCGTGCTTGCCCTTGATGCGCACGCATTTCTGCACCGAAGTGGCGCAGGGGTGAGGCGGCAGCTCCTCGCCCAGCAGGTAGGGGAGGAACTGGTTCATGCCCGCATTGGTGAACAGCGGGGCCCGGGGATGGTGCGGGATCAGCCCCGATGAGGGCGTGACGGCGTGGCCCCGCTCGGCAAAGAACGTGGTGAATGCCAGCCGGAGCCCGTTGGCGTCCATGACCAGATGAGCCTACCGCCGGGCTGTGACGGCTACTGCGGGGGGTTCACACAGCGATGCCGGGGAGTACCTGGTGCTCGGGGCCCAAATGGGCCTGGTCAGCGGCAAGGCGTCCTGCCACCCACCCGTCGTAGTTGGTGACCCGCGCCCCTTTGCTCACCAGGTGCGGGAAGACGGTGGCAAACGCTCGCTCGACCACTTCCGCCCGCCCGGCCAGCACCGGAAGGAGGGCGCCGCCATGGACCACCTCCGCCTCCACCGTCGCCTGGGTCGTTGCCGCCTGTAACCGCTCACCGATGCGGCGGGCGAACGAGATCAGGAACGACTGGCGGAACGATCGGGTCCGCGACCGCCCTGATTCGTCCCGCACGCTTCCCGCCGCCGTCATGGCCCGGGTCGCCTGCACCAACAGCGAGGTGTAGAGCACCTCCACGATGTCGATGTCGCCCGCGAAGCCGAACACGGTCGAGAACCCATAGCTGTCAGCCCAGACCGTTCGACATCGGTTGGCCCGGGCCACCGCCGAGAGCAGGTTGGCCTTGCCCTGCGGGTAGGGATCGTCGATCCCGACGCGCCGCCCGCATGGCTCCTCGCCCGGACCGCCATCGCGGTCGGCCACCATGGCCTGATCGATGGCATAACGGGCCATGAGTTCCTGGGCCTTGGCCGTGAGGGAGTTTGCCTCCTCCTCGAAGTTCGTCGACTCGGCCTTGGCCAACAGCGCCCGGACCTTGGCCAGCATGCGACCGTCAACTGCGTTCGTCGGCTGGGCGTTGGTGACTCGTGGGCGGCCGTGACCCCACTGCGACGGTGGTGCCACCAGGCGGGGCAGTACAGGCAAGTAGCTCAGCATCCCCAGCAACCTGACGCCGCACCGGAGCTCTTCACTATCGGTCCATCGGAGCGGGGGACAGGTGGCGGCTGACACCTGGCGCAGCTGCTCGGCCCACGATTCGGGCACGGCGACACCAGGACCGGCCGAGGTGGACGCCTCGGCCGCGATGACGGCGCAGGTGACGTCGACCAGGCCGCGACCGAGCCTCTTGCCCGCGGCCTGCACGATGTCGGCCGGTTGCCAACCACCCTCCCAGGCTGCCCGCAGCGCCGGGACGAGGCACCCGGTCATGACCATCGCGATGGTGGCGCCGAAGCGGGGATTGGTGGCGGCGCGCTCCGTTAGTCCCGCCACTGTGGCGTCGAGTTCCTCCTTGATCCCGAGCTCCGCCGCTCGCGCCGCGTCGAACAGGATCATCTCCACCAGGTCTCGGCTATCCGGGCTTCCGGTGGCCGGACCCGCATACGAGGCACCCGATCCGGACCCCGGGCCGGCCCATCGGGCACGCTGGCGGTGCTTGTCGGCTCTGCGTTGACGGTTGTTCTTCCCCATGCCGTCAGTCTGCCAAGGGGGTGTGATGGTTACGCGGATCCCCGCTTCGGGGCGTAGCGGGTCTCGATCTGGGCCCGCAGGATCCCCTCCTGCTCGTGCATCGCCTGGCGCCCGTCGGCGATGGCAGCCCGGACGTCGCCCCTGACGGATCGGGCCTTCGTCGCCAGGCTGCTGGTCAGCTGTTGGGGCATGTACCGCTCGATCTTCTGCCTGACCGTCCGGGTGACCCACCACGACGTGCTGAAGCCGAGCGTGGCCCCGATCCCCAACCAGAACATCCGCTTGAACATGGCTACACCTCCCGAGTTGCCCGCCTCAGCCGGCGAGCCGCCTTCCGGGTCCCTGTCCCAAACGCTAGGACCTTCACCACCGGGTTGGACAACGTTTGGTAGGCCAGGCGCGACGCCGAGTCCACCGTGGCCGAGATCGATTCGGCCGTGCCCAGCAGCCCGTCGACCCGGTCAAGCTCGCTGCTGGCCAGTCCAAGGGCGGAGCGCATTTCGTTGAGCAGGCCCAGGCTCTCCCGACGCAGGTCATCGGCCGACGCACGCAGCGAGCGCATGGTTCGCACCAGCGTCCACACCACCGCCAGCAGGCACATCACCACCACCGTGGCCACCACAGTCACCATGATCGCTACCGTCGGGTCGCCCGCACTCGCGACCACATCGGCTCCCGTCACGCCCGGCGAGCATATCGGCCGAGGGTTCTGACCGATTCCGTCGAGGACACGAACTTTTCGAGATCGAGGCAACCATTCGCTGCCTGATGGACTCTGGAGAGGGTGGAGGTGTCAATGGCGGAGCGTCCAGGCAGCGATTTCGACTCATTCGTGACGGCACAGGGCCCACGGTTCGTCAAGCTGGCATACCTGCTGACGGGCAACGTGGCCGACGCCGACGATTTGGTCCAGGAATCCCTGACCCGCGCCTTCGTGGCCTGGTCTCAGATCCAGAGGGTGGCCAACCCCGACGGCTACATGCGCCAGCTGATGGTTAATACCAACCTCCGCCGGTTTCGTCGCCACCGTGTGACCGAGATACTCGACGGCCGGGACCACGACCATGGCCGTCCACAGGGCGAGTTCGCGGTGATCGACGACCGTCATCACCTGGCTCGAGCACTGCGGTCCTTCCCCAACGCCCGGTTACAGCCCAACGCAGGCGGCCGCCGTGGTCGCTCGCTGCTTGGGTCTGTGGGGAACGGCCCGACCCGGCGCCCTCCTTCGGGCCGCTGTGCACGACGCCGCCGGAGCGACCCTGGTGATTACGACAACGTCGGCTGGGAAACCTGCAACGTGCCGGCGGGCGGAGTCCCCGAACAGCGCGGAAGCGTGGTGTTTCAAACGTGGGCATCGGCTGAAGGATGGCCCGGGCAGGTTCCCGGGTCGACGGCCGAGGCGCCCACGGACGCGCCGGACTCTTTCTTGGTCGCGCCGATTGAGGTCGTTTCGGCTGAGGGAGGCGTCGTGGGCCGTCCGACCGGTGGCTGGCGGAACGAGGTCATCGGTCGCGCCGCGCCGAACATCGCTCGGGTCTCGGTAACCGAGCCTGGTATCACCGGCTCGGCGGTGGTGGAAAACGGATGTTCATCGTCGACCAGCTGATCGCCAACTCTCCCACCTACGGTCCGGGTTCCACGGTGATCATCGGCTACAACGCCGCGGGCCAGGTTGCGTACCACTCCTCTACGACCACCGCGACCAGTCCGATTCGCTGCTATGTCGCCCCAAATGGCGACGCCGTGACACCGCCCGTTGCCGCCCAGTCCTGCGCCACCGCAATCCCATGGAGCTGAGGCCTGTCGTCGCCGGTGCTTGCTGTCGGCGCGTGACACCTCCGGGGAGACGGTTGGGTGTCGACCCGCGACCGAATGCTCCACCGCGTCGAGGTCGACGTGCTGCGCCTGTCCCGCTATGACGAGGGCCCCTTCTAGGGTCGTGAGCAATGCCCGGCCATCGCCCTCCACCGAGTCGATGATTGCCTCGGCCGCCTCGTCCTCGATGGTCCCACCCTCGGCTTGCAGGCCCGGGTTCAGCAGGCTTCCGCAAGGCGACTCGGTCAAGCGGTTCCAGGGAACAACATGGAGCGGCTGAGCAGCGGGCCATTCACCTCGAAGAACGGGTTCTCGGTGGTCACCCCCACCAGCGTGAGGGTGCTGTCCTCAACGCTCGGCCGCACAGCGTCCTGCTGCGACTTGCTTAAGCGGTGAACCTCGTCGAGTTCACTTCTCGGAGGAGGCGTGTGGGCTGATCGTGCTGGTCAGCAGGACGTTGAACGTAAAGTACATGTCGGCGACGTTGGTTTTCTGTGACAGGGAGGCCATGCGCCTCTGACAATCGCCAATGTTGGTTTATGGCCCCGCCGCGGGCCAACGCCGTCGGAGCGCCCAGGTCTTTCCGCCGTCAGAGGTGCTGAAGATGCCGAAATACTGGTCGTTCGCTTGCCAGATAACTGCCTCTCCAACCCGATCGGACACGAGGGACGCCGAGATCACGTTGTTGAGGTCGGGCACGACGAGGTTCTCGGCGATCGCAGACCAGGTCTTGCCTGCGTCTGTCGTCGCCGAGAGCAACCCGCGGTCCATCCAAATCCAGCCGTAGCCGTCAGCGAGGAAACTCGTGCCGGGCATGTAGCCCTAACACGGAAGGTTCCCCACTGCGGCAGCCACCTGGCCGCTGGCTGCAAACACACAGGTTTCGGATTGGAGGTGCCAAGTGGCGCCACCATCTGCGGTCGCGAATAGCGCCTTGGGCTGCAGGTCAGATGCCGGCTGGGATGTGCACAAAAGCCATCCACCAGCGGCCGAGGCGAAATCCACTGACCACAGGTCGACGCCACCGGCCACGTTGCACGGATCCGCCAGTTGCCGCCAGGTCTTTCAGCCGTCGTCAGTGCGAACCAAGCCAGTGCCAGTCGTAGACGTCGGGCTGCCGGTGCTCGCCACCGCCCACGCCGTGGACGCCGACACCGGGGAAACTGACGTCACTGATGCCGAAGGCAAGACATCGGTCCAGGTTGATCCGCCGTCACTGGTCCGCATCAGGCCTGAAGCTGCGCACGCGTCGGAGCTCGCCGCCCCGCAGCGAGCCACCGTCACCCAGGCCACGTCGGTCCCACTGATGGCAATGGCGTTGAGCGGACCGGACACCTGATCGACGACCTGCCACGTGTCGCCACCGTCGACGGTGCGCTCGATGACACCGCCTGGGCAGGTCTGATATCCCGAGAGGCACGCCGGGGTCGTCATGGTTCCCACCAACAAACCTCGCTCGCTCGTCCAAAATCCGATTCCGTCCGGCTGAAAGACGACCGCACCAGAACTTGGAGTCGTGGTCGTCGTCGAGATCGCTGAGCTCGGCGGAGGGCCGGTGACAACATTGAGGTGTGTGTTGGAAGCGCCCCCGTGGTGCACAAAAGCGATCAACGCGACTAGGCAGACGGCCAAAACGGACACGGAAGCAGTCGAGACGGCTGCGAACCGCCGGCGACGTCGAAAAGCGATGCGCAGTTGCAGCACTTTGACAGGAGGCGACGCAGAGGTCGAATGGCCGAGCCCCTGTGAGAGTAGACGCTTCAGGTCAGCCACCTGAATCACCCTCCTCAGTCAGGGGCTCGCCCAAGGTCTTGGCCAATTGGCGTCGGCCCGCGGCCAGGGTGGCCGCCACCGTGCCCTCTGCCATACCCATCAGTTCGGCGACCTCGACGTACGGAAGGTCGAGCAGATAGTGCAGTGAGATAGCGGTGCGCTGACGATCTGGCAGCGCTCGCACGGCGTCCCATACCTCGTTGTGCGCCGACATTTCTGCCGACACGTACTGGGTCGAAGAATACGGTTCTCGAGCCCCGCCCGACGCGCTCGGCGACGGAGAAGGTTGAACGCAACTTGGTACGTCCATCCCGACGGTGACTCCATCGCGCCGACACGTACCCGGCGTTCAAGAGCCCGGGAGAATGCCTCCGCTGCCAGGTCTCGGGCGGTTTCGCGGTCGGCACCGAGACGTTGGAGGACTTCAACAAGGCGCGGGTACTCGGTCTGATACCACGCTTCGAAAGTGCGCAGCGGCCGGTCCACCGCACTGGGCAAGTCGTCATCGGCGCCCCCGCCCGTCACGAACGCGTTCCACACACCTTAAGAGTCCCAGAATGACCAAAACCTTTAGTCATGTTGGTGATCCAGCTGGGATCAAGCCTGAGGGTTAGACCTGTTCGCCACGGCGATGCAGCCGATCGGCTACTTCGGTCTCGTGGCCATGCTCAGAGGGCTGGTAATAGCGGGTGCCGGCGAGGTGCTCCGGTAGGTAATCCTGCTCGACCCAGCCACGGGGATCGTCATGGGGGTACTGGTACCCGACGCCGTGGCCGATGCGCTCGGCACTCTTGTAATGGGAGTCGCGCAAGTGCGGTGGCACCGGTCCGGCCGGCCGAGAGCGCACGTCCTCGATGGCCTTCCAGATACCAAGGGCCGTCCGGTTGGACTTGGGGGCGGTGGCAAGGTGGACGACGGCCTGGGCCAGGTTGAGCTGCGCTTCGGGTAGCCCGACGTATTCGACCGCGTTGGCTGCGGCGGTCGCTATGAGCAGGCTCGTGGGGTCGGCCATCCCGATGTCCTCGCTGGCCAGGACGACGAGGCGTCGCGCGATGAACCGGGGGTCTTCCCCGGCCACGATCATCCGGGCCAACCAATGCAGCCCGGCATCGGGGTCCCCGCCCCGGATGCTTTTGATGAAGGCGCTGATCACGTCGTAGTGGTCGTCTCGGCCCCAGGTCAGCGCCCGTGTGGTCCGGGCTCGCTCCACCGCGTCGAGGTTGACGTGCTGCGCCTCGCCGGCGATGGCCAGGGCCACTTCGAGAGTCGTCAGCAGGGCCCGGCCATCGCCGTCCACCGCGTCGATGATCGCTTCGGCCGCCTCGTCGTCGATGGTGCCACCCTCAGACTGAAGGCCGCGGTCGAGCAGGGTGCGCAGGGCGACACGGTCAAGCGGCTCCAGCCGGAACAACGTGGAGCGGCTGAGCAGCGGGCCATTCACCTCGAAGAACGGGTTCTCGGTGGTCGCCCCCACCAGCGTGAGGGTGCCGTCCTCCACGCTGGGCAGCAGTGCATCCTGCTGCGACTTACTGAAGCGGTGAACCTCGTCCAGCAACATGACGGTTGAGGTGCCCTGTTCGGCCAACCGTCGGCGGGCCCGCTCGGCCGCCTCACGGACGTCCTTGACCCCGGCGCTCACTGCGCTCAGCGACTCGAACGAGGCGCCGACGGCGTCGGCCAGCAACCGGGCAATGGTGGTCTTCCCCGTGCCCGCGGGACCCCACAGGATCACCGAGGTGAGGCGCCGTGAGTTCACGAGCGCTCGCAGCGCCCCGCGAGGGCCGAGCAGATGGTCCTGGCCGAGTACGTCGTCCAGGCTCTTCGGCCGCAGCCGGCTGGCCAGCGGGCCGCGGGATTGCAGCCGCTGCTCCAGGGCATCCTCGAAAAGGTTCATCGTCAGGGCCCGCTTCGGCATCGCAGTATCACGCCTCGGTCTCTCCTCAGCCATCGGGGCAAACTTGGTGACATGCCGGCCGGGCGCGTCACGGCATCACGACGGTACCCTCGCCTTCCGCCGCGCGTCATCCTTAGCCGTCACCACACCCGTGAACGAGCCTTATCGGTTCTACGGCGGTTGGCTGTTGGGGCGGGCCCGGTTGTGGAAGCCGCAGGCCAGGCGGCCGTTGCTCTGGATGGTCGGGCCATCGGCGGCAGACGGCAGGATGTGGTCGACCTCGCAGTCGGGAGCCGCAGCGTCGCAGGTTGGGTGGTAGCACTCCTGGTCGCGGACCTCGACGGCGCGTCGGGTGGCGCCCACGAACAATCGTCGCTCGACGCCGACATCGAGGACGCGCGAGCGGCTTTGGAACACGATCCGTTCGATCCAGGCTGAGGCCAGCCACGGGACGAGGGTGCCTGGGGTGACGACAGTCCCGCTGGCCAGCTCGCAGATCCTCCCGTGGAAGGTCTCCCAGCCGACCAGGACCGTGAACAACGGTGCCGGGCGGCGCCCGTCCTTGGGTGCGGTGCGGGATCGGATGGCCATCTCGAGCAGGGCGTCCGCCCGGCGTTGCTGGGGGGTCCGCTCAAGGTCTGCCGCGGTAGGGTCGTGGCCCAGCCGGGTGCGGGCCGCGGCCCACTCGGCCTTGAACATCTCGTCGGCCAGGCGAGTGATCTCGTCGTTGACGACCCGCCCGACGACCGGGTCGAGGGTGGCGTCGAGGAACCACATGTTGTCGTAGCTCTGTGACAGGTGCAGCCGGCGATCGTCGTGCTGTCGCTCAGCGGTGCGCTCGGCTCCGTCGGCGTCGGACTGGTCCGCCCAATAGTCGACGATCTTGGAGAACTGGCGGAACTGTAGCTTCTTCGCCTCGGCTACCAGCATGGCTTCATCCTCGACCATCTGGTCCTCGGTGCCGGGACGCCGGGCACGGGCCAAGGTGTGAACGTGAGGCAGGCCGATCTCACCCTCGCGCCACGCCTCCTCGGTGTGGGGGAGGTATCGCAAACTGCGAGCCAGGGATACCTCCGCCTTGACCGTGGCCTTGGGGAGCCGGGTCTTGGTCATGATCCAGTGGGCGGCGGTGCGGGCCCGGTCGAGGTGCCAGTCACCGCTGGCCTCGAACGCTCCAGTGGCCGCAGTGACGACGGCTTGGAGCCGATTGAACTCGCGGTGCAGGGCGACGAGGGTCTCACCGTCGCCCAGCGCGGCAGGATCGAGCGCCACCAGCTCGTCCAGCACACATCGCAGGTCCTCCAACACCATGAGAACATGATAAAGGGAGGGTGAGACGGTTAAAATCTACGTCAGATGCTTGCGGACCTCATCCACGAGCGAGGCGCGGTCGACCTGTTCCTGCGGCGTTCCCGGGCTGGCGCGCAGGTCCTTGATCGTCACCCGACCCGCAGCGGCCTCGTCCGGGCCCACGATGAGGGCCAGGCGAGCGCCCGAGCGGTCGGCCGACTTGAGCTGGGACTTGGGTGAGCGCCCGTCGAAGGCCCGGTCGGCCCGGAAACCCGCCATCCGCAAGGCCGCGGTGATGTCGCGCGCCGCCGTCCCACCGGCGAAGTCCACGACGAAGGCATCCAGTTGCGGTGCTACCTCGGCCGCGGCCAGCACGCCCTCGTCGTCACAGGCCAGGAGGGTGCGGTCCAACCCCAGGCCGAAGCCGATGCCGGGCGTCGGAGGTCCGCCCATCTCCTCGACCAGCCCGTCGTAGCGCCCGCCGCCCCCCACCGCATTCTGGGCCGACTCCAACGCCCGGCTGGCGAACTCGAAGGTGGTACGGGTGTAGTAGTCGAGCCCCCGGACAAGCCGAGGGTCGAGCGTGAACGGGATCTCGAGGGCGCCCAGGCCTTCTTTCACCCGGGCGAAGTGCGCCGTGCAGGCGTCACACAGGAAGTCGAGTTGGTAGGGCGCATCAGCCGTGGCGGCCACGCACTCGGACCTTTTGCAATCGAGGACGCGGAGTGGATTGTCCTTCCACACCGCCTGGTGCTCGTCGCACAGCTGCGGCAAGCGTGCTTCCAAGAACGTGATGAGAGCCTGGCGGTAGATCGGCCGACAGGTGGCGTCGCCCAGGGAGTTCAGCCGCAGGGTGACCAGGCGCAGTCCGACCCGGGCAAAGAACTCCCAGGCCAACCCGATCACCTCGACGTCAATATCGGGGTCCTCGGTGCCCAAAACCTCGATCCCGCCCTGGTGGTGCTGGCGGTAGCGTCCTGCCTGGGCCTGCTCATAGCGGAAGCTGGGAGCGGCGTACCACACCTTCCACGGCGTGGGCGGACGGTGCTGCACGAACGCCCGGACGATGGACGCCGTACCCTCTGGGCGCAGCGCCAGTTGCCGGCCTGACTTGTCGCTGAACTGGTACATCTCCTTGCGCACCACGTCGGTCGACTCGCCCACGCGTTGGAAGACCTCGACGTTCTCGAACATGGGCGACAGCACCAGGCCATACCCCGCCGACTCGACGATCGAGGCGAAGCGCGCCAACAGCACCTCCCACCGAGCCGACTCCGGTGGGAGGATGTCACGCGTCCCCTTGGGTGTGCGGAACTCAGGCATCGCCCGGGCAGGGTACAGGCGCCTTCCACCCAGTCGGCCCCATTTCGGAGACCGGCGGAGCCGACCCAGGCCTCTCGATTCGACATTTTTCGTGACGTCTGAGCGTTCTGATGTGGAATTCCAGCGTTATACGACGATAAGACGCCACAGACCGAGATCCGCAGGTAAGGCTTGTGTGCTGGGTTTAGTTCGGCATTTCGGGGTGAGAGAGCGGGTTGGCCCGGTGCTGATGTTGCCGGTGATTTCGGGGCGCGTGTCACCAAAGCCGGTTGATGGTTTTCAGGTTGCGGCCGGGGTCATGTGGGCGGCGGCCGGGTCGTCGGCTGTGGTTAGCCGGGCGCGGCGTTGGGCAGGGAGCGGAGGTTGGCCCAGGCCGTGGTGAACGCGGTGGCGGGGCGGGGGGCGAAGCGGATGACGGTTCGTCGGGCGTGGCGGATGACCCGGGCGGGGATGGCGAACAGCTCCCGTCGGGCCCGCTTCGCGTGTGCCCGGCCGGCGGTGTCGATGCCTCCGAGGGATTGGATGAACACCGAGAGGTTGGTGGCCAGGTAGGCGGACCACATCCAGATCTGGTTCACGCGGTGGTAGCCCGACGGCAGGTGGACCAAGCCAAGCCCGAGCTTCGATTCCTTGTGGCGTTCCTCTATCCACGCCCGTTCCCGGAACCAGTACTCGAGCATCTCGGCGTCGCCGTCAAGGTTGGTCAATATGAAGCTGTAGGCGTAGATGTCGCCCGCCGTGCCGGCCAGGGCGAGGGCCAGTTGGGCGGGGGCGATGGTGCGCCGCCGCCGGGACCGGGGATCGGAGCGGACCTGGGAGGGATCGACGCGGACGCGTCGCACCACGCAGCGGGTCCCCTCAGGCCAACCCGCCGGTTTGTAGTCGCACCAGGCGACCTGGGCGCCGGGCATGTCGATGGCGTCGAACCACTCGTCATCACCGACCGCGGCCAACGCCCGCCACACCGCGGTGCTGCGCTTGGCGGCGATCGCGAAGTCGGCCCCGTTGGCCAACGCCGCATGCGCCACCTTGGCGTCGAAGTAGCCGGCGTCGGCGCGCACCCGGGGCCGGCCCAACCCGGCGGGCAGGTTGGCGACCGCCCGGGCGATCAAACCCGGCGCCTGGGGCCGCGGGTCGTCTGTCCCCGAGCCGAGATCGGCGGCCAACACGACACCGGCCTCCGCCCAGGTGGCGGGATGGGCCCGCCCGACGCGCTGCCCGGCGTAATTCCACGCCACCCGCTGTTTCTTCGACCCGTACACCTCGATATCGGTACCGTCCAAATCGATCGTCGGACGAGTCGCCGCCAGGTGCCTCCGGTGCGCCGCGGCCATCAGCTCGAACCAGCGGGCCACCAAGATCCCCATCGCCGACTCCACCGCCGCCACCGCCGTGTCGTCGAAACGGCGGGCCGCGGCCGCGAAGGTCGTCGACGCCGGCGCGTGGCGCACCGCCCGCAGCACGCCACCTGCCACATCCGCGCGCAGAGAATCGATGTCGGACATGAAGTCCCCGTCCGCCAGCATCGACTCCGCCATCGAGGTGATCACCTGACCGGCGGACAGGCCACGGCGGCGGGCCTTCAGCCAGCCGACCTCGCCGTCGACGACGTCGATCACACCCAGCACCCGGTCCGCCTCGGCCACCAACGCCAGGCCCGCCAAACCGGTCACCGAAGGGTCATCGGAACCCACCACCACAGCGGGGCGCGCAGCGCCTAATCTGTTCACCGAACGGGTGCCTTTCTTCCCGGCAGAACTGGTCCTTCGACAAGCCCGATTCTGTTGGAAGACAAGGCATCCTTCGCGGATGGGCCCAGGTCAGCCCGCCACTACCTGCGGATCTAGGACAGAACGATTAGGCGGCACAAAAAACCGGCAGAGCGGGCCCCGCAGCACGAGGAGGTCATTCGTTCAGCAGGCCATCCCAACGGGCCGTCTCCATCGCATCGTGCGCCATGAGACCACAATTTCCCCCACCCTGGCCACCATACCGAGCGCCGGGCTTTCCCCAGGGTTCAGCCGCCGCCCTTGCCGGGGAGGATGCGGTACACGTCGTACACGCTGTCCAGCCGCTTGATCGAGTTGAGCAGGGACTCCAGGTGCGCCGTGTCGGCCAGTTCGAACTCGAAGCGCATGCGGCTTACCCGGTCCGCGCCGGTGTGGCTTTCGCTGCGCAGGATGTTCAGGTGGTGGTCGCTCAGCACCTTCCACACGTCGACCCCCAAACGCGTGCGATCAAGCGCCTTGACCTCGATGGCAGCAACAAAACTCCCGGCCTGGTCCCGGTCCCACTCCACCTCGATGACCCGGCCCACCGCCGTGGCCGACAAAGCGGCGGCGTTGGCACAGTCGTTGCGGTGCACGCTGACCCCTCGCCCCTGGGTCACGAATCCCATGATCTCGTCGCCCGGCACCGGCGTGCAACACCGGGACAGCCGCACCATCACGTCGTCCAACCCCTCGACGTGCACCCCGATGGTGTTGGTGCGATTGGGGCGCCGGGGCTGGCGGGCCGTGGTGGGCAGTTGCTCCTCCGCCTCACCGCCCCGCAGCTCCTTGGCCAGGCGTTGCGCCACCGTCTTGGCCGAGATGTGGCCCTCGCCCAACGCGGCGTGAAACGCCTCGAGGTCGGCGTAGTTCATCGTCTCCGCCAACTTGACCAGGAGCGAGGAGTTGGTCAGCTTCTGTACCGGCAGCCCCTCCTTGCGCAGGGCTTTGACCAGCTCTTCCTTGCCGTTCTCAATCGCATCCTCGCGACGCTCCCGGCTGAACCACTGGCGGATCTTGTTGCGGGCCCGGGGGGTGACGACGATCTTCAGCCAATCCCGGCTGGGGCTGGCCGAAGGCACCTTGGAGGTGAAGATCTCCACGCTGTCGCCCGACTGCAGGTTTGAGTCGAGGGGCACCAGGCGGCCATTGACCCGGGCGCCGATGCAGCGGTGCCCGACCTCGGTGTGCACGGCATAGGCGAAGTCGACCGGCGTGGCCCCCACCGGCAGCGACATGACGTCGCCCTTGGGGGTGAACACGAAGACCTCGTCCTGTTCCAGGTCGAGCTTCAAAGTGGCCAGGAACTCGTTGGGGTCGGCCGTCTCCTCCTGCCAGTCAACGATGCGCTGCAGCCACGCCACGTCGGCCGCCGACGCTTGCTCTTTGTAGCCCCAGTGGGCCGCGATACCCCGCTCCGCCCGGTTGTGCATCTCCCGTGTGCGGATCTGCACCTCCAGCGGCTTGCTCTGGGGCCCCACCACCGTGGTGTGCAGCGACTGGTACAGATTGAACTTGGGGGTGTTGATGTAGTCCTTGAACCGGCCCTGCACCGGAGTCCACGCCCCGTGGATGGCGCCCAACGCGGCCCAGCAGTCCTTGACGGAGTCGACCAGGACCCGGACGCCCACCAGGTCGTAGATGTCGTCGAACTCTTTGGACTTCAGCACCATCTTCTCGTAGATCGAGTACAGGTGCTTGGGTCGGCCGGTAACGGCGCCGTCCACCCGGGCCGCGGCCAGGCGGTCCTGGACCTCGCCGATCACCTGTTCCAGGTAGATGTCCCGCTCGGGTGAGCGCGTGGCCACCATCTGCTCGATCTCGGCGTAGCGCCGCGGGTGCATCGTGGCGAAGGCCAGATCCTCCAGCTGCCACTTGATGTCCTGGATGCCGAAACGGTGGGCCAGCGGGGCGTAGATGTCCAGCGTCTCCTGGGCCGTGCGCTGCTGCTTCCAATCGGGCATGGCAGCGATCGTCCGCATGTTGTGCAGCCGGTCGGCCAGCTTGATGAGCAGGACCCGGGGGTCCTTGGCCATGGCCACCAGCATCTTGCGCATCGTGGCGGCCTGCTGCGCCTGCTTGGAGTCGAACTGGATCCGTTCCAGCTTGGTGACGCCGTCCACGATGGCCGCCACCACCGGTCCGAACTGGACCTCGATGTCGTCCAGTGACACGCCGGTGTCCTCCACCGCGTCGTGCAACAGGGCGGCGGCGATGGTGATGTCGTCCAGGCTAAGCCCGGCCAGGATGGTGGCCACCGACACGGGGTGGGTGATGTACGCCTCGCCCGACTTGCGCAGCTGGCCGTCGTGGGCGTCGGCCGCCACCGTGTAGGCCTGGACAATAAGGGCGGGATCGCTCTTGGGGTGACGCTCCTTGTAGGCGTTCAGCACGGGCGCCAGCAGCTCGGCCGGCGGGGCTTGGCGGCGCCACTGCAGCACGCGGGGCACCGTCACTCCCTGGCTGCGGCGACCCGGACTCTCCAGTACCGGCCCGCGGGCGCGTTCCCGACTCATGGTCGCGGTCCCCGCAGCGGCAGGCGCACATCACTCATAGATAATTAGTGAAACGGCGTCGTATTCCCCCAGCTTCCCGCGACCGCCGAGAAACTCCAGCTCGATGAGGAAGCCAGCCCCGATGACCATTCCTCCCAGGCGTTCCACCAACCGGGCGGCCGCCGCCGCCGTGCCACCGGTGGCCAGCACGTCGTCGATCAGCAGGACATGGTCGCCCGGGCCCAGGGCGTCTTGGTGGATCTCCAACGAGTCGACGCCGTACTCCAGCACGTACTCCTCGCGCTCGATGTGCCAGGGCAGCTTCCCCGCCTTGCGCACCGGGATGAAACCGGCGCCGAAGCGGTAGGCGACGGGCGCGGCCACGATGAAGCCGCGGGCTTCGATCCCGAGCACCTTGTCCACCCGTTGGCCCGCGAAATGGTCGGACAGGGCGTCCACGCTGTAGCGGAACGCCTTGATGTCGGCCAGCAGCGGTGTGATGTCCTTGAACACCACGCCCGGGCGCGGGTAGTCCGGGATGTCCCGGACAAAGTCCTTCAGCCAGCCGGCATCGGTCCCGATCGCTCCACGGTAGCGGCTGCCGGGAGGGGCCTCAGGCGAGCAGGTTTAGCGTCGTTTGCCCTTTTTGCGGGGCCGGGGCGCCCCGCTGCCACCGCCCGGTCGATTGGACGCTCCCGGACGGGGCTTGGCCGCGGGTCGAGGCGGGGTGCCGGCACCCGAGGCACCGTTGGATCGGGCACCGGGCGATGCGCCACCGGAACCCGAGGTGGTGCGCTCGCTCTCGACCGTGTCGTCACCGTCGTCGAAGCTCTCGTCCAGCTCGGCCTCGTCGGGCAGCAACTCGTCGGGCAGCAACTCGTCGGCCGCGGTCTCAGCCGCGGTGGGGGCCGCCGGGGCCT
>Ga0302326_10002658_pt1 | contig 43168 bp, 38 predicted proteins | sample Palsa_T0_3_FD_202264 | JGI IMG/M metagenome (GOLD analysis project Ga0302326, IMG submission 202264) | Peat permafrost microbial communities from Stordalen Mire near Abisko, Sweden - Palsa_T0_3 | ecosystem: Environmental > Terrestrial > Soil > Palsa > Peat permafrost | place: Sweden: Abisko...
AACAGGTTCTGGTTCGGGATGATGATCAGCGTATCGACGCTCTTCTGCAGCTCCACGATGCCGGATTCGGCGAGCCGCATCCGGCGCTGGCCCTCGAAGTGGAACGGCTTGGTGACGACCCCGACCGTGAGGATGCCGAGTTCGCGGGCGGCGCGCGCCACCACCGGGGAGGCGCCGGTTCCGGTGCCGCCGCCCATGCCCGCGGTGACGAACACCATGTGGGCGCCGGTGAGGTGATCGCGGATCTCGTCGATCACCTCTTCGGCGGCGGCGCAGCCGACGTCGGGCTGCGAGCCGGCGCCGAGGCCCTCGGTCGCCTGCACGCCCATCTGGATGATGCGTTCGGCCCGCGACATGGTCAGCGCCTGGGCATCCGTATTGGCGACGACGAAGTCGACGCCCTGGAGCCCGGCATTGATCATGTTGTTGACGGCATTACCGCCCGCGCCGCCGACGCCGAAAACCGTAATCCGCGGCTTCAATTCGCGGATGTCGGGAATCTTCAAATTGATGCTCATGGCTTGCCTCTCGAGTGCGCGGGCGGGATCGACCGCCGAGTGTCGCCGGCCGGGCCGCGGCCAGTACGTGATGCCGAATGTTCCATTGTCAGAAGCTCTCGCGTAGCCATCGTCCGACCCGAGCGATGTAGCCGCCGGTCCCTGTGTTGGATTGCCGCATATGGCGCGGTTCGTAGTGTTCGTGATGTGCCGCCTGGGGATACACGAGAAGCCCCGCCGCCGCGGCGAAGGCCGGCCCCTTGGCCGCTTCCGGCAACCCCGAGATGCCGAGCGGCCGGCCCACCCGGACCGGCCGGCCGAGGATCTGGACCGCGAGATCCGGTAATCCGGTAAGCTGGCAGGCGCCCCCTGTCAGGATCACGCGGCCGCGCGGCTCGGCGGCGAACGGAGAGGCGGCGAGCCGGTCGCGCACGATCTCGAGAATTTCCTCGACCCGCGGCTTGATGATGCGCGTCAGCATCGCGCGTGACACCGAACGCGACGGTTCGCGTGCATCCCCACTCAGCGCAGTCACTTTGATCATGTCACGGTCATCCGCTCCCCCGGCCAATACACTGCCATAGAGCGTTTTGATTCGCTCGGAATCGTGCACGTTGGTGTTGAGGCCGCGCGCGATGTCAAGGGTGACGTGGCGGCCGCCCAGCGCGAATCCGTCGGCGTGGATGAAACGACCGTCCGCGAATACCGCCAGCGACGTGGTGCCGGCCCCCATGTCGATCACGGCGGCGCCGAGATCGGCCTCGTCGTCGGCCAGCGTCGCGAGGCTCGCCACATAGGAGCCGGCGACCAGGGCTTCGATCAGGAGGTGGCAGCGCTCGACCGCGAGCATCAGGTTGCGGGCGGGCGCCATGTCGGCGGTGACGACATGCATGTCGACGCCGAAGCGCGACGCCAGCATGCCGCGGGGGTCGCGGACGCCGCGGGCGTCGTCGAGGGTGTAGCCGACCGGGATCGAATGCAGCACCACGCGGCCCTCGCGGGCCGACTGCCGGCTGCCGGCGGCCAGCACCCGGGAAATGTCCTTGTCGCTGACGTTCGCCCCCTGGAGCGCGATTTCCGCGGTCAGCCGTTCGCTGGCGATCCGCCCCGCCGACATCGAGACGATGACCGACTCGACCTGGCATTTGGCGCTGCGCTCGGCGAGATCGACCGCATAGCGCACGGCTTCCTCGGCCTCGGTGAGATCGACCACGGTGCCGGCCTTCATGCCGCGCGATTCGGTGTGGCTGAAGCCGATCACCTCGATCGCATGGCTGCGCCGGCGCAGCACCTCCTGGGGCGGCCGCGGCTTGAGCCGGGCGATCAGGCAGGCGATCTTGTCGGTCCCGACATCGACCGCGGCGATCAGCGCGGTGCGCTTGGGCGCCACCGGCTTCATCTTCGGCGTCAGGCCGTAATTGAGTGGGCTCATGCGTTGTCGCCCTTGGGCTTCTGTTTCTTTTTCGCAGCTTCGTCGCGCGCCTGGGCCGCCGCATCGGAAAGCTGCACCGTCACGCGATCCGCCAGCCTGAGATCGATGACGGTGATGTCGCGGCTCGACAGCTTGTCGTCGCGCTCGAGCCCGGCCAGCCGATCGAGCGTCTTGTCGACATCGAATTCCGGCAGCCGCACTTCGATGCCATTGCGCAGCCACAGGTTCCAGCGCCGGTCGGCGACCAACACCGACGCCCGCACATTGTCGCGCAGCGCCGGGAACCGATCGAGCAATGCGAGGAATTTCCTGGCGCGCAGCTCCGCGCCGTCGCCCACCACCAGCGGAAGGTTCGAATAGGGCGCCGCCACGTAAGGCTCGAGCACGGTGCCGTCACCGGCGATCACCCCGACCCGGCCCGCCTTCTGCCACAAGGCGAAAGGTTCGCGCTCGGTGATCGAGATCACCAGGCGATCGGGCAGCAGCTTCTGGACGGTCGCTTCCGCGATCCAGGGATTGGTCTTGAGGCGGGCGCGGGCATCGGCGACATCGAAGAACAAGAGCGAGGCGCGTCCGGTTACGCCGGCGGTGGCGAGAATTTCCTCGCGGCTGAGATGGTGCTGCCCCGACAGCGCCACCGCCGCGATATTGAAGCCGACGACATTCGCCGCCATGTCGCGGATATCGCGGAGAAAATCGAACACCACGTCGGTGTGGCCGCCACGCACGGCGCCATAGCCCGCGCTCATGGCGATGATCGCTATGGAAGCCGCGAGCCCGGAACGCCGCGGCAGCCGCGAAAGCCGATCCGCCATGCGGTCGAGCCAGCGGTTGATGCCGCTCCGCCGGCCCTGCGGCTCCAGCAGTCTTACCCCGCCGCTGCCGCGCCTGTCGGCACGGCGTCGCCGCGAAACGGCAATCGCAGGTCCGGACCCGGCCGGTTGCGAAGGCTCGGTTCCATTCAGCGATCCAGTGCGGCGTCCTCCACCATCCATGAGACCAGCTCTTCGAAAGTGATACCCGCGAAAGCCGCGAGCTCCGGCACAAGGGACGTCTCGGTCATACCGGGTTGCGTATTGACCTCGAGGCAAACCAAGCCCTGAGTCCCCTCCATGCGGTCGTCGAAACGAAAATCCGCACGGCTTACGCCCCGACACCCGAGCGCCTTATGCGCCAGGACTGCCAGTCTTCGGACTTCTTGGTAAACATTTGGTTTAAGCGGAGCAGGAAGCAGGTGCTTGGAGCCTCCGGGAGCGTATTTTGCTTCGTAGTCGTAAAATTTTACCGTCGGAACGATCTCGATGACCTCCAGCGGGTTGTCGCCGAGCACCGCGCAGGTCAGCTCCTTGCCGGCAATGTAACGCTCGCATAGCAGGCGCTCGCCATAGGACCAGTCCGGCCGGTTGAGCTCCTGGGGCGGATGCTCATGGGCCTCGGTGACGACAAAGACCCCGACGCTCGAGCCTTCGGCAATCGGCTTGATCACATAGGGCCGCGGCAGCGGGTGGGATTTCGCTGCGTCCTGGCGCGAGACCACCATACCTTCGGGAACCGGCACCCCGGCATTGGCCATCGCCACCTTGGCGAAGTCTTTCTGCATGGCGAGCGCCGAGGCCAGCACGCCGGAATGGCTGTAGGGTATCTGCAGGATTTCCAGGATGCCCTGGATGGTGCCGTCCTCGCCGGGCCGGCCATGGAGCACGTTGAGCGCCGCGTCGGGCTTGAGCTTCGCCAGCACCGTCGCGATGTCGCGCCCGGCATCGACGCGGGTGACCTGGTATCCCCGGCGTTCCAGCGCTTCGGCGCAGGCCTTGCCGGAACGCAGCGATATCTCGCGCTCGGCAGACCAGCCCCCCATGAGAACGGCGACGTGCTTGGTGGTCATCAGGCGTCCCCCAACTTGATCGCGAATCAATACGCGATTCCCGAGCGGCAGTCCCGCGGGCGGCAATCCGGCCTTTTTTGCCCCCTCTCCCGCAAGCGGGGGAGGGGAGCAAAACTCGATCGATTGTTGGCGGACGAGTCCTAAGCCGCCACGCCGATCCGCTTGATTTCCCAATCCAGGACGACGCCCGAGGTCTCATTCACCCGGGCACGCACGGTCTCGCCGAGGGTTTCGATGTCGGTCGCGGTGGCGCCCCCGAGATTGATCAGGAAATTGCAGTGCATGGTGCTCACCTGGGCGGCGCCGATCTGCAAGCCGCGGCAACCGGCGGCGTCGATGAGCTTCCAGGCCTTGTGGCCGGGCGGGTTCTTGAAGGTCGAGCCGCCGGTGCGGCTCTTGATCGGCTGGGTCGCCTCGCGGCTCTCGGTGATCTTGTCCATCTCGGCGGCGATCACGGCGGGATCGCCCGCCGCGCCCTGGAATACCGCCTCGGTGAAGATGATGTCGTCGGGCGCGCCGCAATGGCGGTAGGTGTAGTGCATGTCCGCATTGGTGAAGCGCAGGATGCGGCCGGCGCGGTCGACGCCGCGCGCCACCACCAGAACGTCCTTGGTCTCGCCGCCATAGGCGCCGCCATTCATGCGCAGCGCGCCGCCGATCGAACCGGGTATGCCGCGCAGAAACGACAGGCCGGCGATCGAGGCCTCCTGGGCGGCGCGCGCCACCTTCACGTCGGGCACCGCGGTGCCGGCGCGCACGCGGTGATCCGCTTCGACCGCGATCTCGCTGAAGCCGCGGCCGAGCCGGATCACCACGCCGGCGACGCCGCCGTCGCGCACGATGAGATTGGAGCCGAGGCCGACGACGGTGACCGGCAATTCGGCGGGAAGCTGCGCCAGCAGCATGGCGAGGTCCTCGGAATCCTGCGGGGTGAACAGCACCTGCGCCGGCCCGCCGACCCGGAACCAGGTCAGCTCCGCCAGCGGCTGGTTGGCGATGAGACGGCCGCGCAGCCCAGACATTCGCGCGCGCAGGTCGGGAACGAGGTCGGGAAAGGTCATGCGGACGGACTCGAATGGTAATGGATGGAGCGGTTTCCCGTGACGGGTCCTGTGGTATACTCAAACGCATGATGATCAAGATACTCAGAGACGCCGTCCAGCAGGCGGAAACATGGCCTCAGGAAGACCAGGAAGAGCTTGCTGAATATGCGCGCGAAATAGAGGCGCGCCGCACCGGTGTCTACATCATGTCGGATGAGGAACGCGCGGCCGTGCGCAGAGGCTTGGCCCAGGCCGACCGAGGGGAATTCGTGCCCGACGAATTGGTGGCGGAAGCGGACAAACGCCACGATCAATGAGGGTCCGATTCTCACCGGAAGCCTTCGCGGATCGCGAAAGAATTTTTGAATACCTGCACGCACGATCCCCGGACGGCGCCCGCAACGTCTTGGCGAGCATCCGCACGGCGGTGGTACAACTGGCCGACCAACCATACAGCGGCTACCAAACGGACGACCCTGAGATACGGGTGAAGTTTGTCATCCATTATCCGTACAAAATCTTCTACCGGGTTCGCGTGGACGTGGTTGAGATTGCACACATTCGCCACACGTCAAGGCGCCCGTGGTCCGGCGGCCGATAACTTCACTCCACCGCATCCGCCGCCAGCTCTCCCGGCAGCGCATAGGCCCACTGGGTGATGTTGCCGGCGCCGAGGCAGACCACGTAGTCGCCGGGCCGGGCGATGCCCTTCACCACTGGCGCCAGCTGCTGCGGGCCGCCGAGCGGGATCACGTTGCGGTGGCCGCGCGCCCGCATCCCCGCCACCAGGCTGTCGCGGTCGGCGCCGGGGATCGGCGCCTCTCCGGCCGGATAGACGTCGGCCACGATGACGCTGTCGGCGTCGTTGAAACAGGTGCAGAACTGTTCGAACAGTGCTTGCAGGCGCGTATAGCGGTGCGGCTGCACCACCGCGATCACCTGGCCCACGGTCGATTCCCGGGCCGCCTTGAGGACGGCGGCGATCTCCACGGGATGGTGCCCGTAATCGTCGATCACGGTGATGCCGTTCCAGCTTCCGGTCCGGGTGAAGCGCCGCCGCACGCCGCCGAAGCCTTCGAGGGCGCTGCGAATCTGGTCGTCGGAAATGCCGAGGTCGCGGGCGACCGCGACGGCCGCGGTGGCGTTGAGCGCATTGTGCCGCCCGGGCATCGGCAGAGTGAGATTGTGGATGGTGTGGACGTCGGTGCCGGCGCGGTCGCGGAACACGATGGAGAAGCGCGAGCGGCCGTCGGCATGGTCGAGCCCGGTGAGCCGCACATCGGCCTGGGGATTTTCCCCATAGGTGACGATGCGGCGGTCGGCGATGCGGCCGACCAAAATCTGCACCACCGGATGGTCGGTGCACATCACCGCGAAGCCGTAGAACGGCACGTTCTCGACGAAGGCTTGGAACGCCGCCTGCACCGCCTCGAAGGTCTGGAAATGGTCGAGGTGTTCCGGATCGACATTGGTCACGATCGCGACGTCGGCCGGCAGCTTGAGAAAGGTGCCGTCGGACTCGTCGGCCTCGACCACCATCCAGTCGCCGGCGCCGAGCCGCGCATTGGTGCCGTACGCATTGATGATGCCGCCATTGATGACGGTGGGATCGAGGCGCCCGGCATCGAGCAGCGCGGCGACCAGCGAGGTCGTGGTGGTCTTGCCGTGGGTGCCGGCGATGGCGATGCAGCTCTTCAAGCGCATCAGCTCGGCCAGCATCTCCGCCCGCCGCACCACCGGAAGCCGGAGCGCCCGTGCCGCCACCAGCTCCGGATTATCGCGCTTGATCGCCGAGGACACCACGATGACGTCGGCGCCCTCCACATTGCCCGCCGCGTGGCCGATCGCCACCGCGATGCCCTTGTCGCGCAGCCGCTTGACATTCGCGCTGTCGGCGACGTCCGATCCCCTCACGGTGTAGCCGAGATTGGCGAGCACCTCGGCGATGCCGCTCATGCCGATGCCGCCGATGCCGACGAAATGGATCGGACCGATGTCGCGCGGCAATTTCATGTGGTTGCCCCCGTCAAGTGTCGAACCGGACCCGAATCGGCCGCTCCGGCCGAAGAACCCCGATGGGGGGTGGGTTGTCAACCGCGGGGCGCGCCGCCGCGCCCGCATTCAAGCGGCGGGCCGCGCTTCGATCCCCGCCACCTTCACCACCAGGTCGGCGAGCCGGTCGGCGGCGTCGAGGATGCCTTGTCCGCGCGCGGCGGCGGCCATGGCGGCGAGCTTGTCCGGTTCGGCGGCGAGGCGCGCGAGTTCGGCGGCGAGCCGGTCGGGAGTGAAACGGGATTGGTCGAACATGATGGCGCCGTGCGCCTTCTGCAGCATCTCGGCATTGGCGCGCTGGTCCTGGTCGAGCGCGTGGGGCAGCGGCACCAGGATCGCGGGGCGACCGATCGCGGCGAGCTCTGCGACGGTCGACGCGCCCGAGCGCGACACCACGATATGGCTCGCCGCCATGCGGCGCGGCAGGTCGGCGAAGAACGCCTCGACCTCGGCGGGCACCCCCATGCGCGCATAAACGGCGCGGACCCGCTCCAAATCCTCCTCGCGCGCCTGCTGGCTGACATGGAGCCGCGCCCGCACCGCCATCGGCACCAGTTCCACGGCGGCCGGCACGATGTCCGCCATGATGCGGGCGCCCTGGCTGCCGCCGAAGGCGAGGATGCGAAACGGGCCGGCGGCATCGGGGTAAGGCGTCGCCGCCGCTTCCACCACCACCGGCCGGATCGGGTTGCCGGTATGCACGGCCTTGGCGGCGAGCCGCGAATCGTGGTCGAGCAGACCCGGAAAGCCGGTGGCGATGGCGCGCACCCGCGGGGCGAGCAGTCGGTTGGCGCGCCCGAGCACGGCATTCTGCTCGTGGATCAGGGTCGGAATCCGGGACAGCCACGCCGCCAGCACGGTCGGAATGGTGGGGTAGCCGCCGAAGCCGATGACCGCGGCCGGACGCAATTGGCGCATCAGGCCGAGCCCGGCGACGACACCGCCGCCGAGCACCAGCGCCGTGCGCGCGACCGAGAACGGATTGCGCCCGCGAAACGTATCGCTCGGCACGATATGGGTCGCGCGCGCCGGAAACGCGCCGCCGTAGCGGGTGGCGCGTTCGTCGGTGGCGAGATCGACGGTGATGCCGCGCCTGGCGAGCGCGACGCTCAGTGCCTCCGCGGGAAACAGGTGGCCGCCGGTGCCGCCCGCCGCGACGACGATAGTGGGCGAAGCACTTTGGGGAGAGGCACTTTGGGGAGAGGCGCCTCGCGGCGACGCGCCGTTTGCCGGCGCCATCAGGCCCGGCTCCCGGCCAGTGCGGTGCCTGGGGTCGCCATCAGGGTGGCGCGCGGCTGTTCGCGGGTGAGAGCCAGCAGCATGCCCATGCCGAACGCGAGCGAGATCATCGAGGAGCCGCCATACGAAATAAAGGGCAGCGTCATCCCTTTGGCGGGAATCAGCGCGAGGTTCACCGACATATTGATCGCCGATTGGGTGCCGAACAAGATGGCGAGCCCGGCGGTCGCGAAGCGGGCGAACGGGTCTTCATTGCGCATGGCCTTGGACAGCGCCCGCAGCACGATGAAGGCGAACAGAGCGACCAGCACGAGACACAGCACGATGCCGAATTCCTCCGCCGCCACCGCGAACACGAAATCGGCATGGCTGTCGGGCAGGATGCGCTTGACGGTGCCCTCCCCTGGCCCCTGGCCGAACCAGCCGCCGCGGATGAAGGATTCGACGGCGGTGTCGACCTGGAAGGTATCCCCGGAGGCCGGATCGAGGAAGCGCTGGATGCGGCGCGCCACATGGGGAATGGTCGCATAGGCGCCCGCGAGGCCGAGGACGGCGGTGCCGCCGAGGCCGATCACCCAGATGAACCGCATGCCCGCCATGAAGAACAGCGCGCCCCACACCAGCGCGACCAGCATGGTCTGCCCGAAATCGGGCTGCAGCACCAGAATGCCGACCGTGCCCATCAAAAGCATCAGCGAAAAGGTGGTAGCGGGCACGTCGGATTTGCGGCCGGATTCGGCAAACAGCCAGGCGACCAGGATGACGAAGGCGGGCTTGAGGAACTCCGACGGCTGGATGTTGACGCCGAGCAGCACGATCCAGCGCCGCGCGCCCTTGACCTCGGCGCCGACGAACAGCGTCGCGATCACCATGGCGAAGCTGACGATGAAGACGATGAGGGCGAGGCGGCGGATCTGGCGGGCCGACAGGAACGAGGTTGCCAGCAGGACGATCAGGGTCGGGATCAGGTAGAGGATGTGGCGGTTGACGAAATAGAAGGGATCGAGCCCGATCCGCGCCGCCACCGGCGGGCTCGCCGCGAGCGACAGGATGATCCCGCCGAGCATGATGGCGGCCAGCGCCGCCAGCATCAAACGGTCGACCGTCCACCACCATGCGGAAAACGGCGTGCGTTCGGCGCGCGAAACCATCGGCGGGCTCCTTCCGGGACTGACGTTCGCAGTCCTGCCCAATTATGGTTTCCAGCCTGTTAAGAAAGAATTTCGCCGCTCAATTTTGCTTGGACGGCTCGGGCCCGCGGGGGACGACGATGCCCGGCAGCTTGCGGACGAGATCGCGAAACGCGTCGCCGCGGACCTCGAAATTCGCGAACTGGTCGTAGGACGCGCAGGCGGGCGACAGCAGCACCACCGGATTTTCGAGCCCCGACGCTTCGGCGTCCTGCGCCGCCGCAGCCACGGCGCGCTCCAGCGTGCCGGCGAGCACGTACTCCGCGTTGCCTTCGAGCGTCACCGCGAAGTCTTCGGCGGCCTCGCCGATCAGATAGGCCTTGCGGATGCGGGGAAAGAACCCCGCCAGCGGCACGATGCCGCCGCTTTTGGGCTTGCCCCCGGCAATCCAGAATATGTCGCCGAAGCAGGCGAGCGCCTGGGCGGTTGAATCAGCATTGGTCGCCTTGGAGTCGTTGACGAACACCACGCGACCCTTGCGGCCGACTTCCTCCATGCGGTGTGCAAGCCCCGGAAACGACTGCAGGCCCTTCTGGATGGTGCGCGGGTCGAGGCCGAGCGCCAGCGCGGCGGCGGCGGCACAGGCGGCGTTTTGGGCATTGTGGCGGCCGCGCAGCGCGCCGGCCCCGCCGAGCCTGGCGATCTCGGTGGCGGTACCGCCGGTCGCCTGCAGGATGCGATCGTCCGCCACGTAAATGCCATAGGCGAGGGGCTGGCGCACCGACACTCGGACCACCTGTTGCCCGGCCCGCCCGGCGCGGTCGGCTACCGTTCGGCACCAGCCGTCGTCGACGCCGACCACCGCGGTGCCGTCCGGCTGCACCCCCGCGATGAGCCGCTCCTTCACCGCGGCGTAGTTTTCGAGGGTGCCGTGGCGGTCGAGATGGTCCTCTGAGAGGTTGATCAGGATCCCGATCGAAGGATCGAGGCTGGGCGCGAGGTCGATCTGGAACGAGGAACATTCGACCACATGGACGCGGCCCATCCGCGGCGGCTCCAGCGACAAGATCGCGGTGCCGATATTGCCGCCGAGCTGGGTGTCGTAGCCGGCGCTATCGACGAGATGGGCGATCAGCGCCGTGGTGGTCGATTTGCCGTTGGTGCCGGTGATGGCGACGAACGGGGCATCCGGCGCGTGGCTGCGCCGCTCGCGGCAGAACAGCTCGATGTCGCCGACGACCTCGACGGCCATGGCGCGGGCGAGACCGGCCGACCAGTGTGGCGCCGGATGGGTGAGCGGCACGCCGGGGGCAAGCACCAGCGCCGCGATCTTCGACCAGTCGAGCTCGCGCAGGTCGGCGGTCGGAATCCCGGCGCTGGCCGCGTGGGCGATGCGGGCGGCGCTGTCGTCCCAGCCCACCACGTCGGCGCCGCCGGCGAACAGCGCGCTGGCGGCGATCAGGCCGGAGCCGCCGAGGCCGAACACGGCGACCTTCTTCCCGGCGAAAGTAGTGATCGGAATCATGGGATGGGCTCGTGCGGGGGTCGAATCGGAAACGCGCGAAGGTTACCGCAATTTCAGCGTGGAGAGCCCTGCCAGCGCCAGCACGACCGCGATGATCCAGAACCGGATCACGATCTGCGGCTCGGTCCAGCCCAGCTGCTCGAAATGATGGTGGATCGGCGCCATCCGGAACACGCGCTTTCCCGTCATCTTGAACGACACGACCTGAACGATCACCGAAACCGCCTCGAGCACGAACAGGCCGCCGATGATGCCGAGCACGATCTCGTGCTTGGTCACCACCGCGACGGTGCCGAGCAGGCCGCCCAGCGCGAGCGAGCCGGTATCGCCCATGAAGATCGACGCCGGCGGCGCATTGAACCACAGGAAGCCGAGGCCCGCCCCCAGTATCGCGCCGCACAGGACCGCGAGCTCGCCGGCGCCGGCGACGTAATTGACCTGCAGATAGTCGGCGAACACCGCGTTTCCGATCGCCCAGGAAATCGCCGCGAAGCTCGCGGTCGCGATCATCACCGGAACGATGGCGAGGCCGTCGAGGCCGTCGGTCAGGTTCACCGCATTGCCGGCGCCGACCACGACGAAGGCGCCGAACACCACGAAGAACCAGCCGAGATCGAGCACGACGTCCTTCAGGAACGGAAACGCGACCGAAGTCGCCATCGGCGCGCGGCCGATATGTGAGATGAGGAGGCAGGCGCTGCCCGCGATGGCGAATTCGAGCAGCAGGCGGGTGCGGCCGGAGAAGCCGGCATGGGTCTGCTTGGTCACTTTCAGGTAGTCGTCGTAGAAGCCGATCAGGCCGAAGCCGAGCGTCACCCCGAGCACGACCCAGACATAGGGATTGGCGGGATTGGCCCACAACAGGGTCGAAACCACGAGGCCCGACAGGATCATCAGGCCGCCCATGGTCGGCGTGCCGACCTTGGTGACGAGGTGGGACTGGGGCCCGTCGGCCCGGATCGGCTGGCCCTTGCCCTGCTTCAGGCGCAGCTTGGCGATGATGCTCGGCCCGAACAGGAATACGAAGATGAGCGCGGTGACGACGGCACCCCCGGTACGGAAGGTGATGTAGCGAAAGACGTTGAACACCGAAACCGTATCGGAAAGCTCGACCAGCCAATAAAACATGCAATCAGCCCCGCGCTCGCGCCGGTTCGGAGGCGCTGTCAGAGGAATGACGGCGCACCAGCGCCTTCACGATCGGTCCCATGCGCGAGCCGGCGGATGCCTTCACCATCAAGGCGTCGCCGCTGCGGATCGCCGCCAGGACCTGCGGTTCGAGTTCGGCCGCACTATTCGCATAGCCGCCCCGGGACCGCGATGGAAGAGCCTGCCACAGGCAAGCCATCAGCGGACCCGCACAAAATACCAGATCGACCTCGTTTTCCCCGATCGGATCGACCAGGCCGCGATGCAGGTCCGCCCCGGCCGGGCCGAGTTCCAGCATGTCGCCGAGCACCGCGATGCGTCGCCCGCGCGGGCCCAGCGGCGCCTGGCCGAGCAGCGCGAGCGCGGCGCGCATCGAGGTCGGGTTGGCGTTGTAGCTCTCATCGATGACGAGCGCGGGACCGCCCGGCAGGTCGAGCGTGATGCGGGTGCCGCGTCCGGCCGCCGGAGCCTGCCGCGCCAGCGCGAGCGCGGCGCGGGCGAGATCGGCGCCGCACAGGCTTGCAGCGGCCAGCACGGCGAGCGAATTCATCACGAGGTGCTTGCCCGGCGCGCCCACCTTGTAGGCGACGGGAACGCCGAGGATGCTCGCCTCGACCGTCGAACTGGACGCCTGCAGGGCGCATTTGAGCAGCCGCGCATCGGCGCGCGCGTTCTCGCCGAACGAAAGAATGCGCGTTACACCAGCTTCGGCGGCGCGGCGCTTGAGGCGCTGGTAATGGGGGTTGTCGCGATTGAGCAGCGCGGCGCCGCCGGGTTCCAGGCCGAGGAAGATCTCGGCCTTGGCGTCGGCGATGGCGGCGACGGAGGAAAAGAATTCGAGATGCACCGGCTCGACCGTGGTGATGATCGCGACTTGCGGGCGCACCAGGCCGACCAGCGGGGTGATCTCGCCGGCATGGTTCATGCCGATCTCGAACACGGCGTAGCGCGCCGACTGCGCGAGCCGCGCCAGCGACAACGGAACGCCCCAGTGGTTGTTGAACGAAGCGGCCGAGGCGTGGGTCTCGCCATTGGCCCCGAGCGCCAGCGCCAGCGCCTCCTTGGTCGAGGTCTTGCCGACCGATCCGGTGACCGCAACGATCCTGGCCGTCGAGCGCGCCCGCGCGGCGGCGCCGAGATCGCGCAGCGCCGCCAGCACGTCGTCGACCACGATGAGCGGCGCATCGTTGCCGAAGGCATCGCTGCGACCGGCTACGCGATCGCGGGCGACCACCGCGAGGCCGGCACCGGCCTCGAGCGCGGCGGCGACGAAATCATGGCCGTCATGGACGTCGCCCTTGATGGCGAAATAGACCTCGCCGGGAGCGATGGTGCGGCTGTCGATCGAGATGCCGGTAACCGCCTGCGGCAGCCGCCCGGCCGCGGCGCCCCGTGTCGCCGCTTCGATCGCCTTCGTCGTCCATAACGCGGTCATCGGTTCGCCTTCGGGTTGACCTCGGGGGGCGCCTCGGTCGCAAGCGCCGTCACGACCGCCTCATGATCGCTGAACGGCACGATTTTGTGGCCGATGATCTGGCCGGTCTCATGGCCCTTGCCGGCGATCAACAGGACGTCGCCGCGCTCCAGCCCGGCGACCGCATGGAGGATCGCCTCGTTGCGATCGGGGACCTCGCCGGCGCCGGGCGCCGCGGCCATGATGGCGGCGCGGATCGCGGCGGGGTCTTCGCTGCGCGGATTGTCGTCGGTGACGATCACCCGATCGGCTTTCTCGGCAGCGATGGCGCCCATCAGCGGCCGCTTGCCGGCATCGCGATCGCCGCCGGCACCGAACACCACCACCAGCCGGTGGCCGACATAGGGGCGCAGTGCCTCCAGCGCCTTGGCGAGCGCATCGGGCTTGTGGGCGTAATCGACGAAAATCGGCGCGCCCGCCTTGCGGCCCACCAGTTCCAGCCGGCCCTTGGCGCCGGTGAGCCCTTCGAGGGCGGCGAATACGGTGGCGGGATCGCCGCCCGCGGCGAGCGCCTGCCCGGCGGCGACCAGCGCATTCTCGACCTGGAACGCGCCGACCAGCGGAAGGCGCACGCGGTGCGTCTTGCCGGCATGGGCGATCGTGAGGTGCTGGGAAAATCCATCGATTTCGCATGCGACCAGCCGCACGTCGCGCGCCTCGCGTCCGACTTCGATCACCTTGAGGCCGCGACGGCGCGCCCGCGTGATGACCTCGGCGGCGAGTTCGTTGTCGGCGGCGACGACAGCGGTGCCGTCGGCGCTCACGAGGCGCTCGAACAGGATCATCTTGGCCTCGAAATAGGCTTCGATGGTGCCGTGGTAGTCGAGGTGATCGCGGCTGATATTGGTAAAGCTCGCAATGGCGACCCGCACGCCGTCGAGCCGGTGCTGGTCGAGCCCGTGGGAAGAGGCTTCGAGCGCGAGATGCGTCACACCCTCGGCGGCGAGGCCGTCGAGGGTGCGGTGCAGGTCGACCGGATCGGGCGTCGTCAGCGAGCCGTAGACCTCGCGGGTCGGCGTCACCACGCCGACCGTGCCGATGCTCGCGGCGGCATGACCGAGCCGCGCCCAGACCTGGCGCGTGAAAGCCGCGACCGAGGTCTTGCCGCTGGTGCCGGTGACCGCTGCGATGGTCGCGGGCTGGCGTGGAAAGAACTTCGCCGCGGCGAGCGCCAGCGCGCGGCGCACATTGGCGACCTCGACGAATGCGACATTGCCGGGAAGCGGGCCCGACGGCGCGCGTTCCGCCATCACGGCGACGGCACCGGCCGCCAACGCCTGGGGCAGGAAGGCGAGCCCGTCGGCCTTGGTCCCCGGCACCGCGGCGAACAGGAATCCGGCCTTCACCTTGCGGCTGTCGGCGGAAATCCCATGGATGTCGAGCGCGCCGAAACGCGGTTCGAGGCGTTCATCGCCGGTCAAGAGATCGCGCAGCTTCATCGGGCGTGCCGAAATGTCTCCCGGCCCGGGAATCGGCCGGGCTGATTCGGTTTACCGCGTCTCTTTGGCGGAAGCGAGGAGCAAGCGGTCGGCCGGTGGAAGATCAAAACGAGGCTCGATTCCGAGCAGGGGCGCGATCCGCTCGATCACCTTGGCCGCCACCGGCACCGCGTTCCAGCCCGAGGTGGCGAAGCCGTGGGTTTCCGGGATCGCCTGCGGCTCGTCCAGCATGATGAGCAGGAGATAGCGCGGCTTGTCGGCCGGCAGCACCGCCATGAAGTCGGTCATGAGCCGCGTCTTGGAATAGCGCCCGTTGATCACCTTCTCCGCGGTGCCGGTCTTGCCGCCGATATAGAAGCCTTTGACGTCGGCCCTGGTGGCGGTGCCTTTTTCCGCGTTGAGCCGCATGAGATAGCGCATCGCAGCGCTGGTTTCCGGCTTGATCACGCGTTTGGCGAGCGCCATCCCATCCGATTCGCTGCGCTTGAGGAAGGTCGGCGGTATGAGGTAGCCGCCATTGAGCATGGCGGCGACACCCATCACCGACTGCAGTGGCGCCACCGAGAGCCCGTGGCCGAACGCGATGGTGACGGTGTTGAGCTCGCCCCAGCGCTTGGGGACGATCGGTTCGGCGCTCTCCGGCAGTTCGGTGCGCAGCCGGTCGAGCTGGCCGACCTTGCGCAGGAATGCCTTGTGCGCCTCGACGCCTACCGACAGCGCCATGCGGGCGGCGCCGACGTTGGACGAATAGGTGAAGATTTCCGGCACCGTGAGCACGCGGTTCTGGGCGTGATAGTCGCTGATGTTGAAATGGCCGTAGCGCAGCGACCCCCGCGCATCGAAACTGGAATTGAGCGTGATCTTGCCGGTATCGAGCGCCATCGCCACCGTCAGGGCCTTGAAGGTCGATCCCATTTCATAGACGCCGGTGGTCAGGCGATTGATCCGGTTGGGGTCGAGCGCCTCGCGCGGATTGTTGGGATCGTAGTCCGGCTCGGACACCATCGACACGATTTCGCCGCTGCGCACGTCGAACACCAGGCCGGCGGCGGCCTTGGCCTTGAATTTCTCGCGGGCGGCCTGGAGTTCGTCGCGCAGTGCGTGCTGGACCCGCAGGTCGACGGCGAGCTCGATCGGCTTCTGCTCGTGGTCGATGGCGAAGCCGGCGCGGTGGAGATCAGCGAGGCCATGGGTGTCGACCCATTTCTCCATGCCGGCGATGCCCTGATTGTCGATATTCACATGACCTATCAGGTGCGAGACCTCGTTGCCGTTGGGATAGACGCGCTTGTTCTCGGTCAGAAAACCGATCCCGGGGATTCCGAGGTGATACACCTCCCGCTGCTGCCGCGGCGTGATCTCGCGGCGCAGCCACGCAAAGCCGCGCTTGGAGCCGAGCCGATCACGCATCTCGGCGGTATCGAGGTCGGGCATCACGGCGGTCAGCAGTTCCAGCGCCTCGTCGGGATCGATGATCCGCCGCGGCTCCGCGAACAGCGACGGCGTCTTGAGATCGGTCGCGAGGATCTCGCCATTGCGATCGAGCAGGTCCGGGCGGGCGGTGGCGACCGCATCGCTCGTGACGCCGTGACGCGCGGGACGGGTATCGGGCGCGACCGCATAGAGCACGAGGCGCCCGGCGATGATGCCATAGATGACAGTAAAGCCGACCATCGCGAGCCCGAGCCGCGCCTTGGTCTTGCTGGCACGATCCACATTGCGCCCATAGAGCAGCGACTGTAGCACGCGCCGATGCCACGGCGCGGCCGGCAGCACCGCGGGCAGGCGAACCGCAGCCACGGATTCGTCGGCGTCGGTCATCGCTTCACCCCGCCGGTCGGCACGGTGGCCGGCACGCTGCCGGTCGGTGGATCGGCCGCGACGCCATCGGGCCGGTCGAGGGCAATCAGGTCGGACGGTACGGGTGCGGGCGCCGGCCGCTCCGGCAGGTGGTCGAGCTGTTCGATCTGGGTGGGATCGATCGGCTTGAGCGCAAGGTGGCGCTGCGCCAGGGCCTGGATGCGGGCGGGACTGTCGAGCTGCGCCCACTCGGCCCGCAACGCCGCGATCCGGTCGCGCTCATGGCCGATCTCGACGCCGAGCTTGGCGAGGCGCTCGGCCTGGAGCGTCGATTCGAACTTGATCTTGTAGACATGGATCGCCGCTATCACGAGCGTGGCGACGACGATGAGATGAAGCAGTCGCACGACGGTCAACCTCCCCGCAGCCGGTCGAGCGATGCCACCAGCGGCGGCGTATCCGCGGTCGCACGCGCCGGCGCGGCGGTGCGGATGGCGGCCCGCAATTTCGCCGAACGCGCCCGCGGATTGGCGCCGACCTCGGCGTCGTCCGCGACGACCGGACGGCGCGTGACGAGTTCGAAAGTCGGGGGCGGCACGGGCGTCTGCGGCAGGTGGCGCGAGCCGCGCTCGGTACCGCTGCGCGCTGCGAGGAACGTCTTGACGATGCGGTCTTCCAGCGAATGGAACGACACCACCACCAGCCTGCCGCCGGGCTCGAGGATCCGCTCCGCCGCGGCCAGGCCGTCGGCAAGCTGCGCCAGCTCGTCATTGACGAACAATCGCAGCGCCTGGAACGTGCGGGTGGCCGGATGAATGTCGCCGGGCCGTCCGTGCACCACGCGGGACACGATGTCGGCGAGCGCCCGGGTGGTCACGATCGGCCGTTCTCGGCGCGCCGCCACGATCGCGCGGGCGACGGCGCGGGAGCGGCGCTCCTCGCCCAACAGGAAAATGATGTCGGCGAGATCGCTCTCGCTGCGTTCCGCGATCACGTCGGCGGCGCATGGGCCGGCGGCGCCCATGCGCATGTCGAGCGGGCCGTCGAAGCGGAACGAAAAGCCGCGTTCGGGCCTATCGAGCTGCATGGAGGAAACGCCGAGGTCGAGCACGACGCCGTCGGCCGATTCGATCCCGAGGTCGCGCACAATGCGATCGAGGCCGGCGAATTCGCCGCGCACCAATGTCAGCCGCCCGGCGGCAGCCTCGACCTGGGCCTGCGCCGCGGCGACCGCGGTGGGGTCGCGGTCGATACCGATGACCGCGGTGTCCGCCGCCGCGAGGATCGCCGCCGCATAGCCGCCGGCGCCGAAGGTGCCGTCGATATAGACGCCGCCGTCTTGGGGAGCGAGTTGCGCGATGACCGCATCGCGGAGCACGGGGATGTGGCGCGCCGGCCCGCCTGCCACGTCCGCTCGCCCGCCGTCGCCGCCCGTCATTGCCGCAATTCCTGCGAATTTTTCGCGCGAGCACCACGTCCGAGCGGGCTGCGCGCCCCCGGCCCCGGCGCGGCCGGGCTTCCAGGGCGCCGCGGACGCAGCGTCGCCCCGCCATTGTCCGCCATGGCCAACCCCGTGTAACCAAAGGAAAATCTGATCGATTGGGGCTAGCATTTGCATGGGTTTGCGTCAATGAAACCGGGGCTCCGGCCAAGCGGCGGCATGGCCGAAAACATCGCAATTAACGACGGTTAAACTTAAGGAATCGTTGCTGCTGAAAAATCCACGGCCGGGCGCGGCACGGTGCCGCTTTTCACGCCGGCGCGCGGCGGCTGTGCACGGTTACGTTAAGCTGAGGCGATGAACGCGTTTTCGACTGATTCGCGGTTTGTGCGGCATGTCAGTCTCTCGCCCAACCACGGCGAGCGGGCACACCGACTCGCGACCGACATTCTGCTGCTCCATTACACCGGCATGAGTGACACCGCGGCGGCGGTGGAGCGGCTGTGCGATCCGGCCGCCCAGGTGTCCTCGCATTACGTCATCGACCGCAGCGGCGCGATCATCCAGCTGGTGCCGGAGGCGCGGCGCGCCTGGCATGCCGGCGTCTCGTCGTGGGAAGGCGAAACCGACATCAATTCGCGCTCGATCGGCATCGAGATCGACAATGCGGGCCACGACTTCGGCTATCCCGATTTTCCCGACATCCAGATCGATGCGCTGATCGAACTCTCCCGCGACATCCTTCATCGCCACCGCATCCGGGCGGACCGGGTGCTCGCCCATTCCGATGTCGCCCCGGACCGCAAGATCGATCCCGGCGAGAAATTCCCGTGGGAGCGGCTGTACCGCGCCGGCATCGGCATGTGGGTGGCCCCGGAACCGCCATCCGCGCCATCGCTCGGCCCCGGCGACAGCGGCGACGCGGTCACCGGCCTGCAGCACGCGCTGCGGCGCTACGGCTACGGGATCGCGGCCACCGGCGTCTATGACAAGGCGACCGCGGACGTGGTAGCGGCATTCCAGCGCCATTTCCGTCCGGCCGGGTTCGACGGGCATGTCGACGCCTCGACCATGGCGGCCCTCGACGCCTTGCTCGCCATGCGGAAGCGGTGAGCCCTAACCAAGCACACCGCGCCGGCGACCGTTTCGCGGCGCGCATGCCGACCTTGCCCGCCGGTCATGACGACATTGATCTGCATCAATGGCGGCGCCGCCTGAATCGCCATTCTGCTTCGCGTCTGGACTGCTGCGCTTACGGGGGTAACCGCCGTCGCCCGGAACAAGGCCCCGGCGCTCCTTCGGGAAGCCGGGGCCTTCGTCAAGCGGTTACACAGGGGAATTTACATGGAAGGTTTCGCGCAATGGCTCGCGGGCACGTCCGCGAGCGCGGTGGTCCAGAAGACCCTGTGGCTCATCCCGCTGATGCAGACCATCCACATCGTCTGCGTCGCGCTGGTATTCACCTCGGTGGTGATGATCGAATTCCGCATCCTCGGCTACACCAAATGGGGGTCGGTGGCGGAGACGGCGCATCGCTTCGTGCCGTGGATCTTCACCTGCGTGGCCGTGATGGCCGTGACCGGAAGCGTCCTCATCATCGGCGAACCCACGCGTTCGCTGCCGAGCTTCGAATTCCAGATGAAGATGCTGTTCCTCGCCGTCGCACTCGCCTTCACCATCGTGTTCGCACGCTCGGTGCGCCGGAATGCGCAGGCGTGGGAGGACAATTCCAGCGCCCGGACCGCGCACAGCGCGCTCGCCGTGGTCGCGCTCGGCGCTTGGTGCGCGGTCGTGATCTGGGGACGATGGATCGCCTACACGGTTCAGCATTGAACGGCGTGGCGGGAAGACGCCGGCCGCAGGGGAGGACAACGTGCAGTGGATCATTGATTACCTGAATTCGCTCGGAGATTCGCCGGTGTCGCTGTGGATCGCCGAATCCACATGGGCGTTTCCGGCGCTCGAGGTGGTGCACATCTTTGCGATATCGATGGTGTTCGGCACCATTGCCATCATCGACCTGCGCCTGCTCGGCCTCGCGTCCACCAGGCGCCCCTATTCGGAAATGGCGCGGGAACTGCTGCCATGGACCTGGGGCGCCTTCTTCGCCGCCGCGATATGCGGCTCGGTCCTGATCATGAGCCGGCCGGCCGGATATTTCGAGAACGCCGACTTCCGCCTGAAATTCGTGTGCATGGCGCTGGCCTGCTTGAACATGCTGGTGTTCCAGTTCATCACCTCGAAGAATTTGGCCGGCTGGGACCGCGGCGCGCCCCCCGTTGCCGCGAGGGTTGCCGGGGCGGTATCGATCCTGTTGTGGATCGGCGTCGTCTATTTCGCCCGGATGACCGGCTTCACCATGGTCCAGGGCGGCGCGTAGCGGCTGTGCATAATCCCCAGGAAATCCCCAAGAATCTTATTCCGTGCCGATCACGCCTAAGGCGCGATGAAAACCTCGCGAAATTGTATGCCTCGCTATGCAAACTATTGGAAGATTTAGAGAAAATTAACGGCCTCGGCGTCCACCGCAGCAACGTGGTAGACTGCCTGTTGCTCAATTTCCGCACTTTTGTACGATATGTGACACATTTGCAACCAATTGTAGTCACCGAATCAGTTACACTTAGTGTGCTCATGTAGGGGTTTCCTCCCAACCTGGCCCCGCAATTCGGGGCCCTTTTCTTTGCCGTTGCGCCGGCTTCTTCGATTTCGCGTCGGCGTGGGCGATTTCATCGCCAGCAGAGATGCGACGCGACGGTTTCCACGTGCGGTCGGCGACGCAGATCAGCGGTGCCCTCCACATTCGTGTTGAGGCAAAGCCTCGCCGCTTGCCCTGCGCCATCGCGCTTCAATGCGCGGCGGCGCACAGACACCGTTACGGGTTCGGCAGCCCTTCGACGATATACATGCGCGATGTCGCCTCGCGCTCGCGCACCATCGCGATTTTCTTGTATTCGGGCGAATCCCGCCAGGCCCGCGCCTTCTCGAAACTGTCGAATACGGAGATGTCGATCCGCCCCTTCGGCGGATCGCCTTCGATGCCGATGTTGCGGCCGCCCCGGACCAGATAGCGTCCGCCGAACGGGTCTACCGTCGCCTGCACGTGGGCCGCATAGTCCTTCAGGAAAACGTCCATGTTGCCGGTCACATCGACTTCCGTGACGATGTAGGCCTTCGGCACCGGCTGCGCCGTCAGCGCGGTGACGGCGCCGGCGCCCACGGCCACCCCGACGATCGCCGCGGCCATGACCGCGTAATACAAAGTCATAATCGACTCTCCCGTACTCGTCTTTCGTGCAAGCAACATAGCGGCGAGCCGACGCTCGCCGCAAGGAAGCGAAAGAGCGTTTGGAGTCGGTCGGGCCGGGGATCAGAAAGGACGAAAGAGACGCTACGAATTTACGCTCGCCGGTCGCTTCTGGTTCTGCAGCAGCGACAGCTTGTCGGCTACCTGGGTCCAAGCCTCGACGCCTCCTGCGTCACCGGCTCGTCGCAGTTCCTCGATCCTCTTTTTCACAATGCGCGGCGCTCTGTTGCCGTACCAGGCCCGGCAAGCGCGAGCATATATGACAGCAGCATCCTCGAGGTTGGCATGCATGAATCCACACTGGGGTTGGTCAAGGTAACCCGAATAATTATAACAGATATATGGCGGTTCACCAGTGCATCGCAATTTGTAGTTACGACGCCTGAATTGCATGAACGTGACGCTCCCGATATGGCCGACAAATCTGGCGCTGGCGACATCGTTCGGGATTGCCGCGGTCACACCATCCGGCCCGATCTGCTACATCGATACACGGTGGCATTCAGGCCGAAGATCAGGCGGGGTGTATATGGGCTCACGTGCTGTTTGGATCGCAATCTTTATCGGCTCCACGATCGGAGGGGCTATTCCCGAACTCTGGGGTGCCGGGATGTTCTCTTACACATCATTGCTGCTGAGCGGCATCGGAGGCGTGCTCGGACTGTGGGTTGCCGTCAAAATGTAACAAGGCATTGTCGAAGTTGTGCCTGCTTCAATGAGGACCAAGCCGTCTCGCGGCGGACATGGTCGAAGGCGCCCCTGAGCGGCCGAGCAATTTTTTAATCTCGCGCATGATATCGTCCGCGAAGTCCAAGACTTTTTCGGGCCGTGCGATAGCCCGATGACGAGAGAATTTGCCGATGACCGTGGGGACCGATTTCATTTTGAACGCTCTCGTCGAGGAAGGGCTCACCCATCTTTTCATGGTTCCGGGCGGGCTGGTCGACCCGTTCCTGCCGGCGCTGGCACGGCATGCGAAACTGCAACCCATCATCGCCACCCATGAGGGCGGCGCCGCCTACATGGCCGACGGCTATGCCCGCGCCAGCGGCCGTTTCGGCGCCGTGCTGGGGATCGGCGGCCCGGGCCTGTGCAACATGGCTACCGCCGTCGCCGCGGCCAAGACCGACGGCTCACCGGTTCTCGTGCTGAGCGGTGAAATTCCGCTGGACATGGAAGGGCTCGGCGGATTCCAGGACGCCAGCCAGGCGACCCTCGACGATACCGCCGTCATGAAGCCGCTCACACGCATGTCGGAGACCGTTGCGAGCCCCCGCGCTCTCAATCACTGGCTCCGGCATGCGCTGACGGCCATGTGGGCGCAGCCGCGCGGGCCGGTCCACCTGTCGGTGACCCACGATGCCATGACCGGCGATTGCGCAGCGGATTACACGGGGGTGTCCGGGTATTTCGAAGCGGTCGTGCCACTGAGCCGACCAGCGGCCGTCGCGGCACTGGATCTGCTCGGCACGGCGACCGGTCCAAAAATCACGTTCCTGGCCGGCGCCGGTGTCGAGCACGATAATGCGGCCGCCGCGCTGATGGCCATCGCAGAGCGCTGGTCGATTCCGGTGGCGACGACGTTGCGCGCCAAGGGCATCTTTCCGGAAGATCACGAATTGTCGCTCGGCGTGTTCGGCTATGCGGGCACCCGCCACGCGACCGCCGCCATCCTCGGCGATCCGACCGATGTACTGATCGTGCTCGGCTCCGGCTTCAACGAGCGCGACACCATGCATTGGACCCTGCGCGGACGAGCCGAGGGCAAGACCATCATCCTTCAAGTCAACATCGACATGGACGAGCTGACCACCCATGGTGTTGCCGCCCATGCCGTCCCTGGCAGCTGCCGTGCATTCCTAGACCTGATGCAGGAACGCGCGGACACTATCGCGCCGTCGCTCACCGCGGGGCAGGCGCAGCGGCGGGCGTGGCTCGCCGGGATCAAGCAGGGGCCGCGGCTCTACGACGTCGAGAATTGCAGCAGGCCGGCGAAGCCGATTCACCCGGCGGCCGCGATTGCGGCGTTGCGCAAGGTCTATCCGCGCAACGGCGTGGTGCTGATCGATTCCGGCGCGCATCGCGCCTTCGCCGGCCACTATTGGTCCTCCTACGAGCCGCGCACCTACATCTCCGCCACCAATCTCGGGCCGATGGGCTGGGCCATTCCAGCGGCGGTCGGGGTGGCGTGCGCGCGGCCCGACCGCCGCGTCGCCGTCATCACCGGCGACGGCTGCATGCATATGCATGGCATGGAAATCCAGACCGCGGCGCGCTACGGGCTCCCCATCATCTATGTGGTGCTGAACAATTGCGCGCTCGGAAACGTGTGGCTGCGCGCCCATGAGTACGGCCCGCTACCGGCCGAACTGACGAGCATTCCTGATCATGACTGGGCGGGATTTGCCCGCTCGCTCGGCGCAAAGGGCTTTACGGTCAGCGATCCCGCCCAGTTGGAGGAGACCTTTCGTGCGGCCCTCGCGGCCAAAGGCACGGTGCTCATCGACGTCAAAACCGACAAGGATTGTCCGACGCCGGTCTACGATTTCAAGGCCGGCGCGCGGGCCTGGTCTTATCACGAGTAGAGGTTTTCCATGACCGTGCTGCAGATGGATCCGTCGAAGCTGCCGGCGGAGGCACGCGCACTGTTCGCCGAGGTAGCGGCGAAGCGCAAGGTGCGCGGCGAGGGTTTCGGCGGACCCTATATCGCGCTGCTCAACCATCCGGAACTCGCGAGGCGTGTCGAAGAGCTGGGATTCTTCCTGAAGTTCGAGGGCGTGCTGCCGCGCCCGGCCTACCAGTTCATCGTGCTCACGGTCGCGCACGCGACCGGCGCGGCGTTCGAATGGCACGACCACGTCGAGCACGCGCTGGCCGCCGGGATTCCGCAGGATGTCGTCGACGCCATCGGCACCGGCCGCGCCGGCGCGCTGCCGCAGCCTTACGCGCTGCTGCGCGCGATCCTGACGAAGACGATGGCCTGGCAGCCGGTCCCCGCCGACCTGCAGGCCCACGCCGCGGCGCAATGGGGCGTGGAGGGACTGGTCGAGATCGTCGTGTTATCCGGGTTTTACCAGATGTTCGCCGCGATCAATCAGGGCTTCGACATCAAGCCGCCGCGCGGCTGAAAATACACAATGCCAGGCTCACACGGAGTCGTCATGGCCGGGCTTGTCCTGGCTTGTCCTGGCCATCTCGATTCTCGGGGCACTGTGCCCTCACAATCGAGATCGCCGGGTCAAGCCGGTCAAGCCCGGCGATGACATCATTGGGTGCGTCGGCTCCGGCAGCTGTTACTTGATTTTGACGTATTTCCGCAAATTGTGGGTGCCGACGTCGGCGGCGTAGATGCTGCCCATGTCATCCGCCGCGAGGCCCGAGGCCGAGGTTCCGACTTGCACCGTGTTCAGGTCGGAAGGGTCGGGTATAAACCCTGTAAGCGACCCGTCCCTGGCGTTGCCGATCACGATGCCCCTCAGCTCGCCCAACTTGTTCTTGGCGGCCGGATCCTTGAACGCGGCGCCGACATAGATGGTGTCGTCCTTGCCGACGAACACCGAGCTCGGCTGGCCGAACTGCTTCCATGCGACGATGAAATTGCCGTCCTGGTCGAACACCTGGATCCGGCTGTTCCTGCGGTCGGCGACGTAGACGCGCTGCTGCGAGCCGCCGATGAAGATATCGTGGGGCTCGTCGAAATCGCCGGGGGCCGCGCCCTTGTGTCCCCAGGCCTTGATGAACTTGCCGTCCTTGGAGAATTTCACGATGCGCGCCGTGCCGAACTTGTTCGGCGCATGGCCGTCCGACACGAAGATGTCGCCGTTCGGCGCGATCGCCACCCCGGTCGGCCGGTCGAACGTATCCGGACCGTTTCCGGCCACGCCCTCTTTGCCGAGCACCATCAGTATCTTGCCGGACGGACTGAGCTTGAGCACCTCCTCGCCCCTGACCACGCCGTCCGCGGTCTTGGTGGACATGCCGAGGACCGTCTCCTCGTCATTCACGTCGCTCGTCCACAAATTGCCGTCGCCGTCGATGGTGAACCCGTGCGGATAGGCGAACAGTCCCGCGCCGGAGCTGGAAACGAGCTTGCCCGACGGTGCGAATTCCAGGATCGGCGGATTGGCCTCGCCGCGGTCGATGCAGGTGGCGTGGCCGGGAGGAACGGTATTGAAACAGCGGTGGAACACCCAGATGTTGCCGTTGCGCGCAACACTCACCCTGATGACCTCGCCCCAGCGGCCGCCATTCATGCTCGCTGGCAGCGACGGCCAGCCCGCCTCGAGGCGATACGAATTGGGAAGCTCGGCGGGCTTGGGGTATTGGGTTTGCTGAGCGCCGGCCGCCGCCCCGAGCCCGCCGACGATGACGGCACAAGCCAACGCCGTAAATCCCACTCGACCCACGCGCAACATCCCTGGTTCTCCCTGCAAACAATTTCAATTCTGTTGTTGCGCCGGACCGTACACCCGCACGTCCCGCGGTCGCAAGATCACGCAATCGGCTCATTCGATCGGCTTGATTCCGGTGTCCTTGATCATCTTCGCCCAATATGGCGCCTCCACCTTGATCAAATCCGCGAATTGCGCGGGCGTGCTGCCGAGCGGCACGATGCCGATTGCGTGGAGCTTGTCGCGCACATCGGCCGACGCCATGATCTTCACCGTCTCGCGGTCGAGCTTGTCGATCACGGCCGCGGAGGTTCCGGCGGGTGCGACCATGCCGAACCACGCCGTCACGCCGAAGCCGGGGAAACCGGACTCCTCCATGGTCGGAACATCGGGCAGGAACGGGGCGCGCTCGCGGGACGTCACCGCGAGAGCGCGGACTTTTCCCTCCCGGATCAGCGGGAGGGTGGCCGTCGGCGGGATGAAGCTCATGGTGATGCGCCCGCCCATGAGGTCGGTGACCACCAGCGACGAGCCGCGGAAAGGCACCTGCTGCACGTCGATGTGCGCCATGAAATTGAAGAGTTCGCCCGAAAGGTGAAGCGAGGTGCCGAGGCCGGCATGCCCGAACGTCAGCGCGCCGGGCGAGGCGCGCGTCAACGCCACCAGTTCCGCGACACTTTTCGCCGGTACGTCGTTGTTGACGACGAGCACGAGGGGATAGGCGTACACCTGCGTCACCGGAGCCAGATCCCTCATCGGGGCATACGGCAGCCTCTTGTAGAGGCTGCCGTTGACCACGATGTTGGCACGGCCAGCACGCCGATGGTATAGCCGTCGGGAGTCGCTTTTGCCACGCGATCCGCAGCGATGTTGCCGCCCGCGCCGGTCACGTTCTCGACGATGACCGGCTTTCCGAGCGCTTCGCCGAGCCTGTCGGCCAAAAGCCGGGCCACGACGTCGACCCCGGGCGCAAATCCGAACAGCAGCCGGATATTCCGCTCCGGATAGTCCGTTTGTGCGCCGGCGGAAAAGGTCGCGAACAACAGGAACGCTGCCGCGGAGGCGAAACGCATCGAACTCATGACAAAGCTCGTCGCCGCCGGAAACAGTTTAGAGCGCGATCGCTTCGAGATCATATTCTTGTCCGAAGAGTCAGCAACCATTCGGGTCAGGGCACTATCGGCGGCTCGCGGACGTGCAAATCGCACCCCGCGGGAAGAACCAACGGAAGGCGCGGTCATTGGGCAGTTCTCGGTCGAGGCGATCCGCTCGACCACGCGTCGACGTTTTCAACGTACGGCGTTTCCGGCGGACACGAAAGGAGCAGCGGCACAATAAGATTCGAGGGACTGTGATCTACCTCACGCATGATTTCGGCGCGGGCGCCTAGGATGGAGTTGTTCGAAAGTCATTGCCGTCACCCAACAGAGGATAACAGCCATGAAGACCTTTGCCACCGTGCTCGCTCTCGCCGCCCTCGTCGCCACTTCGGCCGTCGCAAAGACCGTGAAGGTCGACAACGGCAACACCTACCAGTCCCACGCGCAGGGGTTTCAGGCCTACGAGAACCCGGACCGGGCTTACGGCACCGGCAACGAGCCCTCCGGCCAGTAACCGGCACCTTTCAGCATAGATTTACTTTCCTTGGACCCGTTCCTCCCCAACTCAGCCCCGCATCCGCGGGGCTTTTTTACTGCGCCAGACGGGGTGCGCAGCGGCGCACGTAAGCGCGATCGAGCGCGACGCCTGCCGAATGAGGTGAAATCGTTGGTGTAGACGGTGGCGCTGCGATCAATCCGGTACGGCGCGCGCTCAAGCGCCATTGTTTCAGGCTGAACCGTACAGCACAAGGCTTTGATTTTGCGCATGATGCGCGAAAGCCGGAGCTTTTCGGGGTCATTCGGGCAGGAAAACCCCCGGGGGGAAATTGAAGATGATGAAAGCTTTCCCTCCGGGGGCCCATTTCCCATCCTGCAGCCAGACGGGAAACTCGGATGATGTTACGGCGACGTAAACTTGGATGTCAATGAAATAAATTTCACATAAACATCCGAAGTGATGCTCCCGGACCGGGCAATCCTCATTCACGTGCCCGCTCAAGGCTCCGGCACCATGCACCACCGGCCCGCGAGTTCGGACGGCGCCATCAAGTCATTGATCTAAAAGATCATATTGTTCGAAAAGTCTGCAAGCCTTCCGGCCATCACGCGCCAACGGATAATGCGATCTAAGCTGACCGTTTCTTATCTGCTCAGATGAGCCGCCCCACTTGTTCACAGGTCAGTGGCGCCCGTACGTCGCTACATGCGGGAACCAATTGCCGGGCTCTGGCCACTGGCATTCGCGATGCCGATCGAGACGGCCGTCACCACCACCGCAATCGATATGATGAGGGCGACGGTGGCGATGAGCTGGGCGAGCGCGACCGAACTTCGTTGCCGGCGCCGCTGCCGCGAAACGGCGAAGCCGACATCACTGAACTGGGCGGACATGGCGCCCTCCTGGTGCGAATCAGTTTTCTCGTCGGGGAACATTGGCCGATATCGGGGCCGGCATTCGACCGGATTGCGGCGGCCGGGTTGAAGATATGCGGCAAACCGGTGACATCTCGTCAACGAAAGGTTAACGACTGCGACACCGGCGGTAAATTCCGGCCGGCCCGCGGATGATCTAAGCTGCACGGTCCGACGATTGGACATTGAACGGAGTTCCCAATGACCCAGGCAAGAGCAGCGGCAGCGGCCATCATGGCGATCGCTTTGGCGGCGTCGGGGGTCGCGGCACCGGCCGGCGCGCAGCCCTATCCGAACCGCCCGATCACCATCGTCGTTCCATTCACGGCGGGCGGCCCGACCGACGTGCTGTCGCGCGTGCTCGGCGAGCGCATCCGCGCGGCTCTTGGCCAGGCGGTGCTGATCGAGAATGTCACCGGAGCGGGCGGCTCTATCGGGGTCGGGCGCGTCGTTTCGGCGGCGCCGGACGGTTACACGATAAGTGTCGGCCATTTCGGCACCCACGTCGCCAACGGTGCGATCTATTCCTTGAAATATGATCTCCTGAACGATCTCGACCCGGTCGCCCGGCTGCCCAGCAATCCCATGATCGTGGTCACGCGCAAGGATTTCCCCGCAGCCAATCTCAAGGAGCTGATCGACCGGATCAAGGCGAACCCCGGCAAGATTTCCGCAGGCACGGCGGGCGCGGGCTCAGGCTCCCACATCGCCGGCCTGTTGCTGCAGAGCCTGACCGGCGTCCAGCTGTCGTTCGTTCCGTATCGCGGCACCGGCCCCGCCTTGCAGGATCTGGTCGCCGGGCAGATCGACATGATCATCGACCAGGCCTCGAATTCCCTGCCGCAGGTGCGTCAAGGCACGATCAAGGCATTTGCAGTGACCGCGACCGGGCGCATCCCTTCGGCGCCGGACATTCCGACCGTGGTCGAGGCCGGATTGCCGGCGTTCCAGATGGAAATCTGGAGCGGCATGTGGGTGCCCCACGGCACGCCGCGCGCAATCGTCGACAGACTCAATGCCGCGGTGGTGGCTGCGCTCGCCGAACCGGCGGTGCGCGACAAGCTCGCCGGCCTCGGCCTCGACGGCCCGCCCGCCGACCAGCACACGCCCGAGGCTCTCGGCACCTACCAAAGGGCGGAAGCCGCGAAATGGTGGCCCATCATCAAGGCGGCGAACGTCACGGTGGAGTGAGGGCCGTGCGGGCGAGGTCTGACGGCGCGTCGGCATCAAGCAGCCGTGTTGATCTTTTCGATCCTGGAGATAGGTTAGCGCAAGATTGCCGTGGATCCAGTGATGAACGCTATGCCGCCCCGCAGATAGCATCATGCGGATGGGGCTGCACGGCCAGGCAAAAGCAGCGCTTCTGAAAGTCGACGAAATCGCGGAGCACCGCGGCTCCATCGCCGCACCGGCCGAGACCCCACAAACCAAGACGTCGCCAGACAGCACGATACGGGATTCCGAGGAATTCAAAGGAACTACGATGCTGCTAATTAATCAAGCGCTGGGCGCGCTGAACAATCGGCGATTCAAGGAGGCGGAGACTCTGTTCCGAAATATCATTTCCAAGGATGCACGTAACTTCGACGCACTGCATATGCTCGGAATCGTATGTTCGGAGAATGGAAAACGCTCAGAAGCCGAAAACTTCTTTCTGAGGGCTTTGTCGATCGACTCTCGTTACCCTCCCCTGTTTCATAACTACGGATTATTTCTTGCCAAGCAGAAGCGATATCAAGAGTCCGTCGACCAATTCGACAAGGCGCTGAGACTCGCAAATAGCTATGCGCCGGTGTATTGCGATCGCGGCATTAGCCTGATGGAACTCGGGCGACTGGAGGAATCGCTCGCGAGCCACAACACGGCGGCAGCCCTCGCGCCCAATGTCCCGATTGTATTTTACAATCGCGCAAACACGTTGTTCAGGCAAAAGAACTTTGTTTCCGCGCTTCGCGACTACGATAGAGCGATTGCACTTCATCCCAATTATGCAGATGCCTATTGTGGTCGCGGCAATGTTTTCCTCGAACTCAAGCGCCACGAGGACGCCTTCGCCGCTTACGCCAAGGCGCTGGCCCTCAATCCCGACCTGGAATACGCTTGGCTGGGTCGCGGCAATGTCTGCGTGGCACTCAAGCGCTACCATGACGCCTTTGCAGCTTATGACAAGGCGCTGGCCCTCAGGCCCGACCTGGAATACGCGTGGCTTGGCCGCGGAAACGTATTCGGCCAGCTCAAGCGCTACGACGAGGCTTTTGCCGCTTACGACAAAGCGCTGGCCCTTAGGCCCGCTCTTGAGAACGCTTGGCTGGGTCGTGGTAATGTTTTCCTCGAGCTCAAGCGCTGCGACGACGCCATGGTTGCTTACGACAAGGCGCTGGCCCTCAAGCCCGACCTGGAAAACGCCTGGCTCGGCCGCGGGAATGTATTCGGTCACCTCAAGCGCTACGACGACGCCTTTGCTGCTTATGACAAGGCGCTATCGCTCAAGCCCGACCTCGCCGAGGCATTGTACGGCCGTGGCTATGTTTTCTCGAGACTCAGGCGCTACGACGAAGCTTTTGCTGCTTTCGATAAAGCTCATACGATCAAACCGGACCTGACAAGCCTGGAATCGTCTCGCCTTCATACAAAGATGCAACTTTGCGATTGGAGCAATTTTGACGCCGAGTGCGCGCACCTGATTTCCACGGTTGCGAGCGGAGCCGTCGAACCGTATCCGCTCCTCGCCATTCCTTCTTCTCCTCGCGACCAATTGCAATGCGCCAAGCTCTGGACAGCGAATAAACATTGCCCTTCCGATCAGCCGGTTTGGCGGGGTGAGCGATATGATCACGGTCGCATTCGCGTCGCTTATCTTTCAGCGGACTTTCGCGACCATCCTGTGGCTTATTTGCTGGCGGGCATGTTCGAGCAGCATGACCGCGCTCGCTTTGAAACGACCGCCATTTCATTCGGGCCAGACAACCCCGATGAAATGCGAACCAGATTGGAAAACTCTTTCGACCGATTCATCGACGTCGGCGGCCAGAGCGATATCGAATTGGCTCGATCGATTCGAGCGCTCGAGATCGATATCGCAGTGGATCTAATGGGCCATACCGCGGATTGCCGTCCGGAGGTCTTGGCGTGCCGTCCCTCGCCGATTCAGGTGAACTATATAGGCTATCCGGGAACGATGGGGGCCGCCTATATCGACTACATCATCGCGGATCGGTATCTGGTGCCCGACCATCTGCGCTCCGCCTATAGCGAAAACATCGCATATCTGCCGGATACGTTCCAGGCCAACGATTCCAAACGGCCGTACCCGGACGGCGCGCCGACCCGCGTTCAGATGGGTTTGCCGGCGGGCGGTTTCGTGTTCTGTTCCTTCAACAACGTCGCAAAAATAATTCCGTCCGTATTCGACATCTGGATGCAGGTGATGCGGCAAGTCGGCGACAGCGTGTTGTGGATGTTGGCCGAAGGCGCGGCCGCCGAGCGCAACATCCGGCGCGAGGCGGAAACTCGCGGGGTCTCGCCGACACGGCTGGTGTTTGCCCCGCGTGTCCGATACGCGGACTATCTCGCCCGCTATCGTCGCGCCGATCTGTTTCTCGACACTTTGCCGTTCAACGGCGGCACGACGGTCAGTGATGCGCTGTGGATGGGCCTGCCGGTGGTCACGTGCTCGGGGGAGGCATTCGCCTCGCGAATGGCCGGCAGCCTTCTCAACACTGCCGGGTTGCCGGAACTCGTGACCGGGTCACTTGCCGAATATGCTCGACTCGTGTTCACACTCGCCACCGATCGCAATCGACTTGCGGCCATCAAGGCAAAGCTCGACGTCAACCGTACCCGCTGTTCGTTGTTCGACACCGGCCGGTTCTGCCGCCACATCGAAGCTGCCTACGTGACCATGCATCAGCGCTATCGACGCGGTGAGCCGCCGGCAAGTTTTGCGGTGGCGCCGGCGGGCTGAAAGCGAGCGTGAGATGGCTCAACGCGATGGAACGATACTTCGCCTACGCGGCGGCGTCCCGAACGTGGCGTCTGCCAGATGCGACGGCGGCGTCCGGTGAGGTGACCATGGAGAACATCGGCGCTGCCATCATTCCGGTCACCGATTTTCAGCAGAACTGCACGCTCATGTGGTGCACGCAAACCATGCGTGCGGTCGTCGTCGATCCCGGCGGGGATCTTCCGCGCCTGCGCCGCGCGATCGCCGAGACCAAGGTGACCGTGGGGAAGATCTGGCTCACCCATGGGCACATCGACCATGCCGGCGCGGCCGCCGAGCTGCGGCAGGAGCTGGGCGTACCCATCGAAGGGCCGCACCGGGCCGAGGAGTTCCTGCTCGGGCACATCGCGGCGAGCGGGCTGAAATTCGGGATGTTCAGCGCCCGCAACGTGGTGCCGGACCGCTGGCTCGACGACGGCGACGAGGTCGAGATCGGCGCTTTGAAATTCAAGGTGCTGCACTGTCCCGGCCATTCGCCCGGCAGCGTCGCCTTCTTCAACGCGGCGGAACGCTTCGCCATCGTCGGCGACGTGCTGTTTTGCGGCTCGATTGGCCGCAGCGACCTGCCGGGCGGCGACCCTGCGATGCTGCTCAAGTCGATCAACGACAAGCTCATCCCGCTCGGCGACGACGTGGCCTTCATCTGCGGCCACGGGCCGGCGAGCACCATCGGCCGCGAGCGGGCGAGCAACCCGTTCCTGAAGTGAGCGCAAGGCGCCGTGCCCACGTGCGGCAGACGTGGCGCGCGCAGCCTGTCATCGGGCCGGCCGAGGGCCGGACCCTTGGCTTTGCCCACCCTACGGACTGCGATCGACTGCTCGGTCGGGTTACCGAATCATTGGCGCTGTGCAGCAGCAGCGGCCGCGGCGCGTCACCCGTGCCGCAGCTTGAGCGTCACGATCACCAACATCAGCGCCAGGGTGACCACGTTGGAAGAGATCAGCGGCCAGTCCATCAGCGCCAGGCCATAGATCAGCCAGAACACGATCCCGACCGTGAACGCCACCGTGCCGGTCAGCGAAATGGCCGCGGTGTCACGCGACCTCACGATCTTGATTGCCTGCGGCAGCCAGCACACCGTGGTGAGGACCGCTCCGGCCATGCCGATGGAATCGACGAGAGTGCCATTCATAGGACCGCAATAAGGCCGAATCACCTGCGGCTTTATGACAGCGGGATGAGGAACCAATGCCGATTCCGGGGCCGTGTTTCCGGGGCGGCGCCGACGGGTCCGGCCTCTGGCCGGTGCGAAGACAGCCTCCGTACCGAACCCGGAGCCCAGGTTACACTTACAAAGAACCCGGATTTCGGGTTCCGGCCGGCCCAGGAACGACGGAGTGGACGGCCCCGACGGGCATCATCGGTGCCAAACCGAGGACCCGGCGAGCGCGATCCGGGGCCAGGCGCGCATGCCGTCGGGGTGCCGGCACGGGATGGGTAGAGAGGGCGCGTCCGTGCATGACGAGCGGCGCAAAATCAATTAATTATTTTGTTATCTAAACTGAATATCTTTAGCCTTATTATCCCGCGGTTCAGCGAAACTCGCTTGCCACGTTTGCGGGTCGTAAATCGAACGGGCCGGATGCGTTCCGCTCGTCGAGTTGCGTCAACGCAGATTAAACACTTTCCTGGGAATAGTGGAAAATACCAAAAGGCGCGAGACCCGCGTTTTCGCGGCTTCGACGCCTCGGCCCGCCGTTCGCCAAACAAGGAGCGTCGCATGTTTCGTACTCTGTGGATCGCAGCGCTTGCCGGCACCATCGCGTTCGCTCCGGTGGCGCAGGCCTGCACGGGAATTCAGCTCACCGCCAAGGACGGCGGCGTCGTCGCGGCGCGGACGCTCGAGTTCGGCATCGACCTCCACTCCAACGTGCTGGTCATTCCCGCCGGAACCGCCATCACCGGAACGCGAGCCGACGGCGCCACCGGCATCCGCTACACCACGAAATACGGCATGGCCGGCGCCAACGGCGAAGGCCTGACCGCCATTCTCGACGGCATCAACGACCACGGCCTCTATGTCGGCCTGTTCTATTTTCCGGGCTCCGCGAGCTATCCAGACGCGACGCCGGAGAATGCCCCCCGCGCCATGGCGCCTTGGGAATACGGCGTCTGGCTGCTCGGCAACTTCGCCACCGTCGAGGAAGTCAAGGCCAACTTCGACAAGGTCGTCCTGGCGCCGGTCGTCCTGGCGGCACTCAAGCAGGTTCCGGGCGTCCATTTCGTCGTGCACGACCGCAACGGCCATGCGGTGACGATCGAACCGACCGACAAGAAGCTCAAGCTGTTCGACAACCCGCTCGGCGTGATGACCAACTCGCCGACCTTCGATTGGCACATGACCAATCTGCGCAACTACATCAACCTGAATCCGAACGACGTGGGTCACATCGAAATCGACAAGGTCAAGCTCGGGCAATTCGGGGCGGGCTCCGGCATGCACGGCCTGCCCGGCGACTTCACGCCGCCGTCGCGCTTCGTGCGCGCCGTGGCCTTCTCGAAGACGGCGCCCCCATCCGACACCGCGACGCAGTCCGTCGTACAGGCGTTCCACATCCTCAACGACTTCGACATTCCGCTCGGCGCGGTCCGCGAATCCGACGAGGGCGTGATGATCCCGGAATACACGACCTGGACCGCCGCCTCCGACCTGAAGAACCTGCGCTGGTACTTCCGGACTTTCGCGGATCAGTCGATCCGCAGCGTCGATCTCAAGGCGGCGCTCGCCGCCGCCCAGGGCAAGATGCGGATCATCCCGATGGGCTCCGAGCAGCCGATCACGGACGTGTCGACGAACTTCAAGTGACGGGAATCCACTTGGCCGGCATTCACTTGGCCGGCATTCACTTGGCCGGCACTCATTTGCCCGGCTGCGCGCCCTTCGGCTGCCATTTGGCCGACAACGCGGCGCGGGGAATCTCCTCCCCGCGCAGATAGACCTTATCGATCCGGCGGGTATTGGCGATGTCGTCGAGCGGATTGGCGTCGAGCACCAAAAAGTCGGCGCTCTTTCCCGGCCCCACCATGCCGAGATCGTCGAGGTGGAGGATCTCTGCCGCGGTATGAGTCCCGAGCGTGATCGCCTGCATCGGCGTCAACCCGGCCTTGGTCACCAGGAGCTCCAGCTCGACATGGGAGCCGAGGCCGAAAAACTGGCCGCCGGTGACGCCGCCGGTATCGGTGCCGAGACCGAGACGCACGCCGGCGGCGTAGAGTTTTGCCGTGTTGCGCAGGTTGGTCGCGCCCATCTCCCGGGCGCGCTGCACCGCCTTGGGATCGGCCTTCGGGTCGGGCGTCAGCTGCTCGCCGAGCTGCCTGATGTCTTGCGCCGAGAACGCCTGGCGCAGCGCGGGATCGTCGACCCAGGCGGGCTTGGCCGTATAGAGCGCGCGGCGCTCGCCCCACAGCGTCTCCACGAAAAACACGTCGGGGCGCGCCTTGAGGAGCGTGATCAGCTCGTCGTCGACGTCCTTGTCGCGCACCATGTGGGCGAAGCCGTCGATGCCGGACCGCACGAGGTCCTTGACGTCGTCGAGCGCGAAGACGTGCGCCATCACCCGCAGATTGTTCTTGTGCGCCTCGTCGATGATTGCCCGGTAGAGCGCAGGCGTGAGCTTCGCCACGGTGCCGTTGCGGTCGTCGACCCAGATCTTGACCATGTCGGCCTTGTGGGCGGCGAGTTCGCGGACATCCTTGCGCGCTTCCTCCTCGCTGGTGACGCCATAGGCGCTGTCGCGCATCACCCCGCCGGGGCCCGCATTGGGCATGCCGAAGCCGCTGCCGGCGGTGAGATAGCGCGCGCCCGTGCGCGCTTCGCCGCGCACGCGATAAGGCAGGTCGCCGCGCCCGGTGCCGGTCTCCAGGACCGCGGCGACGCCGTAGAAGGCATAGCGGTCGAGCATGTCCAGCAGGTTTTCGCGGGTGTAGTTGTCGGCGGAAAAGCTGGTGCCGGAGCGATAGCCCATGTGCACGTGGTCGTCGACCAGCGCCGGCATCACCGTCTTGCCGGCGAGATCGACGCGCACGGCACCCGGCGGAGGCGGCAACTGGCCGCGCCGGCCCACTCCGACGAACCGGTCATTGGCGACGATGAAGGCGGAGTCCTCGATGACGCCGCCATCGCCGGTGAGCAGGCGCGCGCCCTCGAAGATGGTGACCGCGGGGACCTGGGCGCGCAGCGCAGGAGGGGCGGCCGACAACGCCAGCGATGCCGCGACGAGCGCGGCTAGCGAATTCCAGTGAACGCGGCGCATGTCAATCTCCTGCACTTAGAAATCCAAGACAAAATCTGACCCGTCACCCTGAGGCGCGAGCTCTTGCGAGCCTCGGGCGACGGCCCCGGCCGTGCCACAGACACCCTTGCTTGCGCCGCCTCGGCCGTCGTCCTTCGAGGCTCGCGCGAAGCGGCGCGAGCACCTCAGGATGACGGGTCACGGCTGGCAGAGGCGGCGTGCCTACTTCAGCACGTCACTTGCGTCGGCGGCGGCGACCAGGGCTTTTTCGTCGGCCGGCAGCAGGAAGCCCTCGGTGGCGGCCTTGCGGGCGGCGAGTTGGACGGCGGCGACGTAGCCGGCGTGGCTGCCGTAGCGCTCCTCGAGGGAGAGCCGCGGGTCTTCCGTCGCGAGACGCTCGGCCTTGGTCTTGGCGAACGGAATCATGCCGCCGGCAAAGTTGCACTCCTTGCCCTTGTAGAAGCCGGCCGCGGTGATGTTCCAGCCGAGATAGGTGCCGAGCGGCGCATCGCGCAGCACCACCGGTACGCCGCCGATCTCGTTGCCGTCGGCATCGACGCGCGGCACCTTCAGACGGATCACGTGCTTGATCCGTGGCGGCACCACGGTCTCGACTCCGGAGCCGTCGACCGCATTGAAATCGGGACCGAAGTCGTAGTCGATGGCGGGATTGATGAGGCCGGTCGGGGCGTTCGCCGGCAAGCCCGGCAGCGCCGGGAAACCCATCGCCTGCGCCGTCGCGTCGACGAGGTCGCCGGCCTTGAGGGTGGGATAGCGGCTCGGCGGCGGCGCCACGTCCTTCATCACCCAGTTGCGGAAATGCACGCGCAACGCATTCACCGTCTCGGTGTGCGGCACCGGATTATTGGGCAGCGCACCCTTGCCCCATTCGATGCCCGGGCAGGACGGAGGCGCCTGCAAAGCGGTGCTGAAGCCGCCGCGGCCGCCGCCGTGCTGGGTGCTGGGAATATAGTAGCGCCGCACATTGTCCGGCAGCGGCAGGTCTGTATCCGCAGCGGAGCCGACCCATTCCGGCGTCAGCTTGAGGCCCCAGACCTCAGCGGCGCCGAAATGCTCGATGATCTTCGGGCAGGTGTGACTCGCATTGCAGCGGTCGAGGATGCCGGCGGAGGGCAGGCCGCGGACCGGATCGGGCGCATCGCCCCACCATTGCGGGCCTTCGCTCCCGGCCTCGTAGAGCCGGAGCACGCCGTCGGGCATGGCGAAGCGGATGTTGAGGGCGATGCGCCGGCCGGCGATGATCGGCCAGGCGCCGTCATAGACCTGCCGGCCCGCCTCGTCCTGGTTGAAGCCGAAATGAATGAATCCGCGGACGTAGTTGCCCGATTGCGAGACGCCGCGGGTGATCGCCCACGACACGCCTCCAGCGACCGGGTTGGGCGTCCCGGCATCGTCCTGCGCGGCATATTTGAAGAACGAACCGACGTCGCGGAAGGCGGCAAAGCCGATCCCTAGCACGGGCGGGTCCTTCGCCGTGAACACCACCTGGTAGAGCAGATTGGGGTCGAAGCCGTTCTTCAAGCAGACCTGGGTCGGATCGGGCGTTCCCGGAAACGGATTGTCGGCGCTGCATTTGGCGAACGCCCAGTCGCCCGGCGCGATCTCGGCGGTCGCGCCGATCACGCCGTCGATCGTCTCGGAGGCATGGGTGGTGAGGCTCGCCACCCTGGTGTCGAGGCTCGCCGGCTTGTACGGCATCGGATTGCTGTAGACGATCATCGGATGCGAATTCTTGCCGGCGGCGTTGGTGATGCGCGCCATCACCCGGCCGGTGATGGAGGAGCCGTCCGCATTTTTGGCGACCGGCACGACGACATAGTCGTTGTTCGCTCCGGGCGCGGTCCGGCCGGCGCTGTCGCCCTGCCAGCCGCTGGAAAGGCCGATGTCGCCGGTCGCCCGTTCGGCCGGCACGATGGTGAGGCGCCCGCCGCGGTTCGGCACGTCGTGCCACATCAGCCGGCTCGCCTTGGTCATGTCGACCGGCTTCACCAGCTGGAAGGTCGCGGTGTACTCCACCATCCCCTTGGCGTTGCGCGGGGCGAGCTTGATGTCCTGGATCACCGCGTTCTTGGGATCGTTCGGGTCGAGCTCGCCGAAGGCGCGGCCGGCCAGCGTCTCGTACTGCCCAGCGGTGCCGAAGCTCGCGCCGTCGAACGCGGGCGAGACCTTGTTTTCGACCACGATCCTGGTCACCCGCGCCTGCGCGCCCGAGGCGACGATGGCGACGAGACCCGCCGCCGCGATGCCGGCTGCACGCTTTGCCGCCCGGCGTTGTCTCCGTGATCTTGTCATGAGCTTTCTCCCGAACGATGTTTGAAACAGAAGAATGAGTACTAACCCGTCACCCTCAACAGTGACCCGTCATCCTGGGGTTCGCGCCTCTTTGCGCGAGCCTCGAAGGATGCGGCCGAGACCCGGCCGCACGCGCGCCTGGGGCACGGCCGGGGCCGTCGCCCTTCGAGGCTCGCAAGAGCTCGCGCCTCAGGGTGACGGTCGCTGGTGGATGGTGGTTGGTTTGCATCGCCCACTCACACATTGAGCCAGTCGAGCGACTTCTCATTTTCGATGCGCTGCAGCCGGTCGAACAGCGGCTCCGCCTTGTCCCGCCCGATCCGCTGGGCGAGCAGCAGGAATTTCTCCTTGAGCTCGGATTGGGCGAGCGGGCGCTCCGGCGTGCCCTTGAAGCTCGTCACCTTGCGCGAGAACTCCCGCCCGTCCTTGAGCCGGACGGTGACGGTGGTGGCGAGGTCGCGGCGGTCCTGGCCGGGGACGATCGGCATCCTGACCCGCGACGACATGTCGAGGATGTCGCGGTCGTGCACCACCGCTTCGTCGAACGAACGCGGATCGACCGGGTCGCGGTAGAGCGCCAGCGCGACGCTGAAGGGGATGCTGTACTGCGCCAGCATCATGTCGCCGGGCGCGGGGATGTTGTTGGTCTTGGCCATCCGCTCGTTACCGGCGACGTCGATGGAGGCGACGTCGGCGGCGGTGAACTTGTGCTCGCTGCGCAGATCGAGGATGGCCTCCACCGGATTGTGCGCGGTAATGTGGCAGGCATAGCGCTTGAGCATGATGTCGAGCGTGAAATAGGTGGTGCCGAGCCCGCGGGTCAGCTCCGTCACGTCCCAGTCGTTGCAGAAGACGCGCAGGAAGCCGGCTTCGCCTTCGAGCACGCTGGTCGGGCCGGTGAAACCCTCGGCGGCGAGGCTGGCGGCGAGAATTCCGCCCTCTGCGGCCCGCCCCATGTGCAGGCGCTTGACCATGGCGCCGTTGCCCGCATGGGCGAACTCCAGCAGGCCCGAGGAGCAGGAGCCGGCGACGCCGAGCGCGTTGGTCATCTTGGCGGCGTCGAGATTCAACAGCCGGCCGGTGGCGGCAGCCGCCCCGAACGGCCCGGTGGTGCCGGGCGCGTGGAAGCCGCGGGCCTCATTGGTATGCTTGGTCGCGTGCCCGACTCGGACCATGGTCTCGGTCCCCGCGACGAAGGCGGTGACGAGTTCGCGGCCGGAGAGCCCGCGCTCCTGCGCCACCGCGAGGGCCGCGCTGAATACCGTCGCGCCGGGATGCGAGCCGGAATCCGGTTTGGTCAGGCTGTCGAGCTCGAAGGCGTGGGTCATGGCGCCGTTGGAGAGCGCCGCGGCGCCCGCATGCACGGGAGCCCCGCCGGAACCGAGGATCCAGCTCTTGCCCGGCGCGCTGTTCTTCTGGGCGTAGGCGATGATCATCTTGCTCCACGGCAATTCCGCGCCATAGATGATCGCCGCCACGGTATCCGTCATGCAGTCCTTGGCGCGCTGCAGCACCGCGGGCGGCAGATCCTCGAAGCGCACCGCGGCGGCATAGGCGGCGAGCCGCTCGGTCTCGTGGTTGGATTCCTCATGGGCATGAGCCGCCGGCGCCTGGGCGCTTGCGGCGACTGCATCAAGAGAGGCCGCGGCGCCGCCGATCAGCGCCGGAGCGAACGGCGCCGAACCGGCGACGGTCGCCATCTGCTTGAGAAAGGTGCGGCGGCCGAAGCCTTGCTGGTCTGTCATGGAGTCCTCCCAAACGTGTCGTTGTGAACTGCGGGTTGACTGCAGTCTAGCCCGGATTTCGCCGCCGCTCCATCCGGGCGGACTGAGCGACTCCCTCCCCGCTTGCGCGGGGGAGAACCGCTCTACGGCTTTGCCGCAGGCGGGGCGGGCGCCGGCTGGTCGAAATCGCTGATCACCATGCCGGACATCGGCTCGATCCAGGTCAGGTGACTGACCACCGATTTCACGCCCGGGATGTTCTCGGCGCAGACCCGGATCGCCTCGCCCTGCGATCCCTCCAGGATCGTGCCCCAGATTTCGACCACGCCGTCCTTGACCGCGACGTCGATCAGCGCCGCCGGTGCCCACACTTGCTTTTGGAATTCGGCGAGCAGTTGCTGGCGGATCGCCGCATCGGTCGCGGCCGGCGGCGGCGCGGCGCGGCCGAGCGTGACGAGCGCATGCATGAGATTGGCGCGGCTGACGATGCCGACGACTTGCGGGCCGCGCATCACCGGCAGGCGCTTGATGCGCTTGTGCTCCATGAGGTGCACGACCTCTTCGAGCGGCGCGTCCTCGGTGATGGTGATCGGCTCCCGGGTCATCACTTCGCCGACCTTGCGCCCGTGGGACTCGACATATTCCTCGGCGAGTCGGCTCGGCCCGACCAGGAATTCCAGCCAGCGCGGCCGCTTGCGCGCGGTGCCGGTCTCGGCGCGGCGCAGGAAATCCCCTTCCGTCACCACGCCGACCAGGGCGCCCGAGGCATCGACCACCGGCAGGCCGCTGATGTGATTCTGCAGCATCAGCCTGACCGCCTCCAGCACACCGGCATCGGGTGAGATCGAAACGACGCGCGGGGTCATGATGTCGCCGGCCTTCATGGGAGTCTCCTGTTGCTCAGAGCCGTTTGCCGATCACGCTGAGCCCATTTGGCGTCCGCGCCCGCTTGACCGGGCGAAGACAGCGGAGTGCGCGTCAACATAAACGAGAAACATCGAGTTGCGCTCATTTGATGAAATCTCAAAACGACCCCAATACCGTGCCCAAGCCGATGACCACCGCAAGCGCGATGATGGCTCCGACGATGGCCACCATCACGATGTCGAAATAGCTCTCGCGATGGCTCGTCCCGCACACCGCGAGGAGCGTCACCACGGCGCCATTGTGGGGAAGGCTGTCGAGCGTGCCGGATCCGATCACGGCGACACGGTGCAGCAAGGAGGGGTCGATCCCGCCTTCCCGCGCCAGGGCCAGATAGGTGTCGCCGAGAGCGTCGAGCGCAATGGTCAATCCGCCCGAGGCAGAGCCCGTGAGCGCAGCGAGCACATTGGTTGCCGCCGCCAGTGAGACGAGCGGACCGCCGCCGATGCCCAAGACCCAGTCGCGAACGACGGCGAAGGCCGGCATTGCCGCGACCACCGCGCCGAAGCCTACGAGACTCGCGACGCTCAGCGCCGGCAGGACCGAGGCGTTGGCACCGGCGTCCATGGTTTCGCGCAGCGCCGGCAAGCGCGAGCGGTTGACGATCACCACGGTCAGGATCGCCGCGGCCAGCGCCGTGACGACGGCCCATACGCCGCCCACCGCGGAGAGCGACGTCGCGCCCCAGCGCTCCTGCGCCAGATACGACACGTCGAGGCGCGGAAGCACCACGAGGGACATCGCGAGATTGACGCCCACGACCACGACCAGCGGCAAAACGGCGAGACCGACCGGAGGAACGGTGGTGCCGTGGCTCCCATGTCTGATTTCGGCCGGATCGAATTCACGTGCGGTGGTGGCGCGCTCGCGCAGCGTCTGGTCATCGGCGAGGGTGTCGATCCCGGCAGGAGCCCCTTCCCCGAAGTGCTCGCCGGTGCGTCTGGCGGCGGCCTCGGCCCTGCCGAGCCACCACAGTCCGAAGCCGAGCATCACCGCGGAGGCGATGATCCCGAGCCCGGGTGCGGCGAATGGCGTGGTGCCGAAGAACGGCATCGGAATGGCGTTCTGGATCGCCGGCGTCCCCGGCAGGGCCGACATCGTGAATGTGGACGTCCCCAGCGCAATCGCGGCCGGCATGAGCCGGCGGGGGATGGCGGCGGCGCCGAACAGCGCCTGGGCCATCGGTGCGAGCACGAAGAACGCGACGAACAGGCTGACCCCGCCATAGGTGACCAGCGCACCTGCCAGCACCACCGCCAATATGGCGCGGCGTTCCCCAAGCTGCCGCGTCATGTAATCCGCGATCGCCGAGACCGAGCCGCTGTCGTCCATCAGCTTGCCGAACAGCGCGCCGAGCAGGAAAATCGGGAAGAACTGGGCGAGGAAGCGCGCAGTGCCGCCCATGAATGTCTGAGTCCAGTGGGCGAGCAGCGGTTCTCCGGCGAACAGGGCGGCGATCAGCGCGGCGGCCGGGGCGAGCAGCAGCACGCTCCAGCTGCGGAACGCCAGGCCGATGAGCAGCAACAGGCCGAGCGCAATACCGAGGAGTCCCATCGTATCAGACACCCTCCAGCAGAATGTCGAGGTCGAGCGAGGATCGCCGACCGAGGTCGGCGGCATGCGCCGTCAGGAACGCATCCGCAGCGGTCCGGCCT
>Ga0302326_10002659_pt1 | contig 43153 bp, 35 predicted proteins | sample Palsa_T0_3_FD_202264 | JGI IMG/M metagenome (GOLD analysis project Ga0302326, IMG submission 202264) | Peat permafrost microbial communities from Stordalen Mire near Abisko, Sweden - Palsa_T0_3 | ecosystem: Environmental > Terrestrial > Soil > Palsa > Peat permafrost | place: Sweden: Abisko...
GAGGCCGCTCGCTCCGCCATAAACTGACCGAGTAGTGCTAGAGCAACCGTCGTTCCGATGGAACGACGCCCTTCGGGCGCGCTGCTGCGCAGCGCGGTCGCTCTGACCGGTTTGTAGGGGGCCTACCCTCTCGACTTTGCTCCGCAAAGTTTCACCCCCAAATTCGCTCCCGCGAATTTGCCCGGAGCAACCTCCTCACGGCGAGTCGCTTCACTCAATGGACGGTTGCTCTAGGCGCGCTTCGAGGTGACCAGGCCTGTTATCGCCACGGGGTCGGTCGTCGCCGCATCGGCCCACTCGGCCGGGACGCGCGGGGCACGGAGCGCCGGGAATGCCTCGACGACACCCGAAGGAGGTGGGCGGCTGCTGCGGCGGGCGACCAGGGTCGCGTCGCCGAACGTCCACGAGCCCGCGAGGGTGCAAGACGACAGCGCGAGCGCGAGCTCGGCGGCCGTTGCGTAGCGGTCGGCAGGGTCCTTCTCGAGCGCGCGCATCACCACGGCCTCGACATCCGTCGGGAGCTGTCGTCCGAGGACGCGAGAGGGGACGACCGGCCGCTCGTGGACGTGTGCGAACATGACCGCGCCGGCGCTCTCCGCGTCGAACGGCGGCTTCCCGCAGAGCAGAAAGTAGAGGACGGTGCCCAGGCCGTAGACGTCCGAGCGCGCATCGGCGGGGTTGCCCATCGCTACCTCGGGCGAGATGTACGCCGGCGTTCCGAGCATGGCGCCCGTATCGGTCATCGTGACTTCGGCGCTCTCGACCTTGGCGATGCCGAAGTCGAGCACCTTCACGAAGTCGTGCTCGCCGCCGAGCGACGTCAGAAACAGGTTCTCCGGCTTCACGTCGCGGTGCACGATCCCTTGCTCGTGCGCCTCTCCGAGCGCGCGCGCCGCTTGGCCGACGATGTGGATCGCGCGCGCCGGGGCGAGCGGGCCGAGCCTCGAGACGTGCTCGGCGAGGGTCTCGCCCTCGAGCAGCTCCATCACGTAGTACCAGAGGCCGTCTTCGGTCGTGCCGTAGTCGAAGACGCGAACGGTGTTCGGATGCATCAGCTCCGTCGTCGCGCGGACCTCCCGCTCGAAGCGGGCGAGCGCGCTGGACGACCGCTCCAGGGCGTCGGGCCGCAGGATCTTCACGGCTACGTCGCGCTTCAAGCCGGGGTGATACGCGACCCAGATGTCGCCCATGCCACCGGAGGCCAGGCGGCGCTTCAGTCGATAGCGGCCGAGGTTGCGCGCCTCGAAGACCTGCCTGCGAAGCGACCATACGATGTGGCCACCGACGACCAGGAACGTGTACGTGCAGAGCACATACGCCGAATTGATGAGGAGCGTCGTGAGCGCCGCTGGGTCGTGAATCTGGGCCGCGACGCGGGGCGAGACGATGCCCGAGGCCAAGAGCACGCCGAAGAACGAGACCACGGGGATCCCGCTCATCACGAGCCCGCGCTTCCACGGATCCTGCGACGTCACCGTGCGGCCGAGGAGCACGAGGCAGAGCCCGGGAACGTATGGGCTCGCAAGGCCGCGGAACTCGACGCACAGCAAGGCCATCCCGACGGCCGCGGCCGTATACGCGAGCACGTCGGACACCCGGAGCGCCGTCTGCGAGGGAACGACGCTCCGGTACATGCGAAGGAGCACGAGCAGCGTCATCGCGAGGACTACGACGCGGACGAGCGCGAAATAGGGAAGCGCGCCCGCGTGCATGAACCGCACGGCGGCCAGATCGATGACGAAGAAGGCAGCCCACATCGCGCAGCCCACCGAGAGCGCGCGCCGCAGACCGAGGTGGGTCGCGACCCGATCCTCGCCGTACTCCGGGTCCTTGCCAAAGCTCGAGGGAGAGGTGGTGGGGCGCCGACTCGTTTGCGACCCCGTCCTTGTCGAATCCTTGGTGGGCGCGAGGCTCGCGAGCTCTACACAAGTTTTCAACACACGACCTATGAGACGCGTACCTCACCAGAACGGCAACATCTGACGTTTGTGCAGTGCGAACCGGGCCCACCTTTCAGGGGTATCGGTCCGACTCATCGCGAATCAGCGGCAATCCGAAACAGTGACGACACACAAAAAGCGACTTGCCGGCGATTCCGTGCCGCCGAAGCGACGGTGTTTGCGAACTCGCAACAATCCGGGCAACCGTCTGCCACGGAGCGCCCAATCAGCGAATCGGCTGGAGGATGCCTTCGCGACGGAGCATTTCTCGAATCGCGCGGAACGCCTCGCCGCGCCACGTCTGGACGAGGTGGCCACCGACGACTCGCAAGAGCGGCACGTCGAAGTGACTCGCGAGCCGCTCGGCGTGCGCGATCGGCGTGACGCGATCGGCTTCGGCACCGACGATCAGCATGCGCTCTTTCGGCAGCAGGCGCGGTCGCGACAGCGGACTCACGACCCGGTTGGCGGCCTCGAGTGCCGCGTGCTGGAGCTCTGCGCGCCGTCCGACGCCAAAGCGGCCTTGGTCGCGCGCGAAGTCGGCGACGGACGCGAGCGGGATGAGCGGGACGGCGAAGGACAGATCGGGCTCGAGGGTGGCGAGGAGCGCCGTCGAATATCCGCCGAGGCTCATGCCCATGACGCCGACGCTCGGGGCCCCGCGCTCGCGCAAGATCGCGACGAGCGAGCGAAGGTCGGCGACGACCTGGCGGAAGCCCTCGTTGGTGAGACCCGGATCGCCTCCGGGGAACGGCGGGGCTCCGCCTCCGGGCCGAGCGCGCACGCCGTGGAACGGGAGAACGGTGAGCGCGACGTCGAGTCCGTGCTGGTTCATCCACCGGATCGGCCAGGCACGCTCTTCGAACGACCAGTGCCCGGACATGTACCCGTGCACGAGGATGGCCGCGGGCCGCCGCGTCGCGCCGCCGTACAGGCGCGCGTAGGCCGTCGCGTTCGGGCCCGTCGCGCGGTACGTGCGGGGACCGCCGGCGTGAAAAGGCCGGAACGCGCTGGGCCACCACAGCTCGAGGCACTCGCCTCCCCAGGGCAGCGCGCGCACGCGCCGGAGACGCGGGCTGACCGCCGCGGGCGCCGGGAAGAACGCCTGCCGATCCTCGATGAGGGCCGGCGCGCCGTACGCGTCTTGGATGCGCGCCAGGGCCGCGATGCGTTCGTCGTGACCAAGAGCCTCGGCTCGGGCACGCGCGCCGCGGTTGCGAAGCTGGAGCGCGGCGACGAAGGCTCGGTCGACGGTGGAGGCCGCGGAGCCGAGCAAGCGAAGGGCAAAGGGATTCATCGACGGACCCTTCGCCAGAGTTTAGCGCGGCGAGGGCCGCGAGGCCCCTCTCCGCGTAACCTCCGCCATCGCCGGATGGGCCGCGAGCCGGGCTAGCGCGTGGTCGAGGAGCGTTCGCCCGGGCTCGATGCGGTGCCACGGCGAAGCGCCGCTCGGGTGCGGCAGAGCGACGACATCGACCTCCCGGCCGTGCCAGACGCACCGCCGCGTCGATCCCACGATGGCCGCGAGCGGCGACTTCTCGCCCAGCACGCGCTCGATCGCGAGCGTGCCGACCGCGATGACCAGCTCGGGTTCGAGGATCGCCGACTCTCGCTTGAGCCATGCCTCGCAGCGCGCGGACTCTTCGGCGTCGGGCCTCCTGTCGCCACCGCCGGGCGCCTTGCCAGGGAAGCACCGCGCGACCGCGGCCATGTAGACGCGGGCCCGAAATGTCTCCTCGTCGATGCCCAGGGTGCGCTCGAACCAGCCGAACATAGTGCGACCCGCCGTCCAGGCGAAGGGCCGCCCGAACGAGCCTTCGCGCGGCCCAGGGGCCTGGCCAACGAGCATGACACGGCTCATCACGGCCGGGCCGTGCACGACCGGACCGATCATCTTCGGGCATGCGCGGCAGCCGTCCATCTGCTCGTGAAGGACGCGGAGCGCGCGGAGGTTTTTCGTCACCCGATCGGCCGCCGGCATTGCAGAGGCCCGAAGGATGCGGCTGCGAGCGCCATCGTCAAGCCGTGGTACATTCTCAGGGGCCCCGAAGCGAAGGACCGCCATGGTCGACAAAGTTAAGAAAATCTGGCTCGACGGAGAGTTTATCGACTGGGACGCCGCCAACGTCCACGTATTGACGCACTCGCTGCACTACGGACTGGCCGCGTTCGACGGCATGCGCGCGTACCAGCGCGCCGACGGGAACACGTACGTATTCCGGCTTCGCGAGCACGTCGATCGCCTCTTCGATTCCTGCAAGATGTGCCTCTTGCAGCCCAAGTTCACCCGCGAGCAGATCGTGGGCGTCTGCACCGAAGCGCTCCGCATCAACGGGATGTCCGATGGTTACCTGCGGCCGATGGTCTTCATCGGCAGCGGCGCGATGGGCATCTACGTCCCGAACAATCCGGTACAGACGGCCGTCATTGCGTGGAAATGGGGCGCCTACCTCGGAGAAGAGGCGCTGCGCAACGGCATCCGGGCCAAGATCAGCTCGTTCGCGCGGCACCACATCAACGTGAGCCTGGCCAAGGCCAAGATGAACGGCCAGTACACCAACAGCGTCCTCGCCAAGCGCGAGGCCAAGTTCGGCGGCTACGACGAGGCGATCCTCCTCGACCCGAACGGGTACGTGAGCGAGGGCTCCGGCGAGAACATCTTCGTCATCCGCAAGGGCGTCATCTACACGCCCGACCTGTCGTGCTCGATCCTCGAAGGGGTGACGCGCGACACGGTCATCACGCTGGCCCGCGAGATGGGGCTCACGGTCGTCGAGTGCAAGCTCACGCGCGATCAGCTCTGGCTCGCCGACGAGGTGTTCCTCACCGGAACGGCGGCCGAGATCACGCCGGTGCGCGAGGTCGACAACCGCACCGTCGGCACCGGGACGGTCGGTCCCATCACCACCAAGATCCAGGCGCGCTTCTTCGACGTCGTGCGCGGCAGCGACTCCTCGCATCCCGAGTGGCTCACGCGCGTGTGACGCCCCGACGGGACGGGCGGCGCGGCCCCATGCGCGCCGCCCTCCTGTGGGCCTGCCTGGGGACGTGGGCGCCACTCTCGTGCGCCAAGCCGGCCGAACAACCGCCGCCGGCCGTGGCGCCGTCCCAGGCACCGGACGACGACGGGGGGACCGGACGTCTGCTGCGCTACCGCTCCAAGCGCCTCCGGCTGTCGCTTCCACTGCCCGACGGCCGGGCGTGGCGAATCGACGACCACTCGCAGCCCGAGCTCGTCGCGACGCACGAGGCGAGCCGCTCGCGGGTCATGGTCACGGTGTTCAACGCGGGGCAGCTCGTCGGGCGCGCGCAGTGCGAGGACATCGCGAAGTCTCGCAACCTCGTGCCATCGGGCGACCTGCGGCCCCTCGAAGACCAAGCGGCGATCACGCAGGGTACGTTCGACACCCGGATCGAAGTGGCCCTCGCGGCCGAGGCCCCCGACGGCTCCCTCAAGGGCCACGTGATGGCGTTCGGCGGGTTTCTTCGCAAATGTTACGTGTTCGTCTATTCCACGGAGGTGAGCTCCCCGTCGGACGGGTCCATCCTCGCCGCCCGGCTCGCCCTGGCGCGGTCGCGGGTGCTCGGCGGGCTCGAGCTCGACCCGTTCGACTCCGTTGCGCGTGACTCGGAGGCGGGACCGTCGCAGACCTCCCCGCGGTGATGGATGCGCATCGTGGCCGTGTGCGCGATGGCGCTCGTCTTCGGGTTCGTCGGATCGATGCCTCTTGCGGGCCCGATCGCCATCCTCGTCCTGTCGCGAGCGACGCAACGCCACTTCGTCGACGCCTTGCGCATCGGGCTGGGAGCTGCGGCGGCAGAGGCGCTCTACGCCGGGTTCTCGTACTGGGGCTTCACGACGTTCCTCGGGCGACATGCCATCGTGGTGCCGATCTCGCACGGCGTAACGGCGGTCGTGCTCGTGGCGCTGGGCGTCCGATTCATGTTCTGGACGGCCGACACCACGGCCCCGGAGCCGAAAAGGGGGGCGGGGACTTTCTTTTTCGGCTTCTCGGTGTCGGCGATCAACCCGACGCTGCTTCTCACCTGGAGCGCCGCCGTGGCGTTCCTCTATTCGAAGGGGCTGAAGGGCGCGTCGCCGCTCGACGCGGTGCCGTTCGGCCTGGCGGCGGGGGCGGGCATCGCGGGGTGGTTCGCGATGCTGGTCGCGCTGCTCCGCAGGTACCAGGGGAAGGTCCCGGTCAAGGCATTCACCTGGACCGTCCGGGGCCTGGGGCTCGTGCTCGCGGTACTCGGCGCCGGCTCGGGCGTGCGCCTGGTGCGCTGGCTCGCCGGGCACCGGTAGGGGCGGGCCCGTGAACGCCGAGGCGCGTCGGTTGTCGCTCTCGCTGCTCGCCGACCGCGCGCACTACGATCGGGTGACCCTCGCGATCGCGAACGCGCGGACCTCCGTCTGGATCGCCACCGCGAACGTGAAGCAGCTCATGACGGAGGCGCCCATCGGCACCCGGGCGCGGGCGCGGGGCCGCTACGTCCCGATCCTCGACACGATCCAATCGCTCTGCGATCGCGGGGTCGTCGTACGGATCCTCCACGCGGCGGCGCCATCCGGTCCATTCCGTCAGGAGCTCGCGGCGCGCGTCGGACGACTGACGCCGCCCCGCTTCGAGATGCGGGCGTGCCCGCGCGTGCACCTCAAGATGATCGCGATCGACGGAGCATGGCTGTACCTCGGGAGCGCCAACTTCACGGGGGCGGGCCTGGGGGCGAAGGGCGACGGGCGGCGGAACTTCGAGATGGGAATCCTGACGGACGACGAGTGGATGCTCGACGCCGCGCAGGCGCGGTTCGACGTGATCTGGCGCGGGGGGGAGTGTGGCGCGTGCCGGATGCGGAGAGAGTGTCCGGCGCCGCTCGATCGGGTGTGAGCGTCCTCGCTCGACGCCCGACCGTCCGCGCGTCGCTCACGCCGCGGCCGTGCGCGGGGCCTCGACGCTCGCAGAGCTCGTAGAGCGCGCCCCGGACACGAGTTCGTGCACGAAGCGGAGCTTTTCGTTGACCGCCGGCGACAGCTGGAACGGGTACGCGTCGGTGAGGCCCATGCTCCGGTTCATGGCGTTGAGCGCGACAGTCAAGTCGCCCCACTGGCGCAGGACGGTCCCGAAGTCGGCGCCTGGATCATCCGTCGCGCCACTTTCGACTGGCCCGGCGCCGGGGAACCCGTATTCGCGCGCGGTCTCCAGGGTGTCGTCGATGTGGAGATAGTGCGCGAACGTCTCGGCGAAGTCCTCCCACGGGTGCGACGACGCGTAGCGGGTGATGAACGCCGGATCGGGCTCTACGGCGGCGCGGGCGTAGTGACGCACGAGGGCCTGCGCGTAGTCGGCGCGCTCGTCGCCGAAGCGGACGCGGAACGGTTCGAGCGCGTCGGTGCCCCGCACGAGGCGGTCCCAGTAGTAGTGCCCCACCTCGTGGCGGAAATGACCGAGCAGCGTGCGGTATCGTTCCTTCATCGCCACACGCATCTTCTCGCGCATGGGGGCGTCGGCCTCGGCGAGGTTCAGCGTGATGAGCCCGTCGTCGTGGCCTGTCAGCACGCGCGTCGTCCCCACGTCGGCCTTGATGTCGAAGGCCAGACCGTTCTCCGGATCGCGTCGCTTGGACCGAAGAGGGAGCTTGAGCCGATCGAGACCGTAGACGAGGCGGCGCTTGGCCTTCTCGACCTCCGCCCACAGGGCGCGATTCGCCGGCTGCGAGAGATCCGGAATGACGTGATTGAGCTCGCACGCCTGGCAGAGCGTGCCGGCCTCCGCGCCGCCGGGAACCATCCAGTTGCACACGCCCTCGTTCACGTAGTTGGCGCACTTGGAGTAGACGCCGTTCGGGGTGGAGAAGCCGCCCTCGACGGCCTCGAGCGAGGCCAAGACGAGATCCTCGGGCAGGAAGCCGAGCTCGTGACCGCAAGTCAAACAGCGCGTGTTGTCGAAGAACACCGTCGCGCCGCAACGACATCGAAAATTCCGCATTCCGGGTCGACGCTACAAGAGCCGCGCCAAAGGCCGGCCTGCCGCTTGCTTATGCGCTGGGTCCCAGGCGACGGCGGCTATCGGGGCGGAACACCCTTCTTCGCCAGCAAGTCGCCGAACGTGAACCGCGCCTCGGCTTTTAGCTGCTGTCGGTATTGCTGATACGCGCTGCGCTCCTGGTCCTCGCTGAGCGCCTTGATCGAGAGCTTGATCTCGCCTCGGCGCGGATCGATCTCGATGACCTTCGCGTCGATCGCTTGGCCCACGTTGAAGACCTTGCGCAGTTCGGTCCCGCGCGGCGTTCCTGTGCCGGCGGCCGTGACGTAGCCGCGGGCGTTGCGACCCGTCACCCCGAGGATGCGGACGACGAGGCCGCCGGCCTCGATCGCCTCGACCTTGGCCTTCACCGCCTTGTGCGGCGCCACCTTCTGGGCGGCCTCTTCGGCCGCAGCGCCCTTGGGGGCAGGATGGAGGGCGATCTTGTGGTTGTACGGGTCGACGTTCGCCACGACGACATCGACGGCGTCGCCCACCTTCACCACTTCGTCGGGCGTCTCGATGCGCCTGATCGACAGGTCCTGCGTGTGAATCAGGCCGTCGACGCCCGCCTCGAGCTCGACGAACGCGCCGAACGGCTGGATGCGCACGACCTTGCCGGCGTGCCGCGTCCCCGCCGAGTACTTCTGCGCGACTTGCTGCCACGGGTCCGGGATCGTGGCCCTGTGCGACAGCCAGACCTTGCCCTTGTCGTCGACTTTCATCACGACGACGCGCGTCGGCTCGCCGACCTTGAAGACGTCGCTCGGGCCGTCGGCCCGGTTGTGACTCATCTCCTGCAAGGGGACGAGGCCCTCGACCCCGCCGACGTCGACGAACGCGCCGAAGGCCACGACGCTGCGCACGATCCCGTCGACCGCCTCGCCCACCCGCAGCTTGCCGAGGGCCTCGCTGCGATTGCGCTTCGCCTCTTCTTCGAGCAGCGAGCGACGCGACAACACGACGTCGCGCCCGCGCTTCGCGTACTGCGTGACGTAGAAGGGCAGCCGCTGCGCCACGAGGTGCGACAGATCGGATCCGAGCCGGAGCTCGACGTGGGAACCCGGCGCGAACGCGCGGAGGCCATCGATGTCGACCTCGATCCCGCCCTTGATGACGCCCGTGACGAGCCCCAGGATGAGCGCTTTGTCGTTGAAGGCCTTCTCGATCGCGGCCTTCGCGCGCTCGTAGCGGCGAGGGTGGTGCGTGAGCACGACGAGACCGCCGCGCGCCCCGTCGTTGTGCACGACGCCGATGAAGTCGGCGCCGACCTCGAGGATCACACGAGGGACCTTGGGGTCCCTGAGGGGCTCCGCGGCTGCTGCAGCGGGCGAGGTGTCCGCCGCCGGCGCGGGCTCGGCGGGCTCGGCGACCTCGACCGCCGTGGCGGCCTCCGGTGCAGGGGCGGTCTCCGTGGCGCCGGTCTCCGCGCTTTCGAGGGCGGGCGACCCTTCCGTAGGTTCAGCGGCGGCCGCATCGACGGCTGCGACGGCATCGGCCGCGGGCGGCGCGGGATCGACCTCGTCGTCGGCGATGAGCATCTCGCGGCGGTCGAAGATCGCGTGCGCCTTGCCGGGGATGTCGATGAGGATCGCGTCGTCGGTGATCTCGATGATCTTGCCGAAGACGATGTCGCCCGCGTTGACGGGCGGGCGCTCGCGCGGAGGGCCCGGCCTGCGCTCCTTGCGTTTGCCTTGCTTGTCGCCAGCGGGCTTGTCGGCCGGCTTTGCGGCCGAGGTGTCGTCGCCACCGGCGGCAGGGGCGGGAGCCTCGGCGCCTTCGGCCGCCGGAGTCTCTTCGCCCGCGACAGCGGCGCCATGCTTCTTGCGGCGACGGCGACGGCGGCGCTTCTTTTCGCCCGCCGGCGCGGGCGTGCCGTCGGCCGCAACCGCATCGGCGGCTCCCTCCTCACCAGCGTGGTCGGCGTCGTCACCGTGGTCGGCGTCGTCACCGTGCTCGGCGGCGTCGGCGTGCGCGGAGTCGGCGTGCGCAGCGCCGTCGTGCGCGTGATCCGCGGGCTCGGACGCGGCTTCGCTCGCGCCGTTGCCCGGGCTCGCCGCCGGCTCCGAGGGCGCAGTCGGCTGCGGGACTTCGGTCGAAGCCGAGGTCTCCGTGGTCGTGTTCTGCGTGGGATCCGGGGTGTTCATGGGGAAGAGGCGCGGAAGCCTAGCTCAAAGTGTGCTGCATTTCCCGTCAACTCGAGGTGAACCGTTCGACTCAGACCGCCGCGGATCGCCGCGAAGTGGCGGACGCGGCGCGATCCGACACGAGGTCCGGCGCGAGCCCGTGGGATGCGAGGCGGTTCTGATAGTAAAAAATCAAGCGCGTGTCAGTCAGGACGAGGTTTGACCCGCGGGGCTCTAGCACCGGCGTCGTGTGATAGCCGCTGAAGGCCCGGAGCGCTTCGTCGAGGATCTCGCGGCCGCTCGCGCGCGCCAGGCGGGCGCCAAGGACGATGCGCCCTCGCTCTTCGAGCGCTCGCGCGCGATCGCGCAGCCGCTCGACGCTGGCCGCGAGCTCGGCTCGGGAGACCACGACGTCGTCCTGGGTGCGTAGCAGCGCAAAGATGTCGGCCGAGGCGTCGCCCTTGCGGCGCTTGGCCGAGGGGCCCATCGAGTCGCGGAGGCGCTCGAAGGCGCACGCGGCCACCAGGTGCGTCGCGAGCGCCACGGTGTCGCGCTGGTACGCGTCGACGACCGAGTCCCCCAGTTCACGGGTGTACTGCGCGTCCCGCAGCGGGTCGTGGCCGACGCGGCCGTCGCCGTCGGTCAGGTACGAAAGCGGGTCGATGGTGTGGCCATGGGAGTCGTAGGACGTGCCCTCCTCGTCGACCTGGTTGCCGAAGCAGTCGAGCGGTTGGCTGAACCGGACGACGCAGCCCGCGTCGAGCCCGAGGAGCTTGCGCATGAACGCCGCGATGCGGCCGGGACGGCTCGATTCGTCGTCTTCGATGATGTAGCGGTGCTTGCCCTCCTCCTGGAGGAAGTCACCGACGAGCGTCTCGGCCTCGAGCGTCAACAGGTAGTTTATCGTCGCGGGGACGAAGAACACGCGGCGAAGATCGCCACGCGCCGCCGTGCGGCCCATCGCCTCGACCCCGGTGCCGGCCAGGCCCAGTTTGAGCTTTCGTTCGACCGCCCCGGACCGCGACCGCGTGCCGCCAGGGAAAAAAAGCGAGTGGTACCCGCGCTCGAGCACGACGCACGAATAAGCCTTGAGGACCTCCTTGTAGATGCCGTGCTTGAGGCGCCGGTCCACGCGGTACGCCCCCAGGTTGTGCATGAAGAACGAGAGCACCGGATTCGTGAACAGGTTCTTGCCGGCGCCGTACGTGGCCGGCGGCAGGCCGACGCGCTCCAGGGCGAAGCCAAAGACCACGGAGTCGAGGTTCGACAGGTGCGTCGGGACGAAGACCAGGGTGCCGCGGTCGGCCAGCGCGCGGATGCGGCCGATGGGCCCGTTCACCACGACGCGGCCGTCGAGGGCGCGCAGGTCGAAGGCCCCGCCGAGGTTGCGCATCGTCTGCATCGGCGACATCAGCATCCCGATGAGCGGCGCGATCGTCCGCGACGCGAACCTGTAGACGCGCGGGTCGAAGTTGCCCGCCACGTCGCGCGAGTAGCGGTCGACGATGTCGCGCACGTGCGCCACGCAGTCCGCGTCGCTCAGGCGCGCGAGGGAGCGCGCGATCGAACGCCACTCGCCGAGGGGGATGACGTCGTCGACGGCGGACGACTGCTGCCGGCGGACTTCGAGGAACGCCGCCTCGCTCAGCATCAAGCGCGGATCGCCCACGGCGCCGCATGCCCGCTGGACGACCTCGGCGATGATCGCCTCCTTGGACTGATTGAAGGTGAAGATCGGGGGCTGCCTGGCCACGATGACACCTTGCGCGGGAGAATCAGGCCGCGGCCCGGCTCACGACTCCTCGAGCGGCAACACGGCGATCCCTTCGATCTCGACGAGGGCGCCGGGCTCGAGCAGGCCCAAGACTTTTACGAGGCTCATCGCCGGGTAGTAGCCGCCCATGCGCGCGCGCCAGCCCTCGCCAATCGCCTTCTGGGCCGCGCGGTACTTGTCGAGATCGGTGACGAAAGCCAAGAGCTTCACGATGTGCTCGGAGCCGCCGCCGGCGGCGCGCACGACGTCGATCACGTTGTCGAGCGTCGCCAGGAACTGGGTCGCAAAGTCCATGCTGACGATGCGGGCGTCCTTGTCGAATGCCACTTGACCGGCCACATGGAGTGTGCGGCCCGGGCCGCAGAGCACGCCGTTGGTGTAACCGCGCGGCTTGGGGAAGTGGGACGGGTTGATGAGCTTCTTCATGACCACGGGTGCTCTTTCGACGTTTACGCTCGAAGGCGCGCGGGCGCTAGGGCAACGGCGGCCTTCCCTCGGTTTGGAAGGCGGCCCGCCGCAGCCGATCGGCGATGGCCCACCACGCTTCTCCGGTCGGCCCGGTCGGCACGCCCTGCACGACGATGCAGGAGACGCCGGCGTCATCCAGCGCGTGCAGGGTGTCGTAGAACCGACGGGCATAGCTCGCCGGGTCGTCGGGCAGGACGCGCAAGAGCACGCCGGGCGGCGCGTCCGGCGCTGCCCCGCCCGCCGCCCCGTACACGACGAGCCCCACCGGCCCGCGAACCTGCCACGCGCCTGCGGCCGCGTACGCCGCCTCCCGCGTCTCGGCGATCTGCAAGCGCGCTCGCGGCGCGTAGTGGCGGGCGTCCATGCCGGGGGAAGCCCGCGCCTCGTCTTGCGCCGCGACGCCCGGTAAGCCCGCGTCGAGTTGCGGCAAGATGCGCCGCAACTCCGCGAGTGCGAGCGCCCCTGGCCGCAAGACTCGCGCGGCGGGCCCGCGGACATCGACCACCGTCGACTCGATGCCGGCGTCGCAAGGGCCTCCGTCGAGCACGAGATCCACCGCGTCCCCGAGCTCCTTGGTCACATGCGCGGCGGTCGTGGGCGAGAGCCCCTGGTAGCGGTTCGCGCTCGGCGCGGCGACGGCCTCGCCGAGGGCCCTGAGAAGCGCCATGGCGACCGGGTGTGCGGGCGCCCGTATGGCGACCGACGGACCGCCGCCCGCCAGAGCGGCAGGCACGTTCGAGGCCCGGTCGACGACGACAGTCAGGGGGCCCGGCCAGAACGCGCCGGCGAGCAGCGACGCCATCGGCGGCCAGGACGCGGCCATGGCCCGAGCCTCGCGCTCGCCTTGGACGTGCGCGATGAGCGGGTGGTATGCCGGCCGCCCCTTGGCGAGAAACACGCGATCGATGGCGCGTGCGTCGGAGGCGCGCGCGCCGAGCCCGTAGACGGTCTCGGTTGGGAACGCCACGATCTTGCCCTCGCGGAGGGCCCGGACGGCCTCATCGATGCCGGCGGGGTCCGGTCGCGCCGGGTCCAGGACAAGAACACGCGGCATCCGTTGTGCGACATAGCCCGCATCATTTGCGCTTGCCATTGAGCCCCCCATTGAGCTTTAGCGAGTACCCCATGTCGCCTTCGCGCCGCATTCCCTCGTCCTCCGCTCTCAAACTCGCCGCGTTCGCTTTCGCGGTCACCCTCCCTCTGGCGCTGCAGGCGTGCGGAGGCGGAGAGGCTCCGCCGCCCGCGACGCCGCCGGCCCCTTCAGCGAGCGAGGCCCCGAGCGCCGCACCGGCGGCCTCGGCGTCCCCGGCACCGGCCGAGAGCGCGCCGCCCGCCCCGCCCGCCGAGACCGCGAGCGCCGCGCCCGCCCCTCCGACGACCCCCGCGTCCGCGAAGGTCACGACGAAGAACGATCCGTCCTGGGCATCGTGCCACCAGACTTACGAGGCGAAGAACAAGGAAGTCGGCAAGGACGTCGCGGCGATGGGCAAGGCCTGCCAGAAGGCGACCAAGATGAAGGAGATCGGCAAGACCTTCAAAGGCAAGCAAGCGGACAAGGACCCGCCGCAGTCCTTCCCCCTGAAGGCCAAGGCCGGCCACTGCTATCGCGCGTACGCGCAGGCCGCCGAGGGCATCAAAGACCTCGACCTCGCGATCAAGGACTCGACGGGCGCCATCGCGGGCGAAGACTCCACGGACGATCCGAGCCCCGTCGTCTTCGAAGACGGCGCCGTCTGCTTCAAAGAGGACGACGCAGCGACGGTCGTCGTCTCCGTCGGCATGGGCTCGGGCGCCTACGCCGTGCAGGTCTGGGGCGACTAGGGCACGGCCGTTCTTCCGCTGTCATCCTGAGGCCGAAGGCCGAAGGACCCCACGGAAACCCCGGTTCGCATGGGGTCCCTCGCTCCGCTCGGGATGACAGCATTTAGTACCTCGGGTCTACTCGTGCCGTAACGCATCGATGGGATCAAGGCGCGCGGCGCGGCTGGCCGGGAGGAAGCCGAAGGCGATGCCGGTTATGCCGCTGACGGCGAGGCTGATCCCGATCGCGATGGGGCTGAGCGCCATGTGCCAGTCGAGCAGCGCCTGAAGGCCTGCGATCGCGACGCTGCCCACGACGACGCCTGCGACGCCGCCGAGCACGGACAGGACGACGGCCTCGACGAGAAACTGCATCCGGATGTCGCCTTCCCTGGCGCCAATCGCCATCCGGATCCCGACCTCGCGCGTCCGCTCGGTCACGCTGACGAGCATGATGTTCATGACGCCGATGCCGCCGACGATGAGGCTGATCGCCGCCACGAAGACGAGCAGGTCGGTGAGGATGCCGTAGACCTTGTCCTGCAGCTCCGCGAACTCCTTCTGGGTGTGAACGGCGAAGTCGGCGTCCCTGCCCGGCGCGATGCGGTGGCGCTGCCGCAGGATGGCCTCGATCTGCCGGACGGCGCTCGCGGTCGTCTCGGAGGAGGTCGCCGAGCCCATGAGGGCGCCCGCGAACCCTGGCGGCGTGTGCATGACGCGCGAACGGAAGCTCGACGATGGCATAAGGACGAGATCGTCCTGATCGAACCCGAACGGCGCCTCGCCCTTGGCGACGAGAACGCCGACCACGCGGTACGCGTAGCGGCCGATGCGAAGGCTCCGGCCCACGGGATCCTCCGTCCCGAACAGATTGCGCGAGACCGTCGAGCCGATGACGACGACCTTGGACTTGGTGGCCTCGTCGTGCGAGTCCCACAGCGCTCCGCGCTCGATCGCCCAGTTGCGGACCGTGAAGTAAGACGTCGTCGTCCCGGCGATCTGCGTGTTCCAATTTTGGTCCCCGAAGACCGCCTGCCCCATCGTTCGCAGGACGGGGGTGATGGCCACGACGTTGGTGGAGTCGCGCAGGATGGCGCGGCCGTCGTCCTCGGTGAGGCGCATTCCGGAGCCCTGCGCGCCGCGCGCCCCGGAGGCTTGCAGCGTCTGCGGCATGATGAGGATGTAGTTCGATCCGATGTCCTGGATCTGCTTCGAGACGTGCTCGCGTGCGCCCGATCCGAGCGCCGTCACGGTGACCACCGCGGCGACGCCGATGAGGATCCCGAGGACGGTGAGCGAGGCCCGCATGGGACTTCGCAGCACCGCGCGGAACGCGAGACGGGCGCCGTCGAAGAGGGATCGCATGGTCCGCTCGACTCCCTACTCGACCCGGAGGGCGGCCATCGGGTCGAGCTTGGCGGCCCGGTAAGCCGGCAGAAAGCCGAAGACGGTGCCGATGGCGACGCTGACGCTGACGGCGATGCCGAGGGCCCCCACGCTCGGCACCATCGCCGACGACATCAGGCGCCCGATGGCGAGCGTGATCGCGCTGCCGACCACGATGCCAAGGACCCCGCCGACCATCGTGAGGACGATCGCCTCGACCAGGAATTGCACGAGGATGTCGCCCTCGCGGGCGCCGATCGACATCCGGATCCCGATCTCGCGCGTCCGCTCGGCGACGCTCACGAGCATGATGTTCATCACGCCGATCCCCCCCACCAGGAGGCTCACGGCGGCGACGCCGAGCGCCAGCGTCGACAGCGTCCCGAGGATGGCGTTGGTCGTCTGGCGAAGCTCGGCCTGCGAGTTGACGACGAAGTCTTCGTGGCCCAGTTCGACGCGATGGCGCTGGCGAAGGATGCCTTCGATCTGGTCTTTGGCGCGCGAGGTGGTCTGGTCGCTCGTCGCGCTGACGAGGAGCTGATCGGTGCGCCCGGGCGCCGTGTGCATCACGCGCGCGCGGAAGCTGCCGATCGGCATCATGAGCAAATCGTCCTGGTCGTCGCCGAAGAACGACGTACCGCGCGGCGCGAGGACGCCGATGACCGTGCACGGCGAACGGCCGATGCGGATGGTGTGACCTACCGGGTCGGCGTTGCCGAAGAGGTTCGTCGCCACCGTCTGGCCGACGACGCACACCTTCGTCTTGAAGACCTCGTCGTTGTCGGTCCACAAAGACCCGTTGGCCGTCGTGTAGCGACGGATGGGAAAGAACGACAGCCCCGTCCCGATGATCGTGGTCGACCAGTTCTTGTCCGCGTAGACGACCTGCCCCTGGGTGGAGAGCCATGGGGCGACCCCGGAGACGCTCACCGCGTCGCGCGCGATCGCCCGGCCGTCTGCCTCTGTGAGGCGGCCCACGGCCTTGCTCTTCGCGCCGGACGCCTGGTTCGACGACGCCGTGACGTAGAGCGCGTTGGAGGCGACGCTGTCGATCGCGTTGCCGATGGAATCGGTGGCGCTCGACGCGGCGGCGGTGACGACGACCACCGCGGTGATCCCGATGAAGATGCCGAGTACGGTGAGCGCGGCGCGCATCTTGTTGCGTGCGATCGCGCCGAGCGCGAGCCTCAGGGCGCCGAGCAGCGTGACGATCATCGCGCCCTCGGGGCAAAGAGCACCATCAAGCCCCAGCGAACGGGGACGCCCACCGCCAGCGCCGCGAGCACGGCCGCGGCGCGCAGCGGGGTCCAGACGAAGGCGTCGCCCGGGGCCGCCATGCGATCGGACGTGGCAAACCACGCGACGAGCGGCACGGACACGGCGATCAGCGCGAGCGTGTACGTCGCCGAGATCACGGCGGCGCGCCGGACCTGCAGCGGATGGCCCTCGACGCGCGCTCCGAGACGGGTCCCGACGAGGGCCTCGAGCGCGAGGCTGAACGCCGCCGGCAGGGCGACGTTGTGCACGCCGAGCAACGCGTCGACGCCGATGCCCAGCAGCTGACCGCCGATCGTGGCGGCCAGCATCGCCGCGTACACCACCACGAACGGCGAGCCCGGGCTGAAGAAGTCCTCGTCGGCGGGTGAATCGTCCACGTCAGCGCCTCGGGTTGAACGTCGTCAGGAGCAGGTACCGCAGGAGCACCAGGCACGCGATGCCCACGAACACGAGCGCCGCCAGGACGACAGGCCCGTTCGCCGCCGCCGCCAGCACGCTCGTCCAGAGGCCGTCGGTGGCGCGCGCCGGCAGGGGCAGCGCGACCATCGCCGCCAGCAGGAGACCGACGGCACCCCCGGAGACAGTCACCGTGTAGCCGAGCGCGAGGCGGATGCGCTGGTCGCTCGTGGCCGGTCGTCCCAGCGTCCGCCGCACCCACCGCGCCCCGACCCACGCCTTCGTCACCTCCCCGAAGATGCGAGCCGCCAGGAGGTAGCTCAGCACCTTGAGCTCGAGGATGAGGCCAATGTACGCGAGCGCGATGCCCTCTCCGAGCACCTCGCCCAGCAGCATCATCGGGTACGCGCTGAACGGCACGGGACCGCCGGAAAGCGCAGCCGCGGCCGCGGCAGTCGCACCAGCTCGCAGCGGCGTCGCGGCCGGGTCCTCCGCGCGCGGCAAGGCCGCCAGCTCCGCCGCCGCGTCCATGGGCTGCGCCTGGCGGACGTCGCTCACGATCTGACCGTCTCGCATCGTGACGACGCGCGACGCGCACGCCGCAATGTCCCGCTCGTGGGTGACGAGGACGATCGTAATGCCGCGATCGCGGTTCAGCGCCTGCAGGAGCGCCAGCACCTCGAGGCTCGTGCGCGTGTCGAGGTTGCCCGTGGGCTCGTCGGCGAGCAGGAGCGGAGGGTCGGTCACGAGAGCGCGCGCGATGGCGACGCGCTGCTGCTGCCCGCCGGAGAGCTGGTTCGGCGTGTGATCGAGGCGCGCGCCGAGGCCGACGGCTTCGAGCGCCGCCGTCGCCCGGCGTCTCCGCTCGCGCGCGGCGACCCCGCGGTACTGGAGCGGCAGCTCGACGTTCTCCAGCGCCGTCGTGCGGCTGAGGAGGTTGAACCCCTGAAAGATGAAGCCGATGACGCGATTGCGGACGATGGCGCGCGAGTCGCCCTTGCGCGATCCGACGTCGAGCCCCGCGAGCATGTACGTCCCGCGCGTCGGCCGATCGAGGCAGCCCAGGATGTTCATCATCGTGGACTTGCCCGAGCCGCTCGTGCCCACGATGGCGACGAACTCCCCGTGCGCGATGGCGAGGTCCACCTCGCGCATCGCGCGGACGAGGCTCCCGCCGGTGTCGTACTCCTTGGAGACCCCGGACAGCTCGATGAGCAGTTCTTCCTGCCGATGCGGCAGCGCGGCCGCAGCCGCCATCAGAATATCCTTCGATTTTTCTTGTCGTTGACGTCCGTCTCGTCGGTCACGACCTTCGCCCCGACGGGGAGAGTCGGGTCCGCGACCTCGGTGAAGACGCCGTCGGTGATGCCGATGTTCACGAGACGCATCTCGTCCTTCTCGTCGCCGGGCTTGTCGCTCGTCAGGACCCAGAGGCGGGCCTGGCCCTTGGCCAGCGCGGGCTCGGGCGGCTGCAAGACGGGCTTGCCGTCGGCGCCGAGGGGCGGCGTCGGCCGGAAGCGCAGCGCGGCGTTCGGGACGCGCGCGACGCCGCGGGCCTCGTGCGTGCGCACCGTCACGGTCGTCGTCATGCCCGGGCGGAGCTTGTCGCCGCTGTTGTCGACGTCGACGACGCCCGAGTAGGTGACGACGCCGGACACGTTGTTCGGGCTGAACCGGATCTGCGACACCTTGCCGTGAAAGACCTCGCCGGGGAACGCGTCGACGACGCAGTCGGCCTCCATCCCCTCTTCGATCTTGCCGACGTCCGCCTCGTCGACATCGGCCAGCACGCGCATCTTGCGGAGGTCCTGCGCGATGACGAACAAGATCGGTGCCTGGAAGCTCGCGACGACGGTGGCGCCCGGGTCGATGCCGCGCGTGATCACGATGCCGTCGACGGGCGAGTAGATCTTCGTGTAGCCGAGGTTCGCGTTCGACTGACTCAGTTGCGCGACCTGGGCCTGGATCGACGCCTGTGCGCTGAGAACGGCCGCCTCGGACGCCGCGGCCTGCGCTTGCGCCGCTTCGTAGTTGCCGCGCGCGCTGTCGAGATCGGCCGCGCTCGACAGGTTCTGCGCGTAGAGCTTCTGGGTGCGCTCGAAGACGACGTGCGCGATCTCGCGCTGCGCCTTGGTGCTCGCGGCCGATGCCTTTGCCTGCTCGAGCTGCGCCTTCTGCGCGGCGAGGTTCGCCTGCTGGGCGCTGACCTGCGTGCCGTAGATGAGCGGGTCGATCTCGGCGAGGACGTCGCCCTTCTTGACGACGGAGTTGTAGTCGACGAGCACCTGGGTCACCCGGCCATTCACCTGGGCTCCGACCGTCACCTGCAAGAGCGGCTGCACGGTGCCGGTGGCCTGCACGCGCTCGGACACGTCGCCCACGACGACCTGCGCCGTCACGTACCGTGGGGGAGGAACCGGCCGGTGGGTGGCGGCCCACGCCATCCCGCCGCCGATGGCGACCGCGATCCCCCCGGCGACTGCGGCTCGGCGAACCCAGCGCCGCGCGCCCTCTTCCGCGGACAGAGCCTTCTTGAGCTCTTCGGTAACGGCAACGGTATCGGTCATGGGGCGGAAGCGGTCACCCATCCTTGGATGCGGACGTGGACAGTTTGTTTTAGCGGACCCTAGCCATCCAAGCCATTGCGCGGCGAGGACGGCTCGCCCCGCGGCGGGCAAAGGGTAGGACAAGGGCGGCGAGAGTCGCCCACGCAGCTCCGCCGTTGACAAGCCGCCGCGGCAGCGTACTCTCCCGCGCCCCCGTCGGACTTTCGGAGCGTAACGCGATGGTTTCTTCCACCCAGCAGTACAGCCGCATCCGCAAGCGGAAGATGACGACGAACGGCAAGCGCAACAAGCGCGAGCGGCGCCAACTCGGCACGCCGTCGTTCGCGGTGCACGTCGAGGGCTACGACGCGAAGGCGGCCGACGCGCCGCGCAAGGCCGCGAAGTAGCGGGCGCCGCCTTCGAGGCTCGGCAGCCTCCGGCCCGTCAGGCCCGGCCGCGGGCGATCGCGTGGATGGCGTCGAGGACCTCGATCTGAACGGCCCCACGCCGGTCCTTGCCGACAGGCGACCCGTCGAGTTCGACGATCGCGAAGCGATCGATCACGCGACCGCCCTTGGTCACGGCCTCGGTCGTGCTGATCTGCACCTTCGCGCGGTAAAGGGCGAGCGTAATCGCCAGCAGGAGGCCAGGCCGATCGAACGTCTCGACCGTGAGCATCACCTGCCCGGCGGGCGAGTCGTCGAACGTGACCGTGGTGGACGAACCGGCCGGCACGACGCGCGGCGGGTGCGCACGCGCCATCGCCGTCTCGATGGGGATGGCGCCCGTGATCATCTCGCAGAGCACCTCGGTGATCCGCTTGGCGTCCGCATCGCCCACGGGCGACGCGTTGGGCGCGTCACGCCGGAGCCACAGCAGATCGAACGCCTCGCTCGTCCCCGACGGGAGCCGCCGCGTGAAGGCCAAGGCCGATACGACGTCGAGCTTCTGGATCACCACCGACGCGCTGATGAGCGAGAGCAACCCCGGACGATCGTCTGCGACGACGCACATGATGGCGACCCCGTCGGCCTGGCGGCGCCAAACCTCCACGTGGGCCGGCGCCGCGTCGCGACGGGCCGCAATGGCCGCGTGCTCGCGAACGGCCTCGGCGTCGTACGTCGTCCGGTAGCGCTCGGGCATCGAATCGGAGAACCCCCCGGCGCTGGGAGGTGAGGCGGGCGAGCGCAGCATGGTGCGAGTTTGACCGGACACGCGACTCCCTGGGGTTAACCGGGGGTTTCATTGCGATGTCGTTGCCGCGAAGCTAGAGCTTGAGGGCGCGGCGCTCGAGAGAGCTCGAGCCAAACCGCGAGATTGGGAGCATCTCATGCGCCTCCGAACCAGCCTTCATCGTCCGCTGCTTTCGATCGCCTCGCCGCGCCTCTCCCCCTGGACGAAGGCCTCGGCGGCCCTGCTCGCCACGTTCGCGCTGGTCGCCGCGGCCCCGATGGCGCGCGCCGATGACGACAAGGGCGGCGACGCCGCCTTCGAGGTCAAAGTGGCCAAGGGCGAGGTGACCGTGACCGCGCACGGCGAGTGGCACATCAACAAAGAGTTCCCGTGGAAGCTCGTCGTCGGCGACGTCAAACTCGACCGATCGAGGTTCGAGCTGGGCGAGACGACCGCGCACGTGCGGGGCGCTCCGTCCGGCACCGCCAAGCTCCGAGGCGCCATTTGCTCGAAGGACGTGTGCCGCACCCTGGAGCGGGATCTGGATGTGCCGTAGCCTGTCCACGTGCCGCCGATAGCCTCCCGACGCGCCTCTGGCGGTCGCGCCGGTCCGATGGCGCGCCCAACCGCGGTCCTCTTCGCGACGCTGGGGGCGGGCGTCCTGCTCGCCCTCGGAGCCAGCGCCCCGCTCGCCCGGGGCGACGCGAAGCCGTCCACGATCTCGCCTTCGGAGATCCACGAAGGGATGAAGGGCTACGGCCTCACCGTGTTCAAGGGGACGCAGCCCGAGCGGTTCGACGTCGAGGTGATCGGAATCCTGCACCACTTTCGCCCAGGCCAGCCGCTCATCGTGATCAAGACGCCGAACCCGCGCCTCGATGTCGTGAAGACCGTGCGCGGGATGAGCGGGAGCCCGATCTACCTCGACGGGCGGCTCGCCGGCGCCTACTCGTACAGCCTCTCGGCCTTCGAGACGGAGCCCGTCGCGGGCGTCACGCCGATCGATCTGATGCTGACCGAGATGCGGCGGCCGATCCCCCCCGGCCTCTGGCCCTCGCTCGGCGGTCCGCCTCTGCCGGGGCACGGCGCGCAAGCTGCGACTACCGTTCCGGCCGGGGCCGCGCCGCAGCCGAACGAGTCGGCGTTCTCGTCGTTCGATGGTCCCCCGGGCCACTACGACCTGCTCGAGCACGCGCGCCAGCTCGCCGATCACGAGGGCAACCCCGGGGCGCGACTCGAAGGCGGCTTCACGCCGGCGGCCACGCCGCTGATGATGGCCGGCGTCGGCGACCGCGCGGCGGCGGCGCTGCGGGCCATGGTCGAACCGCTCGGCCTCGACCCATTGCAAGGCGGCGGCGGCACGGCGAGCGATCCGGACGCGCCCCTGCACTTCGTGGGCGGCGGCGGCCTCGGCGTCGAGCTCGCGCGCGGCGACGTCTCGGTGATGGCGCTCGGCACGGCGACGTACGTCGACGGCTCGGGCAAGGTGGCGGGCTTCGGGCACCCGATGCTCAACGGCGGCGACGAGGCGCTCCCCGCGTGCATCGGGCGCGTGCTGTGGATCGACGCGAGCGCCCAGGCCTCGCACAAAGTTGGCGAGTGCGCGCGCCCCCTCGGCACCCTGGTTCAGGACCGGCAAACGGCGGTCATCCTCGACGAGCGCGTGACGGCGCCCGTCATCCCCGTCGACATCGAGGTCACGGGCGTCGTCGGCGCGCCGCAGACGCGCTGGCACGCCGAGGTCACCGACGACAAGTTCATGGGCCCGGGGCTGGCGGCGACCGTGCTCGGATCGGTCATCGAGGCCACGACGAGCGAGCGGCGCGACGTCACGTGGAAGATGACGTCGACGGTGACGGTCCACGGCCACGGCGCAGTTCACCTCGAGGACGTCGGCATCAGCGCGGGCGGCACGCCCGACGTGTCCGATTGGGCACGCTCGCGCGTCGTGAACACCGTCGGCGACGTCTTGAACAACCCGTTCGAGCACGCCCGGGTCGAGGCCGTGCAGGCGCGCTTCGAGGTCGAGTACGCGCGCGACCTCTGGCGCCTGCGGGGCGTCGAGCTGCTCGACCCGGTGGTCGACGGCGGCGACAAGATCCGCCTGCGGCTGCACCTGGTGCCGGAGCACGGCCCCGAGGTGACCCGCGTCCTCGAGGCGGTGATGCCGGTGGAGCTGACGGGCAAGGACGTCGAGGTCGAGGTCGTCCCCGGCTACGACGTCCTGCCGGAACTGCCGGCGCCCGAGACCCTCGACGAGCTCCTCGCCAACGAGTCACGCCAGTCGATCGCGCCCCGAACGGCGGTGATCCAGTTCCGAGTCCCCTCCCAGGGGATCGCGTACCGGGGTCACGTCACCCAGCGCCTGCCCGCATTCACCGTCGACGCGCTGCGCCCGCAGAGCGCGGACACAGGCCCGGAGGCGTTCCCGAGCTGGTCGCGGACGGTCGTGCCGCTCGGGATGTATATGGAGGGGCGTGACAAGGTGAAGGTGAAGGTCAGGGCCGTCGTTCGATAGTGGGCCGCCGGGCGCGGGGCGTGCGATGAGGGTGCGGTGGCGCGGTCGGTCCGGGTCCTGCTGGCGATGGTGGTTGTGGGCTGTGGGAGGGCGCCGGTGGGCGTGGACGCGGGCGCGGACGCACGCGCGGACGCAGGCGCAGGCGCGGACGCGGACGCGGGCGCAGGCGCGAACGCGGGCGCGAACGCGGGCGCGGGCGCGAACGCAGGCGCGGGCGCAGGCGCGAACGCGAACGCGGGCGCGGGCACGGGCACGGCCGGCGCTTGTCCGTCCGGGATGCTTCTCGTCGATGGGGACTACTGCACCGATCTGCAGCTCACCTGCAAGAAGAGCTGGTACGCGAACTGGAACGACAAGACGATCTGCGAGGAGTTCGAGCCTCCGTCGAAGTGCGTCGGGAAGCTCGAACACAAGCGGTTCTGCGTCGACGAGTACGAGTACCCGAACAAGAAGGGCGAGCGGCCGCGGGTGATGTTCAAGTTCCACGAGGCGCAGCGGCTGTGCGCCGCGGAGGGCAAGCGCGTCTGCACCGAGACAGAGTGGACGACCGCGTGCGAGGGGCCAGAGCACAAGCCCTATCCGTATGGCTACGAGCGGGACCCGAAGGCGTGCAACGGCGATCGCCAGTACATCGAGCCCAAGGTCGTCGCCCACGATCGCAAGGGCAGGCCGATCATGGCGTTCGCATCGAGGCGCGCCAAGGTCCAGTCGGCCGAGCTCGAACGCCTCTGGCAAGGGGTCGAGAGCGGCTCGCAGCCAAAGTGCGTCAGCGATTACGGCGTCTACGACATGCCCGGCAACGCCGACGAGCTCGCGTCGAGCGAGACACCAGAGCCCGCGAGCATGTTCGACAACGTGACGACCGGCGGCCCCTGGCTCTACGGCGTGAGAAACCAGTGCCGCCCCAAAATCTACACACACGACGAGGGGTTCTCGTATTACTACCTCTCCACGCGGTGCTGTGCCGAGGCCGACGGCAAGCCCACCGATCCGCGGGCGCCCAAGCAGATCCGGCGCAAGGAACGGTGGCGCCCGTGACGGCGCACCCGGAAACGTTATAAACACAACGCATGCGCATGACTCCTGGCCTCGCTGCCGCGCTCGCGGCGGCGGGCGCGATGGTCGCCGCGGGCGACGCGCGCGCCGTGGGGACGCGGACCTTCGAACTCGATTCGCTCGAGAAGCTCTCCGGCGGGGACCTCGCCGGGGTGGCCGTCGGATCCGACGGCGTCGTGCGTGCGGGGATGACGCTCGGCGCGGTCGCCTTGCCGCCAGACACCGGGACGACGGCGACGTGCGCCGTGACGCTCGCGGACGGCACCATCCTCGTCGGCACCGGCCCGGCGCGGGGCGGCAAGATCGTTCGCATCGCGGGCGGCGTGGCCACGGAGTTCGCGGACACCAAGGAGAGCGCCGTGAACGCGCTCGCCGTGGACCGGGCGGGCAACGTCTTCGCCGCGACGACGAGCCCGCGCATCTTCAAAGTCAGCCAGGGCAAGGCCGAGGTGTACACGACGCTCCCCGACGTGGGCAGCGTCCTCGCGCTCGTCGCGGACCGTGCCGGCGTGCTCTTCGCCGGCACCGCCGACGAGGGCAACGTCGTTCGCGTCGAGCCAGGTGGGGCGTCTTCGAGCGTGTACTTTCGCACCGACGACCCGTTCGTCGTCTCCCTCGCCCTCGGCGGCGACGGCGCCATCTACGCGGGCACCGGCGGGCGGGGGTTGCTCTACCGCGTCGGCGCCCCGGGCCGCGCCACGGTCGTCCACGACTTCCACGGCGAGGACGTGCGCGCGGTTGCCGTCACGGCCAAGGGCGTCGTGTTCGCCATCGCCAACGAAGAGCCGGCGGCATCGACGACCGACACCTCGGAGTCCTCGTCGCACCGGACGTCGAGCGGCCGCTCCGCGCCGGGCCCCGCCACGACCCCCCGCACCAAGCCGGGCAAAGGGTCACTGTGGCGCTTCGACGCGCAGGGCCGTCCCGAGCGGATGATGCACCACGACGATTTTCACTACATGTCCCTCGCCCTCGACGACCAGGGCGTCCCCTACGTGGGCACCGGCGCCGAAGGGCGCGTGTACAGCGTCGACGACGCCCACACCGTCTCGCTCGTGGCAGACACCGACGAGCGCCAGATCGGCGCGCTCGCCGTGGCCGGCCGTACGCGCTTCCTTCTCGGGAGCGATCCGGCCGTCGTGCACCCGCTGCTCTCGGTAGGAGGGCCGGACGCGATCTGGACGAGCAAGCCGCTCGACACCGGACTGCGCGCGCGCTTCGGCCACATGACATGGCGGAGCACCGGGGCCACGGAGGTCTCCACGCGCTCGGGCGACACGCACACGCCCGACGGCACCTGGAGCGCGTGGAGCGCCGCCATCCCCGAAGGCGGCGCGACGTCGAGCCCACCCGGACGCTACGTCCAGATCCGCGCTCGCCTGAAGGAGGCGACGGCGACGATCGCCGACGTGACCGTCGCCTTCGCCACGGAGAACCTCCGCGCCGTCGTCACCGAGATCGAGGCGCACGATCGGGCCATCGCGGCGCGCGACACGAAGGAGGGCATCGTCGCGAGCGGCGGCCCTCCGCCCAAGCACGAGAGCGTGGTGCACCTCGCGTGGAAGGTGGATAACCCCGACAGCGACGAGCTCCGCTACCGGGTCGCGTTCCGGCGGGAGGGACAGGGACGGTGGCTGGAGGCCACGCGCCCCGAAGACATCCTGACGAAGCAGGAGCTCGACTGGGACACCGCCGCCCTGCCCGAAGGCAGCTACCGCGTGCGGGTCGAGGCCACCGACGAGATCGCGAACCCTCCCGCCGACGTGACGCACCACGCCCTCGAGAGCGCGCCGGTCCTCGTAGACAACACCCCCCCGGTATTCCGCACCATCACACTGACCGGCTCCCGCCTGCGCGCCGAGGTGGTAGACGGCGTCGGGCCGATCGCTCGGGTCGAAGTGGCCGTCGACGGCCGGCTCGACTGGCGCCCGCTCGCGCCTATCGACGGCCTGTACGACACTCCCGCCGAAGGGATCGATACGGACCTTACGCCCCTACTGCCCGCCGGCCCCGGCCCGCACCTGATCGCCGTGCGCGCCTTCGACGCTGCCGGCAACTCGGTCGTTCGCGACCTCGAATTGCCGTAAGAACTGTCGCACATCCAGACGTCCGCGACACCGGCGTCATGGCTCGAACGCGGGGTGATAGCGCGCTCCTGTAGCGATTCCGCGGATCTGCAGCCACAATTGTCTGGCGGGCACGATCCGTGTACCCGCTGTCTCGTTCGGCGCTGGCTGGCGCCGTCCGGTTCTCTTCTTCTTCGGCTTGGTGGTGATGGTTCGCTCGCTTCGCCTCGCTCTCGCTGGTCTCGTCGCGCCCGTGTGGCTCGCCGTGGGCTGCAGCGTCTCGTTCTCCACGAACACTGGCGCCTCTTCCAACACAACCTCGCCGCCCTCGGTCGTACACCCCTTCGAACCGGACGCGTCGGATGGGGGCGGACTCGGCGCGGTGGCGGAGCCCGCCGAGACGGCAACGGTGAGCGCGACGCAGGGCAGCCCCCTCTGCAATGCGTCGTACGTCGGAGGTTGCTATCCCGACTTGCCGACGACGGCGCAAGCGTGCGGTGTGGTTGGCGAGGGCGGCCTGGCCTCGGAGGGGGGCACGAGCGACCTCGCCGCGGAGGGCGCCGACACGCCGCTCGCTTGCCACGTGGCGCCCGAGGGGGACGCGGGCGACGCGGGCGTCGCGCCGGTTTGCTTGCCGGCGGGGATCGGCGTCGACGACAGCCCCTGTTTGCACGGCACCGACTGCGCGGCGGGCTTCGAGTGCGTACAGAACGCTTGCCGGCACTACTGCTGCGCCGGCAACACGTCGTGCACCCTCGCCGACTTCTGCGACGTCCAGCCGATGACCAACGGCCCGGCGACGCTGGTCCCCGTGTGCATCCCGGTCGAGCAGTGCGTCCTGCTCGCGCAAGACACATGCCCCTCCGGCCAGGCTTGCCAGGTCGTGCGCGAAGACGGCACGACGAGCTGCGTGACGGTCGGCCCCGCGCAGCAGGGCGCGGCGTGCGACGTCGAGCACTGCGCCGCGGGGCTCGTGTGCCTCGGCGCGATCGGCGCGCGCACCTGCTACACGCTGTGCGACACGACGTCGATGGCCCAATGCGCGGCGGGCCAATCGTGCACGGGCGGCCTCCCCCTCTTCCCGAATCCCGCCGTTGGGTGGTGTCACTAGCGCAGCGACGTCATGATGGCGTCCGGCCTCTGCTGTCATCCTGAGAGGCCGTGAAGAAACGCGGCCCATCGTATCTGCGGTCCCGCCGTCCGCGGACAGCAGCGCGCGAAGGCTTGACGGTGGGTCGAGGCTGAGTCGCCCTTGCGGCGAGCGATTCGTGCCTGGCACGCGGCGTGGATTGCAGTCGGGCATGGCATCTTCGGAAATCTGCGACACGGGAGAGCCGTGGATCGGGCCACGCGAACGGGCGCTCGCCATCGGCGTCGAGCACCTTGGAGACTCCGACCTCCTGGCCATCCTGCTCGGCACGGGGTGCGCGGGGTTGCCCGTCAGCGTGCTGGCCGCCCTTCTTCTCGAGGAGCACGGGGGCATCGGCGGCCTGGCGCGTGCGGGGATCGGTGAGCTCGTGCAGCGTGCGGGTGTGGGCGCGGCCAAGGGCGCGCGCGTCGCGGCGGCGATCGAGCTCGGGCGCCGGGCCGCCCTCGCGGCGTCGCAGCAAAGCCCGGTGCGCATGCCGGATCGGCGCGCCGTCGAGGCCTGGGCTCATCCCCGGCTCGCCACCCTCGACCACGAAGAGCTCTGGCTGCTCGCGCTCGACGGGCACCATGGCCTCCGCGCCGCGCGCCGGGTCGCGTCCGGGGGCATCCACGGCCTGCATGTCGCCGCGCGCGACCCGCTACGGATCGCCCTGCGCGAGGGCGCGAGCGCGTTCGTCCTCGTCCACAATCACCCCAGCGGCGACCCGTGCCCAAGCCCCGAGGACGTGTCCTTCACGCGCTCCCTTGCCGATGCGGCCGCCCTCGTCGGCACGCCCCTCCTCGACCATGTCGTCGTCGCCCGCCGCCGCTCCAGTTCGATGCTGGATCTCGGGATCTTCGCGCGCTAGGGGGCTAGTTCCACTGCGGAAGTCGCCGCCAAATTGCTGTCATCCCGAGGGCGCGAAGCGGCCGAGGGACCGCACGTGCACCGGTGCGGCAGTCACGGCCGATTGCGTTGATCGAGGGCGTGAATCGTGACTGGAAGGAGCTGTCGCCTGGCGCACTCCCATGAGGTCCGTGGGGTCCTTCGGCCGCTTCGCGGCCGAAGGATGACAGCTGTCATCCCGAGCGCGGCGAGGGACCCCATCGACGACGCCCTTCCGCGCTCTCCCTGGGGTCCTTCGCTTCGCTCAGGATGACAGTAAACCTTCTGCTCATCACGACGGCGCTGCACTGGGCTTAGGGTACGAGCGCGGCTTCCATCGTGGCCGGCGGGGTCACGGTGGCCGGCACCGTGAAGAGGGCCTCCAGGTCCGCGGGCTCGTAGAGGTAGGCGTAGGCCGCGTCGCTCGCGAGGACGCGTTTGACGTAGGCGCGCGTCTCGTCGAACGGGATTCGCTCGACGAAGATGTCGAACGCGTCGGTACCGCGGGCCTGGAGCCAGCGGCGCACGGCCCCACCCCCGCTGTTGTATGCGGCGATCGCGAGGGCCGGATGGGCGGGAAAGGCCACGCGCAGCGACGAGAGGAGCCGCGTCCCGAGGGCGATCGAGACGTCGGGCCGCCGCAGCGACGGCTCGTCCCAGGGCCACGGCGTGTCGCGCGCCACGAGGCGCGCGGTCGGGGTGATGAGCTGCATGAGTCCCACGGCGCTCGCCGAGCTTCGGGCGTCCGGGTCGAACGCCGACTCCTCACGCATCACCGCCCACGCGAGGGCCGCCGACACATGGCTCGATTCGCATTCGCGCGTCACGAAGGCGTTCCAGGGCCGTGGGTACGCGACCTCCCAGGCGAAGCGCCAGCGCCCGGCAGGCCAGTGCGACCGGTAGTCGACGAGGCGTCCTCGCGCGAACGCATGCCCCACGTCGGGAGCGCCCGCGCGATCGTAGAGCCACGCGAGGGCCCAGAGCACTTCGGGATCGGCGCCTTCGGCGGCGACGCCGCCCACGACGGCCTCGTGGCGGGCGGCGTCGATCTCGCCAACCTCGAGCAAGCGCACGATGCGCTCGAACACGGGCGACGAGAACTCCGGATGATCCCGCGTGAGAAACGGGCCGGCCGGCTCGCGCGCGACCGCATCCTCGAGCGTCGAACGGGCGAGGCCGTCGTCGAGCGATCGCAAGCGCCCGAAGGCGAGGAGCATGTAGTAGTCGAAGGGCTGATTCGCGACGAGGGATGCATAGCGGCGCTTGGCGTCGTCGATCTCGCCCGCGAGCTCCGCCACGCGCGCGCGGAAGTATTCTCCGCGACCCGCCGAGCCGCGACCCGCCGACGCCGCCGGACCCGTCGCCGGGTCGACGGCGAGCATCCGGTCGAGCGCCGCCCGCGCGCCGTCGACGTCGTGTCTCTCCAGCTTGGCGAGGCCGACACGGAACATGGCCTCGCCGCGCATGTCGCCCTCGGGGTACACCTCGGGGATCGACGAGAGCATGGCGAGCGAGCGAGCGTCGTCGCCGTCGTCCTCGAAGACGAGCGCGCCGCGCAGCCGCGCGTCGTCGGCGAGGCGGTGCTTGGGAAAGAGCTTCTCCACCCGCTCGAAGCGTGAGATGGCCTCGGCGTGGCGGTGCGCCGACGCGCTTGCCTTGCCACCGTAGTAGAGGGCCGTGACGAGCGCGTCGTCGTGCCGGCAGCGTGCGATCGCCGTTCCCCACGCGTCCGCCGCGATGTCGGCCTTGCCGTGAGCGGCGGCCTGCGAGCGGACGATCGACGCGCTGCACGCCGTGGCTTCGTGGTGCTGCCGCTCGCGGCGATCGCCGTCGGTGCGAGGCGGCGGGCCGACGAAGGGCGGCAAGGCCTCCGCGACGTCGACCGCCCGCTTCGGCTGAGAGGCCTCGAGCCACGCCTGCGCCTGACGCACCTGGTCCTCGGCCGACAGCGCCGGCGGGGCACGCCGCCTGAGCGCAGCGGCCGCCCGCTGCCGCAGGTCCGCGACGCCAAGCTTGTCGGCCGAAGCCGGCGCCTCGACGAAGACGCGCGTGGCGCGATCGAGCGCCTCCTGCGCGTACGACGCCGGCGGCCCCTCCACGCCGTCGAGCAGCGCCGTCGCGAGTTGCACCGAGAGATCGACCCAGCGAGGCCCGCTCGGCCTCGACGTGAGAAGCGAGCGCCACAAGGGCACCGCCGAGGCTCGGTCGCCCTTGCCCGCGAGCGCATCGGCGAGCACCAGCATCCGCTCGTCGCGAACCGGGACGTCGTCGTCGGAGGTCGTCGCCGCCTGCGCCGTCGCCTGCGCCTGCTCGAACATCCCTCCTCGAACGAGCGCCTGAGCCTCCCGCAGGGTGGCGTACGTCGCCAGCGCGCACGGCGCACCCGCGTCGTCGTGCCCGGCGGCGACGCGCTCGAACGCCGCCGCGCCCTCGCTGCCCTCCCCGGCCGCCAGGTGCAGGCGGCCCGCAAGATACGTCCATGCGCACGTCTGCGACGCGTCGAGCGGCGTAGTCTGCATCACGCGCTCGATCTCGCGGGCCGCGTTGGCGCCGTCCCCGGCCTCCTCGAGAAGGTGCGCCTGCGCCAGACGCGGGTCGTCGAGGACGACGGCCATCGGGGGCATCCCCTCGTCGATCGGCGGCGGCTCGGGCGGCGCGGTCGGCCCCGGTGCGCTCTGCGCGGATGCCTGCACGACCGCCGCGCCGCCGAGTCGACTCCCCGGCCCAACCCTTTGGCATGCGAACACCAGCAGGCCGCTCGCCGCGACCGCCACGCCCGCGCAGCACCAGCGCGTCACGTCCGTCACCCTTTGGGACGCCAAGCCTCCCCCGACGCCTCCTCTTCCGCCGCCTCCACAGTCGCGCGGCGCGCCGCGTCCCCACGTGCTCGGGGCTTGTCGACGACCCCCGCCTCGGCGCGGCGCTCCGCCACCCGACGCTGGGCGCCCGACAGGGCGTCGCTCGCCTTCGCCTCCGCCGCGCGGGCTTGCTCGAGGCCGGCCGCCAGCGCGTCGCGCTCGACCGCCGCGCGAACGGCCCACGCGTCCGCGCGCGCGAGGTCCGACGCGCGAAGGTCGCCCTTCTCGAGCGACGCGCGCTCGGCCGCTTTCACCACCCGCGTGCCCCGCTCGTGGTCGTCCTTTCGGGCCTGCGCCACTTGCCTCGTCTCAGCCGCACCCTCGCGCACCCGCACCGCTTCGGCCAGAGACCTCGTCGCGGCGTCGACCCCGTAACCGCGCGCCTGCGCCAGCGCCTGCAGCGGGTACTTGCGCGGCGACATCGGCCACGAGCATAGCGCCGTTTCGCCGTCAGGAGACCATTCCGGACCACTCTTGAAGCGACCGGACCCGCACCTCCGGGTCGGCCTGGGCGGCCTCGAGGGCATCGCACGCCGCCAGCGCCGCGGCGATCGTCGTGAAGTACGGGATGTTCGCGAGCAGCGTCTGACGCCTGAGCGAGAAGCTATCGCGCACCTCCTTGCCCCCGATGGTCGTGTTGACGACCATCGCGATCTGGCCCCCGCGGATCGCGTCCACCACGTCCGGCGAGCCTTCGTTCACCTTGTTGACCACCTCGACCGGCACCCCGGCCCGGCCCAGCGCCGCCGCAGTGCCGCGCGTGGCCACCACGTCGAACCCGAGGGCCGTCAGCCGGCGCGCGATCCGGATGCCCGCGGGCTTGTCTTCGTCCTTCACGCTGATGAAGGCGCGCGCCTTGCCGTGCCGGCCGCCCGGCGCCACGAGCTCGATTCCGCTCGCGAGCATCGCCTTGCCGAACGACGCCGGGAACGACTTCTCGATCCCCATCACCTCGCCCGTCGAGCGCATCTCGGGCCCGAGAATGGTGTCGACGCCAGGGAACTTGGCGAACGGAAAGACGCTCTCCTTCACGCTCGTGTACGGCGGCGGCGGCGCGTCGTGGATGCCCAGCTCATCGAGCGTCTTGCCGACCATCACCATCGCCGCGATCTTCGCGAGCGGCCGCCCCGTCGCCTTGGACACGAACGGCACCGTGCGGCTCGCGCGCGGGTTCACCTCGAGGATGAACACGTCGCTCCCCTTCACCGCGAACTGCACGTTCATCAGGCCCACGACGCCGAGCTCCAGGGCGAGCATGCGCGTCTGCTCCTCGATGCTCGCGACGATGTCCGCGGGCAGCGAGTGAGGCGGCAAGACGCTCGAGCTGTCGCCCGAGTGCACCCCCGCCTCCTCGATGTGCTGCATCACGCCGCCGATGACGCAGCGCCTGCCGTCCGAGATGCAGTCGACGTCGACCTCGATCGCGTCCTTGAGGAACTCGTCGACGAGGATCGTCTGCGTGCCCGCCTCGCGCGCCGCCTCGAAGGCCCTCGCGACGAAGACGTCGAACTCGTCGCGCGTGTAGGCGATCATCATCGCGCGCCCGCCGAGGACATAGCTTGGCCGCACGAGGACCGGGAACCCGAGCCGCTCGGCCACCGCCGCCGCGCCCGCCGCCGACGTCGCGATGCCGCTGCGAGGCCGCTTGAGCGCCAGCTTGGTGAGCACGTCGTCGAACCGGCCGCGATCCTCGGCGCGATCGATCGCGTCCGCGCTCGTCCCGAGCAGGCGTACGCCGCGCTGCTCGAGCGGCACCGCGAGCTTCAGCGGCGTCTGGCCCCCGAACTGCACGATGACCCCCACCGGCTTCTCTTCGTCGACGATGTTGAGGACGTCCTCGAGCGTCAGCGGCTCGAAGTACAGCCGGTCCGAGGTGTCGTAGTCCGTGGAGACCGTCTCGGGGTTGCAGTTGACCATCACCGTCTCGTAGCCGGCCCCGCGCAGCGCCATCACCGCGTGCACGCAGCAGTAGTCGAACTCGATCCCCTGCCCGATCCGGTTCGGCCCGCCGCCGAGGATGACGACCTTGCGCTTCGCCGGGTCCGGCGCCGCCTCGCTCTCCGTCTCGTACGTCGAGTAGAGGTACGGCGTGTGCGCCACGAACTCGGCGGCGCACGTGTCGACCCGCGCGTACACGGCGCGCGTGCCCTGCGCGAGGCGCATCGCGCGCACATCATCCTCGCTCTTGCCGGTGAGCTTGCCGATCTGCGAGTCGCTGAAGCCAAGGCGCTTGGCCTCCCGCAGGATCGGGCCCGGGTCGCCGCCGCACTTCTCGAGCCGCTGCTCCATGTGGAGGATGCGGCGGATCTGCGCGAGAAACCAGGGGTCGATCGCCGTCTTCGCGTAGAGCTCCTCGTCGGTGAACCCGAAGCGCATCGCGTCGACCAGGTAAAAGAGGCGGTCGGCGCTCGGCGTCGCGGCGAGCTTCTCGAGCGCGCGCCGCGTCTCTTCGTGCGTGCCGGGCGGCCGGTCGCGGGGCGCCTCGAGCTCGGGGGCCTCCATCGTGAGATCGCGGTGTCGCTTGGGCTCGGCGAGCGCCCGGTAGTCGACCTTGCCGAGCAGCGAGCCCAGCCCGTCGCGCCCCGTCTCGAGCGACCGCGCCGCCTTCTGCAGCGACTCGCAGAACGTCCGCCCGATGCTCATCGCCTCGCCGACGCTCTTCATCTGCGTGCCGAGGGTGGTGTCGGCCCCCGGGAACTTCTCGAAGGCGAAGCGAGGCCACTTGACGACCACGTAGTCGATGACCGGCTCGAACGCGGCCGACGTGCGCGTGATGTCGTTCTGCAGCTCGTCGAGCGTGTAGCCCACGGCGAGCTTCGCCGCGATCTTCGCGATGGGGTAGCCGGTGGCCTTGCTGGCGAGCGCCGAGCTGCGAGACACTCGGGGGTTCATCTCGATGACGTGGAACTTGCCGGTCTTCGGGTCGACCGAGAACTGCACGTTCGCGCCGCCCGTCTCGACGCCGATCTCCGTCATGATGGCGCGCGCCGCGTCGCGCAGGCGCTGGTACTCGCGGTCCGTCAGCGTCATGGCGGGCGCGACGGTGATCGAGTCGCCCGTGTGCACGCCCATCGGATCGATGTTCTCGATCGAGCAGACGACGATGAAGTTGTCGGCCCGGTCACGCATGACCTCGAGCTCGAACTCCTTCCACCCGAGGACGCTCTCCTCGATGAGCACCTCGTGCGTCGGCGACTGCGCGAGCGCCCAGGCCACCTTCTCGTCGAACTCGGCCTCGGTGTAGGCGATGCCGCCGCCCGAACCGCCCATGGTGAAGCTCGGGCGCAGGATGGCGGGGAACCCCGTGCTTTGCACCACGGCGCGAGCCTCGGCGACCGAGTGCGCCGCGCCCGCGCGCGGACAGGTGAGCCCGATCTTCTCCATCGCGGCCTTGAAGAGGGCGCGGTCCTCGGCCTTCGCGATCGAATCGGGCTTCGCGCCCAGCATCTCGATGCCGAGCCGCTCGAGCACGCCCTCTTGCCCCAGCTTCATCGCGAGGTTCAGCGCCGTCTGGCCGCCGAGCGTGGGCAAGAGGGCCTGCGGACGCTCGCGCTCGAGGATCGCGGCCACCGTGCGCCACTCGAGCGGCTCGAGGTACGTCCGGGTGGCGAGCTCCGGATCCGTCATGATCGTCGCCGGGTTCGAGTTGACGAGGATGACCTCGAACCCCTCCTCGCGGAGCGCCTTGGCCCCTTGCGTGCCCGAATAGTCGAACTCGCAGGCCTGCCCGATGACGATCGGCCCCGCGCCGATGAGCAAGATGCGCTGGAGGTCGGTACGGCGGGGCATCGCAGACTCGCGCGAGCGCTTTAGCAGCATGGGGCGCCGAGGGGTAGCCCCCGCGCGGCGTCCCCTGCGCGGGCCCTATTTGTCGCCCACGATGGCGGTGCTGAACTCCAGGTTCTTCTGCACGCGGGCGCGCTCGCTCGCCGGCAGGGCCGGGTCGGCGAGCAGGCGGCGGTTGGCGCGGATCGCGTCTTCGTGGCGGCCGACGTAGTACGAGGAGATGGCGAATTCGTCGAGCGCGCGCCACGCGTAGACCGCCTCGTCCGCCCAGAGCTGCTCGCCGACGGGCTTCGGGATCTGCACCGCGGCCGTGGCCATCACGTGCGCCAGCGCGAAGCGCGACTTGCCCCTGAGAAACCTGGCCAGGTAGCAGAGCGGCTCGGCGCGCTGGGGGCGGTACTCGTAGGCCCGGAGAAAGGCGGCGATGACGGCGTCGTCGCTGTGCTTTTGGCCCTGCCGTTCCAGGATGAGGGCTATGGCCAGGTAGGACGCCCAGGCCTCTTCGACATAGCCGCCCATCGTGGTCCGCCGCTCGTACACGGGCAGGGCCTCGTCGAAGCGCTCCGCGTCGCGGAGCGACTGGGCCAGATAAAAGACGCTGCGCGAGTTCTCCGGGTCGTCCTTCAGCGCGTTCTGGAGCACCTCGACGTCCCGCACGCGGCGCTCGGGGTCGCGCGAGCGCGCCCCGCCGCCGATCCGGTTGTAGACGAGGCCGGCAAAGCGAGCGGACTTGCGCCCCGGCAGCGTGACCAGCGCCTCGTGGAGGGCCCCCGCGTAACGGTAACCCACGTCGTTCCGGAAGATCTGCGTGCGGTAATACGTGTGACCGTGGTCCTCGATGCGAAGCTCGTACGCGTCGAGCAGCAGGCTGTCGGGCGAGAAGTCCGTGGCCACTTCGATCGTGTCGTCGGCGTCGACGACCAGCAGATAGTCGCCCTTGCCCGACGCGAGCGTGATGGCCTCCGAGCGGTTGTGCGCGAAGTCCTTCCAGGGCCGCTCGTGCAGCTCGCCGGGGACCCCCTCCATCGCGCGCCGGATGACGTCCTGCGTCCCGTCGGTCGAGCCGGTGTCGACGATGACCCAGTGCGAGACGATGGGCTTCACCGAGGCGAGGCAGCGCTCGATGACGTGCGCCTCGTTCTTCACGATCATGTTCAGGCACAGCGTGGGGGCGGGCCCCGCGCGAACCGGAGCCTCGACCTTGCCGTCCAGCCCCGTCGCCCGCAGCCACCGCGCCATCACGGAGGCCTCGTGATAATCCCTCGGCGGGGCATGCCAGCGCGGGTCGTCCGGCTCCGCGTAGGCGGCCCGGAACGAGGCGAAGAACTCGCTCCGGTCGGTGGTCACGAGGGGGCTCGCCACCGTTTCGCGCAGAGCCCCGACGTGGCTCGTGCAGAGCACGTGCACCCTGCGCCTCAGCGCCTCGGCGAGCGCCGCGACGATGCAGAACGTCTCCGGGAAGCGGTTGACATAGAAGAGACCCGCCGACGAGGCGATCTCCTGCACGACCCGATCGAAGGGGAGGCTGCCGAGGAACCTCACGCCGGCCCGCGCCAGCGCAGTCTCGTCGACCGCGTCGTAGCCGGGGGTGCACACGACGAGCTGCGCGTCGACGAACGCGGGATCCTCTTTGAGCTCCGTCCACGCCGCCAGCGTCTCGCGTAGCCCCTTGAGCGCCGCGCTCGCGTACACGAAGCGGTGCGGGTCCGCCCGCGCTTCGTGCGAGTAGACGCGCTCCGGCAGCATGTACGGGATGACCTCGGCCTTCCAGTTGTGCGGAAAGAGCGACCTTTGCCAGGCCGAGAGCGCGACGAGCGTCGCGTTCTTCCGGGCCTCGAAGTATGGCGCGAAGTGGTCATGCACCCTGCCCGGCGCGTCCGAGGCTGCGATGATGAGCCGCCCGCTGCGCATCCTGGGCACCTGCGAGTACCGGGCGACGATGAGGACCCGGCACATGAAGCTTTTCGCGAGCACGGTGCCACGGTTGGCGTATTCGACCCCCCGCTCGCGCATGGGGAGCAGGGTGTTGCACAGCACCAGGACGCGAAACCCACGCCTGGCGAAGCCCTCGGCCAGCAGGATGAACTCGAACTCCGACCCGCCGAGGCCTGAGTGGTCCGGCGTCGACCCGGTGTACGGCATCCCCACCGAGTCGAAGAGGATGACGTCGTAGCGAACCTCTTCGCTCATCGCCCCCCTGCGTCGGCCGCCGCCCCGACGTGAAAGGTCGTTACGCCGGCATCCGGTTTCGCCGCCAGGGATGCGAGCAGCTCCGGCAGCCGCAGGTCACCCGGGGCGATGGCCGCCAGTTGCTGGGCGTCGTAGCGCGCCTCGTCGTCGGCCCCGACAGAGTGGGTGAGGAGCGCGAGCCCGTAGCGTGCGTCCGCGAGCTTCGGGTCGATCGCGAGCGCGTGCAGGAACGCTTCGCGCGACCCGTGGTAGTCGCCGGCGGTGCGCTTCACGACGCCGAGGTCGTACGCGACCCGGGCGTCGTTCGGGGCGATCTTCGCGGCCTCGAGGATGGCCTCGCGCGCGCCCGCGTTGTCGCCCGTGTCGGCGCGGATCATGCCCAGGAGGAGGAGCGCCGGGACTCCTCGCCCGCCTTTGACGGCCTTCTCGGCGGCGACGAGCGTCTCTGGCGGCGCAGCGTGCTTCGCGCTGAGGGCCCAGGCCTTCGCGAAAAGCGCGTGGGGTTCGTCGGGGTACTCGCCGAGCACGTGGTCGGCCGCCCTTCGTGCGTCGTCCGTCCTGCCTTGACCCATGAGGATCTCGGCCGAGAGGCCATCGCGCCCCGGGCTCCGGCAAAATTCATCGTTCGCCGTGTGCCAGGCTCGGTCGTACTGCCCGCGATCCGCCTCGATCTCGGCGGCGCCGACGCCGCACTCGCACGCCTGATGGTCTTTGGCGGCGCACGCGAGGAGGGTCGCGTGAGCACCGTCCACGTCCCCGGCCGCCCGCTGGGCCTGAGCGTGGTCGACCGCTTCACGGCGCATGGCCATACGGTCAGCTGGGGTGGCCTTCACTCCTACGTCAGGCGATACGCGGCGGGCTGCGAAGAACCCCGCCGCCGCGAGGACCGCCGCACCTATCGTCACGCCCCAGGGGCGAAAGTCGTGTCGATCGTCCATGCCCTGACGGAAAAACTCTGGTGGTCTTGCCCTTCCGGCGCGCACCAGTGACGCGGTGCCGGGCAGGGCGCAGTTAGCATACTCCAGCGCACTCTCGGCGCGCTCGATTTGAGCGCAATCGTTCTTGGTTGTGGCGAAACAGTAATGTACTGTTGAGCCTTCGATGCCGACTAACCGGGGCAGAGCTTTCGTAGTCGGATGTTCGTTGGCGCTATTGATCAGCGGGTGCACCTCGCTCCTCGGCGACTTCCAGAGCGGCGGCACCAGCGACGCGGGGTCTACGAAGGTGGACGGCAGCGCGAGCAGCAGCGGTTCGGGCAGCGACAGCGGGAGCAGCGGCGGTTCGATGTCCTCGAGCGGGGCGCCGAACGACTCGGGGCTCGGGCCTGACATCGCGATCGCGCCCACGCTCCCGGGCAAGCCGGGCTTCGACCTCACGGCGGGTGGGAACACGAGCACCAGCACGAACTTCATCCTCACCGGCGCGGTGGGCGAGTTGGGCAGCAACTTGGTGAGCACGTCGACGAACTACAAGCTTCAGGGCGGCGTCGTCGTCGGGCAGCAGTAACGCGCGCGTGCGACGAGCGCGGGCGCGGGGTTTCGGAGACTCTAGGGAGAGCATGCACATGACTAGGCGGCGGCTGTTCGTTGGGCTGGGCACGGTGACGGTGCTCGTTTCGTTCGAGGCGCCCGCGAGCGCCGTGGACGTGCCGCTCTTCATGACGGAGCAGGGACGCCTCTTCGATTCGAACAGCAACCCCGTGTCGGGCAGCACCACCTTCACGTTCCGGATCTACGGGGCGGCGACGGGTGGGACATATATGTGGCAGGAGATCGAGGCGCCGATCAACCTCGACTCGGGGTTCTTCTCCGAGGTGCTCGGACAGGTCACGCCGCTCACGTCCGTGATGTTCCAGACGGCGGCGTTGACGGGGACCCCGCTCTATCTCGGGATCACGATCAACTCCGACCCGGAGCTGTCCCCGCGCCAGCCGCTCACGACGGTGCCGTTCGCGTTCGTCGCCAGCAACGTCGTCGGCGACATCTCGCCCCACTCGATCTCGATCGGTGGGCAGGAGATCGTCAACGAAGACGGCGGCTGGGTAGGACCGAGCTCGGGCCTCCAGGGGCCGGTGGGGCCCACAGGTCCGGTCGGAACGAGCGTCGTGGGCCCGACGGGCCCGACGGGTCCGGCGGGCGTCGGAACCGTCGGCGCCACAGGACCGACGGGCCCTCAGGGCCCGCCGGGTGTCATGGCCTTCGGCCAGACGTACTTCGAGGCCACGTACGACCAGAACTCGTACGGCATTGCCGTCACCTTCAACTCCGGCAACGCTTCGAACTGCCTGATCACGTCAACGGTCTCGACCGATCCAACCGTGGCGCCATACCCGACGAGCATCACGGGACCGCTTGGAGGCACGGACTTCATTGAGGTCACCGGCGAGGAGCAGGTCGGCACCGGGACCCCGTCGATAGTGTCTGGGTTGAACGGTGTCACGCCCTGGGTTTATAAAGATCTCTCTCTTGATGAAAACCGGGATTACTACTGGAATTTCAACGTCAGCTACGTTGTCGCGGTGAGCGCGAACACAGCCTATGGCTTCGGTTGCTACGTTTACCCCGAGGGTGACACCGGCACCGAGGTGTACGTGTATTGCTATACGACGGCGACGTGCTTCTAACAGCGTAGAGGCTTCGGTCAGTCGGCAAAGGGCGCGTCGGTCGCTCCATCGGAGATAGGCGCGTCGGAGGCTGCGTCCTCGGGTGCAACCGAGCCGGCCTCGGAGGGTCCTCCACCCGCCTCGACGCCGGCTTCGCCGCCGCTCGCTGAGCCTGAAGACGCGCCGGCTTCGCCGGCCGGGCTCTGACAGCTCTCCACCATGAGTCCCTTGAGGACATTCGCCTGCGTGCATGTCCCGCCGGCGAGGCACTCGGTCGACGCGGCGCAGAGCTGGACGTCGCCACCCGCGCAGCTCCCCGCGGCGCACGTCGCGGTCATCGTCGTGAGGTTCGCGCAGCAGATCGCGCCTCCGTCGCAGTCGTCTGCGTTCATGCATGTCAGAGGGGACGCCACGCCGCCGCTGCTGCTGCTCGACGAGCTCGACGACGACGAGCCGCTGTCCACGACCGCGCCGGGCGATCCGCCGCCGCCCGATGACGAGCTGCTGCAGGCGGAGACCAAGGCAAGCCCGAAGGCACCGACGTTCAAGACCAGGATGGGGGTTGCTGCGCGCATGGCATGACCTTGCTCTTTCGGGCGTCGAACGCGGCGTACCGTACCCCGGATCCCGCCAACTTCGGAAGACGGCCGATCAGCGCACGAGGAGGGCCGGTAGCGCGCCATAGAGCGACATCGCCAGGACCAACGGGGTCGCGAGGCTTCGACGCGACCCGCGCTCGGGCGCAGCACCCGCAACGCCTTCAGCGCGTTCAACCGTGTGCACTGCAACACGGTCGTAGCCGCGTCGAGACGCCGAGCGCGACGCGATCAGACATCGCACCGCCGTCACGCAAGGCTTCGACCTTCGGCACCGTCACTTCTGCGCGACGTCCCCGACGCGAGGGTGCGGCGGCGACACTTTTTTTGGACCGCCGAAAGAGCCCGGCGCCGCGGCTGTGCGCCAGCGCGCCCCTCACAAAATTGTTCCAGCAGAAAGTTCCCGCTCGCCGTTACGGCTTCAGCTTGGTAGTTAGGTTTGGCGGTTAGGCCGCAGGCGGTGTCCGAAACCGGAAAGGAATACGGTGCGCAAAATGTTGCGTGACAGACTCTATCCGCTGGGGGCACTTCTCGGCGCCGTTATGGGCGCCGCGAGTAACGCCGGAGCCAGTCAATCGTTTTCGATATCGCCATACGTCAGTTGCAACACCCAAGGAGTAATGGGGGGGTCGTGCGTCGGCACGTATGCGTTTGTTGATTTTTACGTTGCCGAAACGGACGCCGGTACGCCCACGTGGTCGACTTACGCGAACAATGTGACGGCCGTGAGAGCCTACGTCAGTATTCCCACGGGAGGCAGCGGAAGCCTGCAAACTTGCCTGTATACGCATACCAGCACCACGGCCAGTTGTGACTCCCCCACGGCTTGGACGAGCGGCGGAGAAATCGAGCAGACCACCTTTTCATCGTCCTGGCATAGCGACAACGGAACCGATTTTCCGACGGTAGCGGTCACCGTCACTGCCCCAAACATGGCGCCCTTCGGCACGGCGTACTTCTTTGGCATAAATATCTCTGGCACGTGACGAGCGCTCGTACACGTTCAGGCGACCACCGTGACGACTTCGATCCGAACCATCACAGCGCAGAGCATTCCGCTAGTGCTGACCGTGTTTGCCGGTGCGCTGGGCTCAGCGACGTTCGAGCACTTCGCGCACCCGGGACAGAGCCCTCATTCGAATTCGCAGGACTCCCGCACGACCAGCGTTGGGTCGGCCGAAGTCAGCGACCGTGATTATCAGACACGATTGGCGGATACGGAGCGGACGCGGGAACTGTATCACCAGCAGCTTTTGGAGAAGTTCGCCGCGGAAGCTGTTGATTCGGCGTGGGCGCCCACCGCGACGGAAAGGATTGGCGTCGCGCTACGCTCTAGCGCGACACGCGGGTCCTTTTCGATTGACTCGGTTGAGTGCAAAAAGACCATGTGTATCGCGGCACTGAATTGGACATCCTACCCCGCTGCGCAGAAGGATCTGCGCGTAGCGAGCCAGCAAGGTGTGCCGTGCGCTACCGAATTGCGGCTACCGCCGCCCGCCGATCCCGAGCGGCCATATAGTGCGACGCTGGTTCTTGAGTGTGGACAAATGCGCGCGGATGCCATGTAGGGCGCTAGGCGCCCGACGCGCCGGGTGATCGTAGACGAAGGCGATTGGGACGTCGTATGGAGGTGTTTCAATGAATCGGTTTGGCCTTTATCCATTGGCAGTCCTTGTTGGATCGATGGTCGGTTCCACGACTGATGCAAGGGCTGCGTCGTTCACTATTTCTTCCGCTCAGCTCTTCTGCGCGGCGGCGTACGTTCCGATGGTCGGGGCCACGACTTGCACAGCAAGCGCGGACTATGCAGACTATTCAGTGACGGACAGCGGGGGCACGAGCTGGAACAATTGGGGTTCCAAGGTTTCGTCGATCACCGCGTACCTGGTCGCCAGTGGCGGCTCACCAAGCGCCACCCTGCAGGCTTGCACGTACACCCAAACCCAAACCTCCATGAGCGGGGCCTGCAGTAGCAGCTCGTACACCGGAGGAGGCACTATATCGTTGACTAGCCTTACAACCTCTTGGGGGCTCGATACCGGTGGCACGGACTTCAACGAGCTCAATGTGAGCGCGACTTCGGGCAGTGGAAGCGGGGACTCGATCACGATTCTCGGCGTCGTTATTCAGGGCACATAACGGTCCCTGCTCTCGACGGCGTGAACGCACAGCATGGCCAAGGAGGATTCTGGTGAACTATGCCAACCGATTTTCGTGGGCGCTCCTTGTTGGGGCGATCCTTGGAGTGCCGGGCAGGGCCGAAGCCACCGCATTCACCGTCGCGTCGGGCCCGCAGTGTACGGCCACGGCGACTGGCGGTGTTGGGGGCACGTGCTCGACAACCACGAGCTATACGGACTATGGCGTGACTACCAGTGGGGATGCGGGTAACACCTGGAATACGTATGCGTATAACGTCACATCGATCACGGCCTACCTGTACGTTAATGGCGGCTCTCCGTCGGGGACTTTGACAGCTTGCAGCTACGATCACACCAGCACCTCGGGCCGGTGCACTGCGTCGACATACTCCAGCGGGGGCACCATAACGCTGACC
>Ga0302326_10002660_pt1 | contig 43146 bp, 37 predicted proteins | sample Palsa_T0_3_FD_202264 | JGI IMG/M metagenome (GOLD analysis project Ga0302326, IMG submission 202264) | Peat permafrost microbial communities from Stordalen Mire near Abisko, Sweden - Palsa_T0_3 | ecosystem: Environmental > Terrestrial > Soil > Palsa > Peat permafrost | place: Sweden: Abisko...
GCGGCCAGCCCGACGCCGAGGAAGAGTCGCGGGCGGCGCTCGACGGCGGCCACGAAGGCCGCCTCCACCCCGAGGGCCAGGGCCAAGGCCAACGGCACGTCCATCATCAAGAGCCGGCCGTAGCGCAACAGTCCCAAAGACGTCCCGACGAGGAGGACGCCGCGGACGAAGGCGGGCTCGCCCCCGAAGCGCCGCGCCAGACGCCCCGCCACCAGGCACAAGAAGAAGGCGCACAGCGCCACCGGAAGCCGCGCCGCCCAGAGGTGCGGGCCGAAGGCGCGCAGGCACAGCGCCGAGGCCCAGTAGAGCAACGGCGGCTTGGTGAAGTCCGGCACCCCCTGCAGCGTGGGCGTCATCCACGTCCCGTGCGCCTGCATCTCGTTGGCCAGCGAGAGGTAGAGCCGCTCGTCGGGGTGCGTCCCGCCGGCCGTCGACTCGAGGCCGGAGAAGAGGACGGCCGCCACCACCGTCACCGCGAGAAGCCGCCCGGCCGGCCACAGTTGCCAGCGTGCGGGAGTGGCACCCGGCGCGGGCACGACAGGAAGCGGCGACGGGTGTGCAATCATCGTTCGGACGGCACGGACGTAACGACACGGGCTGCTTCTTGGGCGCTCCTGTAGCACAAGCCGACTGGGGGCCTGGGGACACTGGCCCGAGGAGAGGAAACGCATGGCCCGCACCCTCCGCTTCGCGCTCGGCTGCTTGCTGCTTGTCTCCTGTACCGGACCGCAGCGCACGGGCCCAGCGCCGGACGCCCCCGTCGAGTCGCGCCTGCGCGCCGGCGCCTGGAAGCCCCTCGACGTCCAGGTGGAGAGCCGTCACGAGGCTGCGCGCTTCACGGTGGAGGAGCTCAGCTTCCGTGGCGTCGCGGGCGAGCGGGTGAAGGCCACGCGTGTCCGGCCCCCGGGAGGAGGGCCCTTCCCCGGTGTCCTCTACGTCCACTGGCTGGGAGACGTCGGCAGCAGCAACCGCACCGAGTTTCTCGCCGAGGCCGAGGAGCTGGCCGGCCTGGGCATCGTCTCTCTCTTGGTGGACGCCCTGTGGAGCCAGAAGGACTACTACGAGGCCCGCGTCCCCGAGGCGGACTTCGAGGCCTCCATCGCGCAAACCCGAGACCTCGTCCGCGCCCTGTCGCTCCTGTCCGCCGAGCCCGGGGTGGACGGCGCGCGGCTGGCGGTGGTGGGACACGACTATGGAGCGATGCACGCCATCCTCGTCGGCGCCATCGAGCACCGCCCGAGGGCCTGGGTGCTGATGACGCCCACGCCCCATTTCTCGGACTGGGCCTTCTATGGGCCCGTGCCCAAGGACAGGGAGGCCTACCTGAAGCGCATGGCCGAGCTCGACCCTCTGGCCTTCATCGGCCAGCTCACCGGGGCAGTCCTCCTGCAGTTTGCGAGTCGCGACGCCTTCGTCCCGGCCGCCTCTGCCGCGGCGCTCGACGCCGCCGCCCCGCCCGGGCACACCACCAGGACGTACGAGGCGGACCACGCCCTGGCCGTGCCCGCGGCCCGCGCCGAGCGGCTGGCCTTCCTGAGAAGCGCTCTTCTTGTGCCCTGAGGACGCGGCCGCCGCCGGCGGGAGCTCGGCCAGGGCCAGCCGCTGCGCCACCCTCGTCGGGGAAGCCCTCCATCGCCTCGGGCGGCGGTGAGGTTGGCCTGCTCCTGTCGAAAAGCGCCCCCGCCATTCGTCCTAGCTCTGTGAAGCGACGAAGCCTCACACAACTCAGGAGACATCATGGCGACCGCAACAGCAGTCAGGAGAAAGCTCGTGCTGAAGATGTCCATCTCGCTGGACGGCTTTGTCTGCGGGCCGAATGGCGAGAGTGACTCGTTTTTTCGGACTATGGGCGGCGATTCCAGGGAGTGGGTTGTCGAGACCCATCGAAACGCCGGCGCGCACCTCATGGGGAGCCGGACCTATTCCGACATGGCGTCGTTCTGGCCGTATTCGGACTCCCCGCTTGCCCCGGCGATGAACGACATCCCCAAGGTCATCTTCTCGAGGAGCGGCCTCAAGGACGGCACCGTGGTGGACGGGACGCGAGCGCTCGCCGACGCGAAGAAGGAGCGCATCGGGCACCGGGCAGACGTCACCCCGACGGCGGCCGTCCTGCGGTCCTGGGCTGAACCCACGGTGGCCCGCGGCAATCTCGCGGAGGAAGTCCTCGGGCTGAAGGCACAGCCGGGCAGCTTCCTCCTTGCGCATGGAGGCGCCGGATTCGCCCGAAGTCTGGTGGCGTCTGGCCTCATCGACGAATACCGACTCGTCTTTCATCCCGTGGTGCTGGGCCGCGGGCAACCGCTGTTCTCCGGACTGCACAGCCCGGTTGACCTGCGACTCATCAGCGCGACCCCCTTCGACACGGGCGTCGTGGCAGCCGTCTACCAACCGGCATGAACCCTCCCGCGCGGATGCGGGGCACAGCACCCGGGACGTACGACGCGGCCCGCGCCCGAGCGGCTGGCCTTCCTAAGAGGCGCTCTTCTGCTGCCCTGAGGGCGCGGCCTCGACGGGCGGGAGCTCGACCAGGGCCAGCCGCTCCGCCATCTCGTCGAGGAAGCGCTCAATCTCCTCGGCGGTGGTGAGCTGCATGGCCTGCTCCAGCGCCGCCCGGGCCTGGTTGCGGCTCAGCCGGCGGATGGTTTGCTTGATGGTGGGAATCTGCCCGGCCGTCATGGACAGCTCGTCGAGGCCCAGGGCCAGAAGCACCAGGGTGTAGCGAGGGTCTCCCGCCATCTCCCCGCACATGGAGACGGGGATGCCGGCCACGCGCGCCGCGCCGAGGATGTGGTGCAGGGCCCGCAGCACCGAGAGGTGCAGCGGCTTGTAGAGGTAGGCCACCTCGCGGTTCTGCCGGTCGATGGCCAGGGTGTACTGGATGAGGTCATTCGTCCCGATGCTGAAGAAGTCGGCCTCGGTGGCCAGGCGGTCCGCAAGCCAGGCCGCGCTGGGCGTCTCCACCATGATGCCCACCGGAAAGCGCCCGCCCACCCGGACGCCCTCCCGGCCGAGCTCGCTCCGGCAGGCCTCGAGCTCGCTTCGCGCCTCGCGCAGCTCGGACATGCCGGAGATGAGGGGAAACATCACCCTCAGGTTTCCGTAGACGCTGGCCCGGAGGAGGGCCCGCAGCTGCGTCCGGAAGAGGTCGCGCCGCGCCAGGCAGTAGCGGATGGCCCGGAGCCCCATGGCTGGATTCGGCTCGCGCTCCCAGCGCCGGTTTCCGGGCACCTTGTCCCCGCCCAGGTCCAGGGTGCGGATGGTGACCGGCCGCGTCCCCATGGCCTCGAGGACGGTGCGGTAGGCCTGGTAGTGCTCGTCCTCGGTCGGCGGCTCGGAGCGGTCGAGAAACAGAAACTCGGTGCGGTACAGCCCAATCCCCTCCGCGCCCTGCTCGAGGAGCGAGGGCAGCTCCTCGAGAAACTCGATGTTGCCGAAGAGACGGACGCGGCACCCGTCGGTGCTCACCGCCGGCACCTCCCGGAGCCCGTGCGCCAGCTGCTCCAGCTCTGCCCAGCGCACCCGGGCCGCCTCGAAGCCCTTGAGCTCGTCGGGCCGCGGGTTGATGAGCACCAGCCCCCGCGTCCCGTCCACCGCCAGCACGTCCCCGGGGGAGATGGTCTCGCTCGCCCGCACCGCGCCCACCACCGCCGGGGTGGCCCGGGCGCGGGCCACGATGGCGGTGTGGCTGGTCTGGCTCCCCACGTCGGTGACGAAGGCCTGGACGCGCCCGGTGCGCGCCAGCATGGCGGCGTCGGCGGGGGGCAAGTCGTGCGCCACCACCACCGAGCCCTCGGGCACCTCCACCGCCACGTCCACCACCTGGCCCATGAGGTTTCGCACGACGCGGTCGGCGACGAAGTCGACGTCGGCCCGGCGCTCGCGGAAGTACTCGTCGGCGATGTTGTCGAAGGCGTGCTTCAGCTTGCGCGTCACCCGCCGCACCGCCCATTCGGCGTTGATGCGCTCGGCGGCAATCATCCGGTTCACCTCGTCGAGCAGCATCGGGTCGCGCAGCATGAGCCGGTGCGCCTCGAGGATGAGGGCGTGGTCCTTCCCGTCGCTTCGTTCGAGCTGCTCCTTGAGCTCCCGCAGCTGGTGGTCCGAGAGGTCGATGGCCGTCTTCATCCGCATGAGCTCGGGCTCCACCTCCCCTTGGGAGATGCGCAGCTTCGGCGTGCGCAGCCGGCGGCGGTCGAGGACGAAGGCCCGGCCGATGGTGAGACCCGGGCTGGCCCCGATGCCCTGGATGCTGCAGCTGGGAGTCGCTTGCTCGCTCACCGGGCTTCCCCGAAGCGGTTGGCGATGAGGCGGCCCAGCTCGTCGAGGCAGGCCTTGGCCTGCCCCCCGCTGCAGGAGATTCGGACGCGCATGCCCTGGGCGGCGGCGAGCATCAGGACTCCCATGATGGACTTGCCATTGACGGTTTGCCCTTCACATTCCAGCGTGACGTCGCAGGGGTACTTGTTGGTGACTTGGACGAGCTGAGCAGCGGCCCGCGCATGCAGGCCCAACTCATTCACAATCTCAAACTCGCCCTCCACCTGCTCCATTCACCCCTCCTCAAAGCCGCTTGCCCGGCGGACGGCGGAGCTTACAGGAAGGCGCCCGCGACGCCGGCCAGAAGCCCTGCCAGCACCAGCAGCAGGTAGGTGGATACCCCCCTGGCCACCAGTCCATAGGCCACGGCACCGAGGCCCAAGCAGCCCGCCGCCAGAAGCGGCCCCGTCCAGCCGCCCTGGTGCGTGCCGAATTGCAGCGCCAGCCAGGCGGCGATGCCCCCGGCGCAGGCCGCCGCCACCGCCCGCAGGCGCGCGCCCCACACCGGCAGGTGCTCCTCGGCGATGCCCTCCACCAGTCGGTCTCCCTTGTGCACCCCGAGGCGGAACAGCTTGATGCGCTGCTGGAGGTGCACGGCGTTGTAGAGGACGACGAAGAGCACCGCCGACCAGGCGCCCAGCACCGGGACGAGCGCGCAGCACAGCGCCCCCACCGCCGGCTTCAGCGACAGCCAGAAGAAGCCGTCCCCGAGCGCGGCCAGGGGCCCCATCAACGCCCGCTTGAAGGCCTCCACCCGCTCCGGCCCCTCCTCCCCACGGGCAATGCGCTCCTCGTGAAACAGCACCCCGCCGACGATGGCCGCGGCCACGTAGGGGTGGGTGTTGAAGGGGCTCAGGTGCCGAAGCACGGCGGCCTTTCGCGCCTCGGGCTCCGGGTACAGCCAGCACAGGGCAGGGTAGAGGGCCCAGGCCAGTCCGAGGTTTTGCATCCCCTTGGGGTTCCAGCTGGCCTGCAGGAAGAGCGAGCGCCGGAAGACGCGCCAGCGAATGGGGCGGGGAATGCTGGGGGCCTCGGGACTCATCGCGAAAACCAACCCGAGACGAGTGTCCCCAGCACCACCGCGGCCCCGGCCAGCGTGGCCCACAGCCCACCGCGCTGCGCGTGGCTGGCCCTTGCCGCGAGCGCCGCCGCCACGCAGGCCATGGCCGGAAAGGCCCAGGCCAGCCCACGTAACCCGGCCAGCGGGAGGGCGTGCACGAGCGGGCTCAAGGCAAAACCGGCCAGCGCGCAGCCCGCCGTGAGAAGCCCGAAGGCGGCGACGTAGGGCAAGGGCCCGAAGCCGTGCAGGCGCACCGCCCGCTCGAGCTCGCCTTCCCGGGCCAGCTGCTGCGCCCTGTCCGCGAGGTGGGCGCTGACGCCCTCCAGCCGTCGGTCCACCCTCCGGCCCAACACCCCAAGGCCGGCGAAGAGAAGCAGCGCCACCGCCCACAACGCCGGCGTCCCTCCTCCGCCCTCCCCGGTGGCCATGCAGGCCGAGGCCGCCGTCGTCCCGGTGGCGGCCAGCGTCTCATTCTCCGGGAGTGCCGCCCCGAGCGCCGCGCTCCCCAGGTGGAAGAGCTCGAGCAGCATGCCGATGTAGAGGCCTGTCTCCAGCTCGCCGAGGAGAAGCCCCATCCCGGTGGCCGCCACCAGGGGACGGCTGAGCATCGCCTGGAGAAAGGCGCGGCGCTCGAGTGCGAGAAGGCCGCCCCAGGCTCCAGCAGCGGCGACGTCCTGCCAGTGCACCACCATGCTGGAGCGGCGGCTTAGCCCTTCTGGAAGCGCTCGGCCATCTCCGCGACGCGAATCGGCTTGTCGGCGGGGACGCCTCGGGCCTCCACCTCCACGCCCTCCGCCTCGAGGGCGCGCAGCTGCTCCAGCTCCTCGGCGGTGAGGTACACCGAGGCCGAGACGGGGCGGCGGCCCGGGCCATGGTGCACGTTGCCCAGGTTGACGTGCCGCAGGACGAGCCCCCGGCCGCGGGCCCGAAACAGCGCCGCGACGTCGCGCAGGAGCAACAGGGTCCGGACCCGGTCCTGCTCCAGCCGCACGAAGGGCACGTCATCGAGGCGGGAGATGTCCACCTCCACCCCGGACGGCACGGCCAGCCCCATCGCCGCCCGCATCAACGGGCTGTCCGCGGCCTCGTCATCGGCCACCACCACCCGGCCCACCTTCAGCGCCGGCAGCCACGCCTCCACCACCTGGCCGTGGATGAGTCGACTGTCGATGCGGACGTGTGAAAACACTTTGGGTTACCACCCTCCGCCTTGCCAGGAGTCGAAGTCACAGGGGACGCTAGAGAGACGGACTGACGCTCCCCAGCATTCACAAGGCGCCCTCGGGGCCAGGGCGGCCCACCTGGAGGCTTCAGCCCAAGTCAGGAATGACCGGGGACGTTTCCCGACGCCGCTGCCGCGGCGCGCGCGGCGGCGGCCCGCAGCTGCTCCGAGGCGCAGGTGATGTTCTTCTGGGTGTACGTGGCCAGCGTCAGGGCCAGCTCCGGAAGCGGGAGGTGCTCCTTCCGCAACGAGGCCGCCTTGAGCAGCATGGGGAGATTCACGCCGGCCAGGACTTCCAGGTGCTCCCGCTGGACCAGCATCAGCGATTCCTTGCAGGGAGTCCCGCCGAAGAGGTCGGCCAGCACCAGCACGCCCTCGCCCGAGTCGAGGTCATGGACTGCGTCTCGCATCTTCTGGCGAATGACTTCCGGCGTGCTCCCCGGCTCGATGCCGACGGTCTTCACACCGGCAATCGGGCCGACGATTTGCTCGGCGGTCGCCACCAGTTCCTCTGCGAGACGTCCATGGGCTGCCACGACAAGCCCGACCATGCTTCACCTCTTCCAAACCCCGCGGGGCCAATACTCCCCTCACCCGCCCGCCGCAAGCCCGCCGTTGGTACGGGCACCACTCCATCCACTCCCCACTGTAAGCATTGCCGGGCCGACGTCCAGTGGCGCACCCCTGACACCAGGGGGAGCTGGGGCGACCTCTCACTCCTTCTCGATGTCGCGGTGCTGCGCCCGGATGCGCGGAAAGGACGCGCCGAGGCGCCGTCTGAGCTCCTCCACCAGCGCCACCGAGCGGTGCTTCCCGCCGGTGCACCCGAGGGCCACCGTCAGGTAGGCCTTTCCCTCGCGCTGGTAGCGGGGAAAGAGGAATTCGCACAGGGACTGTACGCGGTCGAGGAATTCCGAGGCGCCGTCGGCGGTGAGGACGTAGCGCGACACCTTGGCATCGAGCCCGGTGAGGGGCTTCAACTCCGGGACGAAGAAGGGGTTGGGGAGGAAGCGGAGGTCGAGCATCACGTCGGCCTGGGGCGGGACTCCGTAGCGGTAACCGAAGGACAGAAGGGTGAGGTTGGGCTCGCCCTGCCCCTCCTCGGCAAAGCGTGCCTGCACCTCCCGCTTCAGCTCGTGGACGGTGAGCGCCGAGGTGTCGATGACCGAATCCGCCATCAGCCGGAGCTCGCGCAGCATCTGCCGCTCCCGCTGCAGCCCCTCGGTCACCGTCCCGTCCGGAGCCAGCGGGTGGCGTCGGCGCGTCTCCGAGAAGCGCCGCTGCAGGCTCTCGTCGCTCGCGTCCAGAAACAGCACCGCCACCTGGTGGCCCTCGCGACGGAGGTCGGCCAGCACCCGCGGCGCCTCGGCCAGCATGGTGCCTTCCCGGGCATCGATGACCAGGCCGAGGCGGGTGGCGCTCCCGGAGAGCTCGGCCAGCTCGGTGAGCCTCGGGACGAGCAGCACCGGCAGGTTGTCGATGCAGAAGTAGCCGGCGTCCTCCAGCGCGCGGATGGCGGTGCTCTTGCCGGACCCGGACATCCCGGTGAGGACCACAATCCGCTTGCTCGCCTCGCTCACTCCACCTCGTCCTTCAGGGGGCGACGCATCGCCCCGGCAGCGATGGCGCGGTTGAGGCGCTCGGCGAAGTCCCGGGCCGAGTGGTGGCCCTGCAGCTTGAGGAGGTGGTTTCGGGCGGCGACCTCGATGAGGGTGGTGAGGTTCCGGCCCGGGCGGACGGGCAACGTGGAGAGGGGCAAGTCCACGCCGAGGACGCTGAAGAAGCGGTCCTTGAGGCCCAGCCGGTCGTACTCCTGCTCCGGGTCCCACTCCACGAGCTCGATGACGAGCTCGACTTTCTTCCGGTCGCGGACGCTGGCCACGCCGAAGAGGTCCTTGATGTTGATGATGCCCAGGCCCCGAATCTCCATGTGGTGCTTGATGATGGGATTTCCGGTGCCGTAGACGGTGCCAGTTGGCTTCCGGGTGACCTCGACGATGTCATCGGCCACCAGGCGGTGGCCACGCATGATGAGGTCGAGCGCAATCTCGCTCTTGCCGATGCCGCTCTTGCCCAGCAAGAGGATGCCCACCCCGAAGACGTCCATCAGCACCCCGTGCAGGCTGGTGGCGTCAGTGAGCGCCTCCTCCAGGAAGGCGGTCACCTTCTCGATGAAGGTGGAGGACATGAGCGGCGTCTTCATCAACGGAAGCCCCGTCTTCTTGCAGGCCTCCACCAGGGGCAAGGGAGGTGGCAAGTCCTTGGTCACCACCACGCAGGCGATTTCCGCGTCGGAGAGCACCTTGTCCAGCGCCGAGCGCTGCTCGTCCAGCGTCAGCGTCTCCAGGTAGCTGACCTCGGTGTTGCCGAAGACTTGCACCCGCTCGGGGTGCAGGTGCTCGGTGAAACCGGCCAGCGCCAGCCCTGGCTTCTGGATGCGCGGGCTGGAGATGAGGCGGTCCAGGCCCTCGGCGCCTTCCACGAGCGTCAGCTGGAGGCCGAAGTCCCTGTCCTCCAGCAGTCGAGAAATCTTGATGGAGCCCATGAGGGGTAGGTTTTGAGTTAATCACGAGCCCCCGCCCCGTGCCTCCTGCTCCACCCTCCGCGCCGTCCTGGACTGCCGAGCGCAGCGCCCGGGTGCTTCTCTTCACGGCCCTGGCGGTGGGCGCGGCGCTCCGGGCGTGGCTCGCGCTCACCGACGCGGGCATCTACTGGCCGGACGAGATTTACCAGTCGCTCGAGCCCGCCCACCGCCTGGTGTGGGGACGCGGCCTGGTGGCCTGGGAATTCGCCTCCGGGGCCAGGCCCTGGACGCTGCCCGCGCTGGTGGCCTTGCCCTTCTCCGTCCTTCGGCTTCTCGGCGTCTCGAGCCCCAGCACCTACGTCCCGGCGGTGAAGCTTCTCTTCGCCGCGGTGGGCGTCGCCACCGCATGGGCCGTGGCCCGGCTGGCCCGCGCCCTGGGGGCGGCGCCTCTCCCGGCGGCCGCCGCCGGCGCCCTCTGGGCGCTCGCCGCGCCGGCCATCTACTTCTCCACGCGCGGGCTCTCCGAGCCCCTCTCCGCCTTCCCGGTGACAGTCGGCCTCCTCCTCGCCTGGCCAGAGGACGTCTCGCGCCGGAAGCGGTTACTGGGCGCGGCACTCCTCGGCGCCGCGGTGCTGCTGCGGCTCCAGGACGCGGTGCTGTGCGTCGGCCTCCTCGTCGCCCTCGTGGGTCGGGGCCAGAGGCGCGCAGCCCTGGACGTCCTCGCCGTCTTCACCCTCGCCGCCCTGGCCCTCGGCGCCCTCGACTGGGCCACCTGGGGGCGGCCCTTTCAGTCCGCGCTCGAGAACCTGCGCTTCAACGTCGTGGAGGGCGGCGGCAGCCTGTGGGGCACCTCCGAGCCGAGCTACTACCTCCGGGTCCTCTGGCGCTCCATGCCGGAGGTGACGGCCGTCCTTCTACTGGCCGGCGCCCTGGCCCTCCGGCGCGCCCCGGGGCTGTGCGCGCTGGTGGTGGCCTTCCTCGTCCTACACTCCCTCGTGCCGCACAAGGAGCTGCGCTTCATCCTTCCGGTGCTTCCAGCCTGGGCCGCCCTGGCCGGCGTGGGCCTCGACTCGGCCTCGCGCTTTCTCTCGGCACGAAAGCCCGCGCTGACGCACCTCGGGGTGGCGCTGGCCGTCCTGGCCGCGGCGGTGTCCGCCGCCGGCTTTCACCGGCTCACCTTCGGGGACCTCGGCGCCTACGAGACACTCAAGCCGCAGGCCAGCGCCTACCAGGACTTCGCCGACGTCAACCGCCTCCTCACTCTGGCCGGGACGCTTCCCGACTTGTGCGGGTTGAAGGTGGAGGCGGTGCACATGGCCTGGGCCGGCGGCTACACCTACTTCCACAAGGACGCACGCCTCTACTCCCACCTCGGGCCGCCGCGCGCCTCGGGCAAGTACAACTATGTGCTGAGCGTCGAGCGGGCCGTTCCCCAGGGCTCGGTGCGGGCCGCGCTCGGGCCCTACGTCCTAGCAAAACTCTCCTCCGCCCCCTGCGTCGAGGATGCGGCTTTCTCCTGGCGTCTGCCTTGAGCGTCGCTACAGTCCGTGCCTTCACGCCGGAGGCCGAGATGCCCGACTGCCTGTTTTGCAAAATCATCGAAGGGAAAATACCGGCCAACGTCGTCTACCGGGACGAGCAAACCATCGGCTTCGACGACATCCACCCCGTGGCGCCGGTGCATGTCCTCTTCGTCCCCAAGCGCCACATCGACGGCGTCAGCACCCTGACGGCCTCTGACAACGAGGCGGTGGGACAGCTGGTGCTGTCCGCGGCGAAGTACGCCCGGGAGCGCGGCATCGAGACAAGCGGCTACCGGCTGGTGGCCAACGTCGGGCCCGACGCCGGACAAACCGTCTTCCACCTCCACCTGCACCTCCTCGGCGGAAAGCCGCTTCGCGGAGGCGCTACCTCCGGCCGCGGCGACTGAAGGGGAGGCCCAGGCTCCAAGCGACGGGACAAAAGCGCACTGGCCGGCTGCCTCCTGCTCGGGCTATGTGAAGAAGCCATATGAAGCGTGCCCTCCTCCTCGGCTGTCTCGCGCTCGCCGTCGGCTGCTACTCGTACACGGAGCCCCCGCGGCCCCGAAACGTCGAGTCCGTCACCCAGCGGGGCCGGCAGATGGCGGCCTCGGGGCTGGACATGGCCAATGCCGATGGCCCCGGGCACTCGCAGCGCAGTGGCATGTCGGGCACCAATGCCGACGTCGACGACGACGAGGCGAGGGAGCTGCAACTGGGCATGCCGGAGCTGGCCTACGCCGAGGGCCTGGGCGGACCCGGCTTCGGCAACACCCTGCCCCAGGCGGACCTCGACGCTCCCAACGAGCTGCGCAACGGGCAAACGCGGGGCGTCGTCTTCCGCCCCTCGGACCACTACTTCATCAACGGCATCGACACCGGCCCCAGCGTGGACGCCATGCCTGGCTCCGGCGGCCCGGGAAAGCTGAAGCTCTTGAAGAGCTCCGAGCTGCGCGAGCTCAAGGCCTCCGAGTTGACGGAGCAGCCGCCCGCCCCGGCAGCGCCGCCAGCGAAGTAGTCCTCGACCAGCCGACGCAACCCAGCGCCTCCGCGGACTCCCAGGGCGGAGCGCTACCCTCCGAAGCGCACGGGGACGACGAAGCAGCCCTCGAAGCCCGAGAGCGGCTGCGCGCCGGGCACCACGCACTCCAGGGCCGAACGGTCCAGAAGCGGCGAGCCCGTGCTGCCCTGAAGGCGCAGCGCCGTCGCCGTCCCGCTCGCGTCCAGGCAGAAGTGCAGTGGCACCTCGCCCTGGAGCCGGAAGCGTCGGGCGGCCGTGGGGTAGCAGCGCACCGCAGCCTCGGCCAGCCGCTGGTGCAGCTCAGAAAGCCGACCGTCTCCTCCGGTGGCGCCGGCCCCCTCCCCTCCTCCCCCGAGGGACAGGGGCCCGGCCGCGGCGCCAGTTGGCACCGAGGCCCCGGTGTCGGTGGCGGCCGGGCCGGCTGGGGGCTGCGGGGCCGAGGAGGAAGGCGCGCCCTCGGACGCCAACGCCGCGAGTGGCCTGGGCGCGGCGGCGTGCGCGGGCCCGGACGGCGCCTCCCTGCGCACCGGCGGCTTCGACGCCGAAGCCACGTCGGGCCCTGCAGCGCCGGCGGCACCACGCGCGGCCGGCCCCAGCGCTTCCACGGGCGACAGCTTCAGAAAGCGCACCGAGAGGGGACTCGAGAGCGGCGGGGGGCGGACGGTGAGGACGAGGGCACCCAGCACCGCTGCATGAAGCAGGGTGGAGACGGCCAGGGCTGTCCGCGTGCGCGGCTGGCTCACGGCGTCCACCTCGGGGCGAATGTCCGGACGCCACTCTCCGTCACCGCCTCCACCATGGGCAGGCCGTACAGGGAGGCCAGCCGCTCCGCGGACAGGAGCTCCCGCGTCGGCCCATGGCCGAGGACGTGGCCGTCCCGCAAGAGAAGCACCGAGTCCGCCACGCTGGCCGCGAGGTTGGCGTCGTGCAGGACGGCCACCACTGCAAGCCCTCTGTCCACCCTCGCCCGCACCCGCTGAAGGACGTGGACTTGGTGACGCAAGTCCAGGAAGGCCGTCGGTTCGTCGAGGAGAAGCAGCTCCGGCTCCTGGGCCAGCGCCCGTGCCAGGAGCAGCAGTCGCCGCTCGCCGCCGGACAGCTCCCCCGTGCGCCGGCCAGCCAGTGGAAGGACGTCGAGCTCCTCCATCGCCGCGCGCGAGAAGGCCAAGTCGCGCTCGGAGGGAAGGCCCCACGCCCCGAGGTGCGGGGCCCTCCCCATGAGGACGAGCTCCATCCCGGTGAAGCCCGCGTCCGACTCGAACGTCTGCGGCACCCACGCCACCCGCTGCGCGAGCCGGCGACGCTCAAAAGCCCTCAGTGGCTGGCCGAAGAGGAGGAGGTCGCCCTCCAGTGGGGGCAGCCAGCCGAGCGCGCTGCGCAAGAGAGTACTTTTCCCGGAGCCGTTGGGGCCCAGCACCGCCAGGAGGCTGCCTGGCTGGACGTCGAAAGTGAGGCCCTCGACCACCGGCACGCGGCCGTAGCCCACCGAGAGCCCGCGCGCGGAAAGCGACGCCGTCACGTCCGGGCCTCCGAGCGCTGCAGGAGGTAGATGAAAAACGGACCGCCCAGCACCGCCGTTACCACCCCCACCGGAAGCTCGGTGTGAAACACCGGGAAGAGGAGCCGGGTGAAGAGGTCCGAGAGGACGAGAAAGGCCGCGCCCCCGAGCGCGCTGGCCGGGACGAGGAGGCGCTGGTCCGGCCCGAGGAGAAGCCGCAAGAGGTGCGGCACGATGAGGCCGACGAAGCCCACCAGCCCCGAAAGGGCCACCGCGCCCGCGACGCTGAAGGAGGTGGCCAAGAGGACGAGGATGCGCGTCCGGTCGACGGGCACGCCGAGCGAGGACGCGTCCTCGTCGCCCAGGGAGAGAAGGTTGAGGCGCCCGGACTGCCGCCACAGCACGCCCACGCACGCCACCTGGAGGACGGCCGCCCCGGCCAGCGTCCGCGGCGTCTCGTAGCCGAGGCTTCCCGCGAGCCAGTAGAGGATTTCCCCCACCTTGTCCGGGGAGATGAGCGTCTTGATGCCGGTGATGGCGGCCGAGGCGAAGGCGTTGAAGACGACGCCGGTGAGGAGGGCAGCGTAGGGCGAGCGCCGCGTGCCCCCCACCGTGAGGACGAGCCCCATGGCCGCCACCGAGCCGGCGAAGGCAAACAGCGACGGGCCGGCGAAGGCCGTCAACCCCAGCGCCAGGGCGACGGTGGCCCCCAGCGCCGCACCGCCGGAGACACCGAGGATGAAGGGGTCGGCCAGAGGGTTTTTCAGGAGCGCCTGAAGCGCACTCCCACTCGCCCCCAGCGCCGCACCCACCAGGGCCCCGAGGACGGCGCGGGGCACCCGCAAGCGCCAAAACACGCTGGCGTCCACGGAGAGGGGGTCGAGAAGCGCCCGCCTGAGGCCGAGCGGGTACTCGCCAAGCGTCGCCGAGGCAAGCAGCGCCGCCACGACGCACGCGGCCAGCACGCACAGGATGAGGGTGGCCCGCCCGGCGGAGAAGCGCACCTCGCGTGCAACCGCGAGGCGGTCCTGGGCGAGCGCGACACTCACCGGCCGCCCTCGGGGAGGGCCGGGTGCAGCGCCCGGAAGAGCTCCTCCAGCCCCTGGTCGAGGGCCGGTCCCGGGTGCAGGAGTGCCGGCGAGGGAAGCGTCACCCAGCGTGCGGCCCGGAGGCCGGGCAAACCTCGAAGCGTCTCACGGCCACCCATGCCTCGCGTCGCGTCGAGGACGACGTCTGGCGTGCTGCCCAGGGCGCGCTCCACGGACCACACCGGGTAGGGGCGGGTGGCATCCGCGGCGACGTTGGTGCCGCCCGCGTCGCGCAAGAGCTCGTCGGCGAAGCTACCCGGCCCCGCGACGACCAGGGGCTGAAACCCGTAGACGAAGAGGACGCGGACGGCTGGAAGCCCAGCTGCACGTGCGCGCACCCGCGTCCGCGTCTCCTCCAGGGAATGCGCCAGCGCCTCGGCCTTCTCCTTGCGCCCAAGGGCCACGCCCACCGCGCGCAGCCCGGCGAGGACATCGTCGATGGAGGAGAGCCGCAAGGCCAGGATGGGAATGCCCAGGCCGGCGAGCGCCATCACCGGCGCCTGGTTGCCAGGACCAAGCTGCACCAGCACCAGGTCGGGCTTCAGCGCGGTCACCGCCTCCACGCTTGGGTCGACGAAGCCGCCCACCCGCGGCAGCGTCCGCACCTCGGGTTGCTCATCGAAGCGAGAGACACCCACCAGGACGTCGCCGGCCCCGAGGGCGAGGACGGTGTCCGTGAGGGACGGCGCCAGCGTCACCAGCCGCCGCACCAGCGCGGGGGCCGTGGGCCCCAGCGTCTGGACGGCCGCGGGCTCGACTGGGCCTGCGGCGAGCAGGCCCAGCGCGAGGAGGACGGCGGCTGGAGTCACGGCACGGCGATGATGGAGGACACGTCGGAGATTCCCGTGGGGCAGGCCTGCAAGGGGACCCCACCGTCAGAGCCATAGCCGACGAGTTGCGTGAGTTGCCCCGTGGCTCCCAAGGTGACAACGAAGACGCGGCCCGAGGCCGAGTCTCCGACGTAGGCCCGTCCGTTCACCACCGCCAGTGGCGTAGCACTGGGCGGCGTGCATCCGACGGCACCTTGCGGGCACTGCGGTGACCAGGAGGCGAGCAGCACGTCGTTGACGTCCAGTGACAACAGGGCCGAGCGGTCCACGGAAAGCGTGGCGAAGGTGCTGGGGTCAAAGGTTGACTGGCCCGAACAGGTCACGAGGAGTCCCCCGTTGACGGGATTCTCCGCCATCACCCCGGCATTCAGGCAAACCCCCGCGTCGAGGGCGATGATTTCGGTGACACCCCCCAGTCCCCCGTCCGGTGGCCGGTTGGGGTCGATTTTCACGAGCATCGAGGGTCCCGCGGAGTCGTAGTCGCCAGTGTCCGGGTCAACGACGAGGTTGTTGAGCACCACGTACACCAGGCCTTCGTGCAGCAGCGCCTGGCTCGGCCGCGGGTCGGAGAGACCGCCGTCAAAGGTCTGCAGCGGCACGAGCTTCATGTCGTAAGTGCCCACCACCACCGGGGCGCTGGGGTTCGTGACGTCGAGTCGTACCACCGTCCCGCCGTCTCCCATCTGGTTGGGCGGATAGCCTCCGTAGAGCGGGACGAAGATTTCGTTGTTGACCCGCGCGTACGGGTACGGGTCGGTGTTCTGTCCGAAGACGAAGCCACCATCCACGACGAGACCGAGCCCCTGCAGACCGCCATCGGGGAGCAGTACCTGTGCCGAGGCTGACGGAGGCCCGGTGAGGACGATGAGCGTGTTGGCGAGTCCGTCGACCACATACACCCAGGAGCCGGCGTCGGAGCGCGTGTCGACCTCGATGTAGGTGGGGTCCTGAGCGCCGATGGGCGGTGCCTCCGGCGAGACCAGACTCAGGTTTTCCAGGGCCAGCTCTCCGAGCGGCCCTTCTGAGCCGACGAGAAGGCCATCGCCGAGGATGCCCAGGGCTGACGGGACGCTTCCGCCCGGGACTCCCGGGCCGGCCACGGGCTGCACCGGGCTGTCGAAGATGGGAGCCACCGTGCTGGTGTTGGCGATGCAGGCCACCACCGCATCCGGAAGGCAGGTGCCCGGGGCCGTCCCGTTGGGCGTGGCGTGGCAGCCGTAGCCCTGGGGGCAGATGTTTCCGCAAGCCCCGCAGTTGTTCGGGTCACTGCTCAGCGTCACGCAGGCGCCGTTGCACTCGGTGGCCGTGCCACAGGAGAGCTCGCATGAGCCGCTGCCGGCATCGGTGGGTGCGCACACCTGGCCCGAGGGACAGACGGACCCTCCCGCGCCGGCGCAGCCGCCGCAGTTGTTCGGGTCGGTGGTGATGTCCGTGCACGTCCCGTTGCAGGTGAGGATGGTCGTCCCGCCGTCTGGCAGCGGGTTTCCCACGGGACACTCGCAGGAACCGAGATTGCCTCCGTCCGTCGGCGCCACGCAGATGGCCCGGGGTTGGCATGCGTTGCCGCAGGCGCCGCAATTGGCCGGGTCCACGCTGAGGTAGACGCAGGTGACGTTGCACTCGGTGGTGCCGCCCATGCATTCGAGCGCACTCGTCTGCAGACACCCCGGAAGGCCAATGGCCAGCAGCACGCCTGCTGCCCCCAGGAATGGGAGCAGCCCTCGCCTCGTCTTCGTCATGGAAGTCACCGCGGTGCCTCGCTTTGTGGAACGGGTTTCGCCCCGGGCTCGCCGAGCGCCAGGGCCAGGGTCGCGAACACCGCGCGACCGGGGAGGGGATAGCCGTCCAGGTCCTGTCCCTGGACGTCGAAGAGGTTGTTGAGCTGCACCGAGGCGGTGACACGCGGCGCGCGGTTCCACACCACGACATCCAACCCGGTGTTGACGAAGACATGCCCGGGGAGGCTCAGAGCGCCGGAGCGATTGACGGTCACAAAGGAGCGGCCTTCCACGCCGACATGGACCCGGAGCCAGTCCGGACCAGCCTGCAGGCGGGCAGACCCAAGCTGCCTCGGGCGGTAGGGCAGCTCCATCCCGAAGTAGGGCGCGACGTCGCGCAAATCCTCCGTCCACTGCAGCGTGTAGTTGCCGCTCGCCTCGAGCCAGGGCCAGGGCCGGACGCGAACCTCGCTCTCCATTCCCCATGCGTCGGCCACGCTGACGTTTTGAGGCTTGGCGAAAAAGGGCGGGTAGTACTCGTAGATGATGAGGTCCTGGTAGCGCGTCCAGAAGCCACCGACGCTCGCCGAGGCCCAACGGCCCGCATACAGAAGGGCCCCGTCCGCGGAAAAAGAGCGCTCCGGCTGAAGGTTGGGGTTGATGCCCACCGGGCCCGCCGGGAGATAGAGCTCCTGGAAGGAAGGCGGCCGGAAGCCGTAGCCGGCGTTGCCCCGTACCGAGAACCCGAGCGGGAGCCCGAGTGAAACGCCCAGCTTGGGAGACACCGCCGAGAATGGACCGGTCTGGTCGACGCGGACGGCGGGCACGAGGGAGATGCGTCCCTCCCACAGGAGCCACTCGTCCTGGAGGGCCAGCGAGGTGAGCGCCCATTTCGGCGAGCCGGCAGCTGCGCTCACCGCGGCAAAGCCGGCAGTCGCCGTCGCGACGAGGGCGTGGGAGCCGAGGGTGATGGAGAAGTCCGCGGTGGCGCCCGACTGCCAGAGCCGGTCGTTCTCGCCTCTGCCGAAGTCTCCCCCGGAGAGGTCGTCCGTCGTCCGACGCCCATCCAGCCGCAAGTCCAGGAGGGCACCGTTGGAAAACGTGTGCTGGGCCCGGACGGAGGCCAGCACCCGCGAGGTGGACTGGTAGTCATTGGACGAGGGGTTGTCCTCGGTCCCGGCGAGACCGCGCGAGAGGAGGCTGGCCTCGACCAGCATGTCCACGGCCCAGCCGGAGACATCCCAGCCCTGCTTCAGGAGGCCGCCCCCCGAGGTCGACTGGTTGTTGAGCCGGCGAAGCTCCTGTCCCACCGGAGGCGATTCCCCGAGGAGCGGCTGGTAGAGGTAGGTGAAGTCGCCGTCCGAGTGCTCGGCATGAAGGACGAAGAGACCGTTGCCGCCGAGGTTGGGGCCGCTGGCGCCGAGGCTTCCACGCCAGGTTCCAAAGCTGCCGCCAGTCACGTCGGCGAAGACGGGCGCACCGTCTCCCGCTGTGCGGGTGATGAGATTCACCACCCCGCCCGAGGCCAGAGGCCCGTAACGGGAGGAGGCGCTCCCGCGGAGCACTTCGGCTCGGTCCAAGATGGACACGGGCACGAGGCTCAGGTCGGCGATGTCGCCCGGGCCGTTGAGCGGGATGCCGTCAAGGAGGACGAGGACGCCGGTGTTGGGCGAGCCGCGAAGGGAGATGCCCTCGCTCTGTCCAGGCCCACCGGAGCTGCTCACCACCGCGCCCGGCACCTCGGAGAGAAGGGCCCCGGTAGAGAACACCTCCCCGCGGCGGCCGGAGATGTCCACCACCGAGGTTTGCCCGGTGGGGTCGCGGACGGTGGGAGATTCGGGAGCCGGTGGCGCAGGCGGAAGCGGGACCGTCACCGGGGCGAGCAGCACCGGGTCCGAGGACGACTGTCCCCAGGCCAGCGAAGCCACTCCCACCGCCGGCCCCAAGCCACGCCGGGCCCACCGCCAGAACGCCATGCCACACGCCTTCCTCTCTCTCCAACGAAGAGAGAAGGCCACACGGGGCGACTCATGGAGTCGCCCGTACCTCGGGCAGGTCTCCTGGCTTCCGGAACCCAGGCGCTGTTGCACCCCATTGGTGCGTTTGCGCCCGACGCCTCCACCTCCCACCTTCCCGCGGGCCCCGACCAGGGACCGCAGTGGTGACTGCCGGAGGTTTTCGCGGGCCCTGTTCCTCAGGGCCGTCCGGTCACAGTGGCGGGACCGCGCCGGATTCTCACCGGCTTCCCTCTTCGCCCAACACGGGCACCCGAAGGCAGGGCGAGCTTTGGCATGGGCCTGGACGGCACGCAAGCCAGAAGGGCAAGCAGGGCAGACGGTTGGCCCGGCCCGTGGCTAGGGTGAAGGGCCGCACCCCCATGCGTCACTCCCTCGTCGTCGCCCTTGTCGCGCTGGCCCCCTTGGGCTGCGGGAGCGACAACCCCACGACGCCCTCGGCAGCGTGCAACGCCGTCGCCGTCGCGGTGTGCGACAAGGAGTATGCCTGCCAGCCCACGCTGCCGGGCACCGCGTCGGGCTGTGCCGTTGCCGCGGAAACCGAGGAGAACTGCGCGACGTCCAGCTGTCCGACCGGGACGACCTTCAACAGCAGCAACGCGGCGACGTGTCTCTCTGCCATCAACAACGGCGGCTGCAGCTTCTCCCTGCCGGACACCTGCAGCGAGCTCTGCGAGTGACCATGTCCTCCGCGCTCCGGCCGAACCTGGCCTGAGGGCGAGCGAGCACGAGCCAGGGCGGGTTGCAGGCCAGCGCGCCCCAGCTTGAGCGGGCCCAGTCACTTTCCGGACAGACATCCACCCTCGGGCATGGTTACTGTCCGGCGCCAATTCTTCATCCAGGCCAGTTAAGGGAGTCCACGTGCGTCGTTTGCTTCTCGCCCTCTGTCTGTCCGTCACCGTCTCTGCGTGCGGAAACACCTGCAGCACCGACCTCACCAATCCCATCACCGCCTGCCGGACGTTTTCCTGTGCAGCGTGCAGCCGGCTCAACGATTGCCAGGGCGGCATCGACATCAACAGCTGCGCCCAACTCCTCGAGAACCAGGCCGGCTGCGACGAGGCCAGCTGCGGGCAGGGCACCTACAGCGGCACGGCCGCTCAGACGTGCCTCTCGGACCTGCAAACCCAAGTTTGCCAGGACAGCATCAACGACGTGAACCCGCCGAGCTGCAACACCGAGCCCAACCCCTCCGGCCCCATCTGCCCGACGAGCTAGACGCCCCGAGGGGGAGAACGCCCGCGCTTCCCGGGCCCAGGGCGCAAGCTACAAGAGCGAGTCGGCCAGCCGAGCGGTGTTCTGCGCCACCCGCCGGAAGGGGGAACGGCGCTTCCACTCCTCCTTCGAGACCTCGCGGCTGCTCTTGAAATACCGGGCCTGCACCGCCTCGAAGGCGGCCACCACCTTGGCGTCGTAGACGAGGAGGCTCACCTCCGAGTCGAGCGCGAAGGAGCGGATGTCCATGTTGACCGAGCCCACCACCGCCACCCAGCGGTCCACGGTGACGTGCTTGGCGTGCAGGAAGTGTGGGGCGTACAGGTGGATGTGGATGCCAGCCGCCAGGAGGCGCCCGTAGTGCGACTCCTGGGCCCAGTTGGTCACCAGCTTGTTGCTGTGCTCCGGCACCACCAGATGGACTTCCGCTCCCCGAAGCGCCGCGGTCTCCATGGCCTCGAGAAACGGCTCATCGGGCACGAAGTAGGGAGTGGTCATCACCACCCGGTCGCGGGCCTCGTGGAGTAGGTCGATGAGCATCGTCTGCTGGTTCTCGTAGGAGTAGGCCGGTCCGCTGGGGAGCACCTGCGCCGGGGACTCCCCGACGGACGTGCGCGCCGGGAGGAACTCGCCCGGAATCTCCAGACGCTTCTCCGTCTCCTGGTAGCGGTCGGCGAGGAACATCGACTGCAGCTGCACCACCACCGGGCCCACGACGCGGGCCAGAAGCTCCTCGTTGGGGTAGGCGGGGATGAAGCCCGGGTCGACGACGTTTTGCGAGCCGACGTAGCCGATGTTGCCGTCGATGACGGCCAGCTTCCGGTGGTTGCGGAGGTCGGCACGGGCGGCGTTGCGACGGAAGTAGTTGACGGAGAGAAGGGCAATCACCTCCACCCCCGCCTTCCGCAGCTCCGGGGCGAGGTGCCGCAGCCCGGCCGACGAGCCCAGGGCGTCCATCAACACCCGGCAGCTGACGCCGCGGCGGGCGGCACGCACCAGGGCATCGCCCACCTTCCGGCCGGTGGCGTCGGGCGCAAAAATGTAGAAGAGGAGGTGCGCGTGGTGCTTGGCGGCGTCGATGTCCTGCACCAGGCGGTCGATGGCGGGCTGGTAGTCGGGGAGGAGCTCGACGCGGTTGCCACCCAGCGGGGCAAACCCACCCAGGCGCTGGACAAGGGCCGACGTGCGCAGTGCCTGGGGGGCAAGCTCCGGCGGGCGAAGCCCACTCTCAATCACCATCTGTGCCTGGACGTCGCGGATGCGGAGGTCCGCCTGCGCCTCGTCCTGGAGCCGCTCTCGCGGGTAGCGAATCCGGCCGATGAGCGCGTACAGGAGCAGGCCCACCCAAGGAACGAGAAAGATGAGCACCAGCCAGGCCCGGGCGGCATCGGCGCTGCGGCGCTGCGGGACGTAGACGAGCATCGCCAGGCGCACCGCCCACTCGCTCAAGACGTAGAGAAGCCCCCAGCTGAAGTACATGCCCACCTCCGACTTCGCCCTGGCGCGGGGAAGCTTACAGGGGTTCGCTTCTCGGCCGAGGACGACTTCGGCCCCTTGCGTCGCTCCTGGGCGCCGGCGTTAGAAGCCCCTCAGGAGTCCCCGTGGTCGAAGGAGACGGACGAATGGCTGACAAGCACAGCACGAGCTTCATGCGCTCCTTGTGCATGGGAGACATCGAGGAGGACGTCCTCCTGCCCTTCCCGGAGATTCTGCCCAAGGACAAGGAGACGCTGCAGCAAGTCATCGCCTCGGTGGGCCAGCTGCTCGGGCCAAAGGAGAAGGACTTCCGCGCCTGGGACGTCGCCGGGGAGATGCCCGCGGCCTTCCTCGAGGAGCTGAAGCAATTCGGCCTCTTCGGCATGGTGGTCCCCGAGGAATTCGGGGGCCTGGGCTTCGGCAGTGCCGCGTACTCGAGAGCGCTCCAGGAGGTGTCGCGCTACGACGGCTCGGTGGCGGCGACCATCGGTGCCCACCAGTCCATCGGCATGCGGGGACTCCTCCTCTTTGGCACCGATGAGCAGAAGCGCCGCTTCCTCCCCAAGCTGGCCACCGGGGAGATGATTGCTGCCTTCTGCCTCACCGAGCCCGGAGCCGGCTCGGACGCCGCGAGCGTCAAGACGACGGCCGTCAAGGACGGCGAGAGCTACGTGCTCAACGGAAACAAGCTGTGGATTACCAATGGTGGCCTGGCCAGCTTCTTCACCGTCTTCGCCAAGACGGGAAAGCCCGAGGAGCGGGGGAAGCTGACGGGCTTCATCGTCACCAGGGACATGGAGGGGGTGAGCACCGGGCCGCACGAGGACAAGATGGGGCTCAGGGCCAGCTCCACCGCCGCCGTCTTCCTGGACAACGTGCGCGTGCCCGCGGACATGCGCCTCGGCGAGGAGGGCAAGGGTTTCAAGGTGGCGCTGCACATCCTCAACAACGGCCGCAGCGGCCTCGGCGGCGGCTGCGTGGGCGGGATGAAGAAGATGGTGGAGCTGACCACCAAGCAGGCCAAGGGTCGAGTGCAATTCGGAAAACCCATCAGTGACTTCGGCCTCATCAAGCAGAAGGTGGGCCACATGGTGGTGGAGACCTACGCCGCCGAGGCGGCGGTGGACATGGTGGCCGGCCTGAGCGACCAGGGGTACGAGGACTACGCGGTGGAAGCCGCCATCTCCAAGGTGTTTGCCACCGAGGCGCTCTGGCGCACCACCGACGAGGCCCTCCAGGTCGCGGGCGGCAATGGCTTCATGCGCGAGTTTCCCTACGAGCGCGCGCTACGCGACTGCCGCATCTTCCGCATCTGGGAGGGGACGAACGAGATTCTCCGGCTCTTCATCGCGCTCACCGCGATGAATGACGTCGGGACCCAGCTTCTGGACCTGGCCTCGGGCCTGAAGGACGTCCTGGCCGACCCCATCAAGGGATTCGGGCTCCTCAGCGACTACGCCCGGCGCCGCGCGGGCCTGGTCACCAATGTCGGACGGGACAAGGGAAGCTTCACCAAACTCCACCCGGCACTGAAGGAGTCGGCCGCGGTCTTCGAGGACGGTGCCCGGGACCTGGCCACTGCCACCGACCGCCTCCTGCGCAAGCACGGGAAGCACATTGTGGACATGCAGTTTGCCACCCGCCGGCTGGCGGACATCATGATTGACCTCTTCGTCCTGGCCTGTGTCCTCTCCCGCGTGGACAGCGCGGTGAAGCGCCTGGGCGTCGAGGGGGCAGCACGGGAGCAGGAGATTCTGGAAGTCTTCGCCGGCCAGGTGCGCCGCCGGGTGAAGAGCAACTTCGGGAAAATCGACAACAACGACGACGAGCTCATCAAGCGGTTGGCCGACCACGCCTTCGAGCACGAGGGCTTCTCTTGGGACAATCTCTAGTCACGGCGTCACCGTGAAGCGGAGGCCCACGTTGAGCCACCAGTGCGCCACGCCAGACATGAAGGACTGGCCCGCGTCGCTGGTGTAGTCGCCGTAGCTCGCGGAGAAGTACGGACCGATGCTGAAACGGTCGAAGGACACAGCCACGCCAACCTGGCCGTTGAACCACTCGGGGCCCTGCAAGGCTCCCGTGTGAGGCACATCGCAGTAGCTCCCACCGGGCGTGCAGTAGGCCTCGCTATCGTAACGTTCCTGCGCCACCTCGTAGCCAATTCCCAGTCCAATCCAGGGGTCGATGCTGACGCCTCGGCCGAGGGAAAGACTGACTGGGTGGAGCTGCACCTCGAGGCCGAAATGGAAGACGCGGGCGTAACAGCTGTAATCGCAGGGGCTGACGACATCGACGAACCCCGGGCTGACCGTCGTCGGGGCATAGCTGAAATATGCACCGACGAAGAGAAGGTGAGAGACCCTCAGACCGGCATCCACCCAGATGGGGTAGGCGGTCAGGTCCAGGGGCGCCTCCCCCGCGTACTCGGCATCGGGAAAGCTCTGGAACGAGACGCCAAAACGGACGGCCGCCTCGAAGTGGAGGCCTGGAGGGACCTCGTCTGCGGCTGCGGGCAGCGCCAGCAGGAGCAGCAGCGCAAAAGCGCCGGGCGCACACAGCTCGCTCGTCCTCTTTCCCAAGGCCACTCCCCCCTCCAAGCGTCAAGGCCCTCCTTTGTATTCTTACCTCGAAGCTGGTCTTCGAGGCACCTCGTCGCGCGGGTCACGTCGCGTTCGGCGAGCGTGTTAAGCAGCCGCCCATGAGCTTGAAGAATCAGGTTCTCTTCGTCACCGGTGCGAGCCGCGGCATCGGCCTGGCCATCGCCCTGCGCGCGGCGCGGGATGGGGCGCGCATCGCCATCGCCGCCAAGACGTCCGAGCCCCACCCCAAGCTGCCGGGCACCATCCACTCCGCTGCTCTGGAAATCGAGCGCGCCGGCGGAGAGGCGCTGCCGCTCACCGTGGACATCCGGCACGAGGAGCAGGTGGCGGAGGCCGTGGCCCAGACGGTGGCCAAGTGGGGCGGCATCGACGTCTGCGTCAACAACGCCTCGGCCATCAGTCTCACCGACACCGAGTCCACGCCCATGAAGCGCTATGACCTCATGCACGGCGTGAACACCCGCGGCACCTTCGTCACCACGCAGGCCTGCCTGCCGCATTTGAAGAAGTCGAAAAACGCGCACGTCCTCAACCTCTCGCCGCCACTGAGCATGAAGCCGCACTGGTTCTCCGGCCACGTGGCCTACACCATGGCCAAGTACGGGATGAGCATGTGCGTCTTGGGCATGGCGGAGGAATTCAAGCCGCTGGGCGTCGCCGTCAACGCGCTCTGGCCGCGCACTGCCATCGCCACCGCGGCCATGGACATGATTGGCGGCGGTCCGGACATCCGGCGCCAGTGCCGGACGGTGGACATCATGGCCGACGCCGCGCACGCCATCCTCACGAAGCCGGCCCGGAGCTGCACCGGGAATTTCTTCATCGACGACGACGTGCTCCGGGCCGAGGGCGTGACCGACTTCAGCCAGTACGCCGTCGACCCCACCGCCGAGCTCCTCCCGGACTTCTTCGTCGACTGACGCCAGAGCGCCACCCCGTCACGCCGGCGCCGGCCAGGGCCGCTCTCGCCAAGGCCTCTGGCGCTCGCCTCGCTGCTCGCTCGCGGAGAAGTGACGGGGAGGGGCTTTCGCCGGGCGCCGCCGCCGGTCATGCTGGTAGGCCAACCCACGAAACCGCTCCAGCCGCCCTGGCCCAGGAGCACCGACTGCCTCTCGCGCCTTTTTCCGTGAACGCCTCACCCCAACCCTCCTCACCCGTGCCTGCCACCGAGGCAGGTGTGCCGGTGCGGTCGCCGGGGAGCGCCGTCGAGCATTTCGTGGACGCGGTGCGCCGCCGTCAGCGACGCGCCTTCCTCCTCCAGGGTGCGCTTCTGGCATTCGCGGCCTTCGCCATCGCCGCCCTCGGGGCAGCGCTCCTGGCAAAAGGCGCCCCCAGCTGGGCTCGGGGGCTTCTGGCGTTGGGCGCTCTCGGCGGCCTGGGCCTCTTCGGCTGGCGGGGACTCTTCCAGGCGCGAAGGAGTGCCGGCGACCAGTTTCGCACCGCGCGCCTGGTGGCGGCCCGGCTTCCGGGCGTCAACCTCGACCTCCTGGCGGCGCTCGAGCTGCGCGCGGCACTCGGCAACACCGACACCTTTTCGCAGGAGCTGGCCCGGGCCTACCTCTCGGGCACGGACGTACGCGCCGCGGCGCTGGACGCACGGCACGTGGTGGATGGCCGGCCCACCCGGGTGGCCGTCCTCCTCGCCACCACCGCCCTCGCCCTCCTCGCCCTCGGCGCCCTCTTCGCCCCAAGCGGCTTGCGGCCGCTGGCGGGCCTGCTTCGCGCCGCCGAGGGGAAGACGGCACCCAGCCGCGAGCCCATCACCGGGGACGTCGAGCTCACCTACCGCTACCCGGCCTACGTCGGGCTTCTCCCGCGCACCGTCACCGGCTCGGGAGGGGAAATTTCGGCGCCGGTGGGGACGGTGGTGGAGCTGCGGACGCGCTCGGACCGGCCGGTGGTGACCGCCGGGCTCCTTCTCAATGGCGAGGCGCTCCCCTTGAGAGTGGAGAACGGGCGCGACCTCTCGGGGACGTTGGTGGTGCGCAAGTCCGGTAGCTACACGGTGGTCTTCTACGGCCGCTCCGGGAAGGAGCTGGTCCGCGGGCCGGACGTGCCCGTCACCGCCGAGCCCGACGCACCACCCTCGGTGGCGCTGCTCCTGCCAGCGTCGGACCTGGAGGTCGACCCGGAAGCCGAGGTCGTCCTGCGCTGGGAGGCCACCGACGACCACGGCCTCTCCGCGCTGGCACTCGTGTACCAGACGCCCGGTGGCGCCGAGGTGCGCGTTCCGCTTCCGCTGGAGGCCGGCCGCCGAAGTCTGGGGACATTTCGCTGGCCGCTCGCCGGCCTGAAGCTGTCGGCCGGAGCCCGCGTCACCTACTTCCTCGAGGCGCTGGACAACGACGCTGTCGACGGCCCGCAGAAGGGCACGAGCCGCGCCCAGTCGCTGCATGTCTACAGCGCCGCCGAGCACCGCCAGGAGGCGCTGCGGAGGGTGGAGGCGCTCTGGGAGCGGATGGTGACGCACCTCGCGGACCGGATGGAGGGGCCGGACCGCGCGCGCACCAAGGACCTCAAGGCCGTCACCGCGCAGACGGCGGTGGACGAGTCGGGGCACGCCCTTTCCGGCGACCTGGTGGCCACCGCCCGGCAGCTGGGACAGGAGCGCGACCGGGTGGAGGCCCTGGTGGCGGCGGTGGCCAACATCGGCGAACGGCTTGGCCGCTCGGTGCGCACCACCTCCGACGCCCGGCGGAGCTTCCTGCGCATCGGGAGCCGGCCGGGGGAGAACGACCCGGCGGCCCGGCTGTCCCGCGCCGCCACCGAGGAGATTGCCCAGGTGGAGCGGGATGTCCTCTACCTCGAGTCGCTCCTCGACCGACAGCGCGTCGAGGAGCTCAAAGAGCTCAACCAGGAGCTCGCACGCGAGCAACGCGAGCTCGCTCGACTCATCGAGCGCTTCGAGGAGACGAAGGACCCGGCCCTCCGGGAACAGATGCTCCGGCAGGTGGCCACCCTCCGGCAGCGCATGAATGAGCTGATGAAGCGGAGCATGGCCATGGCCCGCGGCATCCGCGACGAGCACTTCAACCTGGAGAGCCTGGGCGAGGGGACGGCCTCCACCCTGGACGACATCGAGAAGCTTCTCCGCGAGGGCAAGACGCAGGAGGCGCTGGCCAAGCTGCAGCAGCTCGAGGCCCAGGCCGAAGGTCAGATGCGGAAGATGGACGAGCAGCTTGGGCAGGTGGACCCGGAGCTGGTGAAGCGCTTCCGCGACTTTGCCCAGGGCTTGAAGGAAACCCATGAGGAGCAGTCGCGGGTGGCCTCGGAGACGAAGCGCATCCGGGACCATTACCGGGAGCAGCTCAAAGAAAGGCTGCGGGAGAAGGGCGAGGCGCTGAAGAACCAAATCCGCCGGGACCTGGAGGCGGTGGCCCAGGACTACCGGAAGACGAGGCCCGGAGAGCTCGGGCCGAGAAGCGACCGCGCGCTGGAGAATGCCCAGTCGGAGCTGGAAAACCTCAAGAGCGCGCTGCGCTCGGACGACTTCGACCTGGCGGCCGACGCCGCCCATTCCGCGGGCCAGGCGGCAGACGAGATTGCTCGCGAAGCCGAGCAGCAGCACGTGCTCAACGAGATGTACCGGAACCCAGGAGAGGCGCGCGACCAGTCCAAGCGCACGGCGCAAAGGATGGAGCAGGACGCCCAGAAGCTGCACGACATCCAGCGCAACCTTCAGCAGCTCTTTCCGCCGGTGGGCTCGCAGCTGTCCACTCAGGACCGCCAGCGCCTGCAGCAGCTTAGCCAGGAGCAGCGCAGCCTCGAACGCCGCGCGCAGGACCTCGGGCAGAAGATGCAGCAGCTGAACAAGCTGGCACCGCTCTTCGGAGACCGGGGCGTGGAGCAGCTGGAGCAAGTCTCGGAGCGAATGTCGAGCGCGACCGAACGGCTGGAGGGCCGCGACCCCGGCCGCGGCTACGGCGAGCAGAAGTCGGCCCTGGACGGGCTCGAGCAGCTCCAGCAGCAGATGCAGGACGCGCAGCGCGGCGGCGGACGCGGCGGGCTACCCATGCCCATGTTCGCTGGACGCGAGGGGGAGAGCGGAAATGAAATCTCCCAGCAGAAGGTGGAGATTCCTGAGGCCGACCCCGGGACGGCCTTCCAGGATTTCCGCAAGGACCTTCTGGATGCCATGAAGCAGGGCACGCCCGAGCGTTACCGGGAACAGGTGAAGAGCTACTACGAGGAGCTCGTCAAATGACGCGGGTGCTCCTCGTCCTCCTCCTGGCCGTCTCGTTGCGCCCGGCCGTCGCCGCGCCGCCGAGCGCCGAGGCGCGCGCCCGGCTTCACACCCTGGAGAGCCTCCTCGACGAGGAGGACTACACCGCGGCCCACGCCGCCTGGGAAGAGCTCCGCGCCCAGCACCCGGACCCGGCCGAGTCGCTCGACTTCTTTGGAGGCCGCATCGCCTTCGGCGAGGGACGCTACGCGGAGGCCGTGGAGCTGCTCGAGTCGGCCGGTGGGGACGACCGCCCCGGCTCCTACCTTCGTCTGGCGCGAGACACCCTGGCGCTCACCAAGGAGAGTCGGCGCGCGGAGAGCGAGCACTTCGTCTTCCTCTACCCGCCGGGCAAGGATGCAGTCCTCGCGCCCTGGGCGCTGGAGACGTTGGAGGCCCAGCGGACGGCGCTGCTCGAGGACTTGGGCTACGCGCCGCCGGGCAAAGTCCGGGTGGAGCTGGTGAATGACGCCTCCGAGCTGGCGCGCGCCTCCACCCTCTCCAAGAAGGAGATTGACGCCACCGGCACCATCGCCATCTGCAAGTTCAACAAGCTCATCGTCACGAGCCCCAAGGCCGTCCTCCGGGGCTATGACTGGCTGGACACGCTGGCGCACGAGTACACGCACCTCGTGGTGACGCAGAAGGGGCACAATAGCGTCCCCATCTGGCTGCAGGAGGCGCTGGCCAAGTACCTCGAGTCCCGCTGGCGTGGGGCGGCGGGCAAGTCGCTTCCGCCCTCCACCCGCGCGCTGCTGGCCGACAGGGTGAAGCGCAACACCCTCATTCCCTTCACCAAGATGCATCCCTCCATGGCCAAGCTTCCCTCCTGGCAGGATGCCGCGACGGCCTTCGCCGAGGTCTTCTTCGCCGCCGAGTACCTCGACCGCGAGCACGGCCGGAAGGCGCTGCGTGGCATTGTCGATGCCATGGGGACGGGAGCCTCCGACCAGCAGGCGGTGGAAGTTGTCACCGGGCACAGCTTCACCGCCTTCGAGCGCAACTGGACGGCGTACCTCAAGGCCCAACCCGTCCCGCGCGCTCCGCCCGCGGGAGCCGAGAAGCTGGTGCTGCGCGACCCTAAGGCGCAGGCCAACGCGCCGGAGGCCAAGGGCCGGGAGATTAGCTTTCAGGACTTCGAGGACGTCCAGGAGCCCGCCGTCCGCCGCTACGCGCACCTCGGGGAGCTCTTCCGGGAGCACGGGCGGTACGTGGCCGCGGTCGAGGAGTTTGGCCACGCCCACGGCCTGGTGGGCAGCAAGTACGAGTCGCTGGCCAACAAGTACGCGCTGGCCCTCTTCGCCATCCGCCGGGTGGACGAGGCGGAGAAGGTGCTCCTGGCGACGCTGGAGGAGCACCCGGGGAGCGCCACCACGCAGGTGCACCTGGGCCGCATCTACCTCTCCCGCGGCGACTGGCGCCGCGCCAAGGAGGCCTACCGGGCCGCCATCGCCCAGGACCCCTTCGACCCTGAAATCCACCTGGCCCTGGTGCGCGCCGCCGAGGGCCTCAAGGACGCGCCATTGACCGAGCGCGCCCGAAACGCTGCCATCGTCCTCACCGGGCTGCCCGCCGAGCGCGTCGACGCGCTCGTCCGGCGCTTCCCCGGCCCGGAGGCGGACCTCTCCGACGTCAACCTTCCCCCGGCGCGCCCGGACCCGAAGCAGGAAGCTCCGGCTCCCACCCCCACCCGTCGTCCTGCGCCACCCACCAACTGACCATGACGCTTCCCTTCCCCTCCCCCGTCTCAGAAGAACCGGGCGACGACCTGCAAAGGGTCGAGTCGCTGGCCGAGGCCAAGCGCCAAATCATCGAGCAAATCGCCAAGCGCATTGTGGGACACGACGCTGTCGTCGAGCACCTCCTCGTCGCGCTCTTCGCCCGCGGGCATTGCCTCTTCGTCGGCGTGCCGGGGCTGGCCAAGACGCTTCTCATCTCCACCCTGGCCGAGGTCCTCAACCTGGACTTCAACCGCATCCAGTTCACGCCTGACCTCATGCCCTCGGACATCACCGGCACCGACATCCTCGAGGAGGACCGGGCCACCGGACGCCGGGATTTCCGCTTCGTCCCCGGACCCCTCTTCGCCAACATCGTCCTCGCCGACGAGGTCAACCGGACGCCGCCCAAGACGCAGGCGGCGCTGCTACAGGCGATGCAGGAGTACAAGGTGACGGCCGGCGGACGCACCTACGGGCTGGAGCTGCCCTTCCTCGTCTTCGCCACCCAGAATCCCATCGAGCAGGAGGGCACCTACCCCCTTCCGGAGGCGCAGCTCGACCGCTTCATGTTCTTCGTCGACGTGGGCTACCCCTCCGCCGAGGAGGAGGTGGACATCGTCAAGACAACCACCGGAGGCCAGGGGCCGAAGCTGCAGAAGGTCCTCTCGCCGGAGCAGATTCTGGCCCTGCAGGAGCTCGTCCGGCGCGTCCCCGTCCCGGACCACGTGGTGCGGCACGCCGTGGAGCTGGTGCGGCACACCCGCCCCAAGGAGCCAGGCGCCCCGGACTTCATTCGCCGCCACGTCGCCTGGGGGGCTGGACCAAGGGCCAGCCAGTACCTGGTGCTGGGGGCCAAGGCCCGCGCGGTGCTGCAGGGGCGCTACGCGGCCAGCGTCGAGGATGTGCGGGCGCTGGCCCAGCCCGTGCTCCGACACCGGGTGCTCCCCAACTTCACCGCCGAGTCCGAGGGCGTCACCGCCCAGAGCCTGGTGGAGCAGGTGCTCGAGCTGGTGAAGCCGTAGGCGTGTCGAGCGTGCCCTTGCTCGACGCCCGTACCATCGCCAAGCTGGCCGGGGTCAAGGTGCGCGCCCGCGTCGTCATGGAGGGCGTCCTCTCCGGCCTGCACAAGAGCCCGCACCAGGGCCAGAGCGTCGAGTTCGCCGAGCACAAGGAGTACGCGCCGGGCGACGAGCTCCGCCACCTCGACTGGAAGGCCTACGCGAAGTTCGACCGCTTCTACGTCAAGCGCTTCGAGCACGAGACGGACCTCCGCGCGGTGCTGGTGGTGGACGCGAGCGGCTCGATGGGCTACCGCAGCGGCGCCCTCTCCAAGCTGGAGGTGGCCACCACGCTGGCCGGTGCGCTGAGCTACCTCCTGGTCCGCCAGCAGGACGCCGCCGGCCTCTCGGTGCTGGCGGGCGGTGGTTGGAGCGACATCCCTCCGCGCTCCGCCGCGGGCCACCTCATGGCCCTCCTCGATGCCCTGGAGCGGCTCGAGCCGCGCGGGCCGACGCACCTTCACGCCGCCGCGGACCATCTGGCGGAGCGCTTGCCCCGCCGCGCGATGGTGGTGGTGTTTTCCGACCTCTTCGATGATGCGCCAGACGCGCTCCGCCGCCTCCTGCAGCTGCGGGCGCGCAAGCACGATGTCGCCATCTTCCAGGTGCTCGACCCGGCCGAGCTGGAGTTTCCCTTCGACGACCCGACGCTTTTTCTCTCCATGGAGGACGACCGCCGGCTGGAAGTCAACGCGCGCGAGATTCGGGACAGCTACCTCGAGGAAGTGGGGGCCTTCCTGGCGCAGACGAAGGCCCTCTGCGCCGAGGCCGACGTCGACTACCAACTGGTGCGGACGGATGAGCCTCTGGACGCGGTGCTGCTTTCGTTTCTCTCCAAGCGTCAGGGGCGGCGGCGGTGAGCTTCGTCCACCCCTGGTTGTTGCTTGGGACGCTGGGGGCCCTCTTGCCCCTCGCCGTCCACCTCTTTGACCGGCGGCGGCCGAAGCCGCGTCCCTTCGCCGCCATCGCCTTCGTCCTCCGGAGCCACCGCCGCACGGCCTCCCGGCTGCGCTTGAAACGCCTTCTCCTCTATACGCTGCGCACCCTTCTTCTCTTGGCCGTCCCCTTGGCGCTGGCCCGCCCGCAGCTGTTGCGGCCCGGGGCGACGGGCACCCGCACCTCCGGCGCGGCGGCCACCGTCCTGGTGGTGGACCGCTCCCTGGGCATGCGCTTCAAGGACAAGGAGAGTCTCTTCGAGCGTGCCCGCGATGAGGCACGGGAGGCGCTGGCGGCGCTGCTTCCGGAGGAGCCCGTCACGCTGATTGCCTGCGGTCCCGGCGTCGAGGCACCCGCCGCGCCGGGCTTCGACCGGGCCCGGGTGCGCGACGCCATCGACCGGCTGCAACCCTCCTATGGAGGGGCGGACTTGAATGGCTGCCTGACGCTCGGCGCCCGGGCGCTGGAGGACAGCCCGCTCCCGGGCAAACGCCTCGTCGTCATCTCGGCCTTCACCGCGGCGTCGCTTCGCCTCGAGTCCCCGCCGCCGCAAGTCAAGGTGGGAGACAAAATGGTGCAACCGGAAATGGTGCTGAGGGACGTCGCCCGGGGACAGGCCCTCCCCAACCACTTCCTCCTCGAGGTGAAGGCCGAGCCGGCCCCTCAGCTCGGGCCGCGGATGGTGCAGGTGACATTCACCGCGCGCAACGTCTCCTCCAACTCGTCGGAGGAGGTGCCCGCCGCGCTCGAGCTCTCCGGCCGCCCGGTGGCCAAGGGTTTCTTGGCCCTGGCGCCAGGGGGCACCGCGCAGAAGTCACTCAGCGCGCGGGCGGAGACGGGGGGTGCGCTCACCGGGGCGGTGGTGCTGGAGCCGGATGGCCTGGCCGAGGATGACCGTCGCGACTTCGTCGTCCAGGTGCCGCAGGAATTGCGCGTCCTGGTGGTGGACGGAGCGCCCAGCGCGGTGCGCTACCGGGACGAGGCCTTCTTCTACGAGGCCGCCCTCACCGCGCCCGGCTCGCCGGCACGTCCCACCCTTCGAGATGCGGAGGCGGCCTGGCGAGAGAAGCTCACCGACTACGACGTGGTGGCGCTCCTCAATGTCCCGCCGCCCCCGCCCGACGCTGCGGCACGCCTGAAGTCCTTCGTCGAGGGCGGAGGCGGGCTCCTCATCTCCATGGGGGACCAAGTGGAGCCCGACAGCTGGAACCAGCGGCTGGGAGCGCTTCTGCCGCGCCCGCTGCGGCTGGTGAAGAGCGCCGGGGCGACCGGGGAGACGGCGCTTCGGCCGGCCCGGCTGGGCGAGGTGGCCTGGGAGCACCCGCTTTTTCTCCCCTTCGCCGACAAGGCACGGGAGGGGCTGCTCGCGGCGCGCTTCTCCAAGTACATGCTGGTGGAGGCCGGGCAGCGCTCCGGGGAGACGGCAGACGTGCTGGCGGCCTTCGACGACGGTGCACCGGCCTTCCTCCTGGCGCGACGGGGAAAGGGCCGGGTGCTCCTCTTCACCTCCACCGTCGACCGCGACTGGTCCGACTTCGCCATCAGGACGAGCTTCCTCCCCCTCGTCCAGCGCTCGGCGGCCTACCTCGCCGGTAGCCTCGACGAGCGGGAGCGGGCCGAGGGCCACATCGGCCAGACGCTCGTGCTGCGGCCCGAGGTGCCGGTGGCAGAAGTCCGCTCGCCCTCGGGTGGCAAGGTGCCCTTCCATCCCGAGGCCGACGGCAGCATCCGGGTGGGGCCCTTCAGCGAGCCCGGCGTCTACCGTCCCGTCGATGCGGCCGGCGCCCCGACGCTGTCCCCTTTCGCCGTGGTGCTGGACGCCGCCCAGAGCGACCTCACCCGGGTGAAGCCCGAGGCGCTGGCCGCCTACTTCGGCGAGGAGGCGGTGAAGGGCCCCGGCGGCGCGGCGGAAACCCGCGTGCCACTCTGGACGTGGCTGCTCGCCGCCGCGGCACTCTTCTTCTTCTTTGAGGGGACGCTCTTGCGCACGCCGTGAGGCGGTTGGACTGGCGCCCGTTCAGCGGGCCCGGACGAGACGCTCCAGGGAGGACACCACGCGGTCGGCCAGCGGGATGCCGTCCAGCTGCGCAATCTCCACGAGGCCGGTGGGGCTCGTGACATTCACCTCGGTGAGCCAGTCGCCGATGACGTCGAGGCCGACGAAGTAGAGGCCCTCCGCCTCGAGGTGTGGAGCGAGCTTCTCGCACAGGGCGCGGTCCCTCGCGGTGAGCGCGGTGCGCACCGCCGTGCCGCCCGCCGCCAGGTTTCCGCGGTGGTCGTCCTGGCGCGGGACGCGGAGGACCGCGCCCAGGGGCTCGCCTCGAAGGACAAGGATGCGCTTGTCGCCCACCCGGGACTCGGGCAGGTAGTGCTGCAGCATCGCCCAGTCCCTTCCGCGCCGGGTGTAGAGCTCGAGAAGCGAGGTGGTGTTCCGGTCGCCGCGGCCGAGAAGCACCACCCCTTCACCCCCGTGTCCCTCCACCGGCTTGAGGACCGTCCCCGCCGGGGCCGCCTCGACGAAGGCCTTGAGCTCGGCGATGTCACAACTCACCAGCGTGGGAGGCGCGAGCTCTGGAAAGCGCAGGGACCACAGGTGCTCGCTCGCGCCGCGCAGGCCGCGCGGCGCATTGACGAAGAGCGGGGCCGGCCCCGACGAGGCCTCCACGAGTTGCGTGGCATGCAAGAAGGCCTCGTCCACCGGAGGGTCCTTGCGCATCCACACCATGTCCAGCTCGTCCAGGCCGAGGGTGCTCGTGCCCAGCACGCGGAAATGCGAACCCTGGACCGCCTGCACCTCGACTTCGCGGGCCCGCACCCGCGGGCGCCCCTCGGCGAATGACACCTGGTACTGCTCGAAGCAGAGGACGCGGTGGCCGCGTGCCTGGGTGGCCAGCATCAGCGCGAAGGTGGTGTCGTGGTGCACCAGCACGCCCTCCAGCGGGTCCATGAGAAAGCCGACGTTGAGCCGCTCGCTGGGGGGCACGGTGCGGGACTCCTCCTCCTCTTTCGTCCCAGGGGGCTTCCCCGGGACGGCACCACCGTAGTCACTGCAGGCCTGCGCCGCAGCCAAAGCATGGCCTGTCCCGGGCCCGGCGGTCACCTCCCGCCCGTCCGGGGCAGGAGGGCAGGACGTGCTCCGCCTTACGCTGCTGGTACACTCCCCTTCACTCGTGGCCTCCCCCCTCGAACGGGACTGCGCGCGGCTCTTCGTCGTCGGCTTCAAGGACAAGACCGTCGGTCCGGACGTCACAGCGCTGGTCCGCGACGGCGTGCTGGGCGCCATCCTCTTTGCCCGCAACGTCGGCTCGGCCGAGGAGACGGCGGAATTGGTGGCCGAGCTGAAGCGCCGCGCCGGGCGTCCCTTCTTGCTCTCCGTCGACCAGGAGGGTGGCCGGGTGGCCCGGTTTCGGGGAAGGCCCTTCACTACCCTGCCACCGATGCGGGAGCTGGGACGCCGGGCCGACGTCGAGTTGGCACGGCGGACGGGGCGCCTTCTGGCCTATGAGTTGCGCGCGGTGGGCATCGACTGGGACTTCGCGCCGGTGCTGGACGTGGACACGAACCCCCAAAACCCCGTCATCGCGGACCGCGCCCTGGGAAGCACGGCGGAGCTGGTGGCCAGTCTCGGCGTGGCCCTGGCCAGCGGCCTCGAGGAGGGAGGCGTGGCCTCCTGCGGCAAGCACTTTCCCGGGCACGGCGACACGCAGCAGGACAGTCACCTCGCGCTCCCGGTGCTTCAGCACTCGCTGGAGCGGCTGCGCGCCATCGAGCTCGTGCCCTTTCGGCGCTATGCCGAGGCCGGCCTGGCCTCGGTGATGACGGCGCACATCCGCTTCCCGGCGCTGGGCGAGTCGCAGCCGGCGACGATGAGTTACCGCGTCCTCACCGAGCTCTTGCGCATGGAGCTCGGGTTCCGTGGCGTCTGCGTCTCCGACGACCTGGAGATGAAGGCCATCTCCGAGCACATGGGCGTGGAGGAGGCGACGGTGGAGGGGGCACGGGCGGGGGTGGACGTCTTCCTCGTCTGCGAGAACGTCGATGTCCAGAGACGCTGCCTGGAAGCGCTGGTGCGCGCGGTGGAGGCCGGCCACGTGCCGAGGCAGCGCATCGCCGAGGCGCACCGGCGCATCGACGTCCTCGTCGGGCGCTTCGCCCACCCGCCCTCGCTCGACGTCCAGCGTCTGGGCAGTCCCGAGCACCAACGTCTGGCCGAAGGGCTGTCGAGCGATGCATTGGCGGGCAAGGACCCCACCGAACGCCGCGTGACGAGCTGAAGGGACACCCCTGTGAGCGCCCCTGTGTACGCCCAAGTCTTTCACATCGCCTGGTACGTCATCCTCGGGCTCCTCGAGGCCCTGGGCATCCTCTTCGCCGTCCGGGCTGTGCTCAAGACGCGCACGGCCCAGGGTGCCATCGCCTGGACCATCGCCCTGGTGACGCTGCCGGTGGTGGCCGTCCCGCTCTACCTCGTCTTCGGGCGCGGCCGCTTCCAGGGCTACGTCGAGGCATTGCGCTCCCAGTCCGTGGAGCGCATCGCCGGCATTCACGAAAACCTCGAGCGCATCCGCTCCTTCCGCGCCGTCCTCCCGGGGCGCTGGGACGTGGACCTGCGCGTGCTGAACCATCTGGGGAGGACGCCCTGCACCGGAGGCAATGACATCCAGCTGCTGGTCGATGGCACGGACTACTTCGCCGCCATGCTTTCCGCCATTGCCGCAGCTGAACGCTACGTCCTCACCCAGTTCTACATCGTCCGCGACGACGCCATCGGAAGACAGTTCCAGGAGGCGCTCATGGAGCGAGCGCGGGCCGGCGTGCAAGTCTTCCTGCTCTACGACGAGATTGGCTCCTTCTCGCTCCCCGGCCGCTACCTGGCCGAGCTGCGCGCGGCTGGCGTGCAGGTGTCCGCCTTCCAGACGACGCGCGGGAGGCAGAACCGCTTCCAGCTCAACTTCCGCAACCACCGCAAGGTGGTGGTCGTCGACGGCCGCGTCGCCTTCACCGGAGGAAGCAACGTCGGCGACGAGTACCTCGGGCGGGACAAGAGCATCGGGCACTGGCGCGACACCCAAGTCCGGATGGAAGGGCCCAGTGTCCAGGCGGTGCAAGTGGCCTGGGTGTCCGACTGGTACTGGGCCACCCGGGCTCCGCCGCAGCTCGACTGGCACCCGGCAGTGGCCAAGGAGAGTGATGTCCCACTCTTCGTCCTGGCCACCGGCCCGGCGGACGTCGACTCGCGGCTTCAGTTCTTCTTCATGCAGTGCATCAGCGTTGCCAGAAAGCGCCTCTGGTTCGCCAACCCCTACTTCGTCCCGGATGGCCCCGTCTTCGAGACGATGCGTCTCGCGGCCCTGAGGGGGGTGGACGTCCGGCTTCTCCTCCCGGAGAAGAACGACTCCCAGGTCATCAAGCTCGCCTCGTTCGCCTTCCTCGGGGCGGCGGAGCGCGCCGGCATCAAGACGCTCCTCTACCAGGACGGCTTTCTGCACCAGAAGGTGATGCTCGTCGACGACGCCTTGAGCTCGGTGGGCTCGGCGAACCTGGACAACCGCTCGATGCGGCTCAACTTCGAGCTCACCACCCTTGTCGTCGACCAGCCCTTCGCGGCGAAGGTGGCGGCCATGCTGGAGCGCGACTTCACGCGCGCCCGGCCGGTGACGTCGGCGCAGGTGGACGCCAAGGGCTGGCCCTACCGCTTTGCCGTCCGAGGGGCCCGCCTCTTCTCGCCCATCCTCTAGCTACCCTGAAGCTCGCGAACTCTCCGCTCGGCGTTCTGCAAGAGCGAGGTCTTGAGCTGCTGGGGAAGGTGGCTGTCCTTGGGCACCGTCTCCAGCACCTTCCGGTAGCAGCGCAGCGCCTCGGTTCGCTTTCCCGCGCCGAGCAACACCTCGGCCAGGCTGTCCCAGGTGTTGGGGGACTCCGGGTAGAACTCGGCATTCAGCCGAAAGATGGTCAGCGCCTTCTCCGGCGCGGTCGGTAGAAGCTGGTAACCGAGCTCGTTCAGCCGCAGCTCGGCGATGGCCGGGTCGGTGGCGTCCAGGTCCTTCAGCTTGCGGTAACCGGCCAGAGCGCGCTCCGTCTTGCCGGCGAGGAGAAACTCGAGCGGCGTGGTGTCGCCCGGGTTGACGCGCAGCCCCGTCTTGTCCTCGAAGAGATTCTTGGTGACGAGCCCTGCCGCGTCGAAGGCGTAGTGCGTCGGTGGCTCCTGACGGACGTAGTCTCCGCCCTCCACCGGGAAGAGGTCGAATGCTTCGCCGAGGATGGGCTGGGCCCGCAGGGCACCATGTCCCACCGTCACCGAGAGCACCTCGTCGGAGCCGACACGGTAGCGGCCGGTGAGCTTCTTCAGCTGCTCCTCGGAAGGATGGGACCGCTTCAGGGGCGGGATGGTCAGCGCCTTCCAGCCGTACACCTGGGCCGCGCCACGGACGATTTCGTCGGCCAGCTTGCTGCCGCCGTCTCCGTTGGTCATCACCACCACGCCGTAGCCGCCCTCGCTGCTCGCCACCAGGAGGGCCCGGAAGCCCTCGGCGCCACCGGGTTGCTCCATGCTGACGTGGGCGAAGGTTCCCTTCCCGCGCTGGTCGATGAAGAGACCGAGCCCATTCCCGAGGGCGATGCCCAGGTCGCCGACGTTGGCCACGCTCAGCATCTTGGTGGCCATGGGCTTGGAGAGAAGGGCGCCCGGCGCACCGGTACGCGCCTGCTGCACGGCGAGGACGAAGCGTGCCAAGTCCGAGGCCGTGGTCCACAGCCCAGCCGCCGCCAGCTCGGGGTAGACGTGCCACTTCCCCGGCAAGAGCGTGCCCTCGTCATCGTGACCGCTGGCCGCGCGCGCGGCGAGCTCCGCGCTCAGAGGCTCCTGGAAGACGCTGTCCACCATGCCCGCCGGCCCGAGGACGGTCTCCTGCATGAGCTTGCCGAAGGGCTGTCCGGTGACGTCGCTGAGGACGAGCTGGGCAATCTCGTAGCCCCCGCCGGAGTAGCGAAAGGACGTGCCTGGCTCGACGTCCGCGCGCACCGGCTTGTTGTTGGCTGGCGGCCGGCCGTTGAGGGTCTCGACCAGCGTCGGCAGCGTCGCGCCGGGTGGGTAGCCGGCGAAGCCCGCCACCGTCAGCCCGGCGCTGTGGCTGAGGATGCGCTCCAGCGTCACCTTGGCGGTGAAGGGGCCCTCCGGAAGCTTCCAGGTGCGAAGCAACGAATTCACCGGCGCCGTCAGCGACAGCTTGCCCTGGTCGGCAAGCCGCAGCACGGCCAGGGCCGTCACTGGCTTGCTGAGCGAGGCGGCCTGGAAAAGCGTCTGCGGCGTGACCGCCGTCTTCGTCGAGACGTCGGCAACCCCGTAGGCGCGGGCCCAGGCGATGTGGCCGTCCTCGATGAGGGCGATGCTCACCCCGGGGACGTGGTAGTGGCGCATCCTGTCGGCCAGCGTCCATGGCGGCACGCCTTCCACCACCGCCGCGGGCAGCAGCGTGTGTTCCACCGCGTTGGCCTGGGCGTCGGCAGAGGTGGTGGGGGCTGCGGCCGCGGTACCGGCGACGGCGACGAGGAGGAGCGCGAGGAAGGCGCCTGAGCACTGCTGGCTGGGCTTCGGCATTGTCGTGCGCCCGCCCTCTATCAGGTTCTGCCCTTTCAGGTTGCATCTCGATGCCAAAGGTGGCTCGGATGCCGGCCGGCCAGGGTGCCCGCTTGCGCTAGGGGCCGCCCTCGGCAGGCAGCAGACATTCCAAGGAGGGGACATGACAACGGAACCCAAGACGGTGGCTCAAGAAGTCAGGCGTGGCGCTGGCTGGACGCTGGTGGCCGGTGTGCTGCTCATCCTCGCCGGCATCGTGGCCCTCTCGGCGCCGTACCTCGCGGCCGCCGTGGTGGCCATCTTCTTCGGCTGGGCGATGATTTTCGGCGGCGTGGCGCAGGCCATCTACGCCTTCACCAACAAGGAGGACACCGGGCACATCATCTTCAAGGTGCTGCTGGCCATCCTCTACGTCGTCGCCGGCGGCTACATCCTCTTCCGCCCCACGGTGGGAATTCTCGCGCTGGCCTTCTTCTTCGGCTGGATGCTCCTCATCGAGGCGGGCCTCTTGGCCATCCTCGCCTTCCAGGTGCGTCCGAAGGCCGGGTGGGGACTGTGGCTCTTCGACGCCATCGTCACTCTGGCGCTGGCCATCTTCATCCTCGTCAACTGGCCGGGCAACTCCATCGCCATCATCGCCGCCTTCGTCGGGGTGAGCATGATTTTCAGCGGCATCAGTCGGCTCATCCTCGCCATGACTGTCCGCACGGCGGTGCCAAAGGCCGGCGTCCCCGCCTGAGCGCCGCCTAGTCAGGATGGAACGACCGGCTCGGATTCGCTGGGCGTAGGTTACGCCGCGAGTCCGAGAAAGACGCGTAGCGCAGAGCTACATGCGAAAGGAGCCGGTCGTGAAGAAGATTAGTCGATGGGTGGGGCTGGACGTCCACGCGGAAACCATAGCCGTTGCCGTGGCCGAGAAGGGCGGTGAGGTTCGAAGCCTGGGCATTGTGCCCAATACGCCGGAAAGCTTACAGGAAGCTGGGGCCCGTGGACGAGGTGAAGGCCTGCTACGAGGCCGGGGTTACGGGATTTGCGCTGTACTGGCAACTCGACCGACTGGGCATCGCATGCGAAGTCATCGCTCCGACTCTGGTCCCAAGGAAGGCCGGCGACCGCGTAAAAACCGACCGACGGGACGCCGAGAAACTCGCCCGGAGCTACCGCAGTGGAGACCTAACTCCTGTCTGGGTGCCCGACGCTGACCACGAGGCGCTTCGGGACCTGGTGCGCGCTCGCGAAGCGGCCAAGAAGGACCAACTCCGCTGCCGCCACCGGCTGCAGAAGCTTCTCATCCGACGCGGACTCCGCCCACCTGAAGGGATGAAGGCCTGGACGGAGAAGCACTACAAGTGGGTGAAGAGTCTCACGCTCGAACCCATGGCTCTGGAAGCAACGTGGCTCGACTATGTGACGGAGGTCGACCACGTCCGGGAACGTATCATTCGTCTCGTGAGGGCCATCGACGAGGCGATCGCGAGAGCGCCCGCTCGAATGCGAGCGGTCGTTGAAGGACTGCAGGCGTTGCGTGGCGTTGCGAAAGTAACCGCCGCGACCATTGTGGCCGAGCTTGGAAGCCTCTCGCGCTTTGAAAGTCCCCGACAATTGATGGGGTACAGCGGCGCGGGCCCCAGCGAACACTCAAGCGGCGGAAGCATCTCGCGCGGCCCCATTACTAAGACCGGAAATAGTCACCTACGACGAGTCATCATCGAATCCTCGTGGACGTACAAGCACAGAGGCAGCTCCCGACGGATCACGACCATGCGGCTCGACCCGCGAACATCAGAGTGATCAACCGTCGCGAAAGCCGCCTCGACCGTGGCCTGCTCTGCTCCAGACCGAAAGGAGCCGCCGCCTCAAGAAAGCATTGCTAAGTTTGACGGGTCGTTCCACATCAGCGCTTCTCGAGGACCTGGAGCGCCAGGAGCACGGCCAGCGAGAGCTGGACCGAGCCCTCCGGGCGCTTCACGAGCGCAATCAACTCGGCCACCGTCCGGGTGCCATCGGCCAGGGAGAGGAGCTCGGACTCCCAGCGCTCGATGGGAATGTCACGGAAGGGGTAGATGGGCTCTCGCGAGGGGACCAGCCGGTCCTCCAGGGCGAGCAGGCGACGGACGCGCTCTGGCTTGTAGAGCTTCTTCATGCCCCGGACGATGAGGGTGGCCGGGTGCACGTCGAGCTTCAGCACCTCCTGGCGAGCGGGGGCGCCGAAGCTCATGACGTAGCTGCCCTCCTCCCAGGCGAAGAGCGAGTAGATGATGGACTTCACCTGTTGCCCCAAATAGTAGGGCCGGTCCGCGTCGGTCAGAAGGCCGCGCTCGACGAGAATGTCACCCGTGCGGCGCCCGGTGCGCTGGGCAACCTGCGCGGCGTCGGCCAGCTGGTCCGGGCGGACGCGCCCGGTGCGCACCAGGAATTGTCCGAAGCGGTCGGCGAGGAGGTTGGAGAGGGCGAAGACGGGCTGGCCTCTCTCGAAGAAGACGACTTTCTTCACCGCGGCCTTCTGACAGCCGAGCTCGCCGGTCTCCCCGGAGATGTAGAAGGCGGAGATGAGCGACGGGAGGTTGTCCCGCAAGTCGCCGCGCCGCATCTTCACCGCCGCCGGCGTGAGGTGCATGCCCGGGGGAGGCCTTCGGACGCCTGGGTCCGAGCCCTTCCGGATGGGCGAGGCCCGCAAGTCCTTCCCCTTGAGCTCCACCGGCCCGGACTCGACGCTCACCTGCACGCGCCCGCTCAACTCCATGGTGTCGGCCGGCTCGTCCTCCTCGATGTCGATGTCCAGCTCGACCTCGAAGTCCTCCTCGGGTGCCGTGCGCGGCGGCCCGGGCGGCACGAGCTGGGCCACCGCTGCCAGAAGCTTCTGCGCCTCGAAGGGCTTTTCGAAATAGGCCGCGGCCCCGTGCTTGTTCTGGCCGGTGAGCGCGTGCTTGCCGCCCTTGAAGACTCCGGTGACGAAGACGTAAGGGACGCCGGGGAACTCCTTGCGCAGCGTCTCGGCCACCGCGTAGCCCATGATGTCGGGAAGCAGGATGTCCAGGCAGGCCAGCGCCGGGGGCTTGGCCCGCATCAACTCCAGCGCCTGCTTTCCCTTGCTGGCCGCGACGACGTCGTAGCCCGCGTCTTCAAAGAGGTGCGTCAGAAGGGACAGCAACTCGACGTTGTCGTCGACCACCAGAATGCGAGGACGCGGCATGTTGTGGAGCCAAGGTTAATCGGCCGCTCGGCTGGCGTCCCCAGCAAACAGGCCGAGTAAGTGCCAGGCGCACCGGCACCCACCGGCCGCAGAGTCCGTTTGGGGTGCGACACGGGCGCCGGGACGAAGGAGGGTCCATCCACGGCGGATGCGCGCACCAGCCGACGAAGCGGCGCTTCGACGGGCCAGCTTCCCAACCGGGGTGGGGGCGAGGGGCGACGGCGGCCTTCCGCCGAGGGCGAGCGTCCAGGGCCAGGGCCCGCCCGGGGGCGAGGCCTTCGCCGCGGTTGCTTTGCAGCCACCGGCTGGCGTACGCACCGCCCTCCGCAG
>Ga0302326_10002661_pt1 | contig 43145 bp, 39 predicted proteins | sample Palsa_T0_3_FD_202264 | JGI IMG/M metagenome (GOLD analysis project Ga0302326, IMG submission 202264) | Peat permafrost microbial communities from Stordalen Mire near Abisko, Sweden - Palsa_T0_3 | ecosystem: Environmental > Terrestrial > Soil > Palsa > Peat permafrost | place: Sweden: Abisko...
GTCTCTGATGAGCGCTCAACGAGGGCTTATCGGACCCACGACCTCTGCCTTTAGGGCAGAGGTTTCGGCAGAGGTTTAGAGGGCAGAGGTCATGGGTCCGTTAAGGGTCCAATAACCGTTGCCATGCGTTTCTCAGGGAGCCAAAACGGGCCATTCGTGCCCCTGATTTCTATAACTTACGCGTTGAAGGTTCACTGTCACGGCAGAGGTCGCGGGTTCGAGCCCCGTCGTCCCCGCCACTAAACCTAAGGAAGTCAGGGTTTTGTGGCAATAGACCAAAGTGACAGTCACGAAACAAGTAGCTGGTGAGTTTTGAGCGTCAACCACCTCCAGGCGTTTCGCGGCTGCTCCTCTCCCTTGAAAGTTTCCAGTCCCTACAGGTTTCCAAGAAGTGCCCGACGATCTCGGCTGACGACTGTCTCCTGCTAGTCACCTCACGACGCTCCGCCGACGACACTTAGAAGGCAATGCCTCATCGCTAAGCGCCTTGATGAACACTCCTCCAACCACACTTCTCGCCTGAAAACCGTAGGGGAATCCGTAAGCTTGTCCGTATTGGACCACACACTAAAGTAAGGATTATGCGCAATCAGCGGCGCGGCAGGGGGCGATTTTGCGCGGCTAACCCTGGCATGCAGACCACTGCAGCGCAGACAAGGCATGCGATATCTACCAAAAGGTTCATGGGAGTTGATTATCGCGCCCTTCGTCTTGGGTTCCAAATTCAACCTTGCCCGGTACTATCAGCCGTGTGCACAACCCAACGGAGTGCTCCAGTCCGCGTCACTCACGCTGTAGGTCAATGCCTCAGCAAATCATTTCGCCCTTCTAGCCGGCCAGCATCGTTCGATACTTTCCATCTTTCGTTTACTATGGCCCATGGCCTCGCGACGACATGCAGTTGACAAGGCGTCTCCCCTGTCACAGCATTCTCGCCTCCCCGTCGTGTGCGTCGTCACGGTAGATAATCAGTTCGTCGACGACCTGGGTCGGGAACTCATGCCCTGGTTTCAGGTCGTACTTCGAGAGACCTACGAGGACCTTGCCCGCTGGACGCGCGAGTCCCACGTCCAGGCCGTTCTACTCGACATCGATACTGGCGACAGCGACGACGAGCGCACCTACGGTGGCCTTTCAGTCCTCAACGGATTACGCAGGCTCAACAGCGAGTTCGTACTCATCTCGCTCAGCCGCTCTCGTACTCGTTCGGTCGAAAAACAGGCACTCGAAGCTGGCGCGGACGCGCACTTTCGTAGCCCGGTCGACATCTCGGAAATTCGGCTGGCTCTGGTTGACCTCCTTCGCACACGAACCGAGGAATCAGCCCGGCGGGTTATGCGGAAGCAAGCATTTGAGAACAGCCGATTTCAGGATTTCATCGGCGGGAGCGAACCAATGCGTACCGTCTACGACGCCATTCAGCAGGTAGCCGGGAGCAACGTCAACGTCTTGATCCGAGGCGAAAGCGGCACGGGAAAAGAGTTGGTCGCTCGCGCCCTCGTGGCTCTTAGCCCGCGTGCGAACAAGCCTTACATCCGACTGAACTGTGCCGCCCTGCCCCAGGATCTCATCGAGTCCGAGCTCTTCGGCAGCGAGCGCGGCGCTTTCACAGGAGCCACCGAAGCCCGCCCCGGCCAAATTGAATTGGCGGACGGCGGCACTCTTTTCCTCGATGAGATCGCGACCCTTACCCTTTCCCTTCAAACCAAACTCCTCCGTGTACTCGAGGACCACATGGTCCAACGACTCGGCGGCCGCACGCTGCGCAAGATCGATTTTCGTTTAATCTGTGCTACCAACGAAAATCTTGAGGAGATGGCCCGTACAGGGCGCTTCCGCGAAGATCTTTATTACCGCATCCACGTCGTTCCGATACAGCTCCCTCCGCTGCGCGAACGTCTGGGCGACATCCCCCTACTCTGCGAGCACTTCCTCCAAACTCACTGCATCTCCAACGGCATCCACATCAAACACATCGACGACACGGCCCTTTCCGCCTTCGAGCAACATACGTGGCCTGGCAATGTCCGTGAACTCGAGAACCTCATCCAGCGTCTCGTCATCACCGTCCGCGGCAACGAAATCCAATCTACCCACCTCCCCTCGCGCCTCCTCGTCACCAACCTCGCCGCCAGCGAAGCCGCCCTCCTACCCGAGTCCGGCGCAGACTTCGACGCGGAAATCCAGCAACTGGAAATTGCTCTCCTCTCCGCCGCGCTCCGCCGCACTCAGAACAACAAGGCCGCCGCCGCTCGCCTCCTTCATGTCGACGGGCAGCGCATCAAGTACCTCTGCCGCAAATACTCCCTCGGCTAATTCGGCTTATTCGGTAAATTTTTCACCCATAGGGGTTTTATTTTTTACCGCCAGCACACCTTGACCCCTTTACTCCAAATCTTTACTCCTTCCTCTAAATTCAGCATTATCAATCGGATACAAATTTTCTCGATCGCTCGCCAACTTTGGCATCCAGGATGCACTATGGATAGCTGTCAAACGAACCAAAAATTCAAAACGAGGTAACTCACATGGCCGTCTCAAAGAAATCGATCGTCAAGTCCTCCGGAAGCAAGTCCACCAAGGCCAAGGCCCCAAAGTCCACCAAGAGCCCAGCGGCCCCCGCAGGCAAGATGGAAACCACCATGCGCGTCGCCAGGACTGCCCTGCTCGCCCGCAGCATTAGCCAGGTTTAGCCATCGCCGACAAGGCGGCATCCCTCACCGGAAGCCGCCGCGAATCAGCCGTCAGTGTTCACGCTCCATCAGTCAATTTCAAACGCAAATCTCGAAAGCGAGGAACAACACCATGGCCGTATCGAAAAAGTCCATCACCAAGCCTGCCGCCGGCAAGTCCACCAAAACCACCAAGGCCACCAAGTCCGCCAAAACCTCCTCAGTTCCCGCAAGCAAAATGGTCACAGCGATGACCAGGTTCTAATACCTCCCCCACTCGCACACCCGATCGGTGGCCTTCAAGCGGCCACCGATTTCTATTTCTCTACCAGACGTGCGCCCGCACCACATCCGCCACAACGTCCACAATGCGCGCGGCAAGACTTCTCCTGGCGCCAAACACCTTCGCCACCCCCGCGGTTGCCAACGCCAGTCGCGGACTTCCCACTGGCAGCACGACGCGTGCGCAGTAGAACGTCGGCAGCTCAATGCCCTTGTAGTCCTGGTGTGTGATCAGTCCCGCCGGCAGCATCGCTGCCTCCCCTTCGAGCGGTGTCAGGCGGGTGCGCACAATCGTGAACCGGCCCGGCGGGGCCACCGCCACCTCATCTCCCGGTTGAATCCGGTTTATCTCTCCCGCCGGAATATAAAGTCGTAAGCGTTGCTCCCCCTGCCCTTCCGCAGCGCCATCCCCCGCCAGCGTGAGCAAAGCCTCACCCGAACCCACCTGTTGATCCACCAATTCACCAGGCTGCGGCGTCAACACTCTTCCATCCGCGGTAGCCCGCACCACCAGCGAAGTCTGCGCTTCCTCCGCCACTTCACCCGACCGTCGCGAGCCTGTTTCGTCCGCAGCAGACGCGCCAATCGACCGTCCTCCAAGCTGCGCCTCGACCGCATGGTAGCGCGCCGACCCTCCCGCCGCCTGCGAACTCGACGTCATCCCCGCAACCTCCGCACTCGACATGCGCAGCAGGATCTGACCGCGCCGTACTGTATCTCCTTCGCGCACGTACACTGCTTCTACTTTTCCATTGGAGGCTGCATGCAACGTCACAGGATCTGTCGGTTCAATAACAAAATACGCATTCACGCGATCCCGCAGCATGGGTACAAACAACAGGATGAGTAATACCAAAGCCCCTCCCAACGTCCCCGGCTTCAGCCAGAATCTTCCGCTCAAATGCGTGTTCCCAAATTGCTTTACCACACCAGCCAGCGATTTGAGTCGTCCCCGAAAGATCGCTACGGCCATCGCGCCTGCCGGAATCAAAGCAAACTCGGCCACAAACTTGGAACTCACGTTGTAGGAAAAGCGAACCACCAGGAAGAGCACCATATAGCTGTATGCGCCAGAAACCAATGCATAGACAACGAACAGCGGAACACGTCGCCGTGGCACTGGGGGCACGTCTGCCGGTAGCCGCAGAATATTGTTCTGAAACCAAGCCGAGACAAAACTGGTCGACCGCTCCTTCAGATCAGGGATACCAATCAACTCAGTAAGAAAGTAATATCCATCAAGCTTAAGCAGCGGATTCAAATTCATCACAATGACCGCCAAGCCGGTAATCAAAATCACTTTGTACGCTAGATCGTGCACAAACGCGCTGGGCTGCGTGTTCGTCCACACGATCATCGCCAACCCACATATCACCATCTCCACCCATATGCCCGCAATGATCGTCGCCAGCCGCTGAATCTTCGTGGCCGACACCCATGTTTCAGTTACATCGACAAAGAACGCAGGCGTCAGATACAGAAACATTAGCCCCATATTGTGGACTTCGCCGCCATAATGTTTGCACGTCAGCCCGTGGGCAGACTCATGAATGAACCCAAGCCCGAACAGCAGCACCCAGAACTCAGCAAAGTCCGCGACTGTTTTGTGTGTGAAGTTGAAGTACAGCGGAATATCCGGACCAAACTGCTTCCACTTCGCGATAAACACCACGCCCTCAAAGCAAAACAGCAGCACCACCGCGAGAACACACCAGCGGCTATAGATGAATCGTCCCATGATGCCGTCCAGCCAGGTTAGATATTTGTCTGGATCCCACGCTGTGAAACTTATGTGCGCCAGGTTTATCTTCGAGGTTCGATTGGCCTTTCGTCCTCTCTCTGCCTTAAGTCGCGCACTATAGGCCAAATTTTTTTCCTGCGGCGTCTTGAACCAGAAACCCGACTCGTCCAGACTCGTCGCGAACTCCTCCACTTCGCGCGCCGTCAGCGCACCACCTCGCTCTGCGTTGAATGTCTGCGCGATTTCATCATAGCTGCGAACTCCGTCAAACAGCTGTGCCAGATGCCATTGCTGCGGCTGAAAACGAAAGAAGCTTCCCCTGCTACGCTGCATGATCCCAACAATCGGTTCTCCGTCCAGTATGTCTTCGCGTGTCACTAGCTCCGGATCAAGGCGGGGAGGCCGCGCGCGGGAGAGTCGCACCTTTGGAATCTCTGGTAGTGCCGCATCCAGCGCCTCGCTGAGATTCATCGCACGTGCGCCACCGCATCGTTCGCATTACCCGCTGTCCGCACCTGCATCGTCATTCCCGACTTCAGCAGCGGCGATGGGTCAATCACTTCACCGATCACCTGTACGCTACCGCTCGCCGGGTCCACCACCGGGCTTACACGGTACACTCGACCCTTTTGTCTCAACCCCGGATAATCCTCCGTCGTCAACACGAGGTTCGCTCCGCGGTCGAACGCTCGCATCACCGATTCCGGCACTGTAAACATGACATGCAATGGCGCCGCCGCGGTAACCCAGAAAAGCACGTCGCCTGCCTTGACCTCCTGTGCCATGCGTAGGGATCGCCGTCCCACAACCCCCGCGAACGGCGCAACGATCTGTGACTGTGCCAATTGCAAATCGGCTGCTTCCAACTTCGCCTCGGCACCCAATTCGTCCGCTTTGTAGCGGGCTACTTCCGAAACGGTTTCCGCCAACTTGTACTTCACGTGCTCCCAGTCCTCATCGCTTAGAATGCGGTCCGCTCGTAGGGCGTCCGCACGCCGCAGATCTGCCCCATCCACCTGCTCCTGCGACTGCCACTCCTTCACCTGGGCCTGCAGCGACGCCACCTTCGCCTTCTCCTCATCGCATGCCGCATGCAGCGCACGATCATCCAGCAATGCCATCAGCTGGCCCTTCCGTACATGATCACCAATATCCACCGCAACCTGTACAACGCGCCCGTCGCGTTGAGCGGCAACATCCGCCTGCTGTTCCGCCACCAGTGGGCCGGACGTGCTGAACGATTCAGGTGTCGCGGAATCGCCAGACATTGGCACGCGCGCCGGCGTAATCGCTGTGGCCACCTCCACCGCTGGCTGCGCGGTTGGCCGTGAGTCACAGCCGCACATCGTTGCAACTGTCACGAGGGAGACCATGGCCGCAGCAGCAATATTAACCGGCCATCGCAACAACCAAAAACCATTCATCGCATCACCAGCCTATCCAGTTCCACAAAGTCTGCCACGCCCATAGCGCCGGCCTGCGCAGCAAAACATACCCTGCGGACCGATAGCCAATGAAAATTTTCCCGTGTCCACTCATCCCGGCCCGCAAAGTGGCGTCTGTATTCCCGAAGGGGACTCGTGCCGCGAACGTGCGCTCATCATTCACACTTTGCGCAACGGGGCTAACAATGTTCACCGTGCCCCGCCATGTCCGCTGCGGATAGCTGTCCAGTTTGATAACAGCTCCATCCCCCGGTCGCACGAGGGCGACATCGCTCTGCGCGACTGCAATTTCCATTTCCACCGAGGACAGATCCAGCACCTTCGCAAATGGATCCCCTGTATTTAAGTGCTCTCCGGCCGCGCTCTGTAGCGCTGGCGTTGCCACCAGTCCATCAATTGGCGACCGCAGCTCGGCACTATTGACTCGACTTTGAGCCCTCGCGACCTGTGCCCGCAAGAACTCCACCTGCGCCCTATCCTCGCCGGCCTGCGCCGATCCGCCCGCCAGGTTTGCCTCCATCCCCAACTCGGCTGCCTCGTACTTTGCCTGAGCAGCAGCCAGATCTGCCTTCCACTGCCAGTCATTCATAGTCCCCAGTTGTTCCCCCGCAGCCACGCGCTGGCCCTCCCGCACAGCTACCGTCTCCACATTGCCGTCGGTAGGCGCTGCTATCGTCACAAGGTGCTGCGGCTCTACCGTCGCGTCTCCAGATATCCGCATCGGCAGCGGGAAGAAGAGCAGGAACAACAAGACCACGGCTGCCGCTGCGCTGTAGAACAGTCGGCGACTTCCGCTCGTCTGCAAAATCTCACGCTTCTTCTGCATCAGCGGCTCCAGCAATCCAATCAGCGGCATTTCGCGATACAGCAACGCGTTCCGAATGGCTACAGTCGCCTGGCCCGCCAGAATCTTGATCATCTCCATCTGTGCGGCGTCGAGAAAATCCGGGTCCGTCGCCGCATACAAAAGCATCCCCACGCGTCCTTGGTCGTCTACCAACGGCAATGCGTACAAGGCTCGATATCCGGTGCCTTCGAAATATCGTGCCACCGCGCCCGCGATCTCCTCCACATTTGCTTGTTCGGTCTGGCGGACATGCAGTGCTGACGACTCCGAGCTCAGCCAGCGCACAAGATCCTGCAGCCGATCCACCTGGACATCCCCCATCGGGATGTTCGCCATTCCGGATACAGCTTTTAGCTGCAAGCTCCCTCGGTTATCCAGCGTGATCGCGCATAGCTCATACGGGAGCACGCTCTGTGGACTATTCACGATGATCTGGAGCAGTCGGTCTAACCTGAGCGTCGACGTGATCTCCGAACTGACGTGGACCAGCGCCTCGAGTATCTCCAGCTTTCGCTCTGCATGCATCAGGTTGGCATTCTTCAGTGCATTGCTCACTGTCTCCGCCATCGCCGACAGAAAAAACTGATCGTCCTCATCAAATACTTTCCCGCCGCCACGGTTCACGGCCTCCAGGACACCAATCTCTGATTCACCCTGCATCAAAGGCACGACCAGCGCGTTCGTAATAGGCTCGGTCCGTTGCTCCTCGGGAATCGACTCCAGCACGGCATTCCGCCGCGACAATCGCTCGTCTTCGGCATCATCGATCAGCAGCGGCTCTCCTTCTTCCGCCATCTCGGCTACGTAGCCTCCATCTGGGGCCTGAATCGTACCGATTTCTACCGTGCCATCGTCACCATGCGCCGCCATCAACCGCAGCTCATCGCCATCGAAAAGCCACAGGTGCATCGCCTGGCAGTCCAGCATCGCCGATGTCTTCGCCGGCACCATCGCCATCACCGCATCGAGTTCCAGCGTTGCATTCAACGACTTTTCCAAGTCATAAAGCTGGGTCATTCTATGCACCGAATCCAGCAGATCCTGCCGCTGACGCTCGAACTCCTCCGCCGAAAGAATTGCCGGCCCCGCCAGCGTCAGCATCTCGGTCAGCCGATCCAGATCTACAGCACTAATCGGTTCCACGAACGTCATCACTTCAATTAATCCCACTAGCGTTTCCGCCTGGGAAAATGGCGCATAGGCCAGCGAAGCTATCGATCGCGCCACGTTCACATGGGCATACTCTTCCCGAGGCACCTCGGCTCCCGAGTACACGAGCGGATCTTTACGTCCGGCCAATAATGAAAGCACCAGGTCGCTTTTCGCCGACAGCATCTGTTCCCCCATGGACACCGGCCCCGCCATTCCCACTGGCAAGAGCATCGGCCCATCGGCCCCCTCAAGCAGCCTGTGCACCAGGCAGGCACTATCCGCAATCGATTCGACGACCGCAAGAGCAATCAACCGCGCCCGGACAGAAGAATCTGTAGCCGTGAGAAGTTCATTCGTCAGTTCAAGAGCAGGACGACTGAGCATTGACATGGGAGGAATGCGAACGAACGTCTACGCAACATCGGGGACCCGGTGCTTGACGGAAACAAGCCTGAAGCGTCAATCTCTGTAGACGGAGTGTAGCAAGCGCTCTCCCCGTTGTGAAATCATTCTTTCCAGTTTGCAGGAGACTTCGTGGACCTCGACATCAAGCAAAGCGGAAATACCTGCTCCTTTCGCATCAAAGGCCAACTCAAGTCCTCCAACGTCCCGGATTTTGACGCAGCCCTCGAATCCGCCTTCTCGAGCGGCTGTATCTATCTCATTCTTGATTTAGAGCAGATGCCTTTCATCGATTCTTCTGGCATCGGCGCGATCGTCAATGCGCTTCGGCGCACTCGACAGGTTGGTGGCGATACCAAGCTCGTCAACCCATCCTCATTCGCCACCAAGACCTTCAAGATGGTTGGAATACTCAGCCTCTTCGGAGTTTTTGCCACCGAACAAGAAGCGATGGACGCCTGCACAGCCGTGTGACCTGTGCTTCGTCTCAAACGCGCCTGAGCCGAATGCTGATCGCCTGCCACTTACCTGGCCTCCGCCACAAGTCGCTCATAATAATACGGTTCTTGGCGGCCGGAGGGGACTAGAATGCCCACGACCGGTTAGGGTCTGCGGGCTAAGTCGCGAAGGTCTTTCCTGGTGAACATTCACGGAGCATTGCGGTGACATTATTCGTAAGCTCACCACGCCATTAGTGGCTATATCGGACGCTATCGCGCAAACAGCCCCGGTTGCGCCCCGAGCGACAAGCCCCATTGCAGCAAATACGGGGAAGTTGCCTAAAGACGGGAGGTCTCAACCGATCGATGTAACGCTATCTGAAGTGAAGGTGGTGTTTATGAGACCAGGGCGCGACTGAAAACAACGCTCCGGCAATCCAAAGACGTGGTGCGATAGCCGGCAGATTGTGTAATCTTTTGCTTGCAGAGTTGTGGTTTTTTGTCAGTCCCCGGGCCCTGCATTTCTGCGCCTCGGTAAGAGGAATCGGCTTCGCTCACAGTCAGATATTGCGACATTTGGAGGAATATGAAACCTTCCCGTTGCACTTCCTCCATCAAAAAGCATCACTCGAATAAACTTCTCCTGTTCGTGAGCGTCCTTCTCTCTGCCTGCAGTTCGAATAGGGTGCCTCCCAAACCAGAAGTCCAAATCACGCTTATCCCCGCCGCCAATCCTGGCGGTCCGGTGCAACTGGATTTTATTCAAGGACGAGCAACTGGCGTGAAACCCGGTCAACAGATCGTACTTTACGCACGTAGTGACATTTGGTGGATTCAACCTTTTGCGAATCAGCCTTTTACGAAAATTCAACCCGATTCAACATGGAGAAACTCGACCCATCTCGGTACCGATTATGCAGCGATCTTAGTTGAGCCCGGCTTTCACCCTGCAACCAAGATTACGACTTTGCCCGCACCAGGCAACGGCGTGGTCGCAATCGCTACTTCGAAGGGCAGCATGCCTACTGCACCGATTGTTTCTAAGGTCATCCACTTTAGTGGATATGACTGGAGCGTGCGTAACGCGGCGAGCGACCGAGGAGGGCAACCCAACACCTACGATCCCTCAAATGTGTGGACCGATAAGAACGGCTATCTGCATCTTCGCATGGAGGAGCATGATGGCCTATGGACATGTGCCGAGGTGAGTCTGACCCGCAGTTTGGGTTATGGTTCGTACATCTTTGTCGTTCAAGATACCGGTCATTTTGGGCCGTCTGCTGCTCTGGGGTTGTATACAAATGATGACTTTCGAGCGGATGACATTCCTGGTGAACTTGACATCGAATTGAGCCGCTGGGGTATTGCAGACAGCAAGAACGCGCAATATGTTGTCCAACCTTTTTATGTCCCGGAAAACGTCTCTCGATTCACGGCCCCGGCCGGAGTGCTGACCCACATATTACGTTGGGAGTCCGGACGCGCTTCCTTTAAGACTGTCCGCGGATCGGGGATAGGCCCCGGAGCCGCGACCATTAGTGAACACATCTTTACCTCGGGAGTTCCGGCTCCTGCCAAGGAAACAGTTCACATGGGTTTGTACAGTTATCGACCTACGAAGACTTCTCCTCAACAACCGATCGAGGTTGTGATTGAAAAATTCGAATTCCTACCGTGAAAACGTGATGCAGAAGCATCGGCTACGCAAGGGACTCATAAATGGGATCGCGCTCTTATGTCTTGTGAATACTGCTTTTGGATTGGACCCTACCCGGAGACTCTCACAACAATACGTACATGACAAGTGGGGCGAGGATAAAGGATTCATTGGAGGCAGGATTTACGCCATTTGCCAATCGGCGGATGGTTATTTGTGGATTGGAACCGAAAGAGGTCTGGTTCGATTCGACGGATCCAATTTCATTCTGATTCAGCGACCTCTTCCAGATTCGCCTCCGATTAGTCCCGTGCGCGGCCTTGTTACCGATGCCAGCGGGAATCTCTGGATTCGTCTCGAAGGACCCCGCATGCTTCTTTATCATGACGGGAAATTTGAAGATCCGTACACCCGATTCGATCTTCAGGACATCACTTTTACAGCGATCGCTGCCGACGATAAGGGGCGCGTCATTCTCTCCGGACTCGGGGACCGGACCTTCCGATTTGAGGGAGGACGCCTGGAGACAATCGTCAGTGCAGAGCAAAATCCCGGTACTGTCATCTCCCTGGCTGCGACGCGAGACCAGAGTCTTTGGCTCGGCACACAAGATAACGGTCTCTTTCGTCTGAACCAAAGACACATTTCCGCAGTTGCCCCGGAACTCAAGGATTCGAAGATCAATGCCCTTGTGCCCGCAAACACCGGCGGCGTATGGATTGGAACCGACCACGGCGTTCATTTGTGGGAGGGCGGCGCACTGGCCACCCCTAACTCGACTTCGCCGCTGAAGCAACTACAGATTCTGACGATGGCCAGAGATCATGCCCTAAACATCTGGATTGGAACAAACCATGGCATCGTGCGCATTTCTCCATCCGGCGCTGTTTCGCTCGACCTGCTCAACCCAAAACCGGGGTCTGAAGTAACAGCAATCCACGAAGACCTCGACGGAGATATTTGGTTTGGCGGTTCGCGAGGAGTCGAGCGACTGCGAAATGGAATGCTTACGACCTATTCGACTTCTGACGGTCTTCCGTCAAGCGGCATTGGCTCAGTCTATCCCGACTCCACCGGCAGGATCTGGTTTGCGCCGCTCTCGGGTGGCCTCTACTGGATGAAGGGAGGGCAAGTCGGTCAAATAACTGTCGATGGACTGGAACATGATGTTGTGTATTCCGTTAGCGGTGGTGACGGTGAAATCTGCGTCGGCCGGCAACATGGCGGTCTCACAGTGCTGACCGAAAAGGGCGATCCATTTGTGGCCCACACCTATACACAGGCGGATGGCCTTGCGCAGAACAGCGTTTATTCCGTGCACCGTGAACGCGATGGGACGATCTGGGCTGGGACTGTGAGCGCTGGTGTAAGCAAATTGAATGGCGGGAAATTTACCAACTATTCGGACTCCAGTGGACTCCCCTCAAATGCTGTCAATTCCATAGTCGAAGGCTTCGATGGGACAACATGGTTGGCTACCCCCAGCGGTTTAGCTTCGTTCGCGAATCGGCATTGGACGATTTACACCGCGAACGACGGCCTACCCTCGTCAACGGTAAGAACAATCTTTGAAGACACAAAGCATGTCGTGTGGGTCGTAACTACCCGCGGTCTGGCGTACATATCCTCCGGAAAGATCAAAGTTCCAGCGAGGCTGCCTGAGGCTTTACGGGAGCAGATCTTCGGAGTTGCGGAAGACGGGATGGGTTCCCTCTGGTTCACCACCTCAGATCATGTACTTCGCGTTAATAGGGACGCGCTTTTGAGCGGATCGCTCTCCGATACCGATGTTCAAAGTTATGGAATCGACGACGGCCTGCAGGGGGTGGAAGGCGTGAGTCGCGACCGCACCGTAGTTGCTGATCCTGAAGGACGCATCTGGATCTCACTTAAGTCGGGTCTGTCCATGGCCGATCCGATCGGCATCTCCATAAATGCGATTCCAGTTGCAGTGCGAATCGAATCTATATCCGCTGGCGGAAATCATCTTAATGCGCGAATCCCCATCAAGATTCCCTCTGGAGTTCAGAGCATTACCTTGAATTACAACAATACGAACTTGGCTGCACGAGAACGCATCCGTTTTCGCTATAAGCTCGATGGTTCCGATCGAGGTTGGAGCGATATCGTTTCGTCAAGGCAGGTTGTCTATAAAAACCTGGGCCCTGGCACCTATCTCTTCCGCGTTGTTGCCTCCAACAGTATTGGTCTTTGGAATGGTCCGGAGACTTCTGTCCCTTTCGTGATCGAACCTGCATTCTGGCAAACGTGGTGGTTTCGGGTGGCTTGTCTTGCAGTGTGTTGCCTGATGATCCTCGCGATTTATCGTTTGCGCATTCACCAATTGACCAAACGATTGAATGTTGGCTTCCAGGAGCGGCTTGCCGAACGTACGCGCATTGCGCAGGAATTACACGACACGCTGCTGCAAGGTGTTCTGAGCGCCTCTCTCCAGCTTGATGTAGCGGAAGACCAACTCCCAGAGGACTCTCCCACCAAACCTCTCTTGAAACGGGTCCTGCAATTGATGAGTACAGTCACTGAAGAGGGTAGAAATACGCTGCGTGGGTTGCGCACAACGGAATCGGGCAGCCAAAACCTTGAGACTGCCTTCTCGCGACTGCGACAGGAATTTCCCCTCGACGACAAAACTGATTTCCGCGTTATCGTTAATAGTGTTACGCGCCCATTGCGGCCGCTGATCCGCGATGAAGTCTATCGCATTGGCCGCGAGGCCCTGTTGAATGCATTTATGCATGCACAGGCGAACCGTATCGAAGTCGAAGTAGAATATGCGAGCAGCCATCTTAAAGTGTTGGTGCGAGACGATGGCCGTGGAATCGACCCTCAAGTGCTGCATTCAGGTCGTGAGGGGCACTGGGGACTGGTCGGCATCCGAGAACGCTCCGAAAGAATTGGCGCTAGTCTAAGACTTCGAAGCCGGATTGGCGGAGGAACTGAAATAGACTTAACGGTTCCCGGCACGATCGCATTCGAAAAAGGTTCAAGTGGCCCGATACCGCAGTGGTTCCGTTGGCTCAGCCGAGAGAGGCTTAAGACACCGAAGCGTCACAAAGCGAAGCGAGTAGATAAATGAGCACTACCCCAAGGATTCGAGTTTTCTGCGTTGACGACCATCCTCTCATGAGGGAAGGCATTGCGGCCGTCATCAAAAATGAACCCGACATGCAATTGGTTGCGGAGGCATCCACTGGACACGAAGCCATTCAGGGATTTCGTGAACATAAGCCCGACGTGACACTCATGGATGTCCGGATGCCGGATATGGGCGGCATCGACGCATTGCGTGCCATTCGCACAGAGTATGCAGAGGCCCGAGTGATTATGCTAACGACGTTTGAAGGAGACGCCGAGATTCAGCGTGCGCTGGAGGCGGGAGCGCAAGGTTACATGCTCAAAAGCATGCCCCGGAAACAGCTCGTTGATATGATCCGCAAGGTGCATGCGGGGAAGAGACAAATCCCTCCAGAGGTCGCGGTTCAGCTGAGCGAGCATATTGGAAATGAAACGTTGAGCAAGCGAGAGATCGAAGTTCTTCAGAAGGTCGCAGGGGGGAATCGCAATAGCGACATCGCAGCGTTGCTTTTCATCTCTGAAGAAACGGTGAAAGGGCATATCAAGCACATCATGGAAAAACTCGGCGCAAGCGATCGCACCGAGGCCGTCGCTTTGGGAATCAGACGCGGGATCATACAACTCTAGTTTTACCCGCACTTCCGGGCGCCATGGCATTCCAAGTGGTACAGAAAAAGCACTCGTTCAGGGGGTCCTATTTGCAGCGAAAGAAGCTAACCTTTTTGTGGCGCGTCGTTTGTGCTTGAGGAGGCACCCGCTGCAAAGGTTCTTTTCCAGCTTCCCGGAGGGTTGGCCAGGCATTGGCCTCATCTTTCTAAGGCTTACTGTTGCTGTCAACGCAATCGTTTGCGCAATTGACGCTCTGGGTGGACCCAACAGTCACGCGATGGGCGCCTGGGCTATTGGATCGCTCGCAATCGCTGTTGGAGCGGCGATTTTCTTCGGCTTTCTCACCCCCGCTGCAAGTGCCGTGGCAATAATTGGTTATCTCCTGATAGGCGTTCGGCCATCTTTGATGACTGGAGCGAATAATCACATCAGTGCCTTAGCTGCATTCAATCTGGCTGCAATCTCCACCGCGCTTGTCTTGCTTGGCCCGGGCGCTTTTTCACTTGATGCGCGTCTCTTCGGTCGTCGCGAAATCATTATTCCTGATGGCCGCGTTTAACTCGTCGCCATGCCTGGGCATCAACTTCCCCCTAAATAGTGGTATCCGATACCCATCCGTCACTAGCGTTGAAAATACCTTCCTTAGCGGGATGTAATTGTCCGAGTCTTCCTTCATAGTCACTTCAGCAGTATAGAGCAGCAAGACAGATCAGAGAATCACGAATCATCGATTCTCTGAATCGGGTGAAGCTTCAATTGGAGGTTCGGTGTTCGCAATGTTCCATTTGGATTATCTCTGTTGCTTCCTCACAGTCCTGGTGACAATACTGCTCGCACGAAAATCCTGGATCGGGCTCCTCGTCGCAATAGCCAACAGCTTGATGGTCTGTGTAATTGGATTGAGAACGTCACAGCTTGGCTTTATTCCCGCAAACCTGTTTTGCATCGGTCTGTGCGCGTTCAGTATGCGATCGCGGCTAAAAGAACGAGTACACGCAAATCGAGATCAGGCGCAGCGACAAACATCGCTGGTCGTGCCTATCCATAATGGTGCACCTCACAAGAGGGTTGCCATCGTCACACAACAGATCATGAATCCTGAAGTTAACATCTGCAACTGAGACCGGGCTTCCGGAGGACACCATGCGTGCTGACTTAACATTAATGGCTCTCGCCCAGGAATCGAATCGCTATTTGCTCACTCGGCTGATAGCGAAGGCAACCCGCAAACTGCATCGCCCTAACACCCGGGTGCAGGACACGATGAACGACGCTTTCGAGCGGTTCGGCTGCTCAAAACCAGGGGCAGTCCACCGCGCTGCGGAGGCGTCATGCAGTTCGGAAGACTGTGCTGCATGACGTCCCCGCAGTCCATTAGATTTTAGCCCTGCCCTTTACGAAGCTAGGGAGGTCAATCATGGCAACTTTATTCGCATCTGTACCCCTTGCCCCATCACCGCAAAGTGCCTCATGGTGTTTCTTGATGCTCGAGCACCTGGATGAGTTCGCGATGCTGGCATGGTATCTCGTAGCCGATGGCAAGCTCGTCGAAGACACCTTCGCACGCACGATAGCGAAGCTCGATAGAACTGCATTTGAATCTTCGATTCCAGCGCTCGCGTACAGTCAGGCTCGAGACGTCCTCATCACCCAGGCGATTGCCGTACTGACGGACGCACGCAGAGAGGAAGACGAGAACCAGTTGTTTCAGCCGAGTTCTCTTGGCACCTTGCCCGATGTTTCCCGCCTGGCATTCATCCTGAGATTGATCATCCGTTCGTCTGAAACAGAGGTTGCGAAGTTTCTCGGCGTATCCCCATCTGAGGTGCAAGGACTTGTCATGGATGAGATTGATCGTCTTAGCTCACTTCCACCTCTCTCCGTATCGCCAGTTTGTTATGACGCATAGGTGACCTTTAGTTTTGGACTCACCTTGAAAAAGATAGAACGATCAACCCCTGAACTCGATCGATGGTATGCCGCACGGCCGGGAACCATACACTCGAAGTCGCAGGCGCCAGTCATTCGATCTGTCTCCAGATCACAAGGGGAACCGGTGAGTACACACCCTGAGAAAACAGAGAGTTCAGACCGAGGCAATCTCCTTATGTTTGATAGGGGAGTTGATTTGGATCTGCGAAAGGAGCCGCAGCGGTCTGCGTCACTCCAGCTGATAGAGACAGAGAGGATGTCAGCAATTGGCAGGATGGCATGCTCGATATCCCACGATATGCGCCATTCGCTCACCGCCATCTATGCGAATGCCGAGTCCCTCGAGCGCGACGATATATGTGCGTGCGTACGGGCTGAGCTACTGCTAGAGATTCAAGAAGCGGTGGTCGCGATGACGGAGCGTATTGAATCGCTACTACAATTTGGTAGTAGCGGACGGAAAGGCCCGGCTGTCCGCGCGCGCGTTTCCTTGGTTGTTGAGAAAGCCGTCGCGGCAGTGAAGTTTCATCCCGACGGGCGGAACGTGTCCATCACAGTCGGCAAGTTCCCGCCGACAGAAGCAGACATCGATGCGAGAAACCTTGAAAGTGCCATATATAACTTGCTGCTCAATGCCTGCCAAGCTGCGGCATGCTCAACGAACGTGCCTGAAGTGAAAGTCCACCTTACGGAAGTCGATGAACGCATTTACGTCACAATTCTAGACAATGGCCCTGGCATACCTGCCTCCGTCCGGAGGACGTTGTTCGATCCGTTCGTGACCGCAGGAAAACCCAACGGAACAGGCCTGGGGCTCACCCTCGCTCGTCGAATAGCTGAAGAGCATGGTGGTAGTGTCTGCCTAGTAGAATCGAATCGAGAGAGAACAGTATTCACACTGAGTCTGACGAAGAATAAATTGTTACCTATAAAGATCTGATCGCTGTAACGCCTACTCTCCTCGATGAGAAGATCATCGTCGTTTCCTTTAGGGGAATAGAACCTGGCATCGACGAGCTCGACGCGATAGCTACATTACCCTCAGCCGTTGAACATGGGCACAAATCGGAGGCTGTCATGCGCGTAGAGAAACAACTCTCGACTGATCTAAAAAAAGAACGCCGACACGCTCGCTCCCCTCATCAACCATCCTGATTTCGTCAAGGAGCCTGAATGGAGGCGGGCGTCAGGCGCCATGGGTCTTACTAAGGAACCCACCCCCCCTGCGCGAAGGCAAGGAGAGAGGGCTGAATTGAGGTTGGGTGAGCCGACCGTCGGGACTGCCACGGTCTGCTTTCAGCGGATCGTCCATCGGAGAGTTTACAGCGCGTTGCTTCCGAGCGCGACGTCCGCATACGGTTGCCATGCATCGGCGTGCCGGTGATCCGCGCCGCGGTAGCCGTGCAGGATTTCGGCGAGGATCTCTACGGTCTCCACGATCGTGGTTCCGGAACGATTGAAGTACAGATTGCCATCTGCCACGGCGACCGTTCCCGCCCTTACGGATTTGAGATGGCTCCATCCCGGCAAGGCCTCGAGCAGGGGGAGTTCGCGGACCGTTCGGGCGATGTCGTAGCCGCAGGGAGCGATGATGAGGAAGTCCGGGTCGGCGTCGCGAACCTCCTTCCAGGAGATGGCGCGGGAGAATTGGCCCTTCTCGCCGAGCATGACCTGGCCGTTGGCGGCTTCGACCAGTTCGGGTCCCCAGTTGCCCATGGAAAAGATCGGGTCGGTCCATTCGAGCATGACGACGGTCGGTGTGGGCTTGTCGCGCACCGCGTCGGTGACGGCACGCATGCGGGAGCGCATCGTCGCGATAAGGTCTTCGCCTGCGGACTGGAGATGCAGGCTGCGGGCGATGCTGCGAACGCCGTCAAAGATGCCGTCGACGGTTCCGGCACCGAGGGCCAGGACTTGAGAGGCCAGGAGGCCGCAGCCGACTCGCTCAACGTCGTCGGGAGTGACCGCGCAGACTTCGCAGTGCATCTGGGTGATGAGCAGGTCGGGATGGAGGTCGCGGATGCGGTCGGCATCGACGTGGTAGAGGGGTTCGTGCAGGTGAAGGCGCCGGCGCACTTCCGCGTCGATCTCGCCGCTGGACATGCTGACGTCGAAGGCCGGGCGGGTGCAGGCGGGCAGGGTTCGCACCCATGGTGGGTTGTCGCATTCATGGGAACGGCCCACCAGCGTATCGCCAGCGCCGAGGGCACAGACGATCTCGGTTCCGCTGGCGAGAAGGGAAAGAACGCGCATGGCAAGTCTAGTTTAGTGCGGGGGTGTTGTTGAAATGACGGAGATCTGAGCTTATATCTTCGCCGGACGGAGCGCATCCTCGCGCTCCGCCCGGTTCGTTCTATACAACGCCGTTACTGGGCGTTGCCTTCGGTGAGGGTGGAGGCTACCGGTTTGAGGTAGCCGAAGAGGCCACCGGTGCCATTGTTTGGTCCGGCGGTGAAGTAAAGCTCTGAGCCCGGGCTCCCCGCGGGATCGTAGCTGCCGGTGCTGGAGTTGTTGGCAGGACTGATCGCCCAGAGGCCGTTGATCGCAAGGGTGTTGTTATTCGCATCCTTCAGCAGGCCTTTGAAGTGGCCCGAGACGATGTCGTAGACAGCGATGGTGCCGCTGCCCTCCGTCGTTCCTCCGCCGGCAAACTGGCCGATGAGGAGGTCATGGCTGACCTGGCCGAAATCCTGCGGGGCCAGTGCAACGCCCCACGGGGCATTGAGCCAATCGCCATGCTCCAGCTGCTGAATGAGACGGCCTTTGGCGGTATAGATATCGACGTAGCCAAGTCCGGGGCCGTCGGTTTCAAGCGGCTGGCCAGGCAGATGGAGCGCATACGTGACGACAATGTCGTTGCCTACCGCCTGCACGTTGAAGGGCACGAAGTTGCGGGGAAGAAATGGATCTGTGAAGGCGGGGGGCTGGCCAAAGTCGAATAGATTGACCCCGCGATCGTCGGTAAGCCTCACCGGGTTGAAGTTGTTGTCGTAGACGTCGACGCGACCTTTGTTGAAGTTGGCGGCGTAGAGGTAACGGTTGTTATCGACGAAGGCGCTGGCGAGGCCCGTATAGCCCGAGCCGTCCGTCGTCTTTACGGCGACGACGGCGTTGGTGGAGGGAGCGGCTTTGCCGGCGCTGATGGCGACGTTGGCGTTCCAGCCGACGATGGCTCCGTCAAGCGTGGAGAAGAGGAAGCTCGACGGCTGGTTGCCCGGAAGCAGAAAGTCCGTCGCGATGGAGTTGAAGATGGTTCCGGTAGGCGTGCCGGTTGGGAAGGTCTTGTTGTTGGGGTTTGCCTTGGGGATGGTGACGATGAGGGAGTTTTTGACGCCAGCGCCATTGAAGAGCGTGCTGAGACCGGTACCGTTATCGGAGATCCACCAGGGGCTGGAGGAGCTGCGGGAAAGTCCCCAGGGATTGACGAGCGTAGGGTCGGTGACCGGCGCGACGCCCGAGGTGTTGGCGACGAGGTTGACCTGCGTGTACTGCGCGTGGGCGCAGGCCGCAGAGAGGAGCAGAGCCAGCGAGGTCGTCGCTGTCGCGTGCATCAGGGCCTTCATATCGATTCTTCCTTTTTGGTGGACCCCGCTGGGGGGAGGCGCCTCTTCCCAGCCGGCACTGCGCCGGATGGAATGGCAGAAAGTATCAGCCGCGTGCGGGGAGAGAACGCAGCCTGTGTCCAGCAGCGACGTTAGCCCGTCAAGCGGGCAGAAGTGTCAGGCAATTGTCATAGTTTCGAAAACTCTTCGGCATGAAGTATTCCGGCGTGCTCTCCGCAGCAGCGGAATCCATGAGTACACACCGCAGCGGGACTCCAGCGACGATGCGCTGGTATCGACGTCCACGCTGCGGATGCGTTGGTTGATCTCAATGGATTCCTGCTTCGATCATTGCGTGAGAACGACCGTGACCTCCGACTGCGGCCCCATGGTGATTCCCTGGCTGGTGTACGCGCCGATGCTCTTCCATCGTTCCGCGCTGGGGCTCGTAATGGCCGTGGCGAAGGAGCTGCGATACATGGCGGAGCTGGTGTAGGTGATCGTGGAGAGATCCAGGCCAACGGTGTCGGTCGTCGCCGTGGAGGTGTTCAGAATCACGATGACGGTGGTCTTCGTGTCGGGGCTTTGATAGACGGAGACGTCTTCGTCCGCGTTGCTCGAGGTTGCTTCGTAGCGGATGTAACCGGGCCGAACGTAATAGCTATAGCCCTTCAGCGCGTAGTAGGCATCGTTGTAGGTCCAGCCGTTTGGATACGCCCAGGTGGATTGTGCGTTGAAGGGATTGTCGATGTAGAGCAGGCCCTGCTGGTCCGTAGAGATTCCGTCCTGAAGCGTACTGGGCCATGCGAGTCCCCAGTAGAGATAGACGTTGTCGTTAGCGACGGTGAGTGCGTTGTGGATGTCGATGGCGTTGTTGAAGCCGGGGGTTTGGAAGTATTCGGTCTCGAACTTGAGCTGAACGGGATAGTCCGAGTCGAAGGTGATCATGGGAGAGACCTGGTTGGACGGGTTGCCGCCGTAGGAGCTGACGTTATAGAGATGGTGCGCGACGGCGGCGAGCTCATTGGCGGGAACCTCAGTGAGAAGTGCCTGCGCGTTGGAAATGGAGAACGACTCGGGGCCGATCATCTTCGGCACGGAGGCGAGGACGCTGCTGTTGATGGCCTGGTAGGTTGCGTCGAAGGCCTTGCCGTAGCTGGCGTAGCTTTGCGTGGTTTGGTAAAGCTGGGCTGGGGCCTCGGTGGGGTTGAAAAGACAGGCCACGTAGGTGGCAGGAAAGTCCGGCTCGTTCTGGATGGAGATGTAGTTGGGGACGACACCAAGGGCCGCGTATGCCTCGAGCGAGCTGAGCCAGAACTGTCCAAAGCCGGCGTAGTTGTACGCTCCGCCAACCTGTGCGAGCGTGCCGAAGCCGCTGGTGCAGTTGCCGTTGGTTACACCGGTGCAGCCGTTGAGGGAGTTATTGCTCTTGAGACTGGCAGGTGGAGTCCAGGAGCTCATGAGAACGGTGGGCGCGGAGCCGAGAGTTGCAGTGGCGGCCGTCAGAATCTTCGTGTTGTCTGGATCGAAGGTGGTGGCGTTGGTGCCGTTGTAGTTGTAGTAGTTGTTCTCCAGGCGGAGGAAGGTGATGCCCAGGCCCTGAACGGGATCGAAGAGGGCAGTCATGATCTGTGATTCATTGGGATGGCTATCGAGGTAGTTGGAATAGAAGGCCTCCGCACCGCCAAAGCCCATGATGGTTTGGTTGGGGGTTGCGAAGCTGAACGTTTCGGTCGCGGTGACGGCCGCGTTGATGACCAGAGAGACGGCGGCGGAGGTGCTCGCGAGGAAGGTGGTGTTGCCGGCGTAGCTTGCGGTCACGCTGTGCGTCGCGGCTGAGAGAATACTCGTGGTGTAGACCGTGGTCGCAGTGTCGGCCGTGGCTCCGGTGAGGGTCCCGGTACCGAGCAGGGTGGTGCCGTCGTAAAAGGAAACGGAGCCGGCGGGAACTTCGGCGGTGTTGGATGAGGTAACGGTCGCGGTGAGGGTGACGGTGGCACCGCTGGCCGCAGGGTTGGGCGACGCGGCGAGGACTGTGGTGGTAGCGATATTCGTGGGAGCGTTGATGACCAGAGCCACTGGGTTCGAGGTGCTCGCGGCGAAGGTGCTGTTACCGGCGTAGGTTGCTGTGAGGGTGTGGGTGGTTCCGGCGGCAAGGGTGCTGGTGGTGAGCGTGGCAACTCCGTTGACGAGCGCGACAGAGCCGAGGCTCGTGCTGCCGTCAAGGAAAGTGATGCTGCCGGTGGGCGTGCCGGCGGCCGAGGAGATGGTCGCGGAGATGCTGACGGTTGCGCCAGCTGCAGCGGGGTTGGGCGTCGCAGTCAGCATGATGGTGGTCGCTGCTGGTGCGGCTGCATTGACGGCCAGGGCCACTGCCATGGAGGTGCTGGTCGCGAGGCCAGCGGTTCCAGCGAAGGTGGAGGTGAGGTTGTGCGTGACGCCTGCGGCGAGGGTGCTGGTGGTGTAGACCGCGGTTGCGGTAGCGCCCGAGCCTGCGCTGAGGGTTTGGGCTCCGAGAAGTGTCGTGCCGTCATAGAAGGAGACCGAGCCGGTGGGGGTTTCGGTGGTGCCGGAGGGATTGTTCATGGTGGTCACGGTGGCGGTCAAAGTGACAGCAGCGCCTGCGCTCGCAGGGTTTGGCGTCGCCGTGAGAACGGTGGTGGTGGTGAGAACTCCTGGCGGTGGCGGCGTCGAGGACCCGGAGGAACCACTACAGCCAGTGAGGAGAAAGAAGGTAGCGAGTGCAGTGAACACAAGGGCGATACGCATGAATAGGTCCTCTTGTTAAAGCGATGTAATAGGCTAGCGATGTAATCCGCTCAGGAACAATATGCAAAGTAGATGGTGTTGGTCAATGACATAATTTTCGAGGCGAACACACGAAGGCCGAGGCTCGACGGAGATCAAACTCCGGATGAACAACAACACCCTTCGTTCCAGAAACTTGCAGCATGGCGTGATGCGTCTTCAGCGGAACGCGGTTTCTGCGCGGATGGATTTTCAGTTGCGAGAAAACAATCTCAACGAAGAACTTCACGAGCGAAAGCTCGACTTCGAGTTGCCCGATCGCGGCTCTCCTTAAATCGCGGCTCTACTTGAGTGGTTCACGACCGTTGCGATGTTGTACTGAATGGAGGACAGCGAGGCCTGTAGGGGTGCCGGCCCTGGTGAGCGCGTAGGCAAGCAAAGGGGCTAAGCTCCCCGTTCAGCCCCACGAAGGAGGAAGTGACGCGCTTCGGCCAATTAGGCCTGTCAGCAGCAGAGCTTCTAGCTTACACATAGGAAAAGGGTTCCTGGTGCCCGGAGGGGGACTTGAACCCCCACGACCGGTTAAGGTCTGCGGATTTTAAGTCCGCTGTGTCTGCCGATTTCACCATCCGGGCGCTCTGTTCCTCCCATATCGTATCTCGTTCTAAGCCGACATGTATTCGCTTGGAACTATCATCGGCTCACATACGTATCTGCTCAAAGCCATGGCACTTCCGGCTACCTGCGACCATGCCCATCTTTGAGATCTTCAAGCAAACTATCTCCGCTCTGTGGGCCACCAAGCTTAGAAGCTTCCTCACGATGTTTGGAATTATCTGGGGTATCAGCTCAGTCATTTTATTGGTGGGCCTCGGAATCGGTTTCGGCATTGACCAGCGAAATCATCTAAAGACCATTGGCACAGATATCGCGATTTGCTTCGGCGGTAAAACAGCGATGCCCTACGGCGGGTATGCGGCCAGCCGGGACGTCACTCTGACTATCGATGACGCCATCGCCATTCGAGAGGGTGCGCCCCTGGTCAGCCACGTCTCGCCAGAACTCCGCCGAACGGTGAGCGAAGTGAGCCCCTGGAATGCGGCAAGTCGGGCCGTGCGCGGCGTATGGCCGGAGTACCAGGACTTTCGCTCGCTCCATGTCGAGCAGGGCCGGCTGATGGACGCAGAAGATGAAGACAAAGGTATGCGCGTCGTCATCCTTGGAGCGGAATCCAATCGCCAACTCTTTCCGGGCAAGCCCGCTATCGGTCAATCGCTATCCATTAACGGTTATCCCTACATCGTCATCGGCGTGCTCGCCAGCAAGCAACAGAATGGCAGCTATGGATCCGGCCCCGACAACTCCCAGCTCTTCGTTCCTTATTCCGCCATGGAGCGCGATTTTCCCCCGGACGACAAGGGTGATTTTCCCGGGATTGTCAGCAACATCGTAGTGCAGCCAGTTTCTGCTGATGTGCACGTCGCTGCGCTCCACGAGGTCCGGCAGATCATCGCCGATCGACATCATTTCGACCCCAAGGATACCGACGCGGTCTGGGTGTGGGACACCCTCGAAGGCGCTCAATTCACCGACAATATTTTTCGCGCGATGACGATTTTCTTTGCCGCCGTCGCTCTGCTTACCCTTGCACTAGGCGGCATCGGCGTAATGAATATCATGCTGGTCGCCGTCTCCGAGCGAACACGTGAGATCGGCGTGCGCAAGGCTCTTGGAGCAACGGCAGTTGATATTCGACGTCAGTTTCTCATCGAATCCGCCATCATAACGCTTGTAAGTGGTGCCCTCGGTCTGCTGTTCGGAGTCGGCATTATTCTTGCCTTGCGCCTGCTGCCACTTCCAGAATTTCTTCCGCACCCTGTGATTTCGGCGACCGCAATCATCTCTTCGCTCGTCACGCTCGCAATCATCACCGTGACGGCAGGCACCTATCCCGCAATACGCGCCGCAAACCTTACACCCATCGAGTGCCTCCGCACTGACTAGCCAAGGAGACTTTCAATGAATCTGAACGAAGCCCTGACCGAGTCTGTTGAGTCTCTGAAACGCAATCGTCTGCGCTCTGGACTGACGATGCTGGGTATTGTCTGGGGACTCGTGACCGTCGTGCTTCTGCTCAGCTACGGCAAGGCCGTAAGCAACGCAGTAATGGAAGGCTTCCTCGGATTTGGCAATGACGTCATCATGGTCTGGGGTGGACAAACCTCTATGCAGGCGGGCGGCCAACGCTCCGGGCAGAAGGTCCATTTCAAGGATGGAGACATGGAAGCGGTACGCGATTCACTTCCCTTCCTCAGTGCAGTCTCACGTGAAACGGACGACACATTCAGCGTCAAGTACGGTCCCAAAGTTGTTGCGATTTCTTCCAAAGCCGTTGATCTTCCCTATGGTCGAATGCGTCGGTTGGATATCGATCAAGGCAGGTACTTCGAAGCCGACGACTTCAGTCAGCATCGCCAGGTCATCATCTTCGGAGCTCATGCCGCGCAAAAGCTGTTCAATGGATTTCCACCTGTAGGTCAGGTCGTACAAGTTGAAGGCCAACCCTTCACCGTCATAGGTGTGCTTCGCAATAAAATTCAGGACTCATCCAATAACGGCCCTGATAATGAAAACATCTTCGTGCCGTTTGACACGATGCGAACTCTCCGCCAGCAACGCGACCCCGACTCGATCGTCTTTCAGCCCTCCACCGCCGATTTGCACCTTCGCGCCCTGCAGGCGGTCCGAACTGTACTTGCCCAGCGGCATCATTTCAATCCATTGGATGAAAAGGCTGTAGGCGCATGGGACACCATCGAGGATGGCAAACAGATGGTCGCCTTTTCCGTCGCACTTCAAGTACTGCTCGGAATTATCGGCGCTATGACTCTCGCTGTCGGTGGCGTCGGGGTGATGAACATCATGCTCGTCTCTGTCACGGAACGCACCCGTGAAATCGGGCTGATGAAAGCGCTCGGCGCAAGGCCACGCGACATCCTTGCTCAATTCCTGCTTGAAAGCTTCGTCCTAACATTTCTCGCGGGTGTGGCAGGAGTCATCGTGTCGGTCGTGGCAACGTATCTGGTCCCGCCCATGCCACTCTATTCTGCGATGTACCAGACTGCGAATCACGACGGAGACATCATCCTGCGCACTTCGTTCGGAATCATGCTCGCGTCCTTCATTATTCTTGGATTGGTCGGCGTAGTGTCTGGTCTTCTACCAGCAATTCGTGCCGCTAACATGGACCCGGTGGTGGCTCTCCGTCACGAGTGAACGCAAACGCATGACCACCGCTGATCAGTGCCCCTCGTATACTGCGCGATACAACTCACGATTCCGCACGATCGCCTGCACATAATCCCGCGTTTCCGTGTAGGGGATCGACTCGACCCACTCTGCCATGTCTTTGTAATTGTTCGACGCCATCCACTGATGCACCGGAGAATCGCCTGCGTTATAAGCAGCCAGGGCATAGTCGACCTGACCGCCGTAGTGATCAATTGATTTGCGAAGATCCTGTGTTCCTAACTGCAGATTGATAATGGGATCAAGCAGATCATTCGTCTTGAAATGGTGCTGACCATCTTTCTTCGCAATCTCTTTACCCACCGAAGGAAGCAGTTGCATCAGGCCATACGCGTTCGCTCGACTTACTGCACCCGGATTGAACTCCGATTCTTGGCGAATGAGCGCAGCCACCAGGTATGGATCAACGCCATTGGCTCGCGCATCACTCTCAAGCGTTGTCCAATAGGGTCGCGGGAGCAACAGTTGCCAATACGCCATAGGCACGTCTTTCACTTGGAGCGAGAGGAACGGAATCTTGCTGCGTTTCATGGCTTGCAGTGCGCGAGAATCTTCGCCAAAGCTTTGGTAGATCTGGGCCTCCGCAAACGCTCCCCATTGGCTTGACGTCTCACTCAGCTGAATCTCCGGCCGTATGTATTCGTTCAGCGCGGCATTGGCTAATAGTCTCGCTTTGATCAGGTGAGGATCATTCTCCGGCAGCACATCGGTAAGCTCAGGGTCATTGACCACAGGAACTGCGGCCAGAGCAGGCGCAGGGGCAACCGCGGGGCGGGTACCGAGTTGCGCGATCCTCTCTCGCGCGATGATTGCATAATAGCTGTTCACATAACTCGTATTGAGCTGGTTATAGTAATTCAGCGCCTGCCCATAGTTGTGCTCAACATCTTCATAGAGCCGGGCCCGCCAGTACAGAGCTCCCGGGACCTGACCGCCAGCCGGATATTGCGTGATCTGTTCGTCCATGAGACGAGCAGCATCTGGATATCGGCGCTGGCGATAGGACAGCCAGGCCGCATGCCAATGCGAGCCAGGCGCATACACGCTGTTCGGGAAATGTTGCACCAGCGCCAGATAGTCGTCGATAGCCTTAGCATCATCCTGGCGAATCAGATACATGTTCCCGCCAGAATAAAGTGCCTCCTCCAGCCAGCGGCTGTGAGGATACTGTGTCATCAACTCCTGAACGAAGGCATCATGTTGATCCGCATTTCCCAGGTTCCGGGCTAACTCCGATTGGAGATACATCTTCAAAGCAGCGCTGTCATCTCCAGTCACTGGGAGATGTTCGACCTCCTGGCGGCTGAGGTTCTTAAGCCGCAAATCGCAAACCGCAGCATAAATCTGCAAGGCATCGCGATCGGACTGACTTAGCTCGTTACTGCTGTGTTGCAACGCGCGGTATTCATCTCCAGCAATTGAATACTGCTTAGCATTGAACATCGCATCGGCATGTTGTTTGCGTTCTGCTGCAGACAGCGGCGCGTTCATCAGCAGCAGTTGTGACTTCGCGGCTGCAGCTTCCGGGCTCAACGGGTCGCCCAGATAGATACCCCGGTATAGGCTGGCCGATTTCTGAGCATCGCCGCTCACCTGATACGCCTTGGCCAGCGCTAAACGAAAATCCACTTGATTCGCTGCTGGGCTCCCCACGAGTGGCTGCAAAACTCGAAGCGCGCCATTCGCATCGTTACTTGCCAGATAGGCATTCGCCAGGAGGATAGGCGCAGAACCATCGAAGACGCTGTTTGGATAGTGATCGGGAAATTGGGCCAACAGCGGAATGGCGGCTTGTGGACGGTTTCCCTCGACCGCTGCCTGGGCCTCCAGGTAGTTCGCGTAGTCGCCCAGCGCGACACCATGGATACTTGCCTGCCGGAATGCGTTCTCCGCGTCGGCGTAGCGGCGATCCAGCATGTACGCGTGGCCAATCGCGAGCTCCGCTGAGGCTGCCGCCTCTCCTGGGTGCGAAGCAGCATATGCGAGAACGCCAGCATAGGCAGCCGGACTTCGATCCGTCACCAATTGCTGAGCCATAGGCCGCAACTTTGCGGACGCAATGAATGCACTGTTCAGTCGCCGACTCTCTGCCGTTGGCTGCGGAAGATGATCAACCCTCGTGGCCCCATGCCCGTGAACACCTCTTGAGTGAGTGCTTGCTGATTCATATCCATGCCCGGATCGGCCATGGGAGGAGCGGCTGCCGGAATGCCTGTGTGTCCCAGCCGTCTCTTGGCCGGTGACGGCACTCTTTTCCCCGGAATGTTTGCCTCCCGCATGCGTAGAAGGTGTGGCCTTTTTTTTGCTCTTGGAGGAAGCCGTCGATGAATGCTTTTGGACCTCATTCTGCGCGCCAGCTCCTGCCGGAAACACTCCAATCCCCAGGGCCACCACAATGATCCATATCGAGCCCAACCTGTTCATCCGATGGTTCACCCTCGTTAACTCTATGTCGATCAAGCCGATCGTGCTTCCACATACCTCTCATCCAGGGAACCACTGAAGATAACTATGGCTCATCTCAGCCAATCAGAAACGTCCTCCTGTAAACTGGTGGTACCTATGGCAGTTGAGACCTCAACCATCGCCGGCGTTCATCCTCCCGAGGAAGTCCTTGCGGCCGACTCGCAGCCAGAAATCCACCCCGACATTGCGCTGGTGGAAAGGTCAAAGGCGGGCGATACTGCAGCATTCGAACAGCTGGTACGTCAGTATGAACGGCAGATCTTTCGGACCGCTCAGCATATTACCCAGAACCGCGAAGACGCGGAAGATATTACCCAGGATGTCTTCTTCAAGGCATTCCAGAAGCTGGATCAGTTTCAAGGAAATTCGAAGTTTTCAACCTGGCTGGTGCGGATTGCCGTCAATGAGAGCTTGATGCGGCTGCGCAAGCGCAAGACGTCAAAAACCGTCTCGATGGACCAGGATGTCGAAACTGACGAGGGCTCGATCCCCCGGGATTTTGCCGAGTGGCGTCCCAATCCCGAGCAGAATTACTCCCAGGCCGAACTCGCGGAGATTCTCCGGAAGACAATTGCAGGTCTTCCGCCAGGTTTTCGAACCGTTTTCACTCTTCGCGACATCGAAAACCTGTCGACCGAAGAGACAGCCGTCGCGCTCGGACTGAGCGTGCCGGCAGTCAAGTCTCGACTGTTACGAGCGCGCCTGCAGTTGCGCGAACGTCTCAGTCGTTACTTTCGGCAAAACAACGAGGCCTCAAAGTGAACTGCACGGAATTTCTCTCAAAACTCACCGACTACTTCGATGGACAGATCGATCCCGCCCTTTTAACCGAAGTCAAAGCGCACCTGGGAACCTGTCACCATTGTGAAGTGGTTGTGGACACCACCCGAAAGACCATTGACGTCTATCGTGGCGCCGTCACCTATGAGTTCCCCGAAGAACTTTCAAACCGGCTTCGCGCTGCGGTCATGGAGCGCTGCCTGGCCTCAGGAAAGCTGCCGAATATTGACGTCAAGGCCTCAGCTAAGCCTACAGGCCGATAAACTCTACCGAGAGAAAAGGCAGGAAAGGGTGGCCATCTGGCCACCCTTTTTCATTGCAAGTAATTGATAAAAATCTACTTAACTACTACCTGCTGAAATAAAGGCGAGGATAGCAGCCCCGCGAACTGACTGTCCGAGGAGGAATAGGCTACTGTCAGTACGCCCGCGTTGGAATCGATCGTCGTGTCATCCACCGCTGACTTTTCCTGAGCGGATCCCGAAGACTTCTTCATCAGCGCGACCCCCTTCATGATCGTCGCCGCCGTAGCTGCCGTGATCGTATCCGACATATCGACGGTCATGTTGAAGCGAACTCCATTGCTGAAGTCCATCGTGTAGCTGGCATCCTTCATACGGTTCTTGACTGTATCGTAGTCCGCCAGACCGGCAGCCGCTCCCAGGACGCTCTTCATCATGGTTTGCGTACCTTTCTGGTCCAAAATGCTCCAGACGGCCTGCGAATCGACAGCAGGCATCTCTCCCATCATCTCGCTGTTTTGAAGGAAGTTAGGCTGAAGTCCATCGCGCGCGTCGAGTGCAGCACGAACCGCCTCCCGATCACCGAAGACCATGGTGGTCTGATTGAGGAAGGCCACGCTCATTCCGCCAGCACCCATCGGATAAATGGCGTTGTTACGCAACATAGTCGCTTTGGTCTTGTCTTTGGCAAACTTTGCCATGATGGCCTGGGTGTTGAACTGGCCCTGCGCGACACCCAGAATGCGCGTCCCCGTACCTTCGCCACCTGAATTGCCCGATCCGGCCATCCGAAACGCTGCAAAGGCCAGGGTGTCTGCATCCTGGTCCACCTGCAAGCCGGAATTCTTGAGTGAGGTTTCCAGATGCTTCAATTCCGGCGGCAGCACCCGGTCCTTCAACTGCATCGCAGCCGGCGAGTTCTGCATCTGACGATAGTCCACCACGATGATCTGCTGCACATCCCGCGGTATGGAGGCGCGAGCGTCACCGCTCAATTGTGCGGCATGTAACGCGATTGGGGCCATTGCCATCGTCGCTAACACTGCAATCGCTGTCGTGTGCTGCCATTTCCTAAAGGTCTTCAATTCGGAACTCCTGAAATTCGCGCATTACCGCGCAGTCTATATTCTTCACTGAAATCGGTGCATCTAGCAAATCGCTCCCGGCGCGCTATGGCCAGTCCAACGGACGCCGCAGCCGCCGTTCCAGGATCTTGTCCTCCGGATCGAACTGGAGTGTTTGACGAACCCATTCGGTATTCGGCTCATAGGCCAGCTCCGGAATAAGTCCAATCACCTCACCTTCGGCGATCGCTACTCCGTGCCGGGCAGCTATCTGGGTTACAGCGCTGTGTACTCGGGTCATCGGCGTTTTATGAAAATCCGTGATATTCATGCTCACCTGGGCACGGCCATTCGCCATCACACCCATCGCCTTAACACCGAATAAGCCTCCGCCCGAAGCTCGGATCTCCTTGGCGATCGAGCGTGCAAGGCTCACCGCCTCGGTCGTCCCACTCGCAGGCAGGTATATGTTATAGGCAATAAGAAACTTACGAGCCCCCACAGCGCTTGCACCTGCCGTAGCATGGAGCTCAGGACCACCCACATCGGGCTGACGCCGGGTATCCTTTAGGGAGTCCCGCTGCAGGCCCTCAAACTGGCCGCGCCGCACATCCTCCAGGTTCACCCGGTCTGGCCTGGATGCAGCGGCTTCGTAGAAGTAAATCGGTACGCCGAACCGCCGCCAGATCGCCAATCCTGCTTGCCTTGCCAGCATCGCGCATTGCACCAGCGAAACCCCGCTCACCGGTACGAAGGGAATCACGTCCGCAGCGCCAATCCGGGGATGTGCGCCACTCTGCTTGGTCAGATCGATCAACTCAGCGGCTTTCCCCGCACCGCGTACGGCCGCTTCCACCACCGCGTCCGGCGAGCCTGCAATCGTGACAACGGAGCGATTGTGGTCCGCATCCAGAGAATAGTCCAGCAAGTGCACTCCGTCGACCCGCATTGCGCGCACAATCTCCTCGACCTTCTGCCGGTCGGCTCCTTCAGAGAAGTTGGGAACGCACTCAACAATTCCTTCGGTGTTCGGGATTCCGTTTACGGCTTCGCTGCTCATCGTATTACTTCCACCATGTGTATCCGATCGACATCTGCAAGCTCACATTAACTCCGGGATTCTTATCCCCCAGGCTCGCACTGGAAATATGCACCGCATTGATGCTGAAGTCCATGGAACGGCGCGGCTTAAGAAAGTAATGGGCACCGATTCCACCCTGCGGCGTGAAGTTCCACACGCTGGTGTCGGCGGCTGGACCAGTCTGGGTTGGGTCGTCGGGATTGAGATCTCCCACCGCGGGATATTTGTGGTTGGTCCAGACGACACCGCCCGCAGCTTGTATCCACGGCATGAACCGCTTGCCGTGGGTGAAGTTCCACCGCACCTGGATGGGCGTAACGCTCACGCCGGTGAACGTTCCGCCTACGGTATAGGGCGCGCTACACTGCGCCAACGATGTGACCGGATTGATCGGCCCGCAGCTGATGCGCTGGAACTTGGGCGTGTAGGACTGCCAGAACGGAAAGACTTCGACTGAATACTCGAGGTTGCCCCGGAGAGCGCCTGAGCCCAGTTGTGGGGTCAACACCTTCCCGAGATGTCCTCCCACCATGAAGAAGCCAAAGTCTGTGCGTTCCTCCAGGCCAACTCCTCCCTGGATGAGAGCACCGTACTCCCAGGGTGTCGTGTTGGAGACGGCTGCGACCAGCGAGTCGGCCTGCGTTGTGGCCGAGGGAGCCTGCGCGGTCAAGGCTCCACTCACCGCCATCGACGTCACAGCCACGATCCCGCACAGTATTCGTATCCGCATCATCCGCATCGTCCTCACAATCGAAAGCCGCCATCGAGTGGCGGCTTTCGCATCTCTCGGTTTGCTGCTGTTTCCCAGGTTAGGCCGGAACCGACTCTTCATCCATATCGAAGTTAGAGTAGACAGCCTGCGTGTCGTCCAAGTCGTCGATCGCGTCAAGCAGTCGCATCATCTGGGCAGCCTGCGTTCCCTCGAGCTTGGTATACGTGGAAGAGATCATGGTCACTTCCGCGTGTTCGGGCTTGATCTTGGCTGCGGTGAGCGCGGCCATAACTGTCTCATAGTCCTTGGGCGAGGTCAGGATCTCCCAGTTCTCGCCTTCGTCGGTAAGGTCGTCTGCACCGGCGTCAAGGACGATCTCGGTGAGTTTGTCTTCGTCCGCTGCGGACTTCGCTACGACGATCACGCCCTTCTTGGAGAACAGGTAGCCGACGGAACCGGTTTCACCAAGGTTTCCGCCGTTCTTGGAGAAGGCGAAGCGGATTTCGGAGACAGCGCGATTGCGGTTGTCGGAGAGCGTATCGACGATCACGGCGACTCCGCCTGGACCGTATCCCTCGAAGCGAATCTCTTCGTAGGCTGCGCCTTCGAGCTCGCCAGTTCCCTTCTGGATGGCGCGCTTGATGTTGTCCGCAGGCATGTTCTCGGCCTTGGCTGCAACGATGGCGCCGCGCAGGCGGGGATTACCGTCGGGATCTCCTCCGCCGCCTTTGGCCGCGATGGTGATTTCCTTGATCAGGCGGGTAAAGATCTTGCCGCGCTTGGCGTCCAGCGCGCCCTTCTTATGCTTGATTGTCGCCCATTTTGAGTGGCCGGACATGTGTGAACCTCTGCTGCTTTGAGTATCGTATATGTGCGAAAACAGGCCTAAAACAGCACATGTCGCGCATCTTCGTCGAAGGAAATTGTAGCACGCAGGGGGTGGGTGCCGGGGTGTGCTGGGACACTAGAGGAGCTCTGGGGCGAGGATGCTGTCAAGTGTCTCCCGTTTGCGGATGAGACGTGGCTGGCCGTGGTCGATGAGGACCTCGGCGGGATGGACACGGGTGTTGTAGTGCGATGCCAACGACATGCCGTAAGCGCCGGCGTCGAGCAGGACGGCGAGGTCTCCGGCGCGGAGCTCGGGCAGCGCGCGGTCGCGGGCGAAGAAGTCCCCGGTCTCGCAGACCGGGCCTACGATGTCCGCGGTCTGCATGGGGCGGTCGCTGGAGATCACGGGAAGGATCTCGTGGTGAGCCTGGTAGAGCGCAGGACGGATGAGGTCGTTCATGGCTGCGTCGGTGATGACGAAGTGCTTGGCGCCGTTCTGCTTGGTGTAGAGGACGCGGGTGAGCAGCGCGCCGGCTTGCGCGACCAGGAAGCGCCCGGGCTCGAGGAGCAGGTGCGCGTTGAGGCCGTCGAGTGCCGAGCGGATGGCCCGCCCGTAGGCTGCGACGCTGGCTGCAGGGTCGAAGGCGGCGCTGCCGTACTCGATGCCGAAGCCTCCGCCAGCGTCGACGTAGCGGATGTTGTGTCCGTCGGAGCGCAGCTCGTCTACTAATCCACGTACGCGAAGCAGTGACTGATGGAAAGGCTCGACGGTGCGGATCTGGGAACCGATGTGGACGCTTACGCCTGCCGGCTCGAGACCGGGAAACTCAACGGCGCGGCGATAGACATCGCGGGCGCGCTCGATGGCGATGCCGAACTTGTGCTCGCTCAGGCCGGTCGAGATATAAGGGTGCGTCTCGGCGAAGACGTCTGGATTGACGCGCAGGGCGACCTTGGCAGTCTTGCCCGCAGCGCTGGCGCGCTGGCTGAGGATTTCCAGTTCCGCTTCACTCTCCACGTTGAAGAGGAGGATGTCTGCGTGGAGGGCGGCGTCGATCTCCCAGATCTGCTTGCCGACGCCGGAGAAGACGACGCGGCTGAGGGCTGCGGGTGCGGCGCGGCGGACGCGTTCGAGCTCGCCGCCAGAGACGATGTCGAAGCCGCAACCCTGCTCGCTGAGGAGCTTGAGGATGGCCAGCGAGGAGTTGGCTTTGACCGCGTAGCAGAGAGTGTTTGGAACCGCGGCGAACTCTGTTTGGAGCATTGCTACGCGCTCGCGGATGGCGTCGGCGGAGTAGACGTAGAGCGGCGTGCCGTAGGTTTCGGCCAGCTCAGAGAGGTCGGCGCCCGAACAGGTCAGGCGGTTGTCGGTGTAGACGAACGGGCGGGGCGATGTGGACGTGCTCACGTCACCATGGTACTTGGTCTAACGATCGATCTCACTCCTGCTTCAGCGTTCGCGCCTGCTCAGGCGGTTGGGCCGTTGCTCGGCGCGGCGGGTTGTGGAGCAGGCGGCGCGTAGGGCTGCGCATACGTTTGCGCGTAAGGATCAGTTGGGAACGAATACGGCTCGTTGGGGATCACGATCCAGGCGATGAAGTAGGCGAGGATCGGTGTGCCGCAGCCGAAGAAGACGAGCACGACGAGCAGGACGCGGACTAGGGCAACGTCCCATCCCATATGCTGAGCGAGGCCGGCGCAGACGCCGCCAATCATGCGGCCGTAGAGCGGGCGCACAATGCGCTGCTGGGTTGCGTAGGGCGGAGGCGGCGGCGTGTAAGAGGGCTCGGGAACGGCTTGGCCGCAGTTGCTGCAAAATCTTGATCCGTAGTTCAACCCTTTGCCACATGCGGTGCAGTTCATGTCGTGCCTCCTACTGGTGCGTGATGTGTCCTACGCAGGCGCTTGCGGCTTGGTTCCCTGCTCCAGGATTCGGGGCCGATGCGGGGTGGGCGCGGTGGTGGGTACCCCCCTCCCCCCTTCCGGGCAACTTTTCTCGCAAAGTACTCCAACGACATGGGTTAAGTACCAAAGTATCCCCCTTTAGGTCTTGTAAAGTAGGGCAATGATTGGAGTTAGGTGGCAAAGTATCGCCAGGCGCGGGTTTGCGCGATGTCTGCCGACCAACGTGCGCGAATCGGGGTGCAAGTGTGTTTGAGTGGGCTTCTTTAAGTGTAGCTGTTGGACGGGGGTAACTATGCCAAGTGTGCGGAAGAGAAATCGTCAATGGAGATGAGGGGTTTGAGCGGTTCGAGGTGGGATGGGGGCTTGACACGCGGATTTTGGGCTGTTTTTGAGGAATTATTTTCCGTCGCGTGAGATCGCGGCATGGCGGGGTAGCCAGGCGAACCTCAGCGGCTAAAGCCGGGTCCGTGGTGGCGGAGTCAAGGCACGGCTGAAGCCGTGCCCCTTCGATGTCGTGCGGTCGCTGCCGTTCGATGGTCGTGCTGACATTGCTCATCGACGGTCGTGGTGACGGTTTCCCTTCGATGTTCGTGTCCGCTTGAAACTTTAAGAGGCAAGGCTGGTCATAGGGTGCACGTTGAGTTTCTCTGAACCATGGCAGAGGGTCTCTCCGAAATTCGATTCCGGAGAACTGTCATGCGTATCTATACTCTCGCCCTTTCACTCGTTTCGATTCTTCCCCTGGCTGGCGCGGTTGCAGCGCATGCCGACGTACCCTCTCACGTAACCGCAGCGGATGGCCCGGTACACGTGGTCCTTGTAAATATGTCTGCACAGCGGCGACAGATTCGTGTCAAGACAGGCGTTATCGATCTGCCGGTTGGGGTCTGGGTATCGGTTGAGTCTCGCGTTGGCGAGACGCTGTACATCGTGAGCGACACGAATACCTCTTTCAATGAGCGGATCCCGGTGAAGCCTGGGGATGATGCGCGCATTCTGCGGGTTCGGTAGGAAAGGCTTTGACGCGACGGTCGCTACGTTTGCCACGTTTCGCTACGTAGGTTGTGGGGCAAACAAGACCAGCAGCAGATTCCCAAAGGGAATGACAGAAAGAAAAGCAACGGCAACGGCCAGTGCGGCGTGCGCTACTTGCCCTGGTAGGGGGTTTGGAGGTACTTGCGGGCGGCGTCGGCCTGGGTTTGGTCGCCGCCGGGCTGCAGAACTTGCTGGTACATCTTGAGCGCGTCGGGGCGCTGGTGGAGCAGGTCGTACATCTGACCGGCGCTTAGCAGGGCGCGCTTGCGAAGCCAGTCGCTGGAGTCGGGCTGCTGGGCGGCCTGGGTATAGCCGTAGGCCGCGTCCTTAATCATGTTGTAGCCGCGCTGCGTGTCGGCGAGGCCGAACCAGGCTAGCTCGAGGCGGGGGTTGATGAAGTAGCCGGGCTTGGCGGCCGTGTCGATGACCTGCTTGTAGGTGGCGATGGCGTCGAGGCCGTGGCCTTCGTCCTTGGTAAGGTTCGCGACCTCGAGACAGAAGATGTAGTTGTGCGGGTATTCCTTCTGGAGGCCACGCTGGACTTCGAGGGCGGCGGGATATTGGCCGTCGTGACGCAGGAAGAGCGAGAGGACGGTGCGCGATTCGATGGGGGTGACGGTGCCGTTTTCGGCGGACTTGCGGAGGTCGGCGAGGCCTTCCTGCTTATTGCCGCCGACGCCCATGATGCCGACCATGAAGCGCAGCCACTTGGGCAGGCTGGCGACGGCGAAGCGCTGGATGCCGATGGCCATCCAGGCGTCGGCGTATTGGGGATCGATTTTGAGGGCGGCTTCGGAGTCGTTGCGGGCGGAGTAGCCCTGGCGGGCGGCGGCAGTGAAGGCGTGGTCGACGAGCGTGATGAAGACGGCGTGCATGCCCTTGGCGTAGCCGCGGGCGAAGAGCGCGTTGGCGTCGTTGGGATTGGTGGCGAGTTCGGCATCGGTGAGGTGCTGGACCTTGCTGGTGAGGTCTTCGATGCGGGAGCGGGCGGCCTGCGAGACATTGACTTCGCGCTTCACGGTGAGGAAGCTGTTGTGCGCGTAGTAGGTGGTGTCGAGCAGATCCTGGTTGTAGAGCTCGCGAAAGATAAGGGTCGTGAGCAGGTAGTTCGAGGCCATCGGGTTGTTGGGGTTCTGGCGGGCGACCTGCTCCTGGATTTTGAGCGCGGCGTCGAAGTTGAGGTTGTAGAAGAGCTCGAGGGACTGGCGGACGGGCGGCGTGAGATTGAGGGGGTCGGTGTGGAGGACGGGCTGGGCGGCGGAGGGGAGCGGAAGGAGCGTGGTGAGGAGGATTAAGGCTGGGAGGAACGGCGTGCGGGATTTCGGGGGCAAAGCGATGGTTCCTCCCAGGCTTCCTCGGCGGCGCGACGACGAAGTCCGCCGGGGCCAACGGAGATAGACTATACCTTGGACGCGTAATCCTGATCACATGCGGCTGGCCGGGTGGGGCGTAGGATTCGGGTAGAGAGTTTCTGGAGGCATGATGGATCTGCAGACTGTACTTCCGCTGGCGGTATTGGTGATTGGGTGCATTGCCTATGTTTTCTGGCCGCAGGAGCGGGTGGTGGCGCCGGTGGAGAAGACGCGGCTGGACTATCTACGGGAGCGCAAAGGCGTGGTCTACGACAATCTGCGCGATTTGAACTTTGAGTTTCGTGCGGGGAAGTTTCCTGAGGAAGACTATGCGCGGCAGCGTGGTGATTTGGAAGCTGAGGCCGCGAAGGTGGTTACCGAGATGGAGACGCTGGGCGGGTAGGGTGTCACAATTCTGCGTGGGCGGCAGAATATTTTGCCAGAGATGCAAGTGAGCGAACGTGGCGGTAATCACAATTCAGCCGGGGCATCTGAAGTATCCTTGACTTGTGTACGCATATAACCGTATTTTCCGCAGCCTTTCCGTCCTCCTGATGTTGCTTCCTGTCGCCGCGCTGGCGGCTACGATCACCGGCACGGTGACGAATCGCACAACTGGCCGACCGGCCGCCGGGAGTAAGGTTACCCTGCTGCAGCAAGGGATGACAGAGCTGGCATCGGGGACGACCGATGCCAAGGGCAATTTTTCGATCGATGCACCATCGGCGGGGCCGTATTTGCTGCGGGTGATGCAGGATGGGGCGTCTTATTACGAGCCAGCCACCGAGGGGACGCCGGTGAACGTCGATGTGTATAGCGCGGGCGCGCACGTGGCGGGCGTGACGACCGAGGTGCTGATGCTGAGGGCGCAGACTGATCCGAGCGGCGCGGTGCTGAATGTGACGCAGGACTTCGTGGTGAAGAATGCCTCGAAGCCGGCGATGACCCAGTTCTCGAAGGCGCCGTTTAGTTTGTATCTGCCGGCGGGCGCGGTGGTGGAGGCGACGGCGGCGAAGGGTCCGAATGGGATGCCGACGGCCGAGGAACTGACGCCGCAGTCGGAGAAAGGCTTGTATAGCGTGATGTTCCCCATCAAGCCGGGCGAGACGCAGATTGAGATTGCGTATCACATTCCGTACACGGGAAATCTGAAGGTGAATTTGAAGATGGCTGGGCAGGTCGACATGTTTGCCGTGAGCCTGCCTAAGAGCATGAAGTTCGATGCGACGGATGGGAAGTTTACTCCGGCGAACGGCGATGGGGCGGCGACGACTTTTCTGCAGCGCGATTTGAAGCCGGGGCAGGCAGTGGCTTTCGGTATTTCGGGTGCGGGGCAGTTGCCGCGGGACACGCAGGGGTCGGACCAGGGTGCGCAGGGGCAGCCGGGGGCCGCCGATGGCAGCGCGGGCGCGCCGGTGGACAACGCTCCGGGCAAGGGGCTGGGGAACCCGCTGGATCCGAATGGAACGCATGAGCCGGTCTCGACGAAATACAAGTGGTGGATCCTGGGTGGACTTGGGTTGCTGCTGGTCGCGGCGGCCGGAGTTCTGCTGAGGAAGCCGACGGTTGCGCCGATGACTGGTGTTGCGGCTTCGCAGAATGTTGTACGGCCAGCGGGCGCAGTTGCGACTTCCCTGCCGGTTGGACCGACGGCTGCGGGACACCAGGCACAGTTGATGCAGGTGCTGAAGGAAGAGCTGTTCGGGCTGGAGACTGATCGGTTGCAGGGGCATGTGAGCGAGGCCGATTACGCGCAGAGCAAGGCGGCAATCGAGCTGATTCTGCGGCGCGCGCTGCAGCGTGGTGCCGTGACAGGAAATGTGCCGCCTGCGAGCTCAACGGTATAATCGGTCGAACTCGCTGAGGATCCATGACCCTAGTTTTTCGTATCGCTCGACTGATTGCGCTGGCCGTCTGGGTCGGTGGGCTGGTTTTCTTCGGGTTCGTGGCGACGGTCGCCTTCTCGACGCTGCCGGACGCGCATAGCGCCGGCTCGGTGGTGCGGGGGTCGCTGATCGCGCTGCACCATATCGGGCTGATCGCGGGGATTCTTTACCTGCTGCTGACGCTCGCGTTACTGGCCACGCAGCGTGACTCGCACCCGGTGCGCGGAGCGGAGCTGGTGCTGGTGATCGCGATGCTGGTGCTGACGGCTTACTCGCAGTTTTCGGTCATCCGCCGCATGGAAAACGACCGGATGTCACTTGGCGGCGATGTGACGAAGGCGCCTGCGGATGCGCCTGCGCTGGTCCACTTCAACCATCTGCATAAAGTGTCGGAGAGGGTGGAGGGCACGGTGCTGGTCCTTGGGCTGATCCTGCTGGGATTGGCGCCGGTGCATGGGCGCGAGGACTTCGACCGCTTTTCCTGAGAGGCTTCGACGATCCGCTCGAACGGGGCGGCGCGTTTTTGCTCTCCAGAGTCTTTGCTCCCCAGAATCAAGGAGGGCGCCCCTCAGAACTTGCACGCATCATTGTTTGCGATAATGACCCTGACACCAAGAGCCGCTGCGTACGCACTCGCGGCTCGCTCGCCAACCTCGTACTCCTCGCCCTTCCGGGCATTCCTGGCCTGACCTATCTCCCTATGCAGGACTGACCTATGCAGCTATGGACCGACTATGAAGGCGTCACGATCGACGGCGCTTTCCCCTTGAAAAAGCTTCTGATGCCCGAAGGCCGCAGCGCCTTCTTCTCCACCGCCGGAACCAACGGCGAGCCAACCGTGGTGCGCCTCATCGAGTGTCACTTCGATGAGGAGGAGATTCTTTCCCGTTGGCGTTGTATCGACGCGTTAAGCCATCCGAACTTCCTCAAGTTCGAGCGCTTCGGCCAGACGGAGCTCGATGGCCGGCCAGTCCTGTATGCCGTGTTTGAGAACGTCGACGGCAACCTGGCGGAGGTCCTCGATCAGGGTCATCTGACGGTCCAGGATGTGGCGCAGCTGGCATCCAGCCTGGTGGCGGCGCTCGAGGTGCTGCACACCCATGGCTTCATTCACGAACACATTGAGCCACGCAACATCTTCAACGTAAGTGGCGTGGTTAAGTTGCGCGGCGACTGCATCCGCGAAGCACCCGAGGCAGAGGAAGGCCGCGCCTTGAAGCAGCGCGACGTGCACAATCTCGCGACCGTTCTCCTGCAGGGGCTCACGCAACGAGAGTCGATTGAGGGCGTTCCAGATTCCGCCATGCCTGCTCCGTTCGGCCAGATCATCCGCAATGGACTCGATAACACGTGGGGACTGGAAGACATCCGGGCCGCTCTCGGACGCCAGTTTGGTTTGAATCAGCCGGCCGCGCCGACATCGGCGCCTGCGGATGCTGCAACGACGGCCGTGGTCGAGAAGAAAGTCGCCAGTGTTGCCGCCAGGCTTCCGGTACGACCAGAAGCGCAGGTTTCTCTTCCTGTGCGCAAGGAGCAGCGAAACGCGGGATTTGCCGGCGCAACCGCCCGCGAAGATAGCTGGAGCCCCAAAGACAGTTCGAGAGACGCCGAGAACTTCGACCTGCGCTCCCGCGCAATCGGCGCCGGCGTTGCCGCTCTTCTCCTGCTGCTTTGCTCATGGATCGTTGCGCACGCATGGAATGAGCATCAACGCAAAGTGGCGCAGACGGCTGCGGTTTCGCAACCGGCTGTGCAACCCGTGACGGAATCGGCGAGGCCGAGCGTGAGCAGCGTTGCGCCGCAGCCGGTCGCTGCGGATTTGTCGAGCGCGAGCCTTCCCGCAGCGGCTGGCGCGCGCGCGGGTTGGCGGGTGATCACGTTCACCTACAACCGCAGGGCGGACGCGGAGAAGAAGGTGTCCGACCTGGCACGCAGCCATCCGGAACTGGAGCCGGTGGTCTTCACCCCCAGCGGGCACGCTCCGTACCTGGTTTCGATCGGCGGGATTATGGACCGGGAGGCGGCGCGCGCCCTGGCCCGCCGCTCTCGTTCGCTGGGCCTGCCGCACGACATGTACGCGCAGAATTACAGCCGCTGATTCGGTTCCTTCCGCGGGTTACAGGCCGAGCGCGACCGCTGCGTTCTCGGTGACCTTGGCCCACTCGGGGTCCTCGTTGCCGTAGACATCGTGCCAGCGCCACCACTTGTAGCGAGGGCCCTTGGGGTAGCCCTCGGGAGAGTCTTCCCAATCTTCCTGGCGGCCTAAGGGCGTTACGTCGAGGAAGCTCCAGAGGGTGCCCATATTTTCGTCGCCGCGGTTATTGACGTAGTAGGTGCGGAAGATTTTGTCGTTCTCGTCGCGGAAGAAGACGTTGTGGCCATGCCATTGGTCGACGCTGAAGTCCTTGTCCCAGTCGTCGGTGATGGTGTACCAGGGGATTTTTTCCCAGCCCATGCGGTGTTTCAGCTTGGCAATGTTTTCCTGCGAGCCGCGCGAGGCGTAGGCGAGGGTGGTGTCGCGCGCGTGGAGATGCGCGAGATTTGAGACCTGGTCGGCGCCCAGCGAGCAGCCAACGCAGGCGTGGTCCGGCCAGCCGTAGACGTTCGAGTCGTAGAAGGCGCGATAGAGCACGAGCTGGCGGCGGCCTTCGAAGAGATCGAGCAGCGAGCGCTTCCCTTTTGGGCCTTCGAAGACGTAGTCCTTCTCGACGGCGAGCCACGGCATACGGCGACGTGCTGCGGCCATGGCGTCGCGGGCGTGAGTGAGTTCCTTTTCTTTGACGAGGAGTTCTTCCCAGGACTTCTGCCACTCGTCTGCGGAGACTACGGGAGGCTTCTTCATGGCTGCGATCTGCTGGTTGGTTGTCTTGCCGGTGGCGTCATTGTTGTCCGACATGGGGTCCTCCTTCTTGAGGCTCTTGCGATTTTTTGTTGCGGAGATTTGCTACGGCGAGCGCAGAGACGCCGGTCGCCGATACGATGCCTGCGGCAATCCATAATCCGGTTCCGATGCAGAAGGGGCACATAGCTACTTTCCTTTCCGTTGCGCGACGGCGGTGCGGATGCGTTCGATCATGTGGGTCCAGCCTCCGTCTACGCCGCGCTCGTGTTCGCCGATCCAGCCCATGGCGCGGTGAACGAAGCGCATGCGGGTGACGCCGTTCTCTTCGGTGAGGCGATATTGGAGGTTCGAGACGGCGGGGTTCGACATGAAGAGCGGACCCCAGATCTCCAGCAGCGAGGGCGCCTTGATGGCCTGCACCGTGCCCCAAAAGTGGCCGGTGTTGTTGCCGAGGTCGCGATACCAGCGGCCGCCGGGCCACGCTTCGAGGACCATCGGCATGGGCTTTTCGGGCGTGGAGTTCAGCGGTCCCATCTGCTCTAAGATGGTCTCGAAGACGATCTCGATGGGGGCGGCGATCTCTTCTTCCTTGATGATCTCGAAGGCCTCTACTACACCTTCCTTTACGGTGGCTGCCATTATTCCTCCTTTTTGTTTGGGGCGTCGTCGTCGATGCGAATCATGCGTTCAAGAGCCTTGCGCTCGGCGCGCTGCTTGATCTGGTCGACCTGGTGGGTCCAGTAGCGCTCGAAGACTTTGACCCATTCGTGCACGGGCTTGAGGGCTTCCGGCTTGAGGCGGTACATGCGGTGCTGGCCGCGCTTTACTACGGTTACGATGCCTGCCTTGTGCAGCGCGCCGAGGTGCTTCGAGACCGGGGACTGGGCCATCTTCATGCGAACGACGATGTCGTTGACGGCGTGCTCCTGGCCATCGGCGAGGACGGCGATGACCTGGCGGCGGCGTGGCTCGGCAATGGCGGTGAAGACGTCGGCAGGATGAGCGCTGCGTGTCATGGGGAATTTTATATATTCCTTATACGGAATATGTCAAGGGTTAATTTTGTTCTTCGATTCTG
>Ga0302326_10002663_pt1 | contig 43132 bp, 36 predicted proteins | sample Palsa_T0_3_FD_202264 | JGI IMG/M metagenome (GOLD analysis project Ga0302326, IMG submission 202264) | Peat permafrost microbial communities from Stordalen Mire near Abisko, Sweden - Palsa_T0_3 | ecosystem: Environmental > Terrestrial > Soil > Palsa > Peat permafrost | place: Sweden: Abisko...
CGCCTCGCAGGATTTCCTGCCGCTTTTTGAGGGTCCCTTCCAGCTTCGGATGCACGTGGAACTCGTCGGGATACGTGGTGATGCCGTGTACCACGCGCTCCAGCGCCGAGCGGTCCACCGCTGTGTTCGGGCGCGGCGCGACCATCTCTTCGGGATCTACCACGCTTAGTTCTTGAACCTGATATTGTTCGCGATTTTCCTTGGAAGCGTCGTAAATGTCGTTCAACCGCTGGTTGACGCTTTTGCGAAGCCGTGCCACATTGTCTTCATCGATTAAGCTGTCGCGAACCAAGGCCTCGGAATACAAAGTGGCTACGGAGGGATGATTGCGAATCTTGCGATACAGAATGGGCTGCGTGTAGCTGGGGTCGTCGCCTTCATTGTGGCCGTGCCGCCGGTAGCAGAACATGTCGATCACCACGTCGCGCTTGAAGGTCTGACGATAGTCGTATGCCATCTGCGCCACGCGAACACAGGCTTCCGGATCGTCGCCGTTGACGTGGAAGATGGGCGCTTGCACCATGCGCGCCACATCGGTGGAATAGGGCGTGGAGCGCGCTTCGTTCGGATTGGTGGTGAATCCGATCTGGTTGTTGATCACCAGATGGATGGTGCCGCCGGTGGTGTAGCCTTCCAACTGCGAAAGATTCAGTGTTTCAGCTACCACGCCTTGTCCGGCAAAGGCCGCGTCGCCGTGAATCAGAATGGGGATGACGCGTTCTCTGGCGGTGTCGCCCAGCCGGTCCTGCTTGGGACGCACCAGGCCTTCCACTACCGGATCCACGGCCTCCAGATGGCTCGGATTGAACGCAACCGAAACGACGATTTCACGACCCGAAGACGATTTGCGCACGCCACTCGCGCCGAGATGATATTTCACATCGCCCGATCCCTGCGTACTATCGGGATCGATGCCTTCAAACTCGGAGAAAACCTGCACCATCGATTTGCCGACGATATTCGCCAGCACGTTCAGGCGTCCGCGATGCGCCATGCCAATCACGGCTTCATGGACATTCATAGCCGCGGCGCGGTCCAGGATTTCATCCAGAATCGCGATGGCCGATTCACCGCCCTCCAGCGAAAAGCGCTTGTGGCCAATGAAGCGCGTATGCAGGAAGCGTTCGAACTCCTCGGCTTCGATCACCTGTTCCAGGGCGCGCAATTTCGTCCGCGGATCCAGCGGCCAGCGGTTGCCTGTAGGCTCCATCCTTAGCTGCAGCCAGCGCTTCTGCTCCGGAATCTGGATGTTCATGTACTCGCAGCCGATTTTTCCGCAGTAGGTCTGGCGCAGCGTTTCCAGAATTTCACGCAGCGTGGCCATCTTCTGCGGCTGATCGTCCTCGGACATCAAAGTACCGGTCAGAAATTCGCGATCAAGATCCCAGATGGTCAGGCCATACGTGGCCGGGTCCAGTTCGGAATGATAAACCGGTTCCGAACCTAGCGGATCAAAATCCGCGATCAGATGGCCGCGCACCCGGTATGCATTGATTAGCTGCAATACCGCCGCTTCCTTGACCACTCCGTCCTGCTGCGCGCCGCGCAGTCCAGGGATAGAAACCGTACGATCCGGCTCCCAGTGAACCGGCTTATGAGGAATCTTAAGATCGCTAAAGATCTTTTCGTAGAAGCCGTCTTCGCCTTCCAGCAGTGTCTGAAGACGGCCTAAGAACATGCCGGATTCGGCGCCCTGCACCACGCGATGATCGTAAGTGCAAGTGACGGTCATCACCTTGCTCAATCCCAGCAGTGCACGCAGTTGATCGGTGACGCCGTGATACTCAGCCGGATAATCGATGGCGCCCGTGGCAATGATTGCGCCTTGACCGGGCATTAGACGGGGCACCGACCCCAGGGTGCCAACGGTTCCCGGATTCGTCATCGAAATCGTGGTGCCTTCAAAATCCTGCACCGTCAGCTTATTATTGCGGGCGCGAAAGATGATGTCGTCGAACGCCTTCACGAACTGCGCGAAGTCCATCGATCCGGCGTCCTTGATGTTGGGTACTTTCAAGGACCGCGCACCGTCCTTGCCCGCCACGTCCACGGCGATTCCGATGTTCACGCGATCGCGCAGGACACGGAATGCCTGACCTTTGGTTTCGGCGTAAGCGTGATTGAGCGACGGATTGCTGCGCAGCGCCTTCACGATAGCCCAGGCGACGATGTGCGTGTACGAGATTTTGCTCTTGCCGAGTAGTCCGCGATGCTCGTTCAGCATGCGGCGATTTTCGTCGATCACCTTCACCGGCATCACGCGCTGCGAAGTAGCCAGCGGAATGGTCAGGCTGGCATTCATGTTCTCCGCGATGCGTGCGGCGGCGCCGCGCAACGGCATCAAAGTTTCGCCGTCTACCGGCTGATGTTCGGGAAGCGTGGGTGCGGCGGCCGGGGTCGATACAGGGGTTGACCCGCCGTTATGCAGCGTAACAGCTTGTTGCTGTTGCTGCGGCCGGCGCGAGCCGTTATCGGGCGTTAAGGCGGGCGCTAAAGCGGGCTCTTCAGCAGCAGTGCCTCCGTTGGTCTCGAAAACTTCTTTCCAGCTTTCGTCGACGTTCTTGCGATCGTTCAAGTACTGCTGGTACAGCTCGTCTTCGAGCCAACTGTTGATACCTAATTCGGGTGCGCGTGATTCTGACATGGAATTATTGATGAGGCTGTTCCTTAATCATACCGTGCCGGGACCCGCGATACGGACGTGCGCCTAAGTCGCGTAGCCTCATCGGATTTCCGCTATGGCCGCAACGGTCGCAGCCGTAAAGCTGTGTAATTCGCGCAACCACCACACGGCCGGCGACATCCGATTAGGTGGATGAAAAGAGAGGCAGATATGAAAAGATCAATCCAAGTAATTGCTTTGGCGTCAGCCTTCGCCCTGTGCGCTCCCCTGTTCGCAGGCAGCCGCAACCCGCCCGTGCAGGACTTGGCCAGCCAGGTTCGTCATCAGTTGGTGATGATCCCGTACTACAACGTGTTTGACGATCTGAATTATTCAGTGGATAACGGTGTGGTAACTTTGTCCGGCGAAGTGACGCAGCCAGTGGTGAAATCGGACGCCGCTAACCGAGTAAAACGCCTTCCAGGCGTGACGCAGGTGATCGACAACATACGCGTTCTGCCGCTATCGACTTTCGATAACCGAATCCGCGTGGCAGAGTATCGCACGATTTACGGATTTAGTGGTTTGTCCCGCTACGCCCTAGGCACTCAGCCGTCTATTCACATCATTGTGGATAACGGGCATGTGACACTGATCGGCGTGGTGGATCGGGAAGCGGATAAGGACGTCGCGAATATCAGAGCCAACATGGTTCCGGGCGTTTTCTCCGTGACGAACAACCTGAGGGTGGCTGAAAAGAGCTAACAGGCTGTGTCGAAAGCACGAGAAGACCGCTTGCTCACGCGCGCGGCTCAGTGGATCCCGCGCGTTACCCCACATTTCTCACAGCCCTACTAACCAAAGGCCGCTCCGCGAACGACTAAACATATGCATCAAGACATGTTTTGGTGGGAAAGAGAGCGGCCCTCGCTATGACAGAGTGTAACGAAGAACGGTTCGAGTTTGAAACCAGCGCTGGCGAATCTGTTGGACGATACGCTCGACTTCTCTCCGGCTTCCCACCGCTGGCCCGATGCTGCTGGGCCGCAGGCGAGCACAGAGCACATGATCGCCACAGAAAATATAGAGCGGCAGATAGCAGTAGTGCTGGTAGTAGCCGTGATAAAACTTCTCTTCCTGATGGCCGTGCAGCGCCAGGTCCGTCGTGTCGATGTCCAACACGATCTGCGGAGGAGCCACTGGATGCGCCTCCAGAAATAGGTCCACCAACAGTTCGTCCACGCTGTCGCGCCAGAACGTGATCTTCTTGTAGCGCGAGGGAGTCCCGGTGCCGAGTTCCATCCGGTTCAGCCTGCTCTCGCCCGCCAGCAGGTCCACTCCCGCTTCTGACTTGCCCGCCAGCACTGCCAACCAGGGATCCTGGCGGAGCAAGTCGTGGTCGTTGAGATCTTCGTAGCCGAGCGCCGAACCGTACACTCGGACTGGAACACCGGGATTCGCCCTACAACGGTATCGGCGACGCCGGCCTTTCCAAGAAAGATGAGCTGGAAGGCTTCGGATCGGAACTTCTCGCGCATGAATTATAGGAGGGCTTGTTTTTTGCCCGCTCAGCCTTTTTGCCGTTTTGGACAAGAGTGAATAATACGAGAACTGCGCCACTAACTAATACCAGCAATCGGGGGCGCCCATCGTTCCAGGCCGCCGAGCAACAACGGCAAGGGCGTCGTTCGCGCCAGCCACAGCACCGCGACCGTCGAGAGATAGCTTTTTTCCACCAGCGCCAGCGCACGCCAGGGTTCGCCCGCCACCCAACTGAGCAAGGCGAAAGTCAGGCAGAATGGCACCGCCACGGTGGTGCGCAACAGCTGTATCCGTAGCCAGAATCGCAAATGCGTCCGCCGGGGTGCTTGCGATCACCATCAGGAATACCAAAAGCGTGAGGATCTTCGCGCGCGCATCGTGGCGATGCAGCGGACTCGTGCCTTGACTCCATCGGTCCATTAGAACGTGATGCAATCAAGCGCTCCCGCGGTGTACCAGCCAGCGCGCCGTGGCCGCATAGCGCGTAGATCGGCAGGAGGCCGGCCAAACCGGCCGTGGCTCGCCGTATCCAGGCCGATGGAAAGAATAATCCGGCGGAGTAATCCGCAAGCGGGGCATGCAGCACCGTTTTCCGCGGTCAAGCCCATCTGAATCCCCAGCCGCTGAATTCCGTCGGGCGCCGCCGAGCCGCCGGGAGACCAACCGCCCCGAGCGCTATCGCCGGGCGACTGATGACCGTCAGCGTTCGCCGGTTGGAAGCCCGGCGTTTTTGAACCCATGCCGTATTGCGCTTCTCGATGGCCTGAATCACGCAGCTGGTGATGGCGCCTTCAATCGCCGCGCTGGCCGCAAACAGAGCCAGGGAAAAGATCACCACTGGCCGGGGCATGGCGGCGGCCGCGTCCCCGGATGTAGAACGGCCAGTAACCGGCGAAAAACGCCGATGACCGCCATATTGAAGACATTGGCTCCCAATGCGAGCACGCCGCCATCCTGGAACGCGAAAACCTGAATTGCGACGATCACGGTCATCACCAGGGCAGGGGGAGCAGGGCGCCCCACCAACCAAGTGCCCGCTGGTCCCGACGCCGAGCGGAAAATCGATCTTGGGCGGCGAACACGAAAGCGCCCATTACACCCAGCAGCGGGATGCGTGTGTCGTCCAGTTCGCGGCCCGCCCGCCGGCACCATCAGACCCAAGGCCGGAAGCGCGCTACGGCGTCCAGGGTCTCCCATACCGGCGTAAATGGAAAATTATCGGGAATAATCCGGAATGTGTATCGCGCCGCGGTCTCAAACTCGCACGATCTTACAAACCGTGTTACGCCTTGCCGCGCGCGACCGGCTCCGCTAATCTGGCTATACCGATGAGCGATCTTAGCCGTATTGGCGTGGCGATCGATACCTGCCTCCTGAAGAAATTCGGTCAACTGGTCGCGTCGCGCGGATACACCAACCGCTCGGAAGCGTTTCGCGACTTAATCCGGGACGAACTGGTCGAAAAAATGTGGGAGCGGCCGGACGCTAGTGTGGTCGGCACCGTTACTCCGGTCTACAATCATCGCGCGCACCTGTTGAACGAAAAGCTGACCGATCTCCAGCACTCCCACGTTCACAACATGCGTTCTACCGTGCACCTGCGTCTCGACCATGACAACTGCCTGGAGGTTCGGGTGGTCAAGGGGAAAGCCGGCGCGGTGAAAAAGATCGCGGATACGTTGATCAGCGCCAAGGGCGTCAAGCACGGGCCGCTGACCATGAGTTCCACGGGCGCGGAATTGTGATCGTTGGCTCAGGCGTGGATCTGGCCGAAGTGGACCGCATTCGCGACGCCATCGAACGCCACGGACGCCGCTTCATCGAGCGCATCTATACGCCCGCCGAGATCGCGTACGTCGAGCGCAAAGCCAACCGCTACGAGCGCTACGCCGCCAGATTCGCCGCCAAAGAAGCGGGGATGAAGGCCATCGGCACCGGCTGGAAACGCGGCGTGCGCTGGCGTGACTTTGAAGTAAAGAACCTGCCTTCGGGGCGTCCAACGCTGGAATTCCACGGTGTTGCGGCCCAATTCGCGAAAAGCCTCGGGGTGCGGAATATTGCGCTCTCTCTTACCCATACAGTGTCCCAGGCCATGGCCGTCGTGATCCTGGAATCGTAAAGGGCGCGTTCGCGCCGCATTCTGTCTGAGATAAGAGCGTTCGGCAGCCTACTTGCTTTTGCATGAAGGCCAAGAAAAACGCCAGCCCCGGTCGTCGAACCGCGATCATACTGCGTGCTTCCATCGAGCAACGCATCTACTTTGTCCGCAACCAGAAAGTAATGATCGATACCGATCTAGCCCTGCTCTATCGCGTGCCTACCAAAGTCTTCAACCAAGCTGTTCGCCGCAATATGGCTCGCTTTCCGGCGGATTTCATGTTCCAGCTCACTTCGGATGAAGTGGAAAACTTGAGGTCACAAATTGTGACCTCAAGTTGGGGCGGCCGCCGTTACCTCCCCTTGGTATTTACCGAACAAGGCGTCGCCATGCTCTCCAGCGTCTTGAACAGCGACCGAGCGATCCTGGTGAACATTGCGATCATGCGCGCGTTTGTCAAGCTGCGTGAGTTACTCGCCACGCACCGGGACGTGGCCCTGCGCCTGGAAGAACTGGAAAAGAGGTTTCAGAGGCACGACGGACAGATTCGCGAAGTCTTCGACGCAATCCGCGCGCTGCTCGCGGCGACGCCGGCCAAAGGTAAATTCGGCTATCCCATTCAGCGTTCCCAGCAAAAATGAGAGAACTTCGTTCCCTCCACCACTAGTCCTTTGTCCAAGAGGCGACATGTTGTTCCGGATCACGTTCGCTCTCGCGCTGACTTTAGGGTGGTTGACGGCCCAAACGCCCGATCCCGCTTATCAGCCACTGGAACGCGCCTACCAAGCGCTGCGTGAAAAAAACTACGATCAAGCCGTCGCGGGTTTTCAGCAGGCCATCACGCTGGCGCCAGACCGCGCGTCCATTCGGAAGGACCTGGCCTACACATTGCTTAAGGTGGGAGAAAACGAAGCGGCGCGCGACCAATTCGGCGAGGCTATGCGCATCGATCCCACCGACCAGCACGCCGCGCTTGAATATGCATTCCTGTGTTACGAAACCAAGCAGCAGGCGCAGGCGCGCCGTATCTTCGACCGCGTCCGCAAAACCGCCGAAACCGGGTCCGGCGCGGAACTTCGGAAAACGGCCGAACAAGCCTTTCAAAATATCGACCAGCCGCTGGCCTCGGGTATCGCGCGCTGGCAAAAAGCGATCGAGGCGGAGCCAGGCAACTTCAGCGCGCATCAGGAACTGGCCACATTGGCCGAGCAGCGCGATCAACTGGATCTGGCCGCCCAACAGTATGAGATAGCCTGGAAACTTCGTCCCGGCGAGCGCTCTCTCATGTTGGATCTGGGCCGTGTCTGGAGGCTGCTCGGGCGCAACGAAGACGCTTATTTCCTGCTGCTGGCAGCCTCACGCGGCAGGCCTCCCCGCGTTGCGGAGCAAGCCCGCGAACTTCTACCGGATGGCTATCCCTACGTCTACGAATTTGAAAAGGCTCTCGAACTGGATCCCGATAATTTCGAACTCCGGCGCGAATACGCCTATTTGCTGCTCGCGATGAACAAGGAAGATGAGGCCGAGCGCGAGTTCCTGGCTCTCCACAATACCGACCCAAACGATCTGCTCACGTCCGCCCAGCTCGGTTTCCTGCGGTTGAACCGGGGAGACCTGGCCGGCGCTCAGCCCTTGCTGGATCAGGTGTTGAAGGGCGACGACGAGGAACTGGCGGATCGCGTCCGGGTCGCCCTGAAGCTTCCGCAAACTCTCCACCGCCGCGAAACTCCGGCGCAGCAGACTTCCAAGCAGGCCAAGGATCTGGCCGAAAAGAGTATTAAGGCCGGTTACATGAAGGACGCTCTGAAGTATCTCACCATCGCCCACGAAAACGACCCCGTGGACTTTTCCACCATGCTGAAGCTGGGGTGGGTATACAACATTCTGCACGACGATCGCGACGCTCTGAAATGGTTCGATCTGGCGAGAAAAAGCTCCGACTCTTCCATCTCGGGCGAAGCAGGCAAGGCCTATCGCAACCTGGCGCCCCAGTTTCAGCGTCTGCGAACTACCGTCTGGATCTTTCCATTCTTCTCCACACGGTGGCATGACATCTTCGGCTATGGCCAGGTCAAAACCGAGCTGAAGCTGGGCCGTCTTCCGATACGCCCCTACCTTTCGGCGCGGTTCATCGGCGACACCCGCGAAACCATCGGATCCACCCTTGGCAGCGCTGATCCCCAATATCTTTCGGAAGACTCATTCATCTTCGGCGCCGGCCTGGCCACGCTGCCCTGGCGGGGCATTACCGGATGGTTTGAAGCGGGCGAAGCTGTCAAGTATCTTCCCGGCCGCGCCGACGTGGGCGCGATGATTCCCGATTATCGGGGCGGGATCTCTTACGCCAAGGGTTACGGCCATCTGTTGAACAGCTCGAAAGGTTTGTTCTTTGAGACCAACGACGACGCGGTTTTTGTCAGCCGCTTTCAAAACGACATGCTTTACTATTCGCAAAACCGCGCGGGCTATACATTCGCATCGGCCGAAGGGCTGGGAGGCCTGCAAGAGCAGCTCTATTGGAACGGCAACGCCACCGCGGACCGGCTGCATCAATACTGGGCCAATTACCTCGAAACCGGTCCCGGCCTGCGCTTCCGCTTTCGCAATTTGCCCAAGTCTGTGCTCTTCTCGGTGAACTTCCTGCGCGGGGCGTACACCATCAACCTGGACAACCCGCGGCGTCCCAATTACTTCGATCTTCGAATTGGAATATGGTATGCATTTTCCCGGTAAGCTCGCGCTGGCGCTGGCCGGCTGGGCCGTTTCCATCCCAACCTTTGCTTTGGCGAGCGCCACGTTCCACTACCACATTGCAGGCGACGACCCGGGCCCTTGGCCCCAGATCTTCTCTTCCATTGGAATCACCCGCGCCGCCGGCGGCCCTGCGAATGTTTTTGTTGTCCGCACTGTCGCCGCCGGATCGGTCCCGCAATGGCTGCAGCGCATCGAGCAGGGCGGCATCGTCGTGTTGGAAGGCGAGGGTGAACTCTCCGCCGCGCTCGGCATAACGCCCGGCAAGCAGCGGGTGGCGGTTCGAAGCATTGTAGATCGGCACGCGCCCAAGCTGCCGATCGTTTGGGAATCGCCGCTCGAGATTCCCATTTTCACGGTGCCCAAGGACGCCACTATTCTGGCCGTCGAGCGGTGGGACCATGCGCCGGTTACGGTGGCTCTGCATCGTGGCATGGGTGCGGTGCTATGGATGGCCGCGTCGCCCGGCAAAGAAGGGTACGAACGGTTCCCTTATTTGCTACAGGCCCTTCACGATCTTGGAATGACGCCGCCCTTCCAGAGCCAGCGCCTATGGGCTTTCTTCGATGGTTCCTATCGCACGCGCGCCGACCTGGATTACTTCGCCGAGCGCTGGCGCAAAGCGGGCATCGGCGCGCTCCACGTCGCCGGTTGGCACTATTACGAGCCGAACGCGGAAACCGACGAATACCTGCGCCGGCTGATCGATGCCTGCCACCGCAAAGCGATCCTCGTGTATGTGTGGCTCGAATTGCCGCATGTCAGCGAGAAATTCTGGGACGCACATCCCGAGTGGCGCGAGAAGACCGCCATCCTTCAGGACGCTCAGCTCGACTGGCGCAAGCTGATGAACCTGAACAATCCCGATTGCTTCGCCGCGGTTTCACTCGGAGTGAAACAGCTCCTTGGCCGCTTCGATTGGGACGGCGTCAATCTGGCTGAACTGTACTTCGAGTCGCTGGAGGGCGCTGCGAACCCGGCGCGCTTTACACCCATGAACCAGGATGTTCGGAACGAATTTCGGTCGCTCCACGGTTTCGATCCACTCGATCTGTTTCAATCCGCGAAGCCCGATGCAACGCGTCTTCGGACCTTTCTCGACTACCGCGCAGATCTCGCCCGGCGCCAGCAGGAACAATGGATCGGGCAGATTGAGGCCATGCGGGCGTCGAAGCCCGATCTGGACTTCGTCCTCACGCATGTGGACGACCGCTTCGATACCCGTATGCACGACCTCATCGGCGCCGACGCCGGGCGCGTTCTTCCCCTGCTCGATCGCCACGACTTCACGTTTCTGATCGAGGATCCCGCCACCATCTGGAATCTGGGACCACAGCGCTATCCGCAAATCGCGGCGCGTTACCAGCCGCTCACGCCGCACACCGATCGCCTGGCGATCGACATAAACGTCGTGGAGCGCTATCAGGACGTTTATCCAACCAAACAACAGACCGGTACGGAATTGTTCCAGCTTGTACACTTGGCCGCGCACTCCTTCTCGCGCGTGGCGCTGTATTTTGAAAATTCCATCCTCACGCCCGATCTTCCCTTGCTCGCTTCGGCCGCCGCCAGCGTCGAGAAGGCGGAGCAGAACGGATCCAAGCTTGTGATCGAGTCGCATAGCGGCGTCGGCGTGCCCTGGCAAGGGCCCGCGCTGGTGAACGGCCGGCTGTGGCCGGTTCAAAGCGAGAGGACGCTGTGGCTCCCGGCGGGTCCAAATGTCGTCGAACCGGCGCCCCCTGCTACTGCATCCAAAGAGTCCGCGCTACGGATGGTCGATTTCAACGGAGATTTGAAGTCGGCCAGCGTCACCGCGAACGGCTTGCGCTTCTCCTATCAAAGCAGCGCACGCGCACTGGCACTATTGAACGCGCACCCACGCAAGCTGGAAATCGACGGAATGCCAAGCGATCCGAAACTAAGCGGGTCGGGCTCCAGCTTCGTTCTGACTTTACCGCGCGGCCAACACGTGGTGCAGTTGACGCTGTAGATCAAAGTCCCAAAAGACCGCTTGCTCACGCGCGCGGCTCAGTAGATTGTGCGGGTTATAGAGCCGCGACCACTCGGCCGACCATGGCGGTCGCGCAAGTTCTTGATTCCAGCCGCGACCATTCGGAAGCCGGTTTCGACACGGCCCGTTAGTTAGGACGCTTTGGCGATCTTCGCTACCGTGATCGTGGTGCCGTCCATGGTCCCGGTTACATTAACGCTGTCGCCCGCGTATTTCGCCAAGCCCGGGTTATCCTGATTGGCGATACTGTACACTTTGTCGCCGACCACGATGACGTACTTGGCGCCCTTTTTTACGCATCCGGTGGTGCACGCCTTTGCCGGGGTGCTTCCATGGCTTACGCCGCACATGCTGTCGCTGATCGTGCCGGTCCAACTCTGATCCGCGCCGAACAATCCAACGGCGCCCAGCGCGAGCGTCGAAACTAAAGACAAAACCAATTTCATACAGGTATCTCCTTGGTTGATTGTCCCTCTTTTCAAAGCAGGACGCAAAGCGTGGCCGCTTCCGGCGGCTTAACTTTCGTACGTTTCCAACTGCAGTTGATCGCCGGCGGCGGTTTTGGTGGCCGCCGCCGTGCCGCTTGGCAGCTCCAGCACAGAGTGCGCCCACAAGCACACCGTCATGCGCCAGCGCGGCATGGCTGCGCGAATTTTCACTACTCTTTGTCGCTTATCCAGGAATAAAACGTCGATGGGAAACTTCATGCCGACGGTATGCACTCCCTCGCACGGCTTAATCCACAGGCCTTCACCGCTCTCCAGCCGGTCGTGTTTCAACAACCCCGTCTTTCGCGTCCGGCTGGTGTCGGCGATCTGGGCGCGATCCGCCAGGGTAGTCGCTCGGGATGGGTTATGTACCCGCAGGCGGCGCATGAAGGAGTTCCGATAGACTATCGGTTGTTCCCACTTCCGGCCTTAGGGCCATGCGCCTGTTCGCGCAAAAGGAAGGGGCAGCGTTGCGCGCCGCCCCTGACGAACGGTCCGAATTATACGCAGCTTACCGCCGCGAGCCGGCGGTTTCTTGCTCTACGCCGTGGGTGCTGATGCTCTTTTCCCCCGAGGACGCGATGTCGTCGGCGCCCGTGGCCTTCAGCAGATCCTTGGCGCGCGAGACTTCCTCGGACGAATCGCAATGTACCGAGAGCAACACTCCGCCCTCTTTGACCCGACCCTCGTAGCGCTTCGCTTCGTACTCCGGCATTCCCATTCCCACCAGAGCTCCGATAATTCCACCCACCGCGCCACCTGCGCCCAAACCGGCCAACGCGCCCATGATGGGACCGGCTGCGATGAAAGGTCCGACACCGGGAATCGCCAGCGCGCCGATTCCGGCCAGAAGGCCGAGAGCGCCGCCAATGACGCCGCCCGTGGCAACACCTGTGGTGGCGCCTTCGGGAGCCTTGGTGTTTTTCTCGTGAGCAAATTCCTTGGTGCTCTGATTATCCGGCAGCAACACCGAGATGTCGTTGCTCATAAATCCCGCCGCAATGATTCGATCGACCGCCAACTCCGCTTGCGGGACACTCTTGTAGATGCCAAAAACGGCTGTATTTTTTCCTGCCATGTGATTCTCCTTTTAGAATAATGTTGCTATAGAAATGGAATGGTATTAGTGTTTAAGGGAAATCCGATCCGTTCCTCTGTCGGCGCGCCTGCCACCTCCGGCCCTACACTTTCTGAAGGCGCTTGCCGCCGCGCTCCAGATGCTCGCCGGCCTTATGCGCCGCTTCCTTCGATTTGTCTACGGATTTGTCGACCAGCTTCTTGGCGCCTTCCGCCGTGTCGCTGATTTTGTCCTTGAGTTTGCTCTTAACGTCGCTCATCGTCCGTTCTCCTTTCCCTAACTTTCCCGCCACATCCCCAAAGCCACCCAAAAGGTTGGCCAAGCGGCCCCGGAGTTCGTGATCCTTGACCAAGAGAGTCGCAGCTACTCCCACCCCAATGCCAGCCAGGAATGCGGGAAAGTTATAAAATTGTGCCATTGCTCGCTCGCTGCGTTGCCTCTACCCGTTGGTTAGAGGTAACGGACGGGAGGCTGTTTCACAAAACGCAAAAGCCAGGGTGAAGTGGCCGCGCAGAGGGCGAGGAGATGAAACCTTCTAGTCACCTGCCGGCGGCAGATGACTAGTTCATGCGCGCGGGCGATGAGGTCAACATCTGTTCGGTCTCCCGATTTAGCAGCACCCACAAACCGTAAATTCCCAATGCGGTGCCGAATGGAACATTGAACAGATCGAGAGCCGAGAGGATGATTCCCGCCACTCGCGCCCAGGGCCTGAACTGCACCAGTCCGATGCCGATGACCAGACCCGGCAGCGAAAGAACCAACAGCAGGATGAAGACAAAGCCTCCGATGACGCCGAGAATGGGAGCCGGCACGTCCGATGTGCGATCCGACATCCCCACCAAAGCTGAAATACCTCCGAATACCAAAAGCACCACCATCGCCGCAAAAACACCCAGAGCTCCGAACACAATGTGCAAAACTCCTAAGATCTTCACGTGCTGCGCCATGCGCCCTCCTGCTTGATTCTATCCCCTATACGAATTGTTGAGCGCGCGGGTTCCGGGCTATTTATCGTAAGTGATTCTGGAGTCGGAGCCAAAACGATGGTACTCGGTGTAGCGGATGGTCAGGCGTACGCGTTGCGCGCCGCCTCGAAAATACAGGGTGTCGTCGCCATAGGTGGTCACGGGAAACCAGTAATCGCCTTCCACTTTTTGGCGCAGCGTGGTGAAATGCGGAAACAGGTTTTCGCTCTTCAGCGTGCGGATCTGCGGCACGGCCTGGCCTTCGCTGCGGATCACGGAATAATCTTTCTTCGACACCCATAACATGCCGTCGAACAAGCGCTGCCCGTCGAGAATCTGGCGGGGACGGATTTGCACCACGAAACAATCCACGCTATCCATGGTCTCTTCGCCGCGAAACTGAGTTTCGTACAGGAACGCCTGATCCTTGGTCAGAAGAAACGGCTGCACCTCGCGCATGTCGCGAAAGTCTTCCTCGGTCAATTTAAGATGCGTCAGCGTGGCGAACGGCTTGCCGGCCATCCTTTCCGTGCGCTCCGCGGCGGGTGAAAAGATAATGTCGCGCACCTCGCGATAGGTGCCTTGGATGAAGCCGCTCGAATTCATCTCATCCAGCGTCACGGTCTGGCGATACGTGTAGTTGCTTTGCGCTTGCGCGGTTTCCGTTTCGCGCGCGGCGATCAGGCGCGTCAGATTGGCCGGAGGATCGTCGGCAGCGGTCAAGCCAGGAAAGGCCAACGCGGAAAATAAAAGTGCCGATGCTAGGATGAAGCTCATGCGCCAGTTCCTGACGACGCTGTCCGTAGTTTGGATAGCAGCTTGCATCGCAGCGGCCGTTTACTCCCATCAACAGCATATCTCTTCAGCCGTAACGCTGGCGGTGGTTCCCGCATTCCTGGTTGAGCTGGCTTTCTATCTCGTGCCTGGGTTCCCGTGGGCTCGAAGGAGTTTCGACGCGCTCGGCTCGCAATCGCTGCGCGCCTCGCTTTTGACCGTCAGCAGCCTGACGCCCTATCTGATGGAAGGCTTGCCGGCCCGTACGTTTCATCTGGCGCCGTTCCTGGAACTGGCGGCTCTGGTTTTGGTGGCGGCCTTCTGGTACGTGTTTTCGCCGAGAAACATGCCGGCCGATTTCTTGTTCCTCTGCTTCATGGGGGCGGTTTATTTAAGCCGGCCGTTCGAACACATCTATGGCCAGCCGGCCCCGCGCGTCGCACTGGGGATTCTTGGGCAGCTCATGTGGATACGGCTGGGACTGATGGCGGTCCTTTCGCTGCGCTCGCTCGACGACGCACATTTTGGCTTCATGCCCACCCGAGAAGAATGGCGCATCGGCGCGCAGCATTTTCTGTTTTTCCTGCCGATCGGGGCGGCGCTGGCCTATGTGGTACAGCTCGGACAATTCCATCCCCATCCGCTCCCCTGGTGGACGTTCGGAATTTTCCTGATCCTCACGTTTTGGGGAATGTTGTGGGTAGTGTCGCTGGCGGAGGAGTTTTTCTTTCGCGCCTTTCTACAGCGCGTGCTGGAGCGGGGCACGCATAGCAATCTGGCGGGGCTGCTGATCGCGGCGGCGCTCTTCGGACTGGCGCATCTTCCGCTCCGGAAATTCCCGAACTGGCGTTTCGCCACGGTTGCCGCAGCGCTGGGCATCTTCTGCGGGCTGTCGCTGCTAAGAGCGCGCAGCGTGCGGGCCAGCATGGTGACGCACGCGCTGGTGGCCACTACCTGGCGGATGTTTTTTTCGAGCTAGGGCTTCTCAGGTTCAGAGACTGCCGGCTCTTGAAGAAATCCTTCCAGGGATCTGTGCCGGCCAGGACCTTTTCATAATTCCCGATATTGAAATCCGACGGATCCAGGGCGGGCTTCACATCGCCCCAATCGAGCGGCATGGAGAAGGGCGCCTTCTCGCGGCGGCGAACCGAATAAGGCGCAACGACGGTGGCGCCGAATGCATTGCGAAACGGGTCCAGATAGACGCGCTGGCCGCGGGCTTCAATGCGCTGCTCAACCGTCAGTTCCTTCGGATGATGGGCCGCCAGGCGTTCGCAGATTTGCTTGGCGAACGGCAGCACTTCATCGAAGGTGGGACCCAGGCGCAGCGGGACGAAAACATGCAGGCCGCGGCTGCCGGACGTTTTTGCCAACGAGTTGAGGCCGAGTTCATCCAAATCGTTCTTGACCAGGAGCCCCGCTTTGGCGGCGTCGGCAAATTTGCCCGACGTGGGATCGAGATCGAAAACCATCCAGTCCGGCTGCAGCGGATGGCTGGCGCGGCTGGCCCATACGTGGACCGGGATGCATCCGAGATTGGCCAGAGCGAGCTGCGTCTCCTTGGATCCGCCCACCACATATTCAACATCCCGATTCTGGTGATGGATGCGATGCGTGACCGTGCCTTCCGGCAATCCCTTCGGCGCCGCCTTCTGATAGAAGCATTCGCCGCGCATTCCATCCGGGCAGCGTTCCAGCGAAAGCAGGCGGTCGTCCACGTAGGGCCGGAGCTTGGAAAAAATCGCATCGTAATAGCGCGCCAGATCCAGCTTGGTGTAGCCCTCGCCGGGCCAAAACACTTTGTCGGGATGCGTAATCAGATCGTTCAAGTTCATTTAGCCTCCGGCAGAACCACTTCCTCGGAGCGCTTGTCGTCGCGCAGTCCGAGAAAGACCGGTTGGCGCAGCTTGCGATCGTCGGTCCATTCTCCGTAGGCGATCTGCGCCACCAGGCGGGGCGCCAGCCAGGTGACATCGCGCTCGCGCGGTGGATCGACGATTTGAGGCTTGCCGCGGACCAGGGGCTGGAATTGGCGAAAGAGTTTAGCGAGCGTTTCGCGCGAAAAGCCGGTTCCGACTTTGCCCACGTATTTCAGCTCGCCTCTTAGGTATGCCGCGAGCAGGAGAGCTCCAAAATGTTCGCGGACGCCGGCGGGCGCGGTGTAGCCGACAACGATGAATTCGTCCTGCTGCTTCACCTTGAACTTGAGCCACTGCGCGGAGCGGCCTTCCAGGTAGGGCGACGATTCATCCTTGGCAACCACGCCCTCGAATCCTTTTTGTTTGGCGATTTCGTAGGCTTTCAGTCCGTCGGCCGCCAGGCGAGCGGAGGAGAACAACGTGGGTTGTTTCCCTACAGGTTTCCCCAGGACTTTCTCGAGCGCTGCCCGGCGCGCCCGAAGAGGCTCCCCGCGGAGATCGCGGCCGTCGATGTAGAGACAGTCGAATACCGCGTAGTGAAGCTCTTTGGCGAGGTTTTGGAGCAGTTGGAAGCGGGAGACGCGGCGGTCATCGAATGCCACCACTTCGCCGTCCAACAGCAGAGTTTCCGGCGGAAGACCGCTCACCGCGTCCGCCACCTCCTTGAAGCGCGCGGTGCGATCGTTCGCATTGCGCGAAAGCAGCCTCACTTTGCGTCCTTCCTTGTATGCCAGGATGCGATACCCGTCGTATTTCTCTTCATAAACCCAACCGGCTTGCCGGAAAGCCTCTTTGACCAGCGTCGCGAGCATAGGTTGAACCCGAAAAGGAACGCGTAATCTCATTAACCCTCGGCCGCTTTCACTGGATCGCCTTTCGCGGCCTTGGCGGCATCGCCGTGTTGAGCCCGCGCGATTTCGGCCAGCGTGCGCTTGGTGAGGACGGAGCGCGGCTGGTCGACAAGAACGTCGTCAGGGGAGGCGTAACGGTCGCGGTGCTTAATCAGAAGCCATTGCGGTTTCTTCGAGCCGCCGTATCCAAGTTTGGTTTGGACCAGCTTGGTTCGGACCAGCACCCACGACCCGCGCAGTTTTTTCCCGGCGAGAGTGAATTTCAGTTCACCTTTTTCGAGCGCGGCGTCGACATCGGGATCTTCTGGAGTCCAGGCGCCGCGATCCCACAGCATCACGGTTCCGCCGCCGTACTCGCCTTCGGGAATTACGCCCTCAAAGCCGCCGTATTCGAGCGGGTGATCTTCCACCGGCGTGGCCAAACGCTTGACCGAAGGATCCAGGGACGGGCCTTTGGGCACGGCCCAGGAAAGCAAAACGCCGCGCCATTCCAGACGGAAGTCGTAGTGCAAGTGGGAGGCCTGGTGTTTTTGAATTACGTACAGCAATGCGCCGGCAGACTTCGCTCCGGAGCGCGTACCCTGGGGCTCACCAGTGACGTCGAAGTTGCGCTTTTTCCGATATTCCTTGAGCGGCGCCTTATTTTTTGTGCTTGAGGTCTTCATGGGGAACGTGGCTTTCCACGTAATCGAGAATGTCGTAACGGATTACTTTGCGGTCGGGAAAGAAGCTGTTGACGGCGTCCAGCTCGTCGCGATAGATCTCAACCGCGGCCTCCAGACGCGCCATTTCGTATACTTTCCCGTGGGTATGGGCGACGTTGAAGAGCACCAGTTTGCCTCCACCATTGCGATATTGTTCGGCCAGGAACAACAGAACTTCCAGGCCCGAAGTGTCGATCTCGGAGATCTTCGCCAAGTCGAGGATGAGGTTGCGGTTGCCGGGATCGAATAGCGATTGGACGCAGTCGCGCAGCGCGATGTCGCCGCCACCCATGATGAGATGCCCGTTAAGGTCGAGAATAGCGATCCCTTCCTTCTCTCTCTGTTGAATGTCGAGCTTGTTGTGATGAAGCATGAACCCTCCTGGAATTCGCTCCTATAAACCGTAGGACTCCAGCAGCCGCAGCCAGATTTCACTCATAGTCGGGAAAGACGGAACGGCATGCCATAAACGATCCAGCGGAACTTGGCCGACGATCGCGATAGTAAAAGCATGGATCAGCTCGCCGGCATCCTGCCCTATCAGCGTAGCGCCCACGATGACGCGGCGGTCCTGATCCACGATCATTTTCGCGTGGCCCTGGTAGCCGTCCGCGACGATTTGAGTCCCGGAGATGTGGCTCATGTCGTATTCGACGGCGCGAATGTGCAGACCGGCTTCTTTGGCTTGCGCTTCAGTAAGTCCGACCGCGGCCGCTTCGGGATCGGTGAATACCACTTGGGGCACGGCTGAATGGTCGGCGGTGGCGGCGAACCGCGTCCAAGGCTTCGGCGCGTCGTCGGAATTCGCCCCCAGGTCGCCTTTGGCGCGAGCGACAATAGCATCGCCACATACGCGCGCTTGATACTTGCCCATGTGCGTCAGCAGAACGCGGTGATTCACGTCGCCCGCGGCATACAGCCAACCGCCGGACACGCTTTTGACGCGGCAGGTATCGTCCACTTCCAACCAATTGCCCGGCTGGAGCGAGACCGTGTCGATCCCGATGTCTTTTGTGTTAGGAACGCGGCCGGTGGCGACAAGAATTTCGTCGGCTTCGACGCTCGCGGGGACGGAATCCGGCCCCTCAAACCAGATTTTTACCGGCATCTTGGCAGACAGGCGTTGCACCTTCATCACATTTGCCGCGGCGTGGATGGAGATACCAAGGACGCCAAACTTGGCGGCGATCGTGTCGCTCACGAACGGCTCGAACCGTTCCAGCAGGCGGCCGCCGCGATCGAGAAGCGTCACTTCCCTGGTTCCTAGCGAGTGGAAGGCTTGGGCGAGTTCGCATGCCACCGGTCCGCCGCCGATTATCGCGAGACGGGGAGGAACGCGATCGGCGCGAGTGGCCTCGCGATTGGTCCAAGGCAAAGCTTCGGCCAGCCCCGGAATGGGTGGAAGCAGAGGATCGGTGCCGGTACAGATGGCGACGGCGTGGCGCGCGCTGAGCCGTGTAACGGAGCCGTCGCCGGCGCGCACATCGACCATGCGCTCGCCCGCCAGCCGTCCCTGGCCGCGTACCAGCGTAACTTTGGCGCCTTTCAGCCATTCCACCTGGCTGTCGTCATGCCATGAGCTTGTGAAGCGGGTGCGTCGCGCCAGAACAGCGGACGCATCGAGCGAGCCGCTAACGGCCTGTTTCGCGCCCTCCACGTTCCGCGCCGCTTCCAGAGCGGCCGAACTGCGAAGCAGCACCTTGCTCGGAATGCACGCGGCGTAAGAACATTCGCCGCCGACCAGATTCGATTCCACGATGACGGCCGTAAGCCCGCCCTTCACCGCGCGATCAGCCACGTTCTCGCCCGTGGGTCCCGCGCCGATGACGATCACGTCGAAGAGCGTTTCTGCCATCCAGCCTCCCCTTTTCATTGTGACGCCGCAGCCGGGCGAGAGTGTCGCGCCGGTTGCTAGCGTCCCGAACCTCCCATCCAGCCGTCGCCCCAGCCGTAAGGAATGGTGTCGAAAGCCCTGATTGCACTTCGCGGATTTTCCCGCGCACTCCGCAGGTCTCCATGATGGCCGGAGGGGTGCCGCGCCTGATTCCGCCATTGTTCCGGCCTGACCTCGCGGGACAAATGGACGCGGGACGCTGATCGCGGAGGCGATGAACATCTGGAGCAACTTCATTACCCAGCAGTAATCTCTATTATCCGCATAGTACGCCCGGGCTAATCGTTCCATGGCCCTTGGGACATACTGGCTCATTCCCCCGGACAAATTGTCTCGGCTAACTGCGGCAAACTGTCTCATCGTATTGCATCTGACACATTCCAAAAGCTCTGTTCTTGGACACGCAACTGCCTTGGGCGGACCGGAGGTTCGTCTTGCGCATGAAGTCCATGGTTCGTGTGGCCCTGATCGGCCTGGTTGGTTCCCTAGCTTTTGCGGGCTCCAAGATTGCGCCGGACGTGCCTCAATCCACTGCCTCTGGGATGGTAGAGGTCATCGTTCAGTACACGGACTTCGCAGGAGTCCAAACGGTGGATGCGGTGGGCCCCCTGGGCCGCGTTCGCCGATACTTCCGCAGCATCCCGGCAGCTCATATGGCCGTCCCGGTGGCGATGATCGCGACCCTGGCATCCAACCCGAGAGTGAAATACATTTCGCCGAACCGGAAGGCTTCGAGTCTCCTGGACATCACCACGCAGACCGTGAACGCCAATGCCCTCTGGCATGCGGGCTGGGACGGATCGGGTGTCGGTGTCGCGGTGATCGACAGCGGCGTTGCGCTCAAGCGCGATCTTGCCGCGAGTGACGGTTCGCATTCCCGCGTCGTTTTCAGCGAGAGCTTCGTCGCGGGCGAGGACGCTTCCGATCGATACGGACATGGCACGCACGTCGCCGGCATTGTGGCCGCGAACGGAGCGCAATCCACGGGACCGAACTTCACACACACCTTCAAAGGTGTGGCGCCGAACGCCAATATCGTAAACCTGCGAGTGCTGGATGCCAACGGTAACGGCCAGGAATCGGACGTGATCGCGGCCGTCGACGAAGCCATCGCGCTCAAAGACGTCTACAACATTGGCGTCCTCAATCTTTCGCTGGGACACCGGGTTTACGAAAGCTTCCAGCTCGATCCGCTGTGCCAGGCCGTGGAGGCGGCGTGGAAGGCCGGCATCGCCGTGGTGGCCGCCGGCGGAAATCTGGGCCGGGACAATTCGCTGGGCACGCTGGGCTACGCGACCATCAATTCGCCGGGCAACGATCCGTACATCATCACCGTCGGCGCCATGAACGCCGAAGGCACGCCGTGGCGCGGAGACGACCAGATCGCAAGCTACAGCTCGAAAGGCCCGACGCTGCTCGATCATGTGGTGAAGCCGGACCTGGTGGCGCCCGGCAACAATGTAGTTTCGCTGCTGGCGTCGCCCGACTGCACCATCGCTACCGCGCATCCGGAAACACTGATCTCCAACTCGACGTACCAGAAAACCGGCCAGGGCCTGTCGTCGGACTACTTCAAGTTGAGCGGCACAAGCATGGCGACGCCCGTAGTCAGCGGCGCGGCGGCGCTGATGCTCCAGGAAAATCCCACGTTGACGCCGGATGAAATCAAGGCGCGCATGATGAAGACCGCCAGCAAGCAGTTCGCGCGCTACACCACCGCAACCGACCAACGAAATTCGGGTACTTTTGAAACCGAGCAGGACATCTTCGCAGTGGGCGCAGGATATCTGGATATCGAGAAAGCGATTGCCAACCGGGACCCGGTCGATTTTCAAGCGCTCTCGCCCATCGCACAGTACAACGCGCAAACACAAACCGTGACATTGGTCTCCGCCAACACCCTCATTTGGGGGAATGACGTGGTGTGGGGCGATGACGTGGTGTGGGGCGATGACGTGGTGTGGGGCGATGACGTGGTGTGGGGCGATGACGTCGTGTGGGGCGATGACGTCGTGTGGGGCGATGACGTCGTGTGGGGCGATGACGTCGTGTGGGGCGATGACGTAGTTTGGGGTGACGATGTGGTCTGGGGCGACGCCAGTTCTACGCAATCAGCCGTATTGAGCAACGGCGACAGGTAGGCAGCCTACCAGCCTGTGTGTAAAGTCCGAGAAGACCGCATGCTCACGCGCGCGGCTCGGTAGCGATTCCGCGTGTTGTAGAGCCGCGGCCGTAACGGGAGCCGGTTTCGACACGGTCTGCTACCTCAGTCCCTCCGCCAGATACAAAGTAGAAATATCTCTCTGGAACGAATACGCGTAGGAATTGCCGTCGGGCGTCATCGCCACCTGGAGTATTTGAACACCCACCGGGTCGGGCGCTCTTAGCTCTTTCCAAAGCTCCTTGCGTCCGCTGGCCGCGTCCAGGCGGCTGATCTTTAGCAGGGTGGGCTCCTCCAACTTCCGCAGAAACAGAAATCGGCCGTCGCGGCTCCAGCGGATCACGGATTCGCCGGGCGCCAGATTCGCGATCTGCTTCGCCTCTCCCCCTCCCCCTGTCGGAAGCAAGCTCAATTTGCCGGACGCCGTCACCGTCACGTAGCGCTGGTCCGGCGATACGTGGCTGGCATCCACGCCTTCTGGAGTGAGCGGGCGCGCCGGTCCTCCGTTCAGATCCTGCACGAAGGTTCTAGCCGGCCGATCCGCCGCATTTCCCAGGAACAGAATCCTCCGGCCGTCGGGGAACCACTCCACGCGCTCATAATGCATGCCGGAAGCTCCAATTGTTCGTGCTTGCCCGGCGCCGGTGGGCAACAGGATGAGCGACGTTCGCGGGCCGTCGCTCACGATACACGCCACCCACTTGCCATCCGGAGAAAGCGCAGGGCGGTTGCAGTCGCCCAACCGGACCGCCGGCGAGCCGTCCGTGCTTCGCAGGTAAATCGCAGGATTGCGGGACTGGCCGTACGTAAGTTCCGCAAATACGATCGCTTTGCCGTCGGATGAAATGTCGTAGATGCGCGATGCCTCGAACCAGGAGAGATCCCGCTCCGCGATAGCTCCCGGCGACAAGCCGGAAATGCCGAGACGCGTATCGACAACGCTGGCCAGCACTTTTCCATCGCGCGCGATATCCTTGAGGGCGATCCAGGCGGAAGTTTCCACCACGACCCGGTCTTTGGATCTCAGATTCACCGCGCGCAGAACCGGCTCACCGCCGGTCTTGCCGCCGGAATACCAGATTTCATCTCCCCGCGGCGACCAGGCCAATCCGCCTTCACTCCTCAATCCGCGAGCGAGCACCCGCTTCCTGCCTTGAAGGTCCAACACCGTGACCGCGAAATCGCCTACCGAGTTGTCATATTCGAAGAATGCCAGCAAATCGCCCTTTGGCGAAACCCGCAGGCTCATGGGCGGGCGTCCCGCACTCTCGTACCGCACGGTTCCGATCGGGTACTCGATGCGGTTGCGCCCTCCCACGATGCGGCAAGCCGCGAGGCTGTTTCCATCCGGAGACCAATCGGCGTCGCTGACATTTTCGAGGATCTCCCGCGGCGCTCCGCCGGAGAGCGGCACGCGGGCGAGCGTTCCGAGAGTGCCGCTGGTAGCGCTGCCGAGCAGGACGGCCAATTCTCCGGACGAGGAGAGCGACAAGATTCTCCCGGAGGGAAGGCCCAGCGGGCGGGACTCGCCGCTGCCCACGCGCGTGGAAAAAATCGTGGTCGGCTCCGCAGCCCACTGCGCGCTGAAGAGCACCGTTCCATCGGGCGCAAACTTGGCTCCGGAAATATCGCCCCGCCGGAATGTCAAACGTTGAAAACTTGGACGTGGACGCGTCAGAGCGCGCGCGCCAAGGTAGACGCCGCCGGCCAGCGCGGCCACCGTCAGTGTCAGCAGGAAGAGAAGAGACCAGCTTCTCGCCTTCGTCGGGTCACCGGAGCCTTCTTCTGAAGCGGTGTGGGAAAGGCCCCGCTCGTCGGTCGCATCCTCCAGCGCGATCTTCAGGTCCGCCACGTTTTGCCAGCGCCGCCGCGGATCCTTTCGCAGGCATCGTTCGACAATCCGCTCCACTTCCCGCGGCACCGCATCCCGCGCCTCTCCCATGGGCGCGGGGTCCCTTTGCAGCACCGACGCGAGCGTCGATAGCCGGGAAGCGCCCTGGAAGGCGCGGCGGCCGGTGAGCATTTCGTACAGCACCGCGCCGAACGAGAAGATGTCGGAGCGCTCGTCAACCTTTTGCCCCTCCGCCTGCTCTGGCGACATGTAAGCCGCCGTGCCGGCAATCGCGCCCCTTTCTTCCAGGTGAGCGCTGCGGGTGGAAGCCCACGCGTCCGGTTCCTCGCCCTCCAGCAGCTTGGCGAGACCGAAGTCCAGGATCTTGAGTTCTCCCCGTTCGTTGACGATGAGGTTGGCGGGTTTTAAGTCGCGGTGAACGATGCCCGCGGCATGCGCGGCCGCCAGGCCATCCGCGATTTGCCGGGCGTAGCGCAGCGCCTCCATCGGCCGCAGGCCTTTGCGGCCGGTCAGCTTATCGAGGGTCTTGCCGTGGACATACTCCATGGCGACAAAGTCCACGAGTTTGCCGTCTATTTCGGCAGCGTCGATATCGTAAATGGTGACGATATTGCGATGGTTCAGGGCCGAGGCCAGCTTGGCTTCCTGCACGAAGCGCGCCCTGCGCCCGGCATTTCCAACCGACCCGGCGGGCAGAACTTTGATCGCCACTTCGCGCCCCAGCCGCGGATCGAAAGCCAGATAAACCTCGCCCATCCCTCCTTTGCCCAGAGGCGCGCGAATCACAAAGGGGCCGATATGTTCTCCAGCGGTAATGGGCATCTCAACCCATCGCATAATTGTATCCCGATAATTTTGGCCAACGCGTCCGGCGGGCAGCGGCGGCTAACGGACTTTTCGGGCTTTTTGCCACACTACACTAGCGGCGCGCGGCCGCGGCTTCTTCGAACACCGCCGCGAAGAACTCTCGGGACGACGGCGAGCATCCAATATGCACCGTGTCGCCGGTCACCTGGATGAATCCCAGGTAGCCGTCCCAACCCAGGTCGTCCAAAGTAAAATTCAGGCACTCGCGCTCGCCGCGCGGCAGATTGGAACGGTCGATATCAAACACCTGGCCGGTGGAATGTTCCGGGAATTCCGGATCCACCAGCAGCGTGCCCGCTTCGGCCGGACGGTCCGTGGTGCTCACCAGTTCCGCTACCTGCAGCGGGACGAATCGCTCGCCCTTGGGGTTCAATTCCTCAAACAGCCGGCGCGTCTCAAACGCCACGTACAGCAAAGTTCCGATGGCGGCGGGCGAGTCCTGCAGGTAGAGGTCCCGATTGGGGCCCTGGGCCATCTCCGGCAGCGAGAATCCGAAGAATTGGGGATTGTCGAGCGCTCTGGCCAGGCCCGCCCCGGCAGCCATACGTAGATCGTCGGGCGACCGGTAAAAGATGTCATGGGACTTCAGCCAGATGGTCAAGCGGTCCGCCGCGCGGCGCTCGGGATGGATCGGATTCCGGTACTCTTCGGCGAGTTCGTGGAAGGCCGCCGGATCCTCCCGATACAACGCCAGCAACTGCTCGGCGCGTTGGACGCGGAACCAGTAGGTGGGCGAATAGTCGCGCTGCATTTCGCGCTGCAATGCGTGGTAGAGTTCGGCGTGATGCGCCGGATTGGCGGCGAAGAACATTTCGGCCACGCTGGGCTGTTTGTGCTGCACGGCGGCTTCGGCCAGCGGAAGCAGGTCCGACACGCAGCCTTCGCCGCAGTGATACGCGAAGATGGCCCAATCGCGGCCGCCGAATTTATTTTCCAGCCGGGCCAGATAGCGCGCGGCGGCGGGCGCGGCGCGTTCCGGATTCAGGCGGTCGTCGCGAACCGTCACCGTGTACGGCACCTTGTGGCGTACCGTCCGGTAGACCGATCGGCCCGGCTTTTGGCCCGGTCGCCGCTTGGCGAGTTCATGCGAGGTGACGGTCTGGAAACGCGTGACCCGCACCACCCGCAGCCCGGCCGCTCGTGCCGTGGCCTCCGAGAATTGCATGAGGCCTCGCGGACCGGCCGGACTGGTGGCCTGGGGATCGCCCCAGCTTTCGAGGAACGCCACCGCGGAAATCAGAGAAGCCGGCCAGCCGCTCTCATCGGCCGCGCGGCGAAACACCGGCGCCAGGCGCGCGCCCGTGATTCTTTGTGCGCCGGCCGTGGCTTGCGGGTCCCGCATGATGGCGAAGGTTTGCGACTGAATCATGCGGTCCGCGCGGGCGGCTGCCAGGTCGGACGTGATCTCGGACCGGCCCGCTCCGATACCCGGCAACTGGCGCTGCGGCGTGAAATACTCGGCCGCCGCGGTGAGCAGACCGCCGGTAAGTAGCAATGCAACGGCAATCCAACGGCGATGAGGCGGCACGTTGATTTTATTTTAGAACAGATTTGTAGGAAAATGTTTCCAGGGTCGGGTAGTCCGCTAAACAACATTTAACGGCCTACCCTGAGTCAGAACTCCCAATCTAGGATACTCTTTCGAACGGTGGGCCAAACCTTGCTGCGCGGATCGATCGGATCGAGATGCCCGGCGCCCGCGAGCGCAATCAACTTTGCGTTCTTCGAGGCCTTGGCGAAGCGCTGGCTCATTTCGAAGGGCACCACCCCATCGGCCGTGCCGTGCAGCACGCGCTGCGGTACTGGAATCGGCAGCAACTCCATCGGCGACGCGGCCGCATAGCGCTGTGGGACGCGATCCGGAGAGCCGCCGAGGAGCTCCCCCACCACTCCGCCATCCAACTGCAGCGCGTATGCGCGCCGCAGATCCGAAATGGCGGCCAGGGCAACGACGCCACGTAAATCGATGGCTTGTTGCGCCGCCAGCCAGAGGGCTAGCTGACCGCCCGCTGAATGTCCCACAACAATTACGCGCTTCAAGTCGAGGTTATAGCGGCTAGCTACCGGAGTCAGATGCTGCGCTCCGCGAACGATGTCGTCCGAAAGGGCGGCCCAGTCCGCTCCCGGATCGCCCAGTCTGCGGTATTCGATGCTCCAGACCGCTGCGCCGGCGGAAGCGAGCGCGGCGCACGAGGGAGCGGCTTGAGCGACGCCGACGGAATTTCTCCAGAATCCGCCGTGGATGAAAAGGACCGCCGGATGTGGACCAGCGCCTCGAGGAAGGAAAATATTCCCAAACTGCTGCGCCGACTTTCCATAGGGGATGCGCTCGGCGGCTTTAACATCCTGCGCCAGGGCCGAAGCTGAAGCGGCTATCGCCAGGAAGGAGCGCCGGGTCACGCGTCCATTCTAGCGTGCGGGCTTCGGAAGATTCCGCGCGGTCTCAAGGCTGCCCAGCTACTTCCCCGCAACAGAAAGCTCGTCGGTCACCTTCCCGTCTCCGGCGAACTGGGTGGCCTTGTCTTCAATAGCCTTCTTCTCGTCGTCGGATTTCACCGTGCCGGTCAACGTGACTGCTCCGCCCTGAGCGGCGATGTGAATGTTATGCGCCTCGACAGAAAGATCCTTGTCGGAAACCACCGATCTGCGGATCTTGCGCGTCAATTCCCGGTCTGCTTTGCTCATCTTCTGAATGGCCGGCGCAGGCCGATCCTGCGCGCTTGCCTGTCCCGGCGCGAACAAAACCATTCCGGCGGAAGCTGCGAACAACTGAGCCGCCAATGCGATTTGCAAAGTGAAGTTGATTCTCATGCGCGCGATTTATGCACGGCAAATACCACCGCATGGCTCACGCGGTCTGAGGGACTTCGGCGAAGCAGACCAGCGGGCAAAAGGAATTTTTACCGGATGCTCAGCAAGTACCCGCGGGTTATCGAAGAGTGACTCACCAGACGCGGCAGGACGGTGCGTGAACCATCGGCTGTCCTTCCCGACAGGCGAAGGCGGCGCGAAACTCCGGCATGTTCCCAAGGACCCCGTTCACGCGATCGCGGCCGTCGGAGTGCGGGTCGATCTGCGCGCGCATGCGCGCCGCCTCCGGCCGCACGTTCTGGCACCACACCTGGCTGTAGCCCAGGAAAAAACGCTGCTCCGGCGTGAAACCCTGGATCTTGGGCTGCGGCTTGCCATTGAGCGACTTCATCAGCGCCAGGAAGGCCAGGTGTACGCCGCCATTGTCCGCCGTGTTTTCGCCCAGGGTGAGCTTGCCGTTCAAATGCACATCGTCCACCGGAGTAAACGCTGAGTACTCTTTGATGAAACATTCCGCGCGTTTTTCGAATTCGGCGGCGTCTTCCGGACTCCACCAATTGTGCAGATTGCCTTGGCCGTCGAATTGGCGGCCCTGATCGTCGAAGCCATGCGTCAGCTCGTGTCCCATTACCGAGCCAATGGCGCCATAATTCACCGCGGCATCAATGCGGTTGTCGAAAAAGGGCGGCTGCAAAATGCCGGCGGGAAAATTGATGTTGTTCTGCAGCGGACTGTAGTAGGCATTCACTGTGGGCGGAGTCATGCCCCACTCGCCGCGGTCGACGGGCTTGCCGATCTTGTTCAGATCGCGATGCACTTCAAACGCGGTGGCGCGCTGGTCGTTTCCCACCGCCTCTCCCCGCACGATCTGGACGCTCGAATAGTCCCGCCATTGGTCGGGATAGCCGATCTTGTTGGTCACTGCGCGTAACTTGACCAGAGCCTCCTGCTTGGTGGCGGGCGTCATCCAATCCAGCGACTGAATATCTTCTCCCAGCATTTTTTCGATCTCCTGAACCATGCCTAGCACCCGCGCTTTAGCGGCCGGCGGGAAAGCCTGCTCCACATACTTCTGGCCCAGTGCGAAGCCGAGATCGTCGTCGGTGGCTTCCACGCAGCGCTTCCAGCGAGGCTCCAGTTCGGCTGCGCCCGTCAGCGTCTGGCCGAAGAAATGGAAATTCTCGTCCAAAAAGGGCTTGGCCAGCAACGGCGCTTCGGAGTGGATCAAATGCCAGCGCAGATAGGTCTTGAGATCCGCGAGGCTGGTATCGGCAAGAACTGTATTGAGGGCCTTAAAGAAGTCCGGGACGGACACGTTGATCTCACTGAACGCGGGCGTTCCGAGCCCTGAAAAATACTTCGGCCAATCGATGCCGGGAGCCAATGCCTGCAGGTCCTTCACCGACATTTTGTGATAGGTCCGGTTGGGATCGCGCCGCGCCACGCGATCCAACGATCCCTGCGCCAAAGCTGTTTCGATCTTCAGCACCGCCTGCGCGTCCGCGGCGGCTTGGGCGGGAGGCGCCCCCGCCAGTTCCAGCATTTTCTGCACGTGGGCCACGTACTGATCGCGCAGCTTGACGGACTTGGCATCGGTCTTGGAATAGTAATCGCGATCCGGAAGACCCAGACCGCCTTGATCGGCATCGGCAATCATTTGCGTGGAATTCTTGGCATCCGGAGTGGAAGTGAAATTGAACAAAACTCCAGCGCCCAAGGGCTGCAGCCGCACCAGTTCATCGACCATCCGATCCTTCGATTGCATCGCATCAATGCGCTTCAGCTCGGCCTCCAGCGGTTCGATTCCCAACTTGTCGATGGTTGCTTCGTCGGTGCAGGAGGCGTAGAAATCGCCGATCTTTTGCTCCACGGCCGAGCGTTTGGGATCGTCCACCGCGGCCTTGTCCAAGATTCCGCGCAGGATGGCGCGGTTGCGATCCTGCAGTTGGTCGAACGTGCCCCATCTGGACTGGTCGGCGGGGACCGGATTGTCGGCCATCCAGGTCCCGCAGGCGTATCGATAAAAATCCACGCAGGGATTGGCCGTCATGTCCATGTTGGCGATCGAAAAGCCCGGTCCGGGCTGCGCGGCGCCGGTTGGCGCGGGTTTTTGCGCGAGGGCAAGCGTGAAGAGGAGTGGGAACAGCAGGATCAGTCGCATACTGATATTCATGGTATCGCGCAAAAAGGCTTATCATGTTGACAATCGAAATGAAAGCCTTGCGCTTCGAGTGCCAGCCCGGCTGCACCAACTGCTGCGAACAGCAGGGCTTCGTTTATTTGACTGCCGAAGATCTGGACCGCATCGCGAAGTATGTGGGGCTGACGGCGCGCGAGTTCGAGCGGCGCTACGTGTATCGCACCAGGCATCTGCTGCGGCTGCGCGTGCCTCGCCACCAGCAGTGCCATTTTTTGCGGGATGGCGGCTGCTCCATTCACGCGGTGAAGCCGGTGCAGTGCCGCTTGTTTCCGTTCTGGCCGGAGCTGGTGGATGCAAAGGATGCCAAACGCGAGTGGAAGAAGACTTCCCGGTGGTGCCCGGGGATCGGCCGGGGCGAACTGGTGCAGATTGAAACGGCGCGGGAACTGGCGCAGGGGATGAAGGCGGCGTATCCCGGTATGTATCAGAATATGGCCGCGCATGAACGCGGATGACCGCAGATACTACTTCACGACGACTTTATCGACGGCCTGGTTGTCGAATTCGTCGCTAACGCGCACCGCGATCACTTGCTCGGCTGAGGATGGCCGGTCGATCAGCAGATGATATTCTTCATCGGGTGAATCCGAGAGGCGGTTCACCGGATCGGCCAGCACCCAGTCGCCGCCGTTCACCGAATACTCGGCATGATCGATGCTACTGCGCGCGTCGCGCGCGCTCCAGCGGACTTCCAGCTTATTGTTTGCGGCGCCGACGCCGGCGAGATTCAGGATCTGGGGCGGCGTGTTATCGATCAAAAACGGATCGCTGACCAGGGACGCGCTGAGCGCCTGATCGGGCGGGTTGCCGGGCAAGTCCGACGCCGTCACGCGCAGGACATATTCGCCGTCGGGAAACGCCGCCGTGTCCCAACTCAGATACTTCTCCTTCACGTTCTCTTTGAGGAGCTTCCATCCGGACTCCTTCACGCCGCGAATTTCCACGCGATACGCCAGCGCATCGCCGTTCTCATCCGACGCCAGCCAGCGAGCGCTTTCGAAGCCTTTCGCGTAGTTCAAGGTTTGAGAAATGTTGCCGTCGCCGGCTATTGTCGATGCGCCGCTCTTTTGCTGGCCGATGGGCGGAAGCGTGATGGACGTGGATGGCGTGAGCGAAAGCAACTGCGCGGGGAAGCGATAATTGGCCGGCGCGATGTCGATGGCTTCCACTTCGGGCGCGACGTTCTTGGGAAGGTACGCCACTTCGACGTAAGAAACCTCGGGTTCGGGCTGGCCGGTGGCCGGGGTGAGGTCGATCTTATATTGCAAAAATCGAGCCGATGGGGAAACGGTGCGGCCGGCGCCGCAGGAGTCGCAAGCCGCTGCACTGGTTTCGGTCTGCAGGGTGGCCCAGGGACTCCAGTTGCTTTCCGGATGGCTTCTGTTTCCGCTGCGCGTGGAGACCGTGATTTTCCCCAAACCCCGATAGCTGATGCGCCCCCAATAGGCGAAGGCGCCGGCATCCAGCACCGGGCTTTCAAACGATCCTTTTTTCTCGAAGCCGGGGCCCAGGCGAAATACCTTTCCGATATTTCCAGTGATGGCGTAGAGCGATCCGTTGGGGCCGCGGCCGAAGCCGGTCACTTGCGTGGGCGAGGCATCCAGCAGCAGCGTGCTGACGGTGTCCGAATCCAGCCGATAGATCTTGCCGCGATTGCCGGTGCCGATCAACGGCAATCCACCCGCGTCAAATCCGATGGCGTAGACGATATCCTGCGTATTCGACCACACCTTGCGCGGCGATCCGTCGGTATTGATCCGATAGACTTCGGAACCACCGGCGATGGACGCTGAAGGACCTCCGGAAGAGGGCGCGATTCGCGCGTTGTTCCCGGATGCCGCGCCCGGAAGGATGGGCGATGGAGCGGGAGGCGGTGGCGGAGCGGCTTGCGCGACGGCCGTTTTGTTTCCCACGCCCGAGGCGTAAATCGCGCCTTCGGCCGTGACCGCTACCGCGGTGATCTCGCGCTTGGGCGATTGATACAGCACAAAGCCCTGCCCGGTGGGCGAGACACGGAGAATCAGGCCGCTCGGCTCGGTCCCGACAATCAGATTGTCTTGTGCATCCATGGCCAGCGAGCGCGCGTGCGTCTCCTCCGTCTTAAAGAAGACCGAGCCGGCTCCGGATGGAGTAACCCGGTGGATCTCGCCTTGATCGCCGGTTGCGACGAACAGATCGCCATGGCTCGAGAACGCCATGGCCCAAATATATTTTTGGTGCGGATCGTAAAACAGCTTCGGCTTGCCATCCGAGCCGATTTTATAAATTTTGCCATCGGGATCGGTGGCGGCATAGACCTCGTCTTTGGAGTCCACAACGATGGCGTGGATTTCCAGGCCGTCGAGTTCAGCGAAAGGCCGGGATTTGCCGGCCCGATCGATCACGAAAACTTTCGCCGTTCCACTGCCGGTGCCGCCGCCCGCCGTGTAGAGGTTGCCTTTCGAATCGGAGGCCAGCGTCCAGAGATAGGGCGTGGAAGAATCGAAGAGCTCGGTGAACTCGGGAGAAAGAAAGATGCGGCCGTCGGCGCGCAGGGACAGGTTCTTGAGCGTTCCGCTTTCGAAATCGGAGCGGTCGCCGTGCTGCCAGAAGTGGGTGTCCACGGCAAAGCCAGTGGCCAGGGCGGCCAGCGCCACCAGGAGGAGTCGAATTGTTTTCATTGGTGCAGGTTGTACTACTTTACTGTGATTCTTAGAGAGTAACTGCCGCCGATCAGCATGTCGAAGGGAATGCTGCCTTGTTCGATGGCGCTTTCAGAAGACGACTGCAGACGGCGGCTGGCGGTGCGATCCGTCTGCATCACATTCATGATGGAGGCCGGCAAACTGGGCAGCGTCTTATCTTCATAGAACACAGTGGGGCGGGGCTCGACGAGCGAAACGTAAAGCTTATTGTTGCTTCGCTCCTGGTTCATCAGCGAAACAGTCTGCTTGATGTCGATGAACGGTTCGGACATGGTGGCGACGCTCTGCATCCGGTTCAAGGTCTCGGCGTCGCTGAACAGGACGCGGTGCTCGCCTTTGGGCAGGCCGGCCGGTATTTTCAGCGTGAAGTCGCGTTCAATGCGGTCGCCTCGGTAGGGACGCACAAAGACCTTCACGGGAACTTCGGTACCCGCTTCCACTTCGCTGGCCGGAACCCAGGCATTTTCGATGATGGCTTCCCGCCGATCCGGCAGAATATCGATGGTGGCGTCCACGGACCGGAGCTTCGGAATTTGGACCGGGTTCAAGAAGAGGCGATTAAATTTGTCGCCCCACCATCCGGCCAGTTGGTTGGGAACCGGCGCAGGACCTTCGCTCGAAGCCAGCATGGTGGAGAGGGAAACGCCCGGCTGTCCATCCAACGCCACTTTTCCACTCAAACGGTAAGTGGTCTCTTCGGCAAATTCGTTCAAGCTGGAAATGGAATTGAAGAGCGTCATCATCATCAGATAGGGCGTCCATTTCTGCTGGATGAAGACGCTGAAGTGCAGATCTTTTTCTTTGCGCACCACGTTGTTGTCGCCGAAAGAGCGAACGCGCAGGGTGACCGGAACCATTTCGGCCGTGTCGCCCAGGTCGCCCAGGACGCCGCTATGCCGATCCTGCTTTAAAGCCCCGACGATTTCCGTCGCGTTTCCAAACTTGGTGGGCTGATATTGCGATGCAAGCGTGGTGATAACGTCGGCCTTGGCCATGGGCATGTCCACGGGGCCGAGATTGAAGAACGAATGGCCGCAAAACAGCACGTGCTTCAAATCGTTAAAGGTGACGGTGCACATGGCGCTGATGCTCATGTCGCCGGTGACCAGCACGCCAGAGACGGCGTCGCCCGGCTGCAGCGATTGCTGCCATCCCGGCGCCGGCTTCGCGCTGGTCATGGTGCTGGCGCCGCCTCCTCCTGCCACGGTCATGCCCATCTGCTGGAACTCGGGCGCGAAGGTTGGCAGAACGTTTTCGGCGAAACCCGCGAAATTCAGCGGAGTCTCGATGGGAATCATGCTGGCGATCGGGAACGGGTTGGAAGAAATGGCGGAACCTTCGGACGATAGCGGGTCGCCAGAAGCCGCGTTGCGCGCCGCGGTTTTTCCCGGCACCCGCGCGTTGGACGGACGGGACTCATCGAATTCGTTCACTTCCAGCATCAGCTCAATGGGCGTGATGCCGCACAGTGCGTCCGGTGAGAAAGTGCTGAAGCGCAGCGCGACGGCGCCCACCAGCTTGCCGTCGATATACACCGGGCTACCGCTCATTCCCGCCGCGACGTTGGTGCGCTGGCCCTTGCCCCCCAGCTTGGCGAGAATTACGTCCTGCTTGGGTCCCCACTGATTCTTGTAAATGCCGAGGATCTCCACCGGGAGCGCCTCCGGCTCCGTACCTTGCAGCACGGTCCAGGCGTATCCCTTCATTCCGATTTTTAGGTCGGCCTCTTTGAAAATCTGGACCTTGCCGGCCCTGGGACGGACGGGCGCGGGCTCCTGGCCAAACATCAGACAGGAACACGCCGCTGCCACAGCGAGTGCGGCCAACTTCTGCATGGGGAACCATCCTTGTTACTGCGATGCAGGCACTAAGGCTTGCATCTCTCTATTATCATCCAGATTTCCAGAGAGCGGGAGGACGGCTCGGCCGGATGGTTCCCTGCGGCGGGCGGGAACCGCCGACGGTCAGGCGACGCGCGCGTCAGGCGTCGTGATGTTCCACCGGCTGGGGCGGATGGATGGGACCGCGCGGTGGCGGCGTGGTGTCGTCTTTGGGCAGCTCCGGCGGCGATTCTGCCTCCAATTCGTCGATCATCGGCTGAACGATGGATGTATGCTCGGTCTCTGGTTCGGGTCGGTCAGTGGTTGGTATTTCCGTATGCTTCTTGCTCACGGTACATCTCCTTTCTGCCTGCGATTCTAGGGAATGCCAGCTTGCTCCAGCGCCGCCGCTGGAGCGGAAGCGAATGAAAAGGCTGGAAGAACGCTGGTCCGAGCGCTGTGACTCGCTCAGGCCCGGCGCGGAGGCCGGCACAACGAGGGATGAAAACGCTTGGCTGCCTCGCTGCGAGACTCCGTCCTCAGAGGCCGGATGGTCGAACTTATTGGAGACATGGTAGCTCCAGCGCTCGTTTTCGAAGGGCTCGGTCAAGCTTCCTGGTAGCCGCCGCCCGGTTCCTGGTCTAGTTACGCGGGCTGAGGCTGGCACGGGTTCGCCGGCGCGACTTCATTCTCCGCGGGGAAATGGGTGGTTGGCTCCTTTGCAAGCCGTCATTTTTCATCAACTCGTCCATCATAGGTTGTTATGAATTCTCGCGGCGATGCGCGCTGGGAAGTGAATGAGGCGTGATTCGGGGCGTGTGTCCAGGATCGCGCGATCTCCGCGATTGGGTGGATCTCGCGAATGACATTTTGACTTTCCCTGCATGCACTTCTTGTGGTACGCTCTATGCTACTCCGGGCGAATATAGGTGCAAGTCGTGCTAGCCAACATCGCGAAAAAGATCGGACTAAACTGGCCGTCGAGTTGTGTTCTCGGGCGTTCGGCCTTGCTGGCCCTAGCGCTTGCCTGTACCTGCGTTGGCTCCGCGCCGACGGGTTGGATCCAGCACACTACCTACTCAGTCACGCCCCTCAATACCGATAGCGCCTCGTTGATTAGCGGGCCAAACGGCGATCTGTGGTTCGTGGAGGAGCTTGCGAACGCCCTCGCTAGCGTTACTACAGCCGGTGTTGTTACTGAATATCCAATTCCCTGGAGTAATACCCCAAGCGCCATGGTCCTGGGACCTGATGGCGCTCTGTGGTTCACCGAAAATCAGGTCGGAATCGGCCGCTACTCTCCCAGTTCCGGCTTTTCGCAATACGCGATGCCGGCATCCGCCATGGCTGGCGGGGACGTCTTCCTGGGTGCGATCACGGTGGGGCCCGATGGCGCACTGTGGTTCCTGCAGGGCGCGTTCTGCGAAGGCGCTGCGTGCGCCGGTCCGAACGTCGGCCGCATTACCACTAGCGGCGCAATTACGTTGTATCCCATCTCGGCAAGCGCTAGTGACATAGTGGCCGGTCCGGATGGAGCCTTGTGGCTTACGGAGGGCTTTTCCGCCAATGCAATCGCGCGGATTACCACGGCGGGCGTGGTGACGGAGTACAGCTTGCCGACCATAAACAGTTACCCGTCGGCCATAACCGTAGGCTCGGATGGCGCGCTTTGGTTTCTGGAAGTCGGCCTTTACTACCTACCGGGGTCCGGCGGTCGGGTGGGGAGAATTACTACGACGGGCGGCCTCTCCGAATATACTATCCAGCCTTCCTCGACGGTGACGATTAACGGCGCGTCTAACCTCGTCGCGGGTCCAGATGGCGCCCTATGGTTCGAATTGATTACCAGCAGCGCGTCCTCCTCGGGCCTCTTGCGAATGACGACCGACGGGGCATTCGGCTCGTACTCCCTCAATGGGATTGGCCTGACGAACACTGAGTTTTATCCGAGTGGAACTATCGGCCCGGACGGTGCGCTTTGGTTCTCCGCAGATGAACAGTTGGCTCGAGTGCCGGCCTGCGGCCTTGGGCTCAATGCCAGCTTTGCAAATTCCCAGCTTACACTGAAATTCAACGGGGGTGCGCCCATTCCGACCATCTGGCAAACCGGATTTTATTACGGAACGGATAGCTTCCAGGGCTTATGGTCGCTGTCTGTCGCCGCTGTTGACCAATCCGATCCATTTACCGCTTCGTTTGGTTTTCCCAGCATCGGCTACATCGCCCCCTTTTCCTTGCTTCGGGACGCGGCTAACAGCGATCCCTTGTGCGCCGAATGGCAGATTGTGAACACCGGGGGCTCGGGCGGCGTCACTGAGGAAGAGGCCCAAAGTTCGATCCTGAAGCTGTTGAAGCAATAGCCGCGCTTTGCTCCGCTCGCCAGCCAGACGTACTGTATGTTCTGTTCCGAACATGTCATTCAAAAGTCCTTCCTGATTCGTTTGGGCGGGATCGGTCTGGCGGTGGTGGGACTGTGTCTGGTTTGGCTTCAGGCACAGCAACCACCGCCGGACGGCGGGCTTACTTGAAGTCAGAAGTCCGACGTCGAGTCACGCCAGTGCGTGAACGGAGCACTTGAGCATCGACGGGGCGTTCAGAAACGGGATTGGGTTCGTTGGGTAATTCGGCCTCCTTGTTGCACCGCGTATTACATTTGCATTAGCGCTTTCAAGGTGCGCCGATACTCGTGATGGAGCCGCGCGCGTCGAAGGCCGTGGCGAGACTCACCGGCGTAGCGCGACACGCCAATGGGCAGCGGCGCGCTGATGGACGAGGGGAACTGAATTACGTTTCCAGGTCAACTTACGTTTGAGGATAAGTGCCGTCCGGATTGTAGCCGCCGCCCTGGTCCTGATCCAGTTCCGCGGGCTGAGGCTCGCACGGATTCGGCGGAGCGACTTCATTCTCCGCCGGGAAGTGCGTCGTCGGCTTCCTCTTGAGATCGTCGATGATCGGTTGAATGATCGATTTCTGCGTGGGTTCCGGAATGGCAGGGAACTCGTCTGGCTTTTCGGTACGCTTTTTGCTCACGGTGCATGTCCTTTCTGCCTGCGATTCTAGGCAGCGGAGACTGGACTGGCGGCGCCGCGAGCGGGGAAGTGAATGAAAAGGGCGGGAATAGGCCGTTGGCAGAGGCGTGATCGAAAAAGGGGCTCTGAGCAGGAAATCGACTGCAAGGCCGCGAACACCCGCTGTTCAATTGGTCATTTGTGGAAATAACCTGATTCGGTGTTGCAAGGAGCCTCGCGCCACGCCAGGGATCGAGGCCAGGACTGATCAAAAACGTCTAGCGAAGCGGTTTAGTTCATTGGCGTCTGATAGTTTGTAATGTTGCGGCCCGTTCGCCAGCAGATTCGTGTTCGCGGCATTGTCCAGGGCGTCGGTTTTCGTCCCTTCGTTTACAATCTGGCCGGAAAGCTTGGGCTGGCAGGTTATGTGTTGAACTCGTCGGCGGGCGTGCTGATCGAAGTGGAAGGCGAGCCTTCGCAAATCGAGCGCTTTGTGCGCGAACTCAGCGAAAATCCTCCGCCGCTCGCGCAGATCGAGGAGATTGCAGTCGCGAGCCTGACGCCTGCGGGATCTGCGGCCTTCGAGATCCGGGAGAGTCTGGATGAACCTGGACACCTTGCGCCGGTTTCGCCCGATGTTTCCACTTGCCTGGACTGCCTGCGCGACGTCCAAACCCCTGGCAATCGCCGCTTCGGCTATGCGTTCACCAACTGCACCAACTGCGGACCGCGCTACACCATCACCCGGATGATTCCGTACGACCGGCCGCTGACCACCATGGCCTGTTTCGCAATGTGCGAACGTTGCCTGCGCGAGTACGAAGACCCGACGAATCGCCGCTTCCACGCGCAGCCCAACGCGTGCCCGGACTGCGGGCCGGCGCTCACGCTATCCATCGAACAGGCACGCGAGCTTCTCCGCGAGGGACGAATCGTGGCGATCAAAGGGCTGGGCGGTTTCCACCTGGTTTGCGATCCTTTCAACGACGCGGCAGTCCGTCAATTGCGCGAGCGAAAAAAGCGCAGCGACAAGCCATTCGCGCTGATGGTTCCCGACGTCGCCGCGGCCGAGAAGCTTTGTTTCGCATCGGACGCCGAACGTGCTGCATTGACAAGCATCCGGCGTCCCATCGTGATTCTGGAGCGGCGTTCGGATTCTCCGCTGTCGCCAGCCCTTGCGCCCGGCAACAATACGCTGGGCGTTATGCTCCCGTACACACCCCTGCATCATCTGCTTTTCGACGAATCATGCCGGGCGCTGGTGATGACCAGCGGAAACCTGAGCGAAGAGCCCATCGTCACCGGCAATCGCGAGGCGGCCGCGCGGTTGCAATCCGTTGCCGACGCGTTTCTCTTCCACAATCGCGACATTCACACCCGCGTGGACGATTCCGTCGCGCGCGTGTTCGCCGGCCAAGAGCGCATCCTGCGCCGCTCGCGCGGCTACGCGCCCCATCCGGTGACGTTAGGCTTTCCAGTGGCTGAGATTCTGGCTTGCGGCGCCGAGCTCAAGAACACGTTCTGCCTCACCAAGGATCATTACGCTTTCCTGAGCCAGCACATCGGCGATCTCGAAAACTACGAAACGCTGGTCTTCTACCGCGAAACGCTGGACCGCATGAAGCAACTCTTCCGCATTGCGCCCGCCGCCGTGGCTTACGATCTGCATCCGCAGTACCTGAGCACCAAGCTCGCGCTGGAGATGACTGATTGCCGGCAGATCGGCGTCCAGCACCATCACGCGCATATCGCGAGCTGCATGGCCGAAAACGGGATCGAGGGCAAGGCGATCGGCGTGGCATTCGACGGAACCGGATACGGCACGGACGGCAAGATCTGGGGCGGCGAATTTCTGATCGCGGATTTTGCCGGATTCGAGCGCCGCGCGCATTTTCGGTATATTGCGCTAGCGGGAGGCGACAGGGCGGTTCGGGAACCTTGGCGGCTGGCCCTGAGCTACTTGCTCGATACGTTTGGCGCGCACGTAGATTCGCTCGATCTGCCGCTTTTTCGGCGCGTGGCGTCGAAGAAAATCGCGACCGTTCGATCCATGATTGAGCGCCGCATCAATACGGTGGAAACTTCGGCGGCCGGACGTCTGTTCGATGCGGTCGCGTCCATCGTTGGCGTGCGGGATGAGGTCAACTTTGAAGCGCAAGCCGCTATCGAGCTGGAAACTTGTGCGCTGCCCGGCGTGGACGCGGTCTATCCATTCGAGCTGGAGGAGGACGTCCTCTGGCAGATCGATGTCCGGCCGATGATCGAACGCATAATTCGCGATGTGCTCGCGGCCAAGCCCACCGGTTGGATCTCGGCCGCGTTTCACAACACGGTCGCGGCCATAATCGGCGAAGTTTGCCTCCGCCTGCGCTCCGCCGAAGGAATCGATAGTGTGTGCCTCAGCGGGGGCACGTTTCAAAACGTCTATTTGGTGGAACGGACAGTCGCGGGCTTGCGCGCCAACGGCTTCCAAGTTTTCTTACACTCCAAAGTCCCGCCCAACGACGGAGGCATCTCGCTTGGCCAGGCCGTCATCGCCAACGCCACGATATTATGAAGGCTATGTCCAGTGTTGTATCGCCTGTTGAACAAGAAACCAGCGCCCTCGATCGCGTGCGCGCGCTGGAGAGCGAATACCTGCTCCAGAATTACGCCCGTTATCCGCTGCTGCTGGATCACGGAAAAGGCTGCTACGTTTTCGACTCTTCGGGCAAGCGCTATCTTGACTTCATCACCGGTATCGGCGTGAACGCGCTGGGCCACTCGCATCCGCGTGTGGTGAAAACGATCCGCGAGCAAGCTGGCCGTCTGTTGCATTGTTCCAATCTGTACTTCAACGCCTATCAGGGACCGCTTGCTGAGCGGCTCGCCAAAGCCAGCGGCCTGCAGCGCACGTTCTTCTGTAATTCCGGCGCCGAATCCATGGAAGGCGCGCTCAAAATGGTTCGCGCGCACGGCCACAAAATCAATCCGGAAAAATTCGAGGTCGTTGCGCTGCACAATTCTTTTCACGGACGGACGTTCGGCGCGCTTTCCATCACCGGCCAGGAAAAATACCGACGCGATTTTGAGCCGCTGCTCCCCGGCGCGCACTTCGTTCCACCCAATGACGTTGTGGCGCTGGAACAGATCGTCAACGAACGCACGGCGGGCATCGTGATGGAATGGATTCAGGGCGAGGGCGGCATCTACCCGATGTCCTTGGAGTACGTGCGCAAAGCGCGCGAATTGGCCGACCGCTACGATGCGCTGCTGGTCTTCGATGAGATCCAGTGCGGCGTGGGCCGCGTGGGAAAACACTTCGCCTATCAGCTTTCCGACCCGGTTGTACTGCCCGATATCATGACCGCGGCCAAGCCGCTAGCCTGTGGCATCCCCCTGGGCGTGATCGTGGCGAACGATCGCGCGGCGCAGTCCATAGGCTCCGGCATGCACGGCTCCACGTTCGGAGGAGGTCCGCTGGCCTGCCGCGTGGCGCTGGAGTTTATGGATATTCTCGACGAGCTTCTGCCGCATATCGAAAAGATGGGCTGCTATTTCCGCGCGAAATTGGAGGAGATGCAGAAGCAATTCGCATTCATCCGCGAAGTACGCGGCCACGGCTTGATGATTGGCGTGGAGTTGAGCTTTCCGGGCAAGCAGCTCGTTCTGGACGCCATGGAGCAAGGCCTGTTGATGAATTGCACGCATGAGACTGTGCTGCGCTTCCTTCCGCCCTATATCGCCGCCGAGAAGGAGATCGACCGTGCCGTTCGGATTCTCAAGCGCGTGTTCCAACTCGCGGTTAAACGTGGCGATGCCCACCCGGATTGAACAATGGGACCAACGGTATCGCGCGGGTGAGCAGGTTTTCCGCACCCCATCGCCACTCGTTGTCGAATTCACCAGTTCTCTTCCTCCGGGTTCGGCGCTGGATCTCGCCAGCGGCCCCGGGCGCAACGCTTTGTACCTGGCGGAGCGCGGTTGGCGCGTCACCGCGGTCGATGGCTCCCCAATCGCCATCGGGCTGTTGCGCGCAAGTAATCCATCCATCGACGCTCGCGTGGCCGATCTGGAGGCCGGTGGCTTCGATCTTCCGCCGGAGGCCTACGATCTTGTTTTGTCCTGCTACTATTTCCAGCGCAGCCTGATTCCCGCGATGAAGGCCGCGCTCCGCGCCGGCGGCCTGCTCATCATGATTGCGCACCTCACGGATGCCGGTCAGCCACAGGGCGCCGCGGCGCGCGCGGTCCCAGGCGAGTTGCTGACCTTATTCGAAGGTTGGCGAATCCACCATTACCGTGAAGGCGAACCGGGAGAATCCTGCCACCGGCACGCCGTTGCCGAGTTGGTGGCGCAACGCTGATTTAGATCAGACGAGCGCCTCGACCAGGCATGGGAGTGCCGCCGCATGCCTCGCGAACAAGGGCGACCCCGGGAACCAGCGCGATTCGCCGGAAGGAGACCAAGTCTCGGGCGCAAGGATTTAAGGCTCTTTTGCGGGAAGAGCGGGAGCCGCGCAGGTTCGAAGCGATTCCGCAGGAGGATCTACGTATTCTGAAAAAATGGTTTACAAGGCAGGCATATTGGACGCATAGATCGCATCATCTAAAACCGTTCAAGAAGCGAAGTGAGGTGGAATGATGAAATATTCGTGTAAATTCGTGGGCCGCGCCTGCGATGTGACACAGCCGTGCTGGATGCCTCCCGCGCTTCTAACGGTTGCGGCGGCCTGCCTCCTCGCCCCTCCTGCATGGTCGCAGATCGCTAATTGTGGGGGTGCTACGCCCTCCAACACGTCCGCGGGCTTCGTCAGTAACTTCGTTGGGCCAAGCTACACGATCCCGTTGCCACTAACGAGCGGAGAGGCCTCGCAGGGCGACCTAAACTCCACCTATTCCGTCCTGTTCTACAGCATTGCCAATGCAAACAACTTTGAAGACTCCAACGGGCCACCACTGCCCCCTGGAACTGGTCATCGAGGGAGCGTTCGCGGATGCGCGATATTTTTCGATAACAGTCAACGATGAGCATAACGCCGCCGCACAGCACCTGGTGGACGCTGCCATCGATCCTGTCGCCTCGGAAAGCACAAGCGGCACCACCATCTACACGTACACGAACCCGTTCGTGGTGCCCAGCGGTGGCTCGAGCCAGCCATACAGCTCCGGCCAGGCATACCTCGTTCCCATCAGCCTAGGGCGGGTTTCCAGGGCCGCCCCCAGCGGGCAACGCACCGGGCTCGGGCACGAGCCCGGGGTGCCAGATTAACCCTTTCGAGGAGGACAACCTACTGGACGCCACGCAGCGGCACCTGTCCATCGACTGGAATACCAACTGGCAGACGCCTAACGTTCCCAGCGGTCTCCAGACGCATACTGTTAACACCCCCGCCGACCAGATGCCAAACCAAGCGGGAAGCATCGTCGTGCGCAACTATCTACCTTGGGTGACATGCACGTCCATCTCATTGGCCTCCACGTGTGCGCCGCCCACGCCGGCCTTCCCGCAGCCGAACCTGATAGTGCGCGACGCCAATACTGGCTGCGCGTATACGGCGCAGCAGGTGTATCAGTACCTGCTGTACGCCCCAGAGCTGTGCGCGGCTGATAACCCAGGCAACCCCTGCCTCTCTTCGTCGGCCGCGGCAGTCGTGTCCGCTACCAATCCGTCGCCGTCCTCTTCGGGCTGGCTGAACGTGGCGCAGGAGACTCAGCACATCTATCACGCGGACACCACGCCGCAGGCCTGCTACGCGTCCGGTTACTACCCGCCCCCGGGCAGCAGCCCGCCGCCCCCGTTCAAGAACGTGGTGGCGTGGGCGCGCTCCCCCGAGTGGTTGGGGAGCCCGGGTCCGGATGACAGCTACATCGGGGGCGCTATACCCAAGGCTCAACTGACCAGCATGGCGGGGGACAATACGGGATATCCTGTTGGGACATATTGCCAAGCATCGCCCTCTACCGACGGCTGCGTGATTCAATTTCAGTTCCAGCTGCCGAACACGCCGAATACTCCGTGCGCGGCGGGAGGTGGATGCACGCTGAGCTCCGGCGTGGACCTCAGATAT